>Ga0206829_10006_pt1 | contig 105222 bp, 84 predicted proteins | sample Alteio_BWOrgCont_75_FD_152862 | JGI IMG/M metagenome (GOLD analysis project Ga0206829, IMG submission 152862) | Enriched cells from forest soil in Barre Woods Harvard Forest LTER site, Petersham, Massachusetts, United States -... | ecosystem: Environmental > Terrestrial > Soil > Temperate forest... | reverse complement strand
CAGGCCCATCCAGCGACGCTCTTGGGAGTCTTTGGGGGTATGTTTTCATCTTTTTTGGTTCAACGATGTAAGAGCGTTTGGACGGTTGTCCGGGGCTGTACAACCTTGTCGCTAGGGCTTCAGCAACCGGATTTACCAGGCCCTCATCCAGCGACACTCATGAGAATCTTTGGGGGGTATGTTTTCATCTTTTTTGGTTCAACGATGTAAGAGCGTTCAGATGGTTGTCCGGGGCTGTACAACCTTGTCGCTAGGGCTTCAGCAACCGGATTTACCAGGCCCTCATCCAGCGACACTCATGGGAATCTTTGGGGGGTATGTTTTCATCTTTTTTGGTTCAATGATGTAAGAGCGTTTGGATGGTTGTCCGGGGCTGTACAACCTTGTCGCTAGGGCTTCAGCAGTCGGATTTACCGGACCCTTATCCAGCGACACTCTTGGGAATCTTCTTGGGAGGTATCTTTTCATCTTTTCTGGTTCAACGATGTTTTATTTATAGGTTGAATAATCCCGATTCTATTCAATTGGTTGAATAATGAATTTTTTTGAGGAGCTACCATGCCACGGATCTCTATCTGCTCTCCGCCGCCTGCTTGCTTTCCGACACCCGCTCACGGCCTGCAGCTGCGTCAAGCTAGGACGAAGGCACGATACCAGCCTATCCGACGGCGGGTTTTTTGCCGCCGCGCATCATCTTGCCGGTGTGCCAGACGATGGCGCAGAACATGACGGTTCCGGCGATGGGAATGCTGCCAAACAGCGCCGCCAGAATGAGAATCTCGGCGATGTTCGTGGCGACGTTGAAGAGCGAGATGCCCTGCGGGGTTACCGGAGGTCGGAATCTGGAATCGATCATGTGCGATAGAGCCCCGAATGATCCTGCCTGGTGGGTTGATTGATCTTCTTGAGAGGAAGAGTCTTGGGTTTGCTCTGGGGAGGAATCTTGACTGGAACTTTGATCGGCAGATGACTCTTCTTGGCTCGGCGACTGCATCTCGCCGGAGTTATCTTCTTCGGTTTGTTGACCTTCGCGGGGTTCGGATCGTTGAGCCTCGTGAGGTTGAGAGCGTACAGCGGCGTGGCTGTGTTTGCGGGCGAAGGCGAAGTTGTCCTCAGCCAAGGTCAATGACGCCGACGCCGTGAGGGCGAGTATCAGACATGGGATGGATCTCCGAAACATGGCGCTCTCCTATCGACGGGCAAATGATGTTTGTGCGACTTCGTCCGCTATGCCGATGGCGCGGATGCGATTGAGCAGATTCGGATGCGTCGATGTGATCTCGTGGTACCACGTCCAGAAATCCCAATCCTTTTCCTGTTGCTCATACAGAGCCTGGAGGTTGACACGCTTATACAGCGCTTTGCCGGAAGCAAGACACACCAGTCCATAAAGCGCTCCGTCCGGAACGAGATATGCGGCTACTCTGTCGCACGTGTATTCACATGCGCGAGAGTATGCGTTGCCGAAGAACGGAATCATGTTGGCCGGCATATGCAGCCAACCCCATTTGACATGACCACGTTTGATGTGGGTTAGCTCGTGCACGACCACGAACGCCAGCTCTCTATCTCCTTGTTCGTATGCCAGTTCGAGAACATCTGAGCAGATCGTGAGCAAATTTCTTCGATGCAAGCGTTGAGCGAACGCGTTCAACAGTCCATGTTCTTGGATGACGAACACTTCGGGCACTTCCATGTTCATGAGGGTGCAGTATTTCTCGACGAAGTCGTAGACTTCCGGAAACTGGTCGGGCGAGACTCGAATGCCACGACTGCGCAAAGCTCCATAGTGTATGCCGGTGATGATGAATGAGCTCAGCACCATTAGTGGTGCAATTGCCAAGCCGATGAGAAACAGGAAGCTCAGCCCGTAGACTAAACAGCCGAATGCGAAGGAGACGGAGCCGTAAAGTTTTTCGCGGGGGTGGACGAGGTCGAGCACGTCGATATGCTCGTCTTTGGCACGTTGAGCCGACGCGGCTGTGCGCTGCTCGTAGTCGGCGAGAACGTCAATCTTGGGCGCCTGCCCCTGGCTTTGGGCGCGTTCTCTCTTGGTCTTGTAGACAGAATGAGTTGAAGAAACCTTCGGTGGTTCCAGTACAGGAGACTTTGTAGAAGGTGCCGAGTTCTTGGTGAGATCTGCCGAGTTCTTGGTGAGATCTGCCGAGTTCTTGGTGAGATCTGCCGAGTCCTTGGTGAGATCTGCCGAGTTCTTGGTGAGATCTGCCGAGTCCTTGGTGAGATCTGCCGAGTTCTTGGTGAGATCTGCCGAGTTCTTGGTGAGATCTGCCGGGTCCTTGGTGAGGTCTGCCAGGTCCTTGTAGAGATCTGCCGGTAGGGTCGGGCCTTGGGGTGCCTGTGCGGACGCTGCCGGCCAGTTCGCCTGTGAACCTGTCAGGTGTGGTGGCATAGAGGGGGTTAAATTCTGGGCGGAACGATTTGGCATAGCATTAAGCCGTTGCCGCATTTGATCCGCCTCTTCGGTTTTTCCTCCCTGTCCGTATAAAATCACCATCTGTTTCATAACAGCGACGGAGTGCGAGGAGCCGGGACCTTCGGCACGCTCTACCGTGGCGAGGGCTTGCTTGTATCGTTTCTCCGCGTTGGTGAAGTCCTGCAGATAGTGCAGACACAAGCCGAGCTGAAAGAATATCTCAGCCACTGCCGCTTCCGGCGCGTCGTTTTTGTAAGCCTGCTCGAGAGCCGCCTCAAACGCATTTCTTGCTTTTACCGGGTCTTTGTCAGTAAATGCTTGTTTGCCGTCCTGAAGCAGCTGCTGCCAATTCGAAGTAACTTCTGAAACCACGCTGATTCTTCCCCGCTTTCGATTGAATGGCAAAAGATTCCATCATCTGATGTATACCCAAAAAGACATCCACGACACATCTCCTGGGTTTTTTTTCTGCGGTAAGAAGCGGCGACCTCCAATAGACTGGATCGGCACTCTGGTCTTTGTTTTGAGAACACGCGCCGCTCGTGAAACCTTGAGCTTTTACTTGACCAGTTTGATGGCCGGCGGGTTCCACTCTCCCGTCAAAGCTGGCGCTTTTGGAGCATAAAGTCTCATTGTGATTCCCAGCAATCCTTTTGGTGCCGGCAGCCAATTCGATTCCTTGCCAGAGCCAGGACTCTCATGCTGTAGATAGATATCGAGCGAACCGTCGCCGTTTGACTGCAACGGGTGTCACAATGAATCCGTCTTGAATCTTGTGTACGGCGGCATAGTCTGATGGCCCGTCAGTCTTCGTCCGCCCTATAATCCAAACGTAAGGAGTAGGAGCGGTGATGCGCTGGGTGGTTTCTGGCAGTCGACCGGCCCACGATGGGGGAGCGACAACGAAATTTTTCGCCGCGGTACCACTGGTGCGCCAACCTGGCGATGCAAAAACATTTGACCACATGTCGAGCATGGGGAGAAGGTAGTAACGATCGCTCGTGTCGGGAACGGACACTACCATCGGTTCTGCCGTGAGATCTAGCCATGCGATCGAATAAAGGGTGTCGAAGTTGGGACGCACCACTGTTTTGAAATCTGCGCCAGGATAGGCGCGCAAATGACAAAAGAGGTTCATCGGTCCAAAGCCAGGTTTCTTATCGGCTTCGACGTTTGTGCACTGCTCGCGCGTGATGTCCATTGTTATGAGCGGATAGAAAAAGCAGTACGCTTCTCGGGCAATGGAGTATGCCTCCTGTTCGGTGATCGTCTGTCTGGTCTCGACTGTTTGCATACTGATGCTCCTGGAATGGGACTGCGCCTGGCTTGGCACGACGCTCCCGAGAAGTAGGGCAGCTAGCGACACCGCCGCCAGATTTAAAGATTGTCTGTTCACGAGGGTTCCGTCCTCTAGGAATGAACTGTGTTTGCGGCGCACCTTCAGCCAGTCGAAGCAGACAGGCGAAGGCAACCCGGCAGTTGACACTTGTTAAGTGGGCTTAATTGGGGGAAAGCATAGCAGATTTCATCGTTCGCTCCCAAGCGCTAACAGCTCGCAAGCTTCACGCCACAGTTCGAAAACGAGCTTCCCGGCTGGTTTCGCCTGAGCCAGGGCCGCAGATTGGCCCGCCCATGCTTGCAGGTTGTCGACGTGACCGGATTTTGCAGCTGCGGCTCTCAGGGCTGCCGTCAGTCCGCGCTGAACCGGATACGGTGCCGGCTCAGGGGCGTCATCGGTCGTTGCCGCTTTGACAAAGCCAGTCGCCAGGCTGCGCGCCGGACGACCGCTAAACACTCTGCTTACGACGGTGTCCTCCGGCGCAGCACCAACCAGAGCATCAGCCCAAGCCGAGTCGATCTGTGCTTCCGGAGTGCGAAGAAATCCGGTGCCAATCTGAACTGCGCTCGCCCCCAACATCAAGGCTGCCGCAATTCCTCTGCCGTCCGCGATGCCTCCGGCTGCCACCACAGGAATGCTCACTGCATCGACAACAGCCGGAATCAAAGAACAGAGTCCGACAAGCTCTCGCTCTGCCAATGCTGCGTTGAAGGCACCACGATGACCGCCCGCCTCCATGCCTTGCGCTGCTATTACATCAGCTCCGGCAGCCTCTGCTTGGCGTGCTTCTCTGACAGTGCTGACTGTGGCGATCCACGCCACTTTGCGTTGTTTGAGTTCGGCGACGAAGTGGGCGGGAAAAAGTCCCATGACTGAAGAAACCAGGGGCAATTTTTCTTCGAGCAGAGCTTCGCACTGTAATTGAAAACTCGGCGGTCTCGCATCGCCTGCATCGATTTTCGGCTCCGGACCAAACCGGGAGAGGAACGCTCGCACTCTGGCTTCGTGTTCCATATCGCGAACCGGCTCAGGATCGGGAACCCACAAATTCATTTGAACAGGGCCGGAGGTGGCGGCGCGCACTTCTCGAACCCAGTTTGATATCTCACTGGGTCCGAACAGAAGGGCACCACACGATCCAAGTCCGCCGGCGTTGCACACAGCCACTGATAATCCGGGAGCAGGAACGCCGGCCATCGGTCCGAGCAGAATCGGAACTTTCAATCCAAACCGCGAACAGAACTCGGTTGTTCTTTTACTGATCGATGCTCGAGATGGGTCCATATTAAAGAGTCTTTCTAAAAGTGGTAACTGCCATGAGGCTCCGCCTAACATTACCACGGTTGATTGATCTTACTGAGCAGCAACATCTCTGACTACACAGTTCGATCTATCAACGTGGACGATCGGCGAGCGCTATGGCGGCGTTGAGTTGGGCGTCACCATCGGAACCGTACGCTTTAACTCCGTAGGTAATGACGTCAGGAGTTTTGACAAGTACGTCCGGCTGTAACGGGTATCGATGTTTCTGAGCGTCACCGGGCCACTGTTTGTTGGGCGTGAGATAGTGTCCGCAGGTAACCCGCAAATTCAGACCATCGGCAAGCGGCCAATTGCATGTAATGATACCTTTCCCGTACGACGGCTCTCCCAGGGTAGTGGCTGCCTTATTGTCGTGCACGGCCGCAATAGCTATTTCAGCCGCTGACCCGGTGCCGCCGTTCATCACCATGATCACCGGTTTGCCGCCGGTCAAGTACGGCTTGCGCGGAGAGAAAATACTCTCGGAGTAGTTCGGTTGATCGGCGGGAAGTTTGACATGACCTTCTGACGTGACAAACTGCGTGTCGGTGAGTTTGTATTGAGTAGTCAGATAAGAAGGAGATTGTGGCGAGGACTCATCTCGCTTAGTCTTGAACATGAGAGTGCCGTTTTTGAGAAAATACTGCGGAGCCGCGAGCGCTTCGGAAACCTCGCCGCCCGGGTCGTTGCGAAAGTCGATGACATACGCTTTGGCGTTCGAAGCTTTTTTCAGCGCCGCTTCCAACTGTTCCGAGGAGTTGTCGTGAAAGTCTTTTACTTTGATATAGGCGATGTCGTGATTTTGTCCTCTCCACTCCGGACCGTCGACGGAGGTCGGGGAGACTACGCCCCTGGTGGCGTCGATCTCTACAGGCCGGCCATCTCGCAGGACTGTGACGTGAACCGGTGATCCAACCGGACCTCGAATATCCTGGACGACGTTGTTACCCTCTCTGTACAACTCGTCGGCTCCGTTAATCTGATAGATCACATCATCTTTCATAAATCCGGCCGACGCTGCCGGACCACCGCGGGTGATATCAGTCACCACCGAGGTGCGAGGATATGCTTTTTCATCCTGCAACGCCTTCGCCTGTTCCACCGTTGTCGGATGCACAGGCTTTCCTTTACCGTCGATGACCAGATCGTCCAGCGCTAATCCCAATCCGCCGAACGATGGCTTCAATCCATCTCGGTGTCGCTGGTACTCCGACTTGGAATAGATATAGTTAAAAGAATCGTCCGTCGCCCTCTTGATTGTTTGAACAGCCTTCAGCCGTGCTTTATCTGCCGAACTGACTTCGCAGTTTGAGTCGTGCTTCATCTGCTCGCGTTTGGCAGCCGGCGGGAGATCGTATGCGACGTGAAAAAACTTGTCTACCAGGTTTTGATACTGCTTGAGAGATTGGGGAGAATCCAAGCACGTTCGTTCCGCTTTGTTCTCGAAGTTAAACACGCCGCCGCTTCTGTGGTCGTCGGCGGCGAGCACGAGATTGTGGTCGGCGGCTGTGGCACGCTGACCGCTGGAGTCACCAGATTCGGACGACATGATCTGACTCCTGACTGGAAGGTCTACGGATCGTTTACTTCTGAGGACGAGTAATTGGCGGGGGTCCTCTTCAAATATGGCGGCTCGCAGTCTAGCAACCACAGCGCCCGTCTTCAATGGGGAAAATACGAACGCCGACTCTAGGCGGCCGCGGTTCCGGTTTTAGTAAAGTTCACCGGTGTCCATGGGAACAACTACCCTAAGTTGTAATGATCGCGTTATTGCACTCCGCCTTCGGAGGCTTCGTTGGCCGGTTCGTTGCGGTCTGGCGCCACCGGCGGTGCTGTGCTGACCGGCGTTTTGGGAGTTTCGGTGGCGGTAGGTCGGGCTGCGGTAGGAGCTGATTCAGCAGGGGCAGTTGGGGTGGAACCCTGCTGTATTTTATTCAACGCCGCCTTGACTGCATCGCTGTAAATGCCTGTCGGTTCTATCTGAAGATACCGCTGCAAACTGGTTGTGGCGTTGGGCAGATCGCTCTTCGCCTGATAGATAAGTCCGAGCGCGTAGTACGCATTGGCGTAGTTTGGATCTAAGCGAGTTGCTTCTCGATATTGAGCGAGCGCGCCTTCGACATTATCCTGCCCGGTGAGAACCAAACCGTAGTTGTAGTGTGCGAGCACGTTGTCCGGTTTCAGCTCGAGCGCCTTCTGGTATTCGGCCGCCGCATCGCCGTAGCTCTTCTGAGCCAAGTAGATGTTGCCCAGATTGATGTGAGCTTCGGGAAGGTTCGGATTCAACTCCAACGCTTTCTTGAACTGTAACAGCGCCCCGGATAGCTCCTGATGGCGTTGCATCGCCAATCCGAGATCGTTGTATGCGTCTGCCGAATTCGGGTTCGCCTGGACGACCCGTTGATACACTTCGATCGCGTCTGCAGTTTTGCCTTCAGCATCCAGACAGTCGGCCAGCATCTGCAACACTTTTATATCGTTGGGAGATTGTTGCAAGACGGCGCGATAATGTTGCTCAGCTTTGTCGAGATGTCCTTCTGCGGCGTCCAACGTGGCCAGAGCCAGTATCGTATTGCGGTCGGTAGGATTGATCGTGGCCGCTGACTCCAAGGCCGAGCGGGCGCCGGCATAGTCCTTTAGCTTAGTCAGCACAGTTCCCAACTCCAAAAGGGCTGAGGGGTCGTTGGGATCAACGCTCAATCCCTGGCGGTAGTATCCGACCGCCTGGTTGAGGTCACCTTTCAAAAGATAGGTGCGCCCGAGATTGACCATCGCCTGGCCGTCGTTGGGATTGATCGACAACACTGATTTGAACTGTGTTTCGGCAGCGCCGAGATCGCCTGTCTTCTGTTTGATGATGCCGAGATTGTAGTGAGCGTTGACGTCGCTCGAATCCAGGTTGACCACTTTTTCGAACGCCGACGCGGCACCGTCGAGGTCACCGGTAACTTGCAACAGATATCCCAGATTAAAGGAGTGCCCGACGTCTTTTGGATCGAGAGTCTGAGCTTCGCGATACTGAGTTATGGCGCCGGGGAGATCTTTCTGTTTGGTCAACACTTCGGCCAGGTCGGAGTGCCAGTCGGCACGATCGTTTTTCAACTGAATCGCGGTTTTCAACTCGACTGCAGCGGCGTCGTACTGACCCTTCTTCGACTCTGCGTTTGCCAACAGGGCGTGGGCGGCGGCGATGTTGTTGTCGACGTTAACTGCCCGTTGAAGAACCTGAACCGCGCCGTCGTAGTTTTTCAGGGAAATCAGACAGCCGCCCAGGTTGTAGAGGATCGAGAAGTTGTTGGGCTCATGCTGAAGAATTCGCTGGTACTCTTGAGCTGCCGCTTCGAAGGCGCCTTTGTCCTGATATGCAGCGGCCAATTGAGAGCGGGCGCGCAGATGTTCGGGATATGCCTGGAGCACTCGCCGAAGCTCATCAATGGCGCCGTCCTTATTGCCGCTGATGCGATCGGCGATGCCAAGGTTCAGGTGGAACAAAGGTACGTCGGGGCGTAGCTGTATAGCTGCCTGATACTGCTCGATGGCGCCGCCCATATTGCCCTGACTTTGCATCAGGGTGCCCAGGCATTCGCGAGCAAATGCATCGGTCGGTCTTAGAGCGATAGCGTGGCGGTACTCAGCAACCGCGTTTTCGAGGTCGCCATGCTCGTGCATGACGGCTGCAAGGCTGAGGTGAACCAAGGGGTCGGACGGCTGGCTCATGGCAGCGGCGCTAAAGGCGGCCAGCGCCTTTTCCAGATCGCCTTGTTTGAAATAAGTGACGCCTTCATAGTACCGACCAAGCCAAGTGGAGTCCGGTGCCGCGGAAGCCGGCGCTTTCGCCATGCAGGGACTGACAGCCAACGAAAGGGCAACCAACAAAAGCAGTCGCTTCAACTTTCACTCCTTCTTCTGATATATCGAATTGCTAGTTCTTACCGCTCAACAACACGAAGCAAGGTTCATTATGCCTGATTACCATGATCAGGGCGCAGGGGCCAAACAAACTACGGCTAATTAACCGTTAATCTGACTCCCAGCCCGGTTTAGCGTCCGTTTTGCCATCCTTTTATAAGATGCTCCGTTGGACATTTTGTACTGCCGAACGGCGGGTATGCTTCTAAACCCAGTCAACGGCTGGATTTTAGTTGTTGTCAATACCGTCGGGTTCAAAACTAGCCAAATTAGCCGATTTCATACGTATTACCCACTGTAATAAGATGAATCTGCGCACCATATCTGTCAGATAAACCGCCACTTAAACAACCCCATAAGTCGAATAAAGGGGGTTGTCAATAGGCATTGGCATCCAACAGCCTGGAGCTTTTGCCAGTTTTGCGGCAATCACCGTCGTATATCTCTCTTAGACAGGTTGGCTAATTTCTGATTGCGTTTTTTGGACAACATGCACATTGTCCTCAATGTGAGAACCAGTGTACATTTAGAGTAGCAAGAGACGGATTCTAGCCAGGAATTTGGCACTAAGTACGGTGTCTTGATGCGCTAGGATCAGAATCGTGGGCAACGGTGGAAACCCGATCACGGCTGAACTTTATGCCAAAATTTCGCATAGTTCCATCAAAATTTGGTTAGCGTCGCAATTGACCATTAACGGCGACCGGCACTAAAAGTCGCGCCAAATAAGACTCTTAGTTCCGAATTTCGAAGACACTGAGCATGACACTGCTGAGCGTAGTGTCTCGCGCAAATATGAAATCAACGGACCGATAACTAAGCGGTGAACACCAGCAAAAGGACTGGATAAGGTTAGCTTTGTATGGCTCTCTATAAAAAGAAAGAATCAGTAAAACAATTTCCCCTGGTCGATCGCGGCAACAGTCACTACGAGACAATTGCATCCCAGGCGCTAGAAAATTCAATCGAGCACCTCAATCATGCGTACAAGCAGAAGCTCTGCGGTGCCGAAGGTGTTGTCGAGTTTCGCGACGGCGGCGTTTATACCTTTGATAATCACGGTAAGCGCTACCTCGACTGTTTGGGCGGGTACGGCATATTCAACGTCGGTCACCGTCATCCCAAAGTAATTGCCGCTGTAAAGGCACAGTTGGATCAGGTCTGCCTGCACAGTCAGGACCTGCTCAACCCCTGGGCAGCGCACCTTGCCAGCCAGTTGGCGGCGATCGCCCCCGGCGATCTCAAATACTGCTTCTTCTGCAACAGCGGAACGGAAGCGGTGGAAGGCGCCATCAAACTGGCTCGTCTATATACCGGCAAGACTGAGATTATCTCGACCAAAAACAGCTATCACGGCGTCAGCATGGGCGCCCTCTCTGCCACCGGTCGTGAAGTATTCCGCAAGCCGTTCGAACCTTTGTTGAACGGTTTCGTCCACGTGCCGTTCGGTGACATCAAAGCTATCGAAGATGCCATCAATGAAGACACAGCGGCAGTAATTTTGGAACCGATCCAGGGCGAAGGCGGCATTAACGTTCCTTCCGAAGGCTATCTGCGCAAAGTGCGCCAGCTGACTAAGAAGAAAGGCGTGCTGCTCATTCTCGACGAAGTTCAAACGGGCATGGGACGCACCGGTCGGATGTTCGCTTGCGAACACGAAGGTGTCGTACCGGATATTCTCTGTCTGGCGAAAGCTCTGGGCGGCGGCGTTATGCCTATCGGCTGCTTTATGTCGACTTCCAAAATTTGGAAGGTTCTCGAACCGAACCCGAGCATTCACAACTCCACATTTGGTGGCAATCCGCTAGCTTGCACAGCTGCCTCAGCTTGCATAGAAGTATTGCTCGAAGAGCATCTCCCTGCCAGATCTGCTGTCATGGGAACGGTCTTCCAGCGCGAACTGAACTCGCTGATGGATCGCTATCCGGAGTTTATCGCCGATGTCCGCGGACGCGGATTGTTGATCGGTCTCGAGTTTCAATCGAAAGAGCTGCGCGAGCAGGTTCAAGTCGAGCTGTTCCACCGCGGAGTGCTGGTGGCAGCCACCATGAACTCTTACCGCACGGTGCGAATCGAGCCGCCTCTGATCATTACGGAAGCCCAGATCAACTTCATGATCGACACTCTCGAAGCGATTCTTATCGACATTCGCGAGAGCGTGAAATCCTCAGCGAAGAAACGCAAGAAGGCTAAGTAAATGCAAGAGGAAGTAATCAGTTTCCTGGCGTTCCAGATGCGACGCAGCTCCGAAAGCGGTGACAACGCATCCGCAGCAGCGCAGCTCAGACAGTTTCTCGAACTCGAAAGAGAGAGCAAAGTTAGAGCTATGGATTCAGACCAGGACGGTCGAAATGTCCGTCGCTTTCCGGGACTGCGTTCCATAAGCTGATCTTGAGTTGAGTCGCTGGCGTTGGTCTATGGACCAGAAACTTTGGCTACTTTGACTAGCCTTCGGGTGAGTTCGACCGGATGGTCGATAACCAGATCCGGTATCACGCTGGCGTCCGGTTCGTTCTTGATGTAGGTGGCGAGGATGCCATAGAGTCCTCGATCCTGTGCATACGCAACATCTTCTTTGATGTGGTCGCCTGTCGCGACGGCCCGCTCGGGAATGAGACCCAGCTTTTGCAATATGAACGTGTAGCCGTCCGGTGTGTGCTTGCCGCCGGGTGGCATCACGATAATCTTACTGCTCCACTCCGGGCTTTCCAAATGCAGGTTGCTGTCCGGTCTATCTTCAAAAGGGTGGGGGCGGGAGACGAAGATGTGATCGAAGTATTTGCCCAGTCCGGTTGCTTCAAGCTTTTCGATGGTATGCGCAGGTGCACCAGCGGTGTTCATCACCATCCTTTTGCCGGTAGCGCGAGCGGAGTCGAGCATCTCGATAATGTCGGGGGTCGGTTGCACTGCATCATGAAAGGCCTTGTAAGCCGTTTCGGTTACATGAGCGAGGGTCTGATTTACGTTGTCTCCGTACTTTTCTCGTAGCGGTGGAATTTGATCCAACCGTCTGGCGATCCAGACGGTTTGTTTCTCTGCTTGTGCTTTTGCGATTCCGTCTGCAAGCAGCTCTCGCGGCATGCCGGTGGTGTCGACAAGCGCGTTGAGCATGGCGGTTTGGTATGCTTGCGTGGCGCCATCTGTGTCGATCAGTGTCCGATCGAAGTCGAATATCAAAGTGTCGATCTTTTCCAGATTCAGAGCTGGTCGCGCTGCTGGCGCTATCGTACCCAGAGGTCTGGCCGAATCGATTACTGTACCCGTGCCGCGAAACAACTCTCCAAAATTGAGATGCCTTGAAGCTGCTAAAACTACGGCGGCGGTTGAGACAACTGCGAGAACGGCACCCCCGACTTTCACTATGCGCCAGTCGTGGGAATCTTCGGCGGAGTTTGCCGGTGTTTCATTTCTATCCTGTTCGGCGAACGGCTTTCTCGTGATTGAGGAAGCTTCGTTCCATACGGTCAAATCGCGCAAGACCTCCCCGATCGAGGTCGGATAACTATCGCGCAACGGGCTATGCCAGCCGGCAGATTCTGTGCTCATGGGGTGGAACGATCTCGTGCGTTTGTTGCCGTCAGGATTGTTCCAGACTATGCTAACTGAGGCAATGTTGAAACCACTTATGAGTCAGGCGCGCAGCCTCCGCGCCTATAAAAACGTGACAATTTGCAAAACTGTCAGTATTAAGCAATTTTTGATTGAAACCAGGTAGAATGCATTAATCAGCCCGTAGCGCATGTCTCTACGGCCCCTCGGGAGGACGCAAGTCAACCCGAGGCTTTATTTTCATGGCCCGTTAAACATCATTGACTAACCGCTACCTGACCGGCGCACTCTTAATGCACTCCAGCTTAATCTTGGCAGTTTGAAAGAATTGGGCGATGAGGGATTTGAACCCCCGACCTTCACGGTGTGATGGTGATCGGGTAATGTCTCGTCCCGAACCGCTTTGAATTTAATTGTCTCACGTGCTCCAATGGATGCAGCTTTTCGGACTCGCCCCCTTTCTCTGGGGGTGCAGGATCGTGCAACAAGGTACAATGTGTTGCACCCCTAATGCACCCCGAGTGGTGCCACCGCAGGAAACGCATAAATCAATGAAAGAAACATTGACCTTTGATTTGATTACTAAAATCGGAAAAATCCAAAAAGCTAAGCGCACAAACAGCTCGCTTCCTGTCGCCAAAGGCGAAATGGAGAAAGAACTTTGTGCCCTCATCCGCGCTGGAAAAGACTTCGAAATCAGAGATACGGAAGTAGCTGGACTTGTCCTACGTGTGCGCCCTTCCGGCAAAATGGCTTACACACTGGTTTATGCACGAGGAAAAAGGTTTCCGATAGGCGCGGCCGACGCTATTGATCACAATCAAGCACGCGCCATCGGGCGGAAAAAGCTGGCTGAACTTCACATGACGGGTGAGGATTTAATCGAAAAACAGAAGCGCGATAGAGTGAAGGCAGACACCTACCTGGACTTCCTTAACGAAACCTACAAGCCTTGGTTAAAAGCAAATCTCCTACACGGTGAATATGCTTACACAACCCTCGTAAAATCATTCCCTGAGCTGCACCAACTGACTCTGGAAGAGATAACGCCTGGTGTCATCGAGAAGTGGCGCATGAGCCAATTAGAAAGAGGACTAAAGCCAGTCACCGTCAACAGACAGCTCAGCGATTTGCGCGCATGTCTCAATCGAGCCAAAGACATTTGGGAGTTGCGCACTAGCTCGCTCGACAAAGTCAAACCATCCAAGATCGACCGAAGCCCGAAAGTAAGATATCTAACGCCGGATGATGGGAAGACAATTGGCGAAGAGACGCGACTTCGACAGGCTCTTGATTCGCGCGAACAAGCATTCAGGGATGGCCGTGACAGCGGTAATAGATGGCGTGAAGTGCGCGGCTATAGGCTGTTTGGTGACTTCAAAGGGCGCGCTTTTGTTGACCACCTTAAGCCCGCTGTTCTCGTGTCGCTGAATACAGGGCTGCGACGCGGCGAACTTCTGAAGCTGAGGTGGGAAAACATTTCTTTTGAACAACGCATGCTTACTGTGGTTGGCAATACTTCCAAGACCGGCAAAACGCGTCACATCCCTCTAAATGATGAAGCACTAAATACTCTAAAGAAGTGGAAGGATCAACCGGGTCTAAAAAGCGCATACGTATTCGGCGACAGTACTGGCGAACCGCTTCAAGGCATGAAGACATCATGGCAAAACCTTCTAGTCCGAGCGCGAGTGAATGATTTCAGGTGGCATGACCTGCGTCACACGTTTGCCAGCAAGCTGGTTATGGCAGGCGTCGATCTGAATACAGTAAGAGAGCTACTCGGTCACAGCGATTACAAAATGACGCTCCGCTATGCTCATTTGGCACCGAGGCATAAACAAGATGCTGTTGACAAGCTTGTGGCAGCCAAGGTCACTCCATACGCCTGGACCAATTTATCGGCGTTGGCAGCCGTTCGAGTTCCGCTTGATGCAGGCTAGCACCAGAAATTTGCGTTTTGATGACGGCGCGCTTCACGGAACCATGGATTAACTATTGGTGCGGAATAACCAACGTGTATACTGCGCGTTGTTAGTTTGAAGCGTGGGGTGCTATCCTCGCATGCGCGCTGATCTGCCAAACAACCAAAGAAAGAAGCCACTCCGTTACGACTGGAAAAGATATTGGTGCCCGCGCACTGGGCGGCTGAATCTGATGGATCGCGGCTTCCTCGTCGAACCGCTAGGCGGTTGGCGCCGTCAAATGACGGATATTGTGGGATACGCCGACATTGCCGACTATCATTTCATTGGATGCCTTGGCGAACCGGGAATTGGTAAGTCTGATGAGTTAAATTCAATTGCCCAGATGGCGGGTAATAGCGCCACTGTCGACGTATTGCGTATTGATCTTGAGCGCTGTCGCGACTCCCGTTTCGTGCAGGATCAGATTGTTCAAGCAGAGGTATTTCAGAACTGGATTACTGGCGATCGTCCATTGCTTCTTATTTTGGACAATCTTGACCGACTTGTGCTGGCCGACCGACTGCTGGCGGAAGACCTAGAGCAGGCTCTCTCCAGTTGTCCTCTCGACAGGCTATTCGTGAGGATCGCATGTCGGACGTTTGATTGGTCAAACATACTTGAGAAACGAATGACAGACCTCTTCGAGCGCGTGGGACTTGGAGCAAAGGTCGGAGTTTTTGAACTCGCTCCGCTAACTCGACGCGATGTAGAACTAGCTGCTTCCCAAGAAGGAATTGATGCGAAAAGGTTCGTGGCTGATGTGCAGACTGCCGATGTCGTAGCGTTTGCAACCAGGCCGGTTACGCTTAGAGTTCTTCTTAAGCAGTACATGCGAAATGGCAAGCTACCGGCTACAACTTCTGAGCTATACCAAGAGGGATGCTCAATTCTGTGCTCAGAACCGAATCCTGAGCTTCAAGAAGAAAGAACAAGTAAGCATTCTGCCACTCAGTTGCTCGCAGCAGCGGCCAGAATTGCCGCCGTCATGATGTTTAGTCAGAAGGCTGCAGTCTGGGTTGGGGTGAATGATGGAAACGTCCAGCCCGTTGATATCAACCTGGATGATTTGGTCGGTAATAAAGAATCTTTTGATGGAGTCGAAATCGATGTTTCCAGAGAACTCGTAGTCGAGACCCTCTCATCTGGGTTATTTAACTCGCGGGGACGGGATCGCTTTGCATTCTCCCATCAGACCTATGCGGAATACCTAGCTGCACGCTACCTGACAGAGCGCAAGAGCACCGATTCTCAAATATTGACGCTGCTCGTGCACCCTGCCGATTTACACGGCAAACTTGTCCCACAGCTGACTGGCGTTGCTGCTTGGATGGCAAGTATGAATCAAACAATTTTCAGTTATATAACGGAACACGACCCGCAAGCGCTTTTGCTTGCAGATTTGGATCGAGCGGGAGGAAACGATCGAAAAGTTTTGGTCGCTGAGCTATTGGAGCTTGTTGAGAAAAAAGGAGTGCCCCTATATTCTGAGTGGCAGCGTTATGGAAAATTGAAACATTCCACTTTAGATGAGCAGTTGAGCCCGATCATCATTGATTCCACCAAATCGATTGTTTTGCGACTCGAAGCAATTAGAATTGCAGAAGCTTGTGAAGTCTCAGGGCTTGCTTCTCACTTGCTAGGCGTGGCGTTGGACAAGTCAACGGAGATGGCTATTCGTGTGGCTGCCGTTGATGCGATCGCTAGTACGCATGATGAAAAAACAATTCGGAGCCTAATACCCTTCGTAGTCGACGATCAGGTTGAAGATACGCAAGACGAACTGAAAGGCGCAGCGATGGACGCGGTGTATCCCTTATGCCTGAACACGGAACAGATCCTTGGCGCTATCACTGCATGCAAAGATGAATCCCTTACCGGTTCCTATGTAATATTCCTAGATTACAAATTTCTTGAGCGCATGCCGTCAGAGGACTTGCCAGCCGTGCTGAGCTGGATCCGCAATGCGAGCGTGAATCTACGCAATCAGGGCACTCTACGACATATTGACGGATTTTGCGATAAGGTAATGCTACATGCCTGGCAACGTCTCGAAGCGCCGAGCGTACGTAAGGGATTCGCTCAAATAGCATTAGACAGAACACTGGAACACTACTCGTTAGTCAATGGAATTTACGCACAGGACTTCCGAGAGGAATTGCGCTCAAATGTTCAAAGAAGGCGAGTTCTCCTCAAAGAGCTTCTGTCTGTAGCTTCTGAACTAAAAAATAGGACAGTTGACGACATAGCCGGTTGTTTCGCCTCAATTCCAGCTGAGGAGGATTTCCATTGGTTGCTAGATATACTCAGCGAGCAAGATAATCCGTTTTGTTTTCAAATAGCGGTGAGTCTGTCCCGATTTTGCTATCACATTGAAAATATTCAGCACCTCGAAGCCCTTTGGCTAGCCAAAGGCAAGTACGAAGAACTGGGCAAAGCTTTCGCCTTTGTTCTCAACGCCGTGATTCTTGAATCACCCGAAGCGGCGGCCGCCAAGAGATTTTACGAGCAACAATTGCAATGGCAATCCCCGAAGCTCAAGCTTCTTTCGCCGCGGCCATCTGAACGAGTCTTAATCGATCTGGGGCATTGTGAAGGCGGACACTCTCACAACTGGAATCGTTTGACAGAGCAACTCATACTTGAGGAGGATGCGACCGAAGGCTCGGTGATAGAAATAGGTAATCCGGATATTACCACTTATCCCGGTTGGTGCCGGTCCGACAAAGCTCTCCGGGAGAGGATTGTTTCCGCCGGATTACAGTTTTTGAACGAGCCTAAAATTGATCCCAAACTTCCAGATTGTTTAAAAAGTAGCGCGCTTACAAACTACGCCAATTCCGGCTTCAAGGCATTAGTCTTGCTGCGAAGCGAGGCGCCAGCCCTCTATAGTGGTCTCTCTGATGATGTCTGGAAAAAATGGTTTCCCTCGGCAATCGTGTTTCCCTACGGAAATCATGAGGAGAGACTCCAGAGCTTGGTTCTGGCTGATGCTTATAAGCGCATACCAGAGGATTTCATTGCTACGATAATTCCGCGACTCATATACGAAGATGAACATAACGGATTTATGCCGACAGCGACATTGTTGGCGGTGGCGCTCGATGAAAATTTGATGAATGCAATAAAACAACTTGACCTTACGAATCTAAAACCATCGTCGTTGGATGGTGTGCATCAGTTGGCATTGACGCAGCCAGACGTTGCACGTGATTGGATGTGGGACATGCTGAGGTCAACTCAGAACCGAGAGAGCAATGTTGTGCTCATCACTACGGCATGCAGACTTGTAGAGCTTGTTGAATGGGATGAGTTTTGGAACTTTGTTCAATCGGACATTGCCTTCGGAAAACGTGTTTTTGCAGAGCTATCGAACTTTCTCTATCCGAAGACATTTCTGAACAAGATGTCGGATGAGCAGCTGGTGAAGGTGTATGTCTGGCTTTGGGAGTGCTTTCCAGATGAGGCGACCTACAGAGCCGCCATGATTCGGCCTCAAGGGCAGGAGTTCCTGGCTTGGGATTTTCGAGGGGACATCCCGGGACTTCTCAGTGGACGCAACACTGAGGAGTCTTGTATCGCACTCGGAGACATCGTGCGCCAATTCCCTTTGCTTCTGGGCCTACGCAAGTTGCTCGAAGACTCAACAGAGCGGTTGCGTATTAAGACGTGGACGCCATTGGAGCCTAAGTATGTTTTGCAGCTAGCCAACAATCGCAAAGCTCGCTTAGTTGCGTCCGAAGCCGATTTGATGAATGTAATTCTGGAGACTATCAGTGAGTTGCAAATAGAACTGCAAGGACATCAACCAATTAACAAGGAGCTTTGGTTGGCAGTTCCCGTTGCTTGGATGACACAAATAAAGGGAGAGTCTTTCGATCAAAAGGATCAAGGAAAGAAGATTTTTCGACCAAAGGAAGAAGCGGACTTCTCAGACTTTGTTGCCCGTTATCTACGCAGCAAGCTTAGCGGGAAACATGGCGTCATAATAAACCGAGAAGTACAAATCCGCGTCAATCCTGGAGGGAAAGGTGAGCGAACAGACATCCATATAGAGGCGGCAGCTCTGTCTGGCGACGATGCAACCTTTGAGCAAGTAACTGTCGTAATTGAGGCCAAGGGTTCTTGGAACGACAAGCTGGAAACAGAAATGGAAACTCAACTTGCAAATCAGTATTTGCGCAACAGTAGATGCAGATCGGGCATCTATCTAGTCGGTTATTTCAACTGCTCTCAGTGGGACCAAACAGATTCGAAGCTAAAGAAGTCACTTAGGCATCCATGGGACGATCTTACAAAATCATTGACAATGCAGGCAAACTCGCTATCGCAAGCCGGTTTGACTATTAAGGCGATCATTCTTGATGCATCGTTACGAGAAGCTCCCAGCAAGTGATTGGCTCGCCACGTGTGCGTCGCGCCCAGAAAGTAGCTTTAGCTAAAACGACCGATTTTCCGCTAATGCTGCTTCAATCGCTCTTGCCAGTAACGGTGCGAATCTTCGGACAGCCTCTACGTTCATGTTTCCAGACTTATACTCGCTGAACAGAGCTTGGCGTTGTCTCATTACATGGCGACCCTTGATCAAATCGAGCTTCTCAATCGTGTCCTGAGCGATCTCACGTTTTTCTTCTGGAACGCTGTCCGTAAGATACAGTTGCAGATCTGGTAGTGAGATCGCAAACCAACCGTCTTCTACTTCGAATGGATCGAGATACTCCCTGCCAGGTTTTTTCCTGCTTTGCACTGCTGGACTCGCAAATCGGTAGTTGTCCCACTCATATGCTAGGTGACGATGATTCTTCTTGTCGAGGAAATGATCTACTGTTCCATCGTTGTTGAATTGTGCTGTAAACCCACAAAGACCGCTAAAAACTCTCGCTAGATCGTCGATGCACAGTGTCCAATAAGGTCTGATATAAGCATCCGGGCTAGAATTTCTTTGAAGATGAGCCAGCCCTGGCATGCGTATTTGTTCATTGAAGTGGGCAGGTTCCTCCGCCGGATTCACAGGAATCATGGACGGTCCTTGCTGGGGAGCCAACGGATCCAAAATTCGTGATTCCCTGGTAAAGTGCGCTTTAGCTCACTCTCAATTTCTTCCAACTCCACCGGACTGATGGCACTGCCTTTGGTGCGTCGAAGCATCATAGCTTCTGCTTCCTCAATGGCGCTCTGCGCCTCGATGGACATGGGATACTGTACTCCGAATACGTCATCCAACCAATCGACGACGTTTCCGCGTTTCCGAAGGTCAAGTTCTTCAAGTTTCACTAGTCTATTATCGATGAAAAAATGCCAGAGCTTGTCTTTGTCGGGATTAACGTGCGTCTCAATCGAGGACAAAACCAACGGCGAATGGGTGGATACAACTGCTTGAAACCTAATGTCTGGATCGAGTTTTTGAGCCACTTTCATCACGGCAGGGAGAATGTAGCGCTGCCATCTCGGATGTAGGTGCAGCTCCACTTCGTCGAACAGCAATACCATTTCTTTGCTCGCTGGTTTTCCAAGCGTCGCAGCTGCCTCAATATGTTCTTGCCATGCCCAAACAAGGACGTAAGCTAGCTCCAGTATTCTTTTCATTGCCGCCGAGAGCACAATTAGGGGAGCGGGACCATAAGAAAAGCCCAACATCGGCACATCTCTGGAATCTTCAATTGAAAGTCTCTTCGGCGGAAGTATCGACGGGGTTTCCCCTTTGGGAAAGAGGGCTGTGACTAGACTCGCTAAAATATTAAAGGCAGACTGTTTAACCGGTCGTTGATCAAATTGCCAGTTCACCCAGTCTCTAAGCAAACCATTGCACCAAGGCCTATCGCTACTGCTTCCATTCCAAAGCTGGTTTTCATCCAATTTAAAAAACGGTGTGCGGGAATCGCTATGGCGTCCCCAAAACTGTGCTTGCAGTCCCTCCATTTCAGGGGCTCGATTTCGATAGCAATCCCAGACGCACATTGAGCCATCGGTGCGCGCGTACACGGCTATTCCTCGCGTTTGCACCGGTTTCCGTTCAGTGATCCATCGCTGATGTTCCACATTGAATTCTGCGCTCGCGATTTCGTTTTCGGATGTAGTTATGGATTCTGTTATAGGTCCAAGGGTGATCTTAATTGTTGCCGTCTCGCCACGCGATGGAAGAGCAGCCTGGGACGCCCATGATTGAGTAAGTCCCCACCAGATTAGATCAAGAAATAAAGTCTTTCCCAATCCGTTATCTCCCGTAAGAACGTTCAGCCTGTCTGCAAATTGAACGTCGAATGACGGGGCTGGTCCGATGCCAGTCGTTTGTAATTCTCTTATGGGCGCCATCAGTTATTGCCGGACGAATAGATCTCCCAAATCAATTTCCAGTACGTTGCACAACCGTGCCAGAGTCTCAAGAGTAACATTTATGGAGCCTTGTTCTAAGCGCCAGTAATAAGCCCGGCCTAAACTGGCTTCAGAAGACAGCGTCTCCTGACTCAATCCCCGCTCCTTTCGAAGCTGTCGCAGTCTCTTCGCCAAACGCTTGGCGGCTTTTTCTCTGGTTAACACGCCAAGAGATTGACATTAAGTGTCTTATAGGTCGACTCCATATATGGAGGGGTGGGAGATAATGACAATTCCTGAGATCCATGTGTGACCTCTGCAAGCAATAGGAATAGGAGCAGCCAATGTTGATCAGAAGGCAATCGGTGCGCGGATTTGGTATGGCAATCTTAGGAATTGCCATGTGCCTATCTGCTCAAGGGGCTTTTGGGAAGGACGTGCAGGCACTCAATTTCGAAGTCGAACGTTACACGGATGCAATTGGGGGAGATCCGCAAAAGTGGAGCAACTATCTCCATCGGGGGCTGATTTACTCGGAACTAAAGCAATATCGAAAGGCTATCGAAGACTACAATCAAGCCATTAATAAGAGTCCCCAACCCGACGGTAACGTCTACGAAAGCAGAGCTGCTGCCTTTGCCGCACTGGGTGAACGTCAGAAAGCAGTGATTGATTACAGCACAGCGATAACGCTTAGAACTCCTAAAGACAACTCCTATGCCTTTGAATCCCGAGCTGATCTGTATCGTGAGCTACGGGAAACCCGAAAAGCGATTGATGATTACACGCGGGCAATCGAAAATGATTTTCCCGCTCCCGAAGTTGCCTACTTAAACCGCGGTGAATGTTACGTCGAATTGTTCGAAAACCAGAAAGCAATTGCGGACCTTTCTAGAGTTATAAGTGCTGACCCTAAGAGCGCTGAAGCATATGGTCAGCGGGCCCTAGCATACAGCCGTGCAACACAGACATCACAAATACAAAAGGCTATCAGTGATTTGGATATGGCTATACAGCTCGATCCTAAGGAGCCATGGTATTACTACAGTCGGGCGCTGGATCTACGGTCTCTGAATAAGTTCGAAGAGGCGATAGTAGACTTAGACAAAGCAGTGGCACTCGATCCACACGATGCACGAACGTATGTAATGCGAGGAGTATTCTACGAAAGCCGAGGACACCACGAGCAAGCGCGAGCTGATTACAACATCGCAATCTCGATAAATCCAAAGGCTGAGTGGGCTCAAACAGCCTACGTGCATCTTGGGCAGCAGTTCGCGAACGTGAAGCAATATCAAAAGGCAATCGACGAATACAACAAGGCTCTTGCGATTAATTTGCGAGGTCCAGGCTCACAGTTCGCTTATATCAGCCGGGGCGACGCGTGGCGCGAACTAGGACAGCATCAAAGAGGAATCGCGGATTACATTGCAGCTAGTCCTGGTGATGAGCCCAAGATCCAGGAAGCAGTCTACTTCGAACAAGCCATAAAGAATCATCCTAATGACGCTGGAGTCTATGCTAACTGCGGACATGCTCTCGGAAAGATTGGGATGGACCAACAAGCGATTGAATACTGCACTGTTGCGGCGAGCCTCAATCCAAGATATGCACTGGCGTATTTCTACCGTGGATTGGTTTATCGGAAGCTGGGTCAACACGAGAAAGCCGTAAATGACTTTGGCAAGGCAGTGAGCCTCGACCCCACCTTCGCGCCGAAAATAGCGTTAAACGGAATCTCTCCCGATGAAGACAGCGCTTCGCTTGCGGCGTCGCCGCCCAGCCTAAGTCATGGCTCACCTTCACCTGCTCCTACGAGAGCCGGACGCGCCCGGATATCCACTGCTGGTTCGCGCTTTGCGCCAGAATCAAATTTCTAACAGGCAACGGTGAAGACGACTAGCTCAATGCGTGTTTTGACCCATATTAGAGTAACCTTCCGGGACTGAATATCGAAACATCAGAGATGCGACTTCACGCAGGTCTCTCAAGGAGACGCTTCTAACCCGCACATGGGAACTAACCATGGGTGCCGCGACTTAGGCGAATCCCCTTTTGACTGGTCTGGTTTAGCGGGGCGGTTAAATTTAGACCGTTCTCAATTCCTATGTTGCACAGTTCTGCATATGCTTCGGCTAGAGAAATACCATTTGCATTGTCGATGTCCTGACCAGGTTTCCCCCATCCGCGATCCAATAAAGCGATTGCCGCTTGAACTCTTATCGATGGGGGCGCATCACTCCACATAACCTCAACGAGCGTGAATATCGCCCACGTTGAGTATCCCTTAGCGAGTCGCCGAATTGCTACATCCGACTTTGGACGCCCTGATGGATTCCCAGACACGCCCGGCTTGAACATCCCAGGGTGTCGCAGTTTTCCGTTCTTAGTTGTTTCCGTTTCCATAAGACGATTGTACCCCCGACATCTGTTTCAGTACTGATACCAGTGTTCTCATTTTCTTCTCGCTGCGAAAGAGTAACTGTTACTCTTCGAAAATTTCTGAAATTTTTCACGTGTCGACCTCCGCATCGACGGGCCTGGACGCTGGGTCGCATGCCGGGTACCCTAGGGGACCTCCAAGCATCCAAACAGCCCTCTCCGTTTCTGAGGTGAAGGGACTGTCCTGTTTTGCAGTGGTGCAACTTGCACCACTGTCGCAACTTTTCTGTCCACGCGCATATGGAAAAAGTTTTGCGAGCCAGACAAGTTGCGCCACCATTTCAATGTGGACGGGGTCCAAAAGCCTCTGCTTCTGGTGCATACAGCGAACGCCGCCAGTGATAGGTTGTGCCACGTTAAACCCCCACTCTCAAGAGACTTCTCCCATATCCGACAATCTGATTCCGAGCCAGAATGTTGCTTCGCGGGTTTCCTTTGACGTGAATCCTTTTTCTCTCATGCGCTTGGTGAACTGATTTCGGTTCACAGAGAGTTCGCCATTCTGAGCGCACCACCACTTATATCTCTCGCGCAGGTGTGAGGACTGCACTTGTGCAGATTGCTCCATCCGACAACAGTCTTCTATGAATTTCGCCAAGCTGTCTTGCTCGGACTTGTAGTCGGCTGTCGCGTTTTGTACTTCCGATGGCTCAGGAAGACCTTCGGCCTGCCACTTCAAACACCCGCGCACCATCCAGGCCAGAATGCCTGCTGATTCTGCGCGCAACTTCTCAGGTAAATCATGCTCTTTTTGGGTTTCCGGCACTTGCACATTGAACGGAATCATTTTGATTCTGCGCCACATGGCGATTGATTGGCTCGTAATAATGGGCTTGTCGTTCGTAATCATGAATAGCTTATGAGTTGGTTCAAACTCCATGAAGTCTCCGTACAGCGGGCGACCTATCATTTTGTCGCCGCCAGTGAGGTGTTTGACCAACGTCTCATTGAGCCGTGCGCCTTCCGGGGTTTCCATTGTGGTAGAGAGCCGAACGCCGCGCAATCGCGCTACGCCAGGCGTCGCACCTCCGTTGTTCTGCTTTGCGAGAAGCAGGCTCGGGTCAGCTTCCTGCGCATAGTCGCCCAATATATTGCGAATGACGTTGAACAAGGTACTCTTGCCGTTTTGCCCCGCGCCAAAGCAAACAAAAAGCTTCTGTTCGTTGACAGAGCCGGTCAAAGAATAGCCAAGCGTACACTCAAGAAAATCAATTAAACCAAACGAGCCAGCAAAGATTTCGCCCAGGAACTGCATGAACCGCGGCGCCGTGGCGTTCGGATGATATTCAACAGCCACGAGTCTCGTAATGAGATCTTCTCTCCTGTGCGGCATCAAATTTCCCGTATGAAGATCTAAGGTGCCATTTAGACAGTTCAGCTTGAGCGAATCTTGGTCAAGCAATGACGCTGTAACAGCAACGTGCGGTCTAGCCAATTTAAGCATTGCCTCCAATCTGGGGGCTGATGCGCTCTTGCTCGCCCAATCGGCAATCCGTTTGCTTATATCGGTGTCTGTGCAATCGGCTGCCTCTTGGAAGATCTTTCTGGCCGTGTCCTTGGCGAAGGCAATAACTTGGCTGATTTCGTCTACTTTCCAACGGACACCGTCCCATACTAGATATCGGTTAATAGCAGGAAACCACCGAACGTCATTACCGTAACAATCGACAAACCGTTGAGCGTTTCCGATATCATCGAGCCGATATCGATTGGACTGGAACCGATAACCGTGTTGCTTTGCATGGTGAAATATCGTTCCAGGACCAATACCGGTGCCATTGAATGTTTCCCATTTTTCCTGGCATATACCGGGCTCATACTTTGATGACTTTTTTGACCAGGTATCCCACACTACACAGGATATGCCTGCGGCTTTGAGTGCCATGCCAATCTTGACCCAGAGTTTGTAATCGTCGGCTGGAATGTGAGTCAACGCACTGTAAACCTGTTCCACATCAAGTGCACCGTAAGAACTGCGCACAGCCACCGGCTCGTAGGACTCTTCAATGAAATACTGTTGATAGAGCCATTCAAGAGCGGACTGACAATCTGTGATTTTCTGTCCAGCGATAACGTTGCCGGTCACTGTAAAGTATCTGGGTGACTCATGGTCATATACTTCAATTCCCTGCTCGACGTCTGCCCCAGGATCTTTCCATCTCTCTTCGCCCGTTTTGAGTGGAATCCCTAAACACCAGATGTGGAGCCCATTACCGGATGGCGACTTTTCGACGTATGTCCCGGCGAATTGGTCTACAATTGCTTGCGCCCATGGTATGAGATTTCCATCGTCGCTATAGCAGTTGTCCAAGTCGATGCCACACAGTCCATCGCCTTTGGCGAAGGCAAAGCCGATGCCATCGAGTTTTTCGGTCGCCAGTGCTCTGACGCAGGAGTCGAAGTCGGACCAGGTTGATGGGTCATTGGACTTCGCGTGCTTTCCGGTTGTTTGATAGGGCACCTTTGTGGGCTTGGATCCTTTCCTCTTTTCGTAGCGCCATACAAGCCACTGCCTGAAGCCTTTGAGAAGATCCGGAATCGACTCCACCTGCGGCGCCGCTATAATTCCCTTGTCTGTCAAAATTGATGTCCTCGTTCAGTGATCTCTGAATTACCGCCGGGGTGACTGTTTGTTTGGCACGGTGTTGGGATTGAGAGCCTAGAATTTATCCTTGGTCATCATCGATTTGCGAGGACAACAGCTCCTCGCGACCAGTTCCAACGAGTAGTCGCATAACACGGTCGTAAACGTCAAACGCCTGACTAGGCGCGGCCGCAGCGCCGTAAATTTGCTGTGCTCCGAGCCAGCATACCTCCAGAGTATCCACCGCAAAGATGATGGCGTCGCGCAGTGTCTCGCTCGACTTTCCGGTTACATCTCGTACCAACGGGATGTGACGCCCAAAGCGTGCTTCCAAGGCTTCATCAAACTGATTCATATGGTTTATCTCCTCTCGTTTATTTGGTCGGTAGCCTGTTCTATCACCGTGTTCTTGCACCGCGAAGATTGTTCGCGATGTAAGAGTCTGCGTCCGCCTTTCTCCATCGCTTGTGCTTTTTGCCTAGTCGGACATAGGGAATGGCGTTTGGGTTTTGCTTAATCCAGCTCTCACTGACGCCGAGGTAAGTGGCGAGATCGGCAATTTTCATCAAGGGGCAAGCTGTAGATTTCTCGTCCATTTGTGTTGTCTCCAACAGGTGTGTTGCAGACTATTGAACTCAATGCGGGTTATACTTTCCAGGCGCAATTGATTTCGTAATCGCGCTCCCGGCTGACAACCGTTTATCGTTGTTCAGCCTACTTGGTCCAGCGAGCTATGAACCGCCAAGAAATAGACCCGACCGCTGTTCTGAACGAGCCCCTTAAGGGCTGGAGGACGGAAGACCTAACGAACCAGTTGGATGAGCGAATTGCTGCGCTGTTATTACGATTTGACGTTCACTTGGTCGCTAATTGTTTGAATTGGGATCAATCCGTTCTAGACCTGGCGTCTTGTTTGGTGACTGTCTATGCTCCTTGGTTAGAACAAACGGTGACATCTGTCGATCCTCAGACAGCCTGGAAATTGGCTATAGCAGTGAGCACCGAGTTTATCAACGGATTTAAACTGAAATCGGAGATACCGCGACCAGGCGCTCCGAGTGTTTATAAAGGACACGAGTTAGAGATAAATGACACCTTCAGGGTGTTCCAAGAGAGAACTGACCTAACCGATGAGCAAATTTCCGATATCTTAATGGACGGACCAGGTGACCTATCAATCTCCGATGAATTAAGGCGGCTCTGCGATGCATTCAAGCAAGACATTCTTAGTGGTGCGACAAGTAGCAGCCCTGAATTAAACCGTGAAAGGAATAGAGCCAAGAAACGCGCAAACGAGGACGAAGAATCGGTTTGTCAGCTATTTTTCAGCAGGCGAGGCTATCTTCGGAAAGAGGTCTCGCTATATTTGGAATTAGTCCCGAATCGCGAGGACCGGAAACAGAAAATTGCGCTGATGTGCAAAGCTTGGCGTGAAAACCGGAACCTTAGTTGGGATGTGCAGGCGAAAAAGGATAAACCCAAGCCGAAGAAGAGCAGCCTAGTGAACGAAATTTTGAAAATTCAATTGTCCAAACCTCTAACTGAGCCCAAATAAAGTCGCTCACAATAGTGAGTGCGCCATACACTTTCCTGAAAGCTTGCTGTCGTAATCTACAGCCCAAGCGGTGCGACGGGCGCATAGTGCACCTGAGCTAACTGCTGCGGTGCATTTTGCATTACATTGGTTGGAACCGCTTGGGAACTCGTGCACCCCTGGTGCACCCCGCCCATCTCTTTGCAGCTCGAAACAATTGGGCGATGAGGGATTTGAACCCCCGACCTTCACGGTGTGATCGTGCTGCGCTACCAACTGCGCTAATCGCCCAAAGTCCACGTATTGTACCGTACTTTTTGAACCCCTAAATCTTTTCTTTGATTTGCTTGAGTTGCTGCAGCCTGGCGCTCACAATCTGCCCGCTAAGTTGGTGTTGCTTGCTTAGTCGGTGGCGCCGAATCTCGCTGCCCACCTGGATGCGGATGTTGTCCAGAAGACCGTAGGTGGCGCCGGGGAGATACACGACTGCGCCTGTGAACAGCAGAGCGTTTGTCTGGGCGCCTCTTCTCGGATATTTGGCGCCCGCAACCGTGATAATGACATTGCTCGCTATCTTGGTGCTGCCCACCAGGAAGCCGGCGCCCATGTTTTGATAGGCGGTACGGTTGCCGCGTATCTGGTCTTTGAGATTGCGCTCGATAGTGTCGAGGCAATATTTATGGCTTGCATCATAAGCCTCCAGCCTGGCCATCAGACTGTTGAATTCGTGCCGTTGTCTAAGCTGGTGGTTTTCGGTGAAACTGAGCAGCCGAGTGTAATCCTTCTCCAGATGCTCGTCGTTTTCGTAGACGGGTGGCATCCCCTCCCTGGCTAGTTCGCGTTTGTCGGACTTAGAGACCGCCTTTGCCACCAATCTGCTCAGCACCGGGTTGGCCACGATGAACGCACCGGATATGGTGGCGAGGAGTCCGCCGGGAAAATTCAAAGCCCGGGCGTGGCTGATCGAACCGTACGCTAAATAAAAAGAGCCCGTTGTACCGATGCTGTTTTTGAGTATGTCCAGCAGGTAAAACGAGTTTTGTTGCGCCAGCGTTTTCCGCGCGCTGGAGTGAAAGCGCTCAAACTCCGCGATGGACAGATCTCGGAAGTCTTCCAAAACCGCACCTTCCAGTCTCTGCAGCTCGGCTGTCTCTGCGTCAACCGCCGGCTGTCGTTCAACCAGACGGGCGCGTGCTGCCAGCTTGGTGTCTATGCTTGAAAGCAGATGCAGGGCTACGTCGCGCGATTGCCGGGGGTCGAATCCGTTTGCTCTTGCCTGCATCGCGTGGAACTGATTTATCCCGAGCTCCACTCCGGAACCGGTTCCGCCTACGATTTGACCGATGACACCCAGCATCGCATTGCCGTTGCCTAAGACGTCACCACTGTTTCGCGCGAAGTGGTTATCGTGTATGTGCTCGCCGCGCTCGTGGACCGACACTATTGAGCCGGCGCCGCTAAGCGCTAAGTTGGTCTCCTGCGAACCGAAATAGCGCCAGCCTTTCCAGCGACCCTGCCGGGCGGCTTGCGTGCGAAAAATCAGATTGTACTCTTCCAACTCAATTTCGTCGAGGAGAATTTTCTTGGTTATCTTCTCGATGCCGGCTGTCAGATTGCCGGACAACTCCGCATCCGCTTCGCTCGAACTCGGAGCGGAAGAGCCCTGTTGCTGAGTTGCCTGAATTTTTACCGGTGGCGTTCCGGACTGTGCCGAAGATCTTTCTTCGGCGAAGGCTGCGCCCTGGCTGGCGGTTCCAACAATCATCAATAAGGCGCAAATCCAGCGCCGTCTTGCTTTCAAATTTTGATTCCGGGGAGTTCCAACCTATTGTATATCGTCTAATCTCGAAACCCAAGCAGTGGAGCAACGGGCGCCTATACTCTACAATCCCTTATCATCTGGCGAGCTATTCTGTAGGGGCGATGCCATGCATCGCCCTCACGACATTTAGGTCGCTCCCTCGACAGAAGTGCAGGTTATAGTGAGACAGTACTCGTATCTAATTCGCAGCGCTATGGCGGGCGCCCTCGGGGGACTGCTCTTTGGATTCGACACGGCTGTCATTTCTGGAACAACTGGGGACTTGACTGCCCAATACAACCTTTCGGCGGCTGCCCTTGGCCTGACTGTATCAAGCGCTCTTTGGGGAACTGTAATCAGCGCCATGACGGCTGGAGTGCCCGGAGACAGATTCGGAGCGCGGGAGACGCTTCGCGTGGCAGCGGTACTATATGTAGTATCGGCTATAGGATGCGCTCTTGCCTGGAACTGGTATGCGCTTATCGCTTTTAGATTCGTGGGTGGATTGGCGATCGGCTGTTCATCAGTCTTAGGACCGGTTTACATCGCCGAGATGGCACCGGCGAAACGACGCGGTGCCATGGTCGGTTTGTTCCAAATCAACATCGTTGTCGGCATTCTTCTTGCGTACTTCTCCAACTTTGTTATTGGAACATTCGGACTGGGTGCCGACGAGTGGCGGTGGAAGCTTGGTATTGCTGCTGTTCCGGCAGTGTTTTTCCTGAGCATGTTGTTCGGCATTCCCAGAAGTCCACGCTGGCTCGTTGTCCGCGATAAAGTCGAAGAGGCGCGAGAAGCTTTGCGTCGTCTCGGTGTGGAACATTACAACGAAGAGATCGACACGATCAAAGAGAACATCGAGAAAGAGCATCATTCAGCGACGGAGAATGTGTTCTCTCGCAGATATCTTCTCCCGATATTTCTTGCTATTACGACCGGAATGTTCAATCAACTGACAGGCATCAATGCAATCTTGTACTACCTCAACGACATCTTCGCTCAGGCAGGTTTCAGCAAGATGTCCAGCGATCTGCAAGCGGTTGTAATTGGTGCCACCAACTTGCTTTTCACCCTGGTCGCCATGACGGTCATCGATAAACTCGGGCGCAAGACTCTTCTTCTCGTGGGAGCGGCCGGCACGGCTGCTTGTCTTGGCGGTGTGGCGCTGATCTTTGCCACTCACCAGTTCATGCACGCTTTGCTCTATCTGCTTATCGCGTACATCGGATTTTTCGCTTTCTCTCAGGGCGCGGTCATATGGGTCTATCTCAGCGAGATTTTTCCCACACCGGTTCGTGCCAAAGGACAGAGCATCGGTTGCTCCGCTCACTGGATAATGAATGCGATTATCTCAGGAGTGTTTCCAGCATTGGCTGCATCATCAGGGGCGCTGCCGTTCGCCTTTTTCGGCGTTATGATGGTTCTTCAGTTTGTGGTTGTATGGAAAATTTATCCTGAGACGAAAGGGGTGTCTCTGGAAGAACTCGAGCACAAGCTCGCCTTTCGCTCAGGATAGATTCGTCAGTAAAATAGCGGCGATCTTATCAAGCGCTCGACAGGTTCTGTCAGGCAGCTCGATGGTTGTGGCTACAACGCTGCGCGACGGCCGGTGATCATGTCGAATACGAAAATGATCAGCGCCAACACGAGCAATCCGTGAATGAACGAGCCGCCAATGTGAGCGAATAAGCCCACAATCCAAAATAAGACCAGCAAAGAAATAAGTGTGTAAATCATTTTTGTTTGTTCTCCGAAACTCCAAAACAGCAGACCCGAGTCGGACTCATTTGGTTCCAGCCAGTTGGAATAAGGCTGCCAGCTTGGTCGCTGGAGCGGCCGGCATGCTGATATCTTATAGCCAAGTGAATTTCAATCCGAATCCCCGCGCTGTAGCATCCATAGATCGGTTTTTGATATCGTAGTGGGGCACACGTCCTCATCAGCTCAGTTGGCGAAGGTTGGCTTACAGGTAGCACGCAGTGGCGAGAGTTCTTCTAGTCGAGGATGAGCAACAACTGTCCGGCTTGGTCGCGGGATGGTTGAAGAATGAACTGCACACCGTTCACACCTGCGGTGACGGCGCTGATGCTCTTAGGCTGCTCGAACAGGAGAGTTTCGACATCATTCTTCTCGACATCATGATTCCCACCGTAAACGGCTTCGAGGTGTGTAAGCAGTTCCGGGACTCGGGTGGCACGACACCAATTCTCATGCTCACGGCAAAGAGGACTCTGAATGCAAAGGAAACCGGATTGGACAGCGGCGCTGATGATTATCTGACCAAACCGTTCAAGCTTCGTGAGCTTTCTGCCCGTGTCAGAGCATTGTTGCGCCGGCAACCTGCGATTGTGCCGTCGATCATTACGGTCGGCGACTTGAAACTGGACTCGGCTGCGAACCGCGTCTTTCGCGCTGGGCAAGAGATCAGGTTGGTACCGAAAGAGTTTGCTTTGCTGGAGTTGCTGATGAAGAATGCCGGCAAACTGGTGAAAAGCGAGAGTTTAATCGTCAGTATCTGGGGAGTTAACAGCGACGTTTCTCCTGAGACGATTCGCTCATATGTTCGACTGTTGAGGCAAAAAATCGATAAGCCGAACGAGGAATCCGTGATAGAAACTGTACATGGTATCGGTTATAGGCTTCTTGGCGATGTTTAGCAATGTTCGTTGGCGTATAGCACTTTGGTTTGTCGGGCTTTCGACGGGCGCCTATGTCATACCAACCGGCTTGGCTATGGTGATGTTCTATGCCAGTCTAACCAACGCTATTGACGGAGAGTTGAACGGTTTCATGGCGAGCTTCGGACATGCCATCAAAGTAGTCGACGGTAAGCCGGTGTTGCGAGATTGGGCCAGAATTGTCCAGACTACTCCTGCTCGTTCGCTCGTCTCGTACCAGCTGTTTGATAGGAACGGACAACTTTTGGAGGCTCACTTTCCACCCGGCATTCCCACTTTGTTCAAGCGCGACACTGAGGTTACTTCAAACGGAGTAACGATGCGGACCCGCATGACGGAGTTGAGAGAAGAAAACAAAGTGGTTGGATACCTTCAAGTACAGTTGCCCACGAAATCCAGAGATGACGCAATGCGGGAGTTGGCGTTCATTACAGCACTAGTGGCACCGGCTGTACTCTTGGGGCTGGGGTGGTCCAGCTATCTCGTGTCCGAAAAGGCCACCGTTCAAATCAGGCGGACACTGGCTACGCTTCGACAGTTCATCGCGGATGCAAGTCATGAGTTGTACACGCCGCTGAGCATCGTTCAGGCTGCGAATGAATCGCTGGCGCGCTTGGTCGCGCCGACCGGTGTCGGCACGACTGAGTTTGAGGCCAGCGAGAGCGCTTTGGAACGAATGGAGAAAATGCTTGAAGACTTGATGTTGCTTTCCACGATGGAAGCTCCGGAGCCAGGCGCTGCCAGGCAAAACATCGAGTTGCAGGCGCTTCTCGAAGGGCTTGCCGGCGAGTTCCGCCCCAAGTTCGAGCAAAAAGGAGTGGCGCTAGGATTGGCTCTCGATGGTGCTGTGACAACGAAAGGAGATCGCTCTGCTCTGGAGCGAATGTTGGCAAACTTGATCGAAAATGCCTGGCGATACACCAACCCTAACGGCAGAGTGGATGTATATCTGACCAGAACCGCACACCATGCGCGCATCGCGGTCACCGACACCGGCATCGGAATTCCAAAAAGCAATTTGCCCAATATTTTCGATCGCTTCTACCGCGTCGATGCTTCGAGAAGCCGTTCGTCAGGTGGCGCCGGACTAGGTTTGTCTATCGCGTTGGCGATAGCACATGCGCATGGAGGTGACATAGAGGTCGAGAGCGAATCCGGGCAAGGCAGCAGCTTCAATGTCACGCTTCCGCTGGAAGCAGATTCTTGACGGACTGATCGAATTTTATCCAGGCGTCTCGGTTTGACTTGGACGAGTGAATGACAATTGACTCTGGTGATGAGCTTCTCGCGCGATTGATGTAGACTTTCTGACTGCACGCTTTCTGCACGGCCTAAAAATGATCCATTGCTACAATGACGTGGCAAGCGTGCACTGCTGGGATTGCAGGCGGCTTCTCGGATGGTCGTGCAAGTTGAGGTCCCCTTTCTAGAAGGACGTTGCGGATGGCTGGAAAGTCTCGCCAACAGGCGGTCTCAATTCGCGCTTTGACTTGCGCCTTGATTGGTACGGCTCTGGCGCTCATGTCTTTCGTTTGTCCTGGGGCCGGTGCTGTGGAAAACCCGTTTCCTGCACCGGATATGACTGTCTCCACAACGGTGCAACCAGGCGACGGAAAGAAGGCGATCAAGCTCGATGCTCAGTACACAGTGATCAAGCAGCCGCCGACTCCCGGCGCGCCGCTGACGCTGAAGGGCGCAGTCGGTTTCGCTGACGCCAACTATCCATCAATACTCAAGAGTCGAGCCCAGATGGTCGCTGCGGCAGAGAACGTGACAGTGCAGAGACTGAACGAGTACATGCCGGATTCGCTGTTCCAATACCAGGAGTTCATGGCAAGCCACAACCAACTCACCGCGACGTATTACGGCAGCCCTGTGTTTCCTGGAATTTCCGGTCCGGGTTTCGACAACGTCAACATGACTCCGTATTTTTCCGCGCTTGGCGGATTCAGTTTAGACTGGGCACCTTTGGATTTCGGTTTGCATAAGGCGCGCATCAACGCCGCTCGGCTGCAATCACTCCAATCCCAACAGAACTTTCAAGCTACCAAGGTCGACGTGGCGACTGCGGTGGCGACGGCCTTTCTTGACGTCGCGGTGGCGGTCGAGCAGGTGAAGGCAGCCCAGCAAAACGTCGGCTCTTTCGAGAAATTCAACTCCGTCGTCGAGGCGCAAATTTCCGGTTCGTTGAAACCGGCTGCTGACGGTTTCCTCTCCAGAGCGCAGCTTGCCAACGCTCAAAACGATCTGATACGGGCGAATCTTGCATATGAGGTTGCCATGGCCAGGTTGGCTACATCGCTGGGTCTGGGCGGCAGAGCCGTCGCCGTCGATTCGAAGGGGCTAGCCACCACCGATGAGCCGGTCGAACTGCAGAAGGCGCCGCCGGTATTCGCCGAAGTTCCCATAGTAAGCACGGCTCGAGCCGCTCTTCTGACAGCGATCGAAGAGAAAAAGGTGCTGGACAAAGAGTACTTTCCCGTCCTTCACTTCGTGGGTGGCGTCAATGTGCGTGGTTCGGGATTGGATACCTTCACCGGACTTCCCAACTACTCGGCGTCTGCTGCCGGCACGGTGCCGACGCGACCAAACTATCAAGTCGCTTTGATCGTTAACTGGAACTTTCTAGATATATTCCGGTTGCGCGCCGAAAAGAAAGTTCAGACCCAGCGCATCTACCAGCAGCAGCAAGACTACAGCTTAGTTTTGCAGAACCTGCGGGGTCAAGATGCGGAAGCGCGCGCCAAGGTGAAGGCGGCCATTGCTCTGGCTCAGAACATGCCGATTCAAGTGGAGTCGGCGAATGTGGCAATGCGGTTGGCTGAAGCCAGGTATGGAACTGGACTTGGCTCTGTGGCACAGGTTGCCGAAGCGGCTCAAGTGTTGGCCAACTCACGGGTTAAGCAAGCGTCGGCGCGCATCGGCGTCTGGCGGGCATTGCTGGAGATTGCATACGTTCATGGTGACCTTCATCCGTTTGTCGACGAAGCCGATCGCGTTCAGAGAGGTCAGTAGCCATGTCGTTAGTGCGCTTTGCTATGAACCGTCCGATCACTGTCATGGTCAGTGTAATCGCTGTCGTGCTTTTCTCAGCCCTGGCGATGTCGCGCATGAAAGTAGACATTTTCCCAAGCATTAATATGCCGCGCGTCACTGTGGTGCAACCGTACGGCGGTATGGATCCGGCTCAAATGGAAGGGTATCTGGTCACCTTCTATGAGCAGCATTTTTTCTATATCAGCAATGTCGATCATGTGTCATCACGCTCGATTCAAGGCGCCGCTTTGATGGACATCTATTTTCGACCCGACGCCAACATGTCTGATGCTATGGCTCAAGTGGTGGCTCAAGTAGAGCGGACTCACGCTTATCTTCCACCAGGTACCGTTTCTCCTTTCATTTTGCGATACGACGTTGGCAACGTGCCGGTGGGCTTTCTTGTCTTCTCGAGCGACAAACGAAATCTAGGAGAGATCCAGGATCTTGTCTATACACGTATTCGGCCGGTTGTCTCCACGACTCCCGGCGTTTCCACGCCGCCGCCGTTTGGAGGGAACCAGCGATCCATCGTGATCACCGTAGATTCCTCGCGATTGAATCAGTACCATCTTTCCATCGACGATATCGTGCAGGTTATTCAAAACGGCAACGTAATCATGCCCTCAGGTGTGGTTCGTATAGGCGATCTGCAGAGAATGTCATCGGTAAATTCAGTGGTCGGCAATATACAAGATCTCGGTTGGTTGCCGATACAACGCAAGTCTGGTCCCGCGGTTTATCTTCGCGACATTGCGACAGTGGAGGATTCGACTGATATTCAAACCGGCTACGCCCTTGTGGATGGAAAACGAACCGTTTACATGGCGATCTCCAAGCAAGCGGATGCATCGACATTGTCCGTTGTCGACGGGATTAAAAAGAACATTCCTTATATGCAGTCGCTTCTGCCGCCGGACATCAAAGTGGCGTTCGTCTTTGATCAGTCGATCTATGTTACCGAAGCTCTACTCGGATTGTTGGTTGAAGGCGGGCTGGGCGCTATCTTGACCGGCGCGGTGGTATTGCTGTTCCTGCGGGACGTCCTTAGCTCGCTGATAGTTGTGTTGAGCATTCCCTTCGCGCTTTTGGCCGCGGTGGTGGGACTGTGGATATCCGGGCAGACGATTAACATCATGACTTTGAGCGGGCTGTCTCTTGCCGTTGGAATTCTCGTGGATGAAGCTACTGTCTCGATTGAGAATATTCACAGCCATCTCCAGAAAGGCAAGCGACTGCTGCGAGCCGTGCATGATGGTTCGATAGAAGTGGTAGTGCCGAACTTGCTGGCGTTGCTCGCGGTTGTCTCCGTCTTCACTCCGTCGTTCTTCATGGTCGGCGCTACGCAATCTCTGTTTGTGCCGCTATCGCTTGCTGTAGGCTATGCGATGTTGGCGTCTTACTTTCTCTCTGCGACATTTGTGCCGGTTATGTCGGGCTGGCTTCTAAAAGGACATCAACAGCATCATGGTACTGCTGGCAATGGCACCGCTCCGAAGATGGATCTGATGGAGAAAGTCAAGCAGCGTTACCAGAGAACGGTAGGGCTGCTGTTGGCGCGCAGAATTATTGTTCTGGCTGTTTATGCCGCTTTTGTATTGGGCGCGGCGGCGATTTATCCACTCCTGGGAAGTGAGATTTTTCCCGCCGGTAATCCCAAAGGATTTCAGTTAAGGCTTAAGGCACCCATTGGTACCAGATTCGAGAAAACGGAAGAGTTCGCCAAGAACGTCTTGACCTTAATCTCGGAGGATGTGGGACCTGAGAATGTCGAAGTGTCCGTTGGTTACGCCGGTACCCAGCCGCCCAGCTACGGCAACAGCAGCATCTACATTTGGACCAGCGGACCGCAGGAAGCGGTGCTCGATGTCCAGTTCAAAGATGAAGCGAAGGTGCAGATTCGGGCGTTGCAAGAGCAGTTGAGACAGCAGATTGCAACGAAGTTCCCCGACCTTGAAATCAGTTTTGAAGCCGGGGATATCGTCAACAAAGTGATGAATTTCGGCTCTGCGACGCCGCTTCAGGTAGACATCGACGGACCGAACTACGATGACGATAAGGAGTATGCCAGGCGTTTGCTTGCTCGCCTTAAAACTCTGAACTATCTTCGCGACGTTGGCATTGTCCAGCCGTTGGACTATCCCAGTATCAACGTTCAGATCAGCCGCGTGCGCGCCGGTCAAATGGGTGTGTCGGTTGCCCAAGTCGGCAAGGCGCTTGTGGCGGCGACATACTCGAGCCGGTTTGTGACGCCGATCTTCTGGCGTGATGCCAAAAATGGGCTCGCTTATCAGGTCCAAGTTCAAGTGCCTCAGCAGGAGATCAACTCTCTGGACTCGATAGGCAATGTGCCGGTCTCAACAGGTTCTTTTAGCGGACCGTTCGTGAGGGATTTGGCCACCGTTAATTATGGAACGATGCCGGGCGAGTTGGATCACTACAACATGCGCCGAGTGGTGAGCATTTCGGCAAACATCGGAGGAGACGATCTGGGCCGGGCAACCCGAGATGTACAGAGTGCGATAGACAGCATAGGGACGCCTCCGCGAGGTGTCAGAGTGAATATACGCGGACAGGTTCCCACCATGAAAGAGACCTTCATGGCTTTGACCATCGGCGTAGGGATTGCTGTCCTCGCCATTCTCCTTATGCTGATCTCGTTTTTCCAATCTGTGAGAGTCGCCTTGATCATTGTTTCCGTGATACCGGCGATTCTCGCCGGAGCAATTGGGGCAATAGCTATAACTCACAGCACCGTGAACGTGCAATCGTTCATGGGCGCGATCATGGCTACCGGAGTAGGGGTGGCCAATGCAATTTTGGTGGCGGTGTTTGCTGAAGACAGGCGTCGCTCCGGCATGTCCGCTCGAACAGCGGCAATAACCGGTGCCGCTGCTCGCCTGCGACCTGTATTGATGACCAGTATCGCCATGATCGCCGGCATGATTCCGATGGCGCTCGGGATGAGTGAAGGCGGCGACAGAACCGCGCCATTAGGACGCGCGGTCATAGGCGGACTGCTGATGTCGACTACCGCTGTTCTGTTCGTAATGCCGTTGGTGTACGCCACCGTGCAGCGTGCGGCGAGCCGAAGAGGCTGCTCAATGCTTCCTGAAGTCGAAGAATCAGAACTTGAACAACTGTACCAATGCGACAAAGTAAAGGTTGATCTTCATGCTCAGTAGACGAATGACTGCGTTCCTTCCCATAGCTATTTCATGCTGTTTGACGGCGTGCAATCAGGCAACGGTCAAACGACCCGAGGCTGCCGCAGTCAAAGACGCTACTGTTTCTGTTGTCAGAGTGGCGGAGTTGCAACTCAAGAAAAATTTGGAGATTCCCGGAGAGCTGCGCGCTTTTCAAAACGTAGCCGTCGAAGCCAAGGAAGAGGGATACATCTCATGGATGGGCGTGGACCGTGGCTCTCGAGTAAAGCGCGGCGACAAGATCCTGACCATCTTTTGTCCGGAGCTCCAGGAGCACGAGAAGGAAGTGGAGGCGAAGCACAGCTCTGCAATCTCTTCTTTGCGCAAGAGTCAAGCGGCGTTGGAAAGTACAAAGGCACAGTTACAAGAGGCGAACGCTCGGTTGGATGCGGATACGCTTACCCTGGATCGATTGAAGCAAACTGTTGAAAAGATGCCCGGCTCAGTGGCGCAGAACGATATCGACGTCCAGAACAAAACTGTTGAATCGGACAAAGCCAGAGTCGAATCGATGACATCGGAGGTCAAATCCAGTGTTGCCGTGGTCGCTTCCGATGTAAGCAATGTGACCGCTTCTATGAATGTTGTTAACTCTGTCAAATCGCTTCAAGCTTATTTGACGATAAGGGCTCCGTTCGATGGTGTCATCACTGAGCGCAATGTCCATGTCGGCAGTATGGTGGGTCCTCAAGACAATAAAGAAGAGCCTTTGGTACGGATTCAACAACGCAACACTCTGAGATTGGTTGTCGCCGTTCCTGAAGATTCGGTGGCCGGAATGAGGGAAGGGCAACAGGTAGCCTTTCGCGTACCTGCATTCTTGGGCGAAGACTTTCACGGCGTTGTCGCTCGTCCCGCATACGCCATAGACACAAACACTAGGACGATGCCGGTTGAGCTAAATGTCGACAATGCGAGCAACCGTCTGCAGCCAGGTATGTTTGCTACCGTTCAGTGGCCTGTATCTCGACCGGTCAAGAGCCTGTTCGTTCCAGCTACTGCCGTGGGCTCGGATCTCAGGGGTACATTTGTGAGCTTAGTGAGAGACGATGTTGTGCAGCGAAGGTTCGTGCAAAAAGGGCAGCCCATGGGAGATCTTGTCGAGATTGTCGGAGCTGTTCATGAGGGGGACGAGGTGGCCTTAAATGCGAACGATGAATTGAAAGACGGCAGCCATCTCGCTGCGAAGATCGTCGACTTGCACGGCAACAGGAGTCAGTAAGAACAATGTTTTCCTGCAGAAACGTAGCTCTATCCCTCGCGCTCTTATCCTTCGCTTCGGCTTTCGGACAGGCGCGAGCGCAGTTCTCATATCGCAGCACAATCGGAAATGAGGCTGAGAATCGCTATCAGCCGGGCGGTTCTTTTGCCGTCAAGTACCGCGGAGGGATAATCACCAACACGTCCCTGAATCGCTCCAACGCCGGACTTGGCAACTTTACCCGCCACACGAGACTGGGCGAATCGACCGGAATTGGAGGATCCAGCCTGCAAACTACATCTGTTACCTCCGAAAGCAGACCCGCATTGCTGCGCCCGCTGAGCATATCCACCGGAGCGCCGTTGATTGAGCGGCCAACACTCAACCTGCGGTTCGAATCGGGAACCGAGAGTCCTGCTTTGAAGATCTTCTCAGTTCGGCATCCGGACACGGAGGGAGCTGAATTTGGACGGATTCCGGAGACGTTCACAAACACAAGTCCATTGATACATACGCAACAAGATTTTTCATCGGCGCTGGATAGTTTTCAATTTGGCCAATAGCTCAGATTATATTTTCGTGCAGAAATCGTGTCTTGAATTTTTGAAGAAGAGGAGTGCTAAGACTCAGTGATGGCGAATCTTCGGAATACTTACTTGCTCTGTTTTCGGCTGTTTGACCGGTCATTGACGTAAATGCACAACGACGCGATGGAGACAATGAGAGCGAAATTTAGCACAATATCCAACGTAGTCGATACCTCTACTTGGATAGTAGCACTTATTGCGACTACCTGCGGTGCAGCGACCGTTCGGTTTACTCTCTGGAAGGGGCTGGATAGATGAAGTCATCGCCAAGCAGAACTGCTGTTCTCTCTTCGTTCTTAGTGGCAGTTTTGGTGTCAGGCTGCGGCAAAGTGTCGGAGTCCGATCGAACGCAGGCGCTGTCGAATGCAAAGTTCGAGCTGGTTAACTGGGAGTTGGAGCCTGCTAGTCTGGGCGTTCTCCCCGTTGTCTGGGTGCGAGTCTTGAACTACAACCCGGTTATGCTTCGCTGTTGCGAACTGGAATATCGCGCCTTCGATTTGCAAGGCAACATGCTCAGCACCGGAACTCTCAAGCTCTCTGCTGATGTTGCGCCGGGATGTGCTCGCAACTTCGTTGGTTTGCGCTTGGGTCCTATCGACCGCCGATCCCAGCGCATCGAAGTCAAACTGAGAGCAGTCACTCCAGCCTGAGCTTCGGTTCAGTCTAGTTTAATTGGTGGAACCAGAAGCTCTTGAGGAGCGTCGCCCGGTTGGGCTCTTGGATAGAGCGGAGAACTCGTAGGTCAAGATAATGGCTAGAGCTATGTGGTCCGGTGTGGTTGGCTTTGGGATGGTAAGCATTCCTATAAAGATGTATGCGGCGACTGAGAGCAAAAGTATTTCTTTTCACCAACTGCATTCGGTATGTAAGACACGAATAAAAGAAATGAGGTGGTGCCCAAAGTGTGAACGCCAGGTCGAGTGGGAAGAGATCGTCAAAGGGTTTGAGTACTCGAAAGGGCGCTACGTCGAAGTTACCGCTGATGATTTGGAGAAGCTGCCTGTACCGAGCAAGAATGCGATCGATGTGACGGCGTTCGTCGAGTTGCAGGAGATCGATCCGATCTATTTTGAGAGAAGCTATTATCTTGAACCTGAAAAAGTTGCTACGAGACCGTTTGCACTCCTGTGCAAAGCTTTGACCGATAAGAAAATGATCGCCATAGCAACAGTCACTCTGAGAACGAAAGAGCGACTGTGTGCGTTGCGCCCAGTAGGAGACACGCTGCTCCTCAACACGCTTTTGTATCCGGATGAGATTCGCGTTGATCTGAAAGCGGAAGCGCCGAAGGCGAAAATTTCCAAGAATGAAATGGCCATGGCAAACAGTCTTATCGATCTTCTTGCCGAAAAGTTTGATCCGGAGAAATACAAGGATCGCTATCGAGAAGCGCTGATGGAAGTAATAGATGCGAAGCTGGAAGGGGAGCCGATGGAAGAGGCTGAGGAAGCGGAGAAACCTGGTAAGGTGATTGATTTGATGGATGCGTTGAAGGCTTCGATCGACCGCGCCAAAAAAAGAAAAACTGCCCAACCCGAACTGATCAAGCACCGCAAACTCACGACAGCGGCCAGAACCCAAAAAGAGCCGGGTAAGGTAAAACGCAAGCCCGCCACCAGAAAACGAGCGCGTTCCAGAGGCGCCGCCTAACAGGCGATTTCGCCAGGGAACGAGGTGCCGGCGGCCCGGGTTTCCCTGAGCAACGTCGTCAGGGCGACGCACGGCGTCGCCCCTACAACTACAACGCGTGTTCGGACGTAACCCATGTAGGGGCGATGCCATGCATCGCCCTAACCAGCAAGTTCGCAAGGAACTGGCTAAGCCGTCCGTACGGCTTTCCTAAAGCGATCGACTGGTAGTGTGTTCAACACCTGGTGCTTGCGGATGCCGGCCCGGCGGGCCATGTGGATGCCGAATGGAAGGTTGTGGAGGTTGCCGGTCGAGTGGGCGTCGGTCGAAACTACAAACTTGAGACCGAGTTCTCGGGCGATTTTCGCCCATGTGGGCGGCAGGTCCATTCTGTATGGATCGCCGTTTAGCTCGATCGCTACTTTCGCATCGGCGATCGCCTCGAGTATCTTGGGGACGTTGCACGGGATCGGATCTCTCTTTAGCACGAGACGTCCGAGCGGGTGTCCCCAGACTTTGAAGTGCGGATTTCGCAACCCTTCCAAAAGGCGCTTGGTCATGGACTCTTCGTTCTGCTTATAACGGGAGTGTATGCTTGCGATGATGATGTCGAACTTCTCCAAAATGTGATCGGGATAGTCCAACTGTCCGTCCGCTAAGATATCGCATTCGGTGCCCTTCAAAATTTTGATCTTTACCAGATCTTGGACTCGATCGATCTCCTCCCACTGTTCCTTCAATCTGTCGACGCTTAGCCCGCCCGCATAATGAGCGGTAGGAGAGTGATCGGTCATGGTGATGTAACTCATGCCCATCTTCTGAGCCGCCCGCACCATCTCCTCTATGCTGTTAACGCCGTCGGAGAAGGTGCTGTGGCAGTGGGTCATGCCCTGAATGTCATCTATGTCGAGCAGGTCGCTGAAGTCGTCTGTTTCAGCCAGCTCTACCTCACCCTCTCCCTCACGAAGCTCAGGCGGAATGTAGTTCAATTTGAGCGCTTTGAAAACATCCTCTTCATCTTTGACCTCGATGGTTCTCGTTCCTTTCTTTAAATTTGCGCTGGAGAGTTCAACGCCTCTTTGTTCCGCGAACTTTTGCAGTTGCTCAAAGTGGGCGGCGGTTCCCGTATGAGCGGCTAAGCCGAGTGAAAGGTTCTCAACAGAAAACACCTCTACCGAGATGCCGTCCGAAAGTGCCGCGATTACTGAGTCGTCTGTTGCCGTGACTGAGAGAACAAAATGAAATTCGCCGAGTGCTTTAACAATCGCTGATTTTGGCTTTTGGGCAACGATGACGATTTTGTCCACTTCCTCCTGCCACCGCCGAACAGCGCCGGCGGCTGCGACGCTCTTCGTTTTGAGCGCGGCAATCAGATAGTTGACCAGCTCGTCGGTGAGTTCAAGGGCGTCTACCAACCGGATTCTGTCTTCGCTTTTCTCGACACTGGCGATTGATTGCAGAATCTCGCCTTGCAGTTTGAGTCCGAAACCTTTTAGTTCCGCCACTTTGCCTTCCTTGCACGCTTCCGCCAGTTGAGCGATAGTGCTGATGTTCAGCTGTTCACTCAATAATTTGATGCGTTTGAGTGTCAGTCCCTCGATCTGCGAAAGCTCGGCGGTGCCAGGCGGCAACTCAGCCCGCAGTTGTTTCAACAGTCTGGTTTCGCCTGTGCTGTACAGCTCGGTTATGTACTTCGCTAACGATGCGCCTATTCCGGGCAGGTTAGTGAGACGCTCCGTTTCAATCAGTTCGCCTATGTCGTCGGCTTTGCGTTCAATCGTCCTGGCACCGGTTATGTAAGCTTTCGCTTTGAACGCATTTTCACCTTTTGCCTTGAGCAACAATCCGGTTTCGCGAAGGGCGGAAGCGATTTCATTTTTGTCGAGCATGATTAATAATCCGGTTTCTCTGTGTTAAAGTGACCAGCCGGTGGGCTAAAGGTTCCCTTTTTGCCTATCGCAGTCATGAATAAAGCTTAGTATCAAAATTGATCGGCAATAGGGAAACATCCGATTCATATTGCTACGATCAATTTGCTCAATCTTCGCTTCCAGCAACTGGCAAAGGCTACTGAGTTATGAACCAAACAAAGACAGTAACAGTTTTTTGCGGAGCAGCGCTCGGTCGTGATCCAATATATGAAGAAACCGCCAAGGCATTGGCGCGAGAAATCGCCGCCAGAAAGATGCGGCTCGTGTACGGCGGCGGACGGGTTGGGCTCATGGGCGTACTTGCCGACACCGCTATCTCTCTTGGTGTGCACGTTACAGGCGTGATCCCGAGACATTTAATGGAACGAGAGATCGGACACACCAAATTGAGCCAGCAGATTATTGTCGACTCGATGCACGAACGAAAATTCAAGATGGCCGAACTGGCCGATCTTTTCGTCGCCCTTCCAGGCGGTTTCGGCACTCTCGATGAACTGTTCGAGATCCTCACTTGGGCTCAACTGGGGTTGCACGGCAAGCCTGCCGGAATATTAAACGTGAACGGCTATTTCGACAGTTTGAAAGACTGGGTGGACCGTTCCACCAACGAAGGCTTTGTAGATGCAGCCAACAGAAAACGGTTCGTGATGAGCGACAATCTTAAGCAGTTGTTGTCTCTGCTGGAGAACGCCGAGGTGCTGCCAACTCGTTGGGGCAACCCGGTGGCGCTCGCACCGTAGAGGCGTTGCCTCAGAGAAGTTGTCCGACTTCGTTCTCAACGGCGGCGAGAAGTGCGCTCGAGCTGATGATGCGCTCTGCTTCCTCGATGTCTTTGTGGGTTTCTCTGTCTTCGTACAGATGCGAAATGCGGGTCCGTACGAACTTATGTGCGACTGCCACCCCCTGTCCGGGTGAGAGTCCGAGAGTGTCGGCGCAGAACTGTTTGGTGTTTCCCTGGGGAACATCGTAACTGCCTAGGCGGAAATCCAGTCCCTGAGTGGCACACAGCAGTTCGATCGCGAAGACGTTGCGCACATTTCTTAGAATCTTCTCGGCTTTGCGCACCGAAATGGTGCCCATGGAAACATGATCTTCCTGATTGGCGCTTGTCGGAATCGAGTCTACACTGGCCGGATGAGCCAGCGATTTGTTCTCGGAAACCAGCGCCGCCGCCGTATACTGGGCAATCATGAGACCGGAGTTGAGGCCGCCGTCGGCGGTGAGAAATGTAGGCAATCCGTTTGAAAGGGCCGGGTTTACCGTTCTCTCTGTTCTGCGTTCCGAGATATTTCCCAGCTCTGCTAACGCCATGGCGACATAGTCCATTACCAAGGCCAGCGGCTGACCGTGGAAGTTACCGCCCACTCTAGAACCGTCTGAAAATATAAGCGGATTATCGGTGGCCGAATTGATTTCAATTTCAAGGACTGAGCGTGCATGAGCGAAAGCCTGGCGAGATGCGCCGTGAACTTGGGGCATGCACCGCAGCGAATAGGCGTCTTGCACCATCGGGCAGTTGGCATGACTGTGCATAAGAGTGCTATTTTCCAGCAAATGCCAGAGATTGCGGCCAGAGGCGATCTGTCCCGGGTGCGGACGAATTTCTTGGATCGCCTGGTGAAACGGTTGACGCGAGCCGAGAAGTGCTTCGGTGCTCATCGCTCCCAGAATGTCGGCAGTCTTCGCCAATCGTTCCGCTTCCAGAACGATCAGAGTACCGAGCGCCGCCATCACCTGGGTTCCGTTAATGAGAGCCAGACCTTCTTTCGCTTGCAGAGAGACCGGTTTCAACCCCTTTTCTTGCAGCGCTTTTCCGCTCGGTCTTATCTTTCCGTCAAGCTCTGCTTCGCCTTTTCCGATCAGGGAAAGAGCGAGATGGGCTAACGGTGCCAGATCTCCACTAGCTCCTACCGATCCCTGACAAGGAACGACAGGATGAACGCCGTGATTGAGCATGTCCAACAGCAGTTGCACCACTTCCACTCTGATACCGGAGAATCCCTTGACCAGCGCGTTGGCGCGCAACAGCATGATCGCCCTGGTGATCTCACGGGAGAAGGGTTCGCCCACTCCGGCTGAATGACTGAGAAGCAGGTTGTGTTGCAACAGCTGCGTATCTTCTCTGCTGATGTTAACGTCTTTGAATTTGCCGAAGCCGGTCGTGATGCCGTAGACGATCTGCTTCTCGTCTAAGATTCGATCGACGACGGCACGACTGGCCAAAAGTTGAGTCGTTCCCGCCGGCGCCAAAGACACTGTGGCGCCGCCCGATGCCACCAACTCCACTTCTTCAAGGGTGAGGTCGTTTCCGTTCAATAAGACCGGCTTTGGGGCGGTCTTGCGATCGACTGATTTGGTAGTGGTAGCCATGCGATGCCTCGAATTACGCAATTCCACAGGCTAACACATCGATGAACCGCGACCCGGGCTCGAAAGGAATTTGTAAGCTCAGGACCCGGAGGAACAACGCCCCAGCCGGGACGTCTTCGACTTTGGACTCTGCCTTAAAACTTATTTGTGAGACCGACCGAATATTGTCCGGGTCGCACGTTCACGACCCTGTTTCCAGGTTTGCCGGCGCTCGGCCGTGGACGGAGGCTGTAACGGCGCAACAGCGCCTGCTCTTAGCAGCCGGTTGGACCGATTACCACCGTGGCGCCGGCGCCTGCGTCCGGGATGGGCAAAACCCGGGAAACCCGGCACTCAGGCTGCAAAGACCATGGTAAGATGACTTTGTTACAAGAAGGCTTGGGTGATCTCTATATGACCTTCGCCCAATGTTACAGAACCCACTAGTCGGATACTCTTTTCAACAGTTTTGAGGTGGCGCGATTTAGATGATGTCCAGGTTATTTGTGGGAAGACAATCTCCAGAACAGGTGGGCCGCCCCCGCGGGTTGAGCCGGGGCGGACTGATAGCGCTCAGTTCGCTGGTCGTGGCCCTACCGCTCTCCATTTCTCTTTCCACTGTTGTCTGGGCTGCAGGCACTCCAGATGCCAATCTCGCTCAGTTGGAAGAAAAGTTATTTCAACACAGCTATCCGAAAGATACAGAGACACAGCGCATCGAGCGCGTCGAGAAGTTTGTCTATGGAGATACCCGCAAAGGTTCAGAAGATCAACGGCTCAATAACCTGATGCAGTCGCTTTCTTCTGAGTCAGGCTCGGCGGCTGAAGATGGCGCCGGCGCCCAGGCGAGCGCTCCCAGCCCGCAGGAAAACCGATCGAGCCCACCGGCTTCGGCGGCAAAGTCTCAGAAGACGGCGAAGAGACCTGCGGTAGAGGAACAGCCTGATCGCCCCGCCCACGAGAACATCTCGGGCACCAAATATCCAGCTGTAACCGCGATCGAGCAGAAGGTGTTTCACGAATCGTTTGAGACGGAAAATATCGACGATCGGCTCGCCAGGCTGGAAACGAAGGTCTACGGCAAGGCTTCGGCCAACCAAGATCTTTTTGATCGCGTCGACAAGTTGAAACAGACAACCGGCATCGATGTTGCCGGACGGGCTCCGCGAGGCAGCGACTGGGCCGATGAAGACGAAGAAGGCATTATTCCCCCCGGTATGCATCCGATGGAGCAGCAGCCCACCGCTTCAATGAGCGGTGAGGACGGCATGAGCTTTAGCGGCCGAGACCTTCGCAAAGATATGCAGAGAGCGTTTGGCGGCATGTCCACCGGCGGCGGCGGCAATTTTGGCATGGGATCGAGCTCGATGGGCGGAGGATGGGGTGTTGCTCCTTCCGGCGCCTACGGCTTTGGTAGCGGGGGTGGTGGCGGACGCCGAGCCAGCGTTCCCCCAACTGCACCGAATCCGGTATCACGTCCTGGGGCGGCGCCGGGAATGGGATTGAGCCAGCAGGTTACCGCTTTTGAAAATGAAGTGTTCGGCAAAACCTATGCCAAGGAACCGTTGCCGGCAAGGTTGACCAGATTGGAATCTACCGTATTCGCTGAAGACAAGACCGCGTCCGAAAAGCCGCTTCCCGAGCGAGTCAGTCGCCTGGCAAGAGAGCTGTCCACCACCCAGCAGCAAGCGCCGGGACAGACGCGCAAGGTGGCCCAACGCTCCCATGATCCTGAGTGGGATGAACTGGACAACGACGACGATCTGGGTCTGCCCAAAACCGCACCCGCAAGAGCAGGTCTGGGCAGCATCATGAATCAGATGGGCAACATGATGAACGGCATGAATTTCACCGGCGGCTACTCGATGCCGACCGGCAGAATGATTACCGATCCATCGACCGGACTGTTGCTGGACACGACCACCAACAACCTCATCGACCCGACAACCGGTATGGTGGTCGGCAAACGAGTGGCGCCGTCGCCGATGATCCCGATAATGCCGGCTTACGTTCCGCCGGTTTACTCGCCGGGCATGGCGATGCCACCTTTCAACAACGGTTTGACCCCGTTGGGAACCCCGCGCGTCGGCGGTACATATATACAGGGTGGTCGCCCGTTAGGTTTGTGGCCGTAACCGCCGGACTGGTTTAGACTATCTAGGCGTAGTTCGCGGCGGAGCAAGAACAACATGATGCTGGTGCTGGGTGCAACCGGTTTCCTCGGTGGTCATGTGATCAGGCGTCTGCGTGACGACAGCTATCCTATTCGGCTGTTCACGCGGGGTTCTCGCGACTGGCGACACTCATCGGTTCAAGATCTGCATCAGAAAGGGGCCGAGTTCGTCATCGCAGATGCGCTCGATCTGGAAAAACTGGCTCTTGCCGCCGACGGTTGCACGGCGATCATAAACATGATCGGCAGCATGCCACCGCAGGCGGGGATAGATTTTGCCGCCCAGCATGTCACAGTGGCGCAGAACATTTTGGAAGTAGCAACCAACAAGAGCATTCAGCGCATCATTCACGTCAGCTGCCTGAGCGCGGCGGAAGAGGTAGACAGCGAGTATCTTAGAACCAAATTCGAAGCTGAGGAAATCATCAAAAAGGCGAAACTGTACTGGACGATTTTCAGACCTTCTTATCTGTTTGGCGACAAATTTCCCTTTCTCGATACGCTCATGCCGTTCATCAAACTGCCAGTTGTGATGCCGGTACTCGGCAGCGGGCAACAGGAGATACAACCTGTTCACGCCAAAGATGTAGCCGAGTGCTTGGTATCGTCGCTGTATGACAAAGAGACTGTGAATCGCACTTTCGATCTTGCCGGCGATAGGGTCTACACAGTTCAGGAGCTGATGGAAGCATCTCGCAAAGCTCTTGGAGTGGCAGGCGCCAGCATGAACGTTCCCACCGGCTCGGCTGCCAAAGCGGCGGATGTAGTGAAGAAGCATCTGCCCAAAGTTCCTGTACACATCGAGATGCTCAAACTATGGATGACGGACTCAACCACCGAGAATAACGCTTTGGAGGAGTACTTCAAAATCACCCCCATCCCGTTGAACAAGTGTTTCGAAAGAATTTTGGGGCTGCATTGAGCCGGCATGATCTCCTCGGAAGATGCGGTTAAGAGCTAACCCGTGGGCCCATATTCCAAAATACCTGTTCCTCAAGGCTCGAAAACGCTACTTGGACAACCATCCGAACGCTCTTACATCGTTGAACCAAAAAAGATAAAAACGTACCCAAGAAAGATTCCCAAGAGTGTCGCTGGATGAGGAACTGGTAAATCCGGATGCTGAATCCCTAGCGACAAGGTTATACAGCCGCGGGCAACCATCCGAACGCTCTTACATCGTTGAACCAAAAAAGATGAAAATGTACCCAAGAATGATTCCCAAGAGTGTCGCTGGATGAGGGGCCTGTTAAATCTGGATGCTGAAGCCCTAGCGACAAGGTTGTACAGTCCTGACTTATCCATCTGCTGGCGGGCAGGGCAAGTCGGCGATAAAAAAATTGAATGTTTTTGCCTCTTCCAACGTTTCAACAATAAATGGTTCATCGCGGTTAGCAATTTTGGAGCAGGTAGCGTGCTCCAAGTTTGGAGCAGGTAGCGTGCTCCAAGTTTGGAGCAGCTAGCCATCCTCGAAGGCAGCAAACTATCCATCCGTTATAACCATTAATGGTTCATCGCGGTTAGCAATTTTGGAGCAGGTAGCGTGCTCCAAGTTTGGAGCAGCTAGCCATCCTCGAAGGCAGCAAACTATCCATCCGTTTTAACCATTAATGGTTCATCGCAGTAAGCAAGTTTGGAGCAGGTAGCCATCCTCGAAGGCAGCAAACTATCCATCCGTTTTAACCATTAATGGTTCATTGCAGTAAGCAAGATTGGAGCAGTTAGCCTGCTCAAGGGCGTCAAACTATCCATCCGTTTTAACCATTAATGGTTCATTGCAGTAAGCAAGATTGGAGCAGTTAGCCTGCTCAAGGGCGTCAAACTATCCACCCGTTTTAACCATTAATGGTTCATCGCAGTAAGCAAGTTTGGAGCAGGTAGCCTGCTCAAGGGCGTCAAACTATCCATCCGTTTTAACCATTAATGGTTCATCGCAGTAAGCAAGTTTGGAGCAGGTAGCCATCCTCGAAGGCAGCAAACTATCCATCCGTCTTAACCACAAGTGGTTCTTTTCGGTATGCAAATTTGGAGGAGGTAGCATGATCAAAAGCGTCAAACAATTTCACAAGACCTATTGAAATAGCCTGTAAAGATAAGGGGTTTGAGCTAGGCGAGGAAGAGATTTCTTCTGAAGATCCCCTGGCGGAAGTTTTGCCCAGGTTTTTCCCGTGCCTCGTTGTGGGATATTTAGGTAAGAAGGCAACCGTCTGACTGTAGGAACTCACCTGAGCGATGCGTGCGCACAAGGTACGAATGAAAAACGAATGGAAATACGTCGGCAGTCTCATTGCCGCGACCGCTACTTTCTCCCTCGTCTCGGCTGCCGCTGCCATCGAGAACACCACCGTTAGCGCATCTGGTTCCCCAACGAAAGGGCAAACAAAAACATTGTCCGGCCGCGTTGACGTACTTGCCGACGTTTGTGAGACAGCCGGTATCACTTTGGCGGATGAGCATACTCCAACTACAATTAGGACAATACGATCAGGTAGTATGGCGGCCGCAGCCGGTGTTAGAGAGAAGGACAAGGTGTTGCGCGCCAGTGTGGACAACAATCACTTAAGCCTGATGCTGGAGAGAGCTGGTCGAGCATTTTCCGCGCAAATTGATCTGTCCTCCGGCGGTTTGGTCAATGAAACTCCGACGGCTGAATCACCAACAACCGTAACAACAACTCCGCCGGCCAAGAGTATCTTGAAAGGGAAGACTGTCTCAGAATCAGGCCCGGCCTTATCTCCCCGAAGCGCGTTATCTCTGACAAGACCTTCGCCTCCAGGTACCTCACTCTCGCTGAAGACAGGCGTGCGACAAAACCCACCGGTGACACCCACGGGAATAAGCGTTGTTATGGTTCCCGTGTGGGACCATGGGAGAACTACTGGGCCGGGCGGGCCGTTTGTGTTTCATGACGGCAGCATTGGTGTGCTTCCCCCGCCTCGTGATTATTCATCTATGCGTAGTACGGATTTACGCCTCATACGCACAACTTCCCAGAATTGGGTAGGACACTGGGGCGACCTTGAGCAACCTCACTGGCTCTCACAAGAGCAGTCTGCCCGTAAATTCATCTCTGATTATGTGAGAACGAACTGGCCGTCCAACGTATACGGATGGAGATCCTATGATGTTGTTGTCGGCCCGTCCGGCAACGTCACAGGACTGTGGTCTACACACACCAGCGTCCTTGGCAGAAATCCGCAGTTTGAGCGAGCTGCTTATGTTGCAATCGCTGCTCTCAGGGACTCGAGGCTTCTCGTTCATCCCACCAGTCCTCAACTAAACGAGCTTCACTGTACGATTGCTTTCCAAAACTACTCCAGTTCTGAGGAGGCTAATCGAGACATGGACAAGATATTCCTTACTCGTCCTGCTGCTAGTTCACCGGGCTTACGCTCAGGCAAATAGGACGATTGGCAGGAAGGATGCGGCTGGAGGTTGTGATGGTTCCGTTCACTCTTATTCATCCGGAGTTGGAAAGTGGGTACATCGCCTTGGAGTTATTGACGAGCCCATGACATGGAGAGCACAGACGCGGACCAGGCGGGGAAGGGCACCTGGGTCGATCTAGAGTGGACCGCCGGCGCGGCAGTGCTTCCAAATTGCCTTAGGCAGCGTTAATTTCTGAAACCTGGTTCCGCGAAAATCCCGCCAAATGTGCTACTTTTCTATGACACTGTGGACATAAAGAGGCCAATGGCATGATCCGAATCGGCAAGCCCGTCAAGCTGCTTGAATGGGGCGAAGGCACGACAACTCTCAACCAGCGTTGGATAGACCTTTGCTCCGGCGATCTGCGAACCAAGCCCAAGGTGATGGCTGGAACTGTTCTTCTTGCTGTCGAGCTTAGAGGCGATCTGAAGAAGCAGAATGAGAAAGACGACTGGATAAAAGTGTGCCAACCATGCGAAGGCATGACGCCTACTCCTGATAAATGGGGTGAAGTAGCGCTGGGCCGTTTGAAATCCATCGAACAGGAAGGCGGCAAGAAAGTCGCTTACATCGAGATCAAGACAGCGATCAAGATCGGCGTCTGAGATACCTGCCACCGCAGATAGTGCGGCTGCTTTTTACCGAAACCGGTTAGCTGGCGGAAGCGTCGCCGACTTGTAGTCTGTAGCCAGAGTTGCTTACCGTTTCGATACCGATAGCGGTGCCTTTGAGAGCCCGGCGCAGGCGGAAGATTCGCTGGCGAATCGCTTCACCAGAAGTGTCGGATTCTGATGAATAGAGCTTGTTGAACAGTTCATCAGACGTAAACGTTTTGCTCGGCGACTTCATGAACAGTTCGAGCAGAGAAAATTCCGCCGGGGCAACCTCCAAGCGTTCACCGTTCATGGTGAAACTTCGGTCGAGCAAGTTCATTCTTGCCGGACCTACGGCAATCTCTTGCGACTCGATCACCGGTGGACGCCTGAGCAGAGCTCGGACTCTGGCCACCAGCTCGCGAAATGCAAACGGTTTTGTCAGGTAGTCGTCGGCGCCGATCTCGAACGCTTGTTCCTTATCTGCCACTGCCCCTTTGCCCGTGAGCATGAGGACCGGAACTCTGCCGCCTAAGGCGCGGTACTCCCGGCAAACCTCCACACCGGTCATGCCGGGCACCGACCAATCGAGAATGGCCAGGTCAAATCCGTAGTAGCGGAGGCGGTAAAGAGCGTCGTTGCCGTCCGGCGAAGTTTCGACCACATGACCCTGGGCCGCCAAGCCGGCGATCATTGTTTCCGCCAGCCTTACGTCGTCATCGAGAATAAGAATCTTTGCCATGCAGCAATATTATCCTAGAAACCATACTGGTCGAGGTGCCTGGCTCTGGCAAGATCTGCTGCCGCCTCTTTCGGCTTGTTCAGCTTGGTGTACGCTGCGGCGCGGGCCGTGTACCAATCGGCGATGTCATTGTCAAGCGAGATCAGACTGCTTAGATCCTTGATTGCATCGGCGTAGCGACCCTGTTTCATGAAAATGCGCTGTCGCACATCGAGGGCCGTGTCGCAGTTTCGATCGGCAGCAAGCATGGCGCCGGCCTGGGCCAACGCTTGATCTGTTTTGCCAAGCTGTTCCAGCAACTTCATTCTGTAAACCCAGCACCACATGTACTCCCGTTTGCCGAGCATGCTTTTCTCTTTCAGGAACTTGTCGGGTGAAGTGGGTTGATTGGCGGTGGCGATCGCTTTGGAATAACAGTCAATCGCCTGTTGCTTATGTCCGCCCAATTCATACTCCCTGCCCAGGAAAAAGTGAGCGGGAAAGGCGGTGGGAAAGATCCTCGCCCACTTCTTCAGCCCTGCTTCTGCAGCGTCATGCTTGCCCAGGTCTTGCAACATTCTGGCCCGAGCTGCTACCGCACTGGCGTTTGCCGGATCCACCTTGGCGGCTTTGTCGAAATATGCCAGCGCCTCGTCGTACTGGCCGTTTCGCCGTTTGAGTTTTGCCAACATCATCAGCGGATCGATGCTGTTAGGGTAGGCAGCAATCATCCTGTGTATGCAGCTTTCCGCTCGGGGCATGTCTCCGGCCAGCTCGTAACATCCGGCTGTCAGCCGATTGACGTAGTAGTCGTTGGGGCTGAGCTGCACGGCTCGGTTGCACGCTTTCAAGGCATCAGAATCGGCATTCTTGCCCGACTCGTGAGACTTGCAGACGGCGATTACGGCGAAAGCCAGACCGCATTGCGGCTCGAGGTGGAGCGCTGCTCCCGCCATGTAGAGAGCGTTGTCGCAGTTGCCTCGTTCCTGGGCGATCAGGGCGCACGTGGCCGCCATCTGCGCACTGTGCGGTTCAATCGAAAATGCTTTTTGGGCGTAGATGTATCCATCGCTCGGTGGCATGAATAAAGCCTTGAGCTGCAGCCATTCGGCCGAGTTCGGGTGCTTTCTCAGCCCCGCCTCTATCTCGTTGGCGCATTGGAGTCGCTGAGGCGAATGCAGCAGCGACCGAGCCTGATCCAGATCAGACGCCAGAGATGCCGGAGAAAAGACGGCCAAAAGAGCTATGGCGCCCAGACACATCCAACCGGAATCTCGACGCTCATGAAACTTCATTGTGCCTGTTGTAAATGCGGCTCCCCGCCTGTACTGATATTATATCCGAATCTAGATTTGACCGCGGCGGTTGACCTGACAGCATGTCACTGACTCTAGTTCAGAAAGCGTTTCTGCTGATTGCCATCCCAGTCTGCGTAGAGCTGTTCCTCCTGTATCTTCTGACGGTGACGATGACGCAGGCGCAGAAAGATACGCTGGCGTTGGCCAACAGCAATAAGGCGCTCACATACGTCAATCTGATTCTGTACGATTCGATTAACGCCATGGAAAATCTGGTCTTGAGCCGCATGTTCGGCGATGAGAAGCTGTTGTCCCGGTTCAAAGCAACGATGGAGAGCTTTCAGCGTCACCGAGAAGAGTTGCGACGTTTCGCCGCCAGCAACGACAGCTATCAGAAAGATCTGGCTGTATTCGATTCGGTCGTGGGTGATTACTCGCAGATGTTTTCTTTCGCCCAGGATGTATTCGCAGCTGGTGGTATCGCCAGTGAAACGCGGCTGATCGGCAAGATGCGCAGCTATGCGAAGCGCATTAGAAGCGCCGGTAATCTTATCGTCGAAAAAGAGGTGCAAGAACGTCAAGAGCTGATGAAAAGACGCGAACATGACGCTCAGGTTCTCCAGTCCACGGTGATGGCGTGCGCCGGATTAAGCGTTGTTATCGCTTCTATGCTCGCACTTTTCCTGGGGCTGACGCTGAGAAACAGAATCACCAAAGTTGTCGAGAACGCTCAGCTTATCTCGATGAACAAGCCGCTGCCGCCGGCGCTGCGCGGCAAAGATGAACTGTCGGTGCTGGACCAGGGGATTCACGAGTTGGCAAGCGAGCTGGCGATCATGAGACGGCAGGAGCGTGCCCTCCTCGATAATACCGGTGAAATAATCATGTCTCTGGATGAGCAGTTGAGAATTCAACAGATCAACCCGGCCGTACACAGGATTCTCGGTCATCAGGCTGATGACTTGCTGGGAGCGGCAGTGCAGTCGTTTGTCCATGAAGAGGATCGGATGGTGACGTTCGATGCTCTCAAGTCGTGCAAACAGGAAAAGCCTGACGCCAGCGTGGAAGCGAGAATGTATCGCACCGACGGAGAGTACATCTACGCTCTTTGGAATGTTCACTGGTCTCAGGATGACCGGCGGTACTTCTGCGTCATCCACGATTTCACTCGCAATAAACAAGCGGAGCTTTTGCGGGAAGAGGTGCTGGCGATGGTCAGTCACGATCTGCGCTCGCCGCTCACCAACGTCCTCATCACTCTCGAACTTCTGGGTTCGGGAACGTTGGGAGAGTTGACCCAGAAGGCGACAGAGGTGGTATTGAACGCTGAGCACTCGGTCGAATCGTTAATTCTCATGATCAACGATCTGCTTGAGGTGAAACGGTTGGAGTTCGGCGGTTTCGCCTTCGATCTGGCGGAGACGTCGATCCAGGATATCGCAGACCGAGCTGTGAAAATGCTGGCCGAGGGCGCTGCCAAAAAATCTCTCAATGTGATCGCCGACTGCGGTTCGTGTCAGGCAGACGTTGATGGAGAGCGGATATTACGGGTTCTGCTCAATCTGCTGGGCAACGCGATCAAATTCTCTGGGGTTGAATCAACCGTCGAGATCAAAGCTGAGCCGTTGCTGCGTCACGGTAAATCCTGGCTGGAAGTGAGCGTTTCAGACCGTGGACCGGGAGTGCCGCCGGAGAAAGCGAAATTGATCTTTGAAAAGTTCAAACAAGCAGGGCTCGGTGTCGAAGGCGAGAAAATGGGAACCGGTCTCGGTCTGGCAGTGTGTCGAGCCATTGTTGAAGCACACGGAGGAGAGATAGGCGTCGACACACTGCAGGGTCAGGGAAGTAAATTCTGGTTTCGCATTCCTTGTAAATAGCAAACTGGGTAAATAGCAAACTGGGTAAATAGTAAACCGGGTAAATAGTAAACCGGGCTTACCCCCGGAGAATCCAACCAATCGATAGGCGTGTGAAAAGGGCTGCCTTCCGCAAATGGCCGGGTTCTGCCGAGGGTATGTCCAGGCTTTGGGGTAGTCTTTCCAGTCGCTGGACTCCCCGAAAAACTGCGGATTCGATCTCATGCCTCCTAATGATCAGCAAGCGGTGGCGTGATTGAGCAAGTTTAGATCGGCTGCTTCGGAACTGAGCAAGTTCTTGACGCGGTTGGGCATGGATGCCACTGCGTTGCCAGCATCTTGAGAGTACTTCTGGCAGGCGAACTCTAGTTTGGAAAGGAAGGTAACGACGGCCTTTCGGTCAGGATCGGAGGAGCTCAGATTTCCCAGCAATGTGATTGTCAGATCGGCAACTCGGGTTGCGTGTTTCCATTTCGTGCGACGATCCAATTTGTCTGTAGCATCGTCATTCCACATACGCATGTTGGCTTCGGCTGTCTCCGCCAGCCCGATCTTTATCTCCGGGCTGAACGTATGCAGTCGCAGTTGTCTGGCTAGAGTGGCAATCGAAAAGGTCAGAGTCACATTGGTGGCATTGCTGGCGATGAAATTGATATCACCGGCGATGTCATCCCTGGCGATCGATAGAAGCTTTTGCAGCGTCTCGATCATGTTCTCAGTTGCTTTGGTTCTAGTTATCGGTTCTCGTCCGTTCTCAATGGACGTGCAGTAAGCCGCCATATCTTTCCGGGTTTGAGCCATCATGGCCACGATGCTCGAATCGATACCGACAGCGCGCTGCGCCGCTTCGATCTGAGGAGAAACCGGCTTCTTGGACCGAATCATCGAAATCAAACTTTCCCATCCGCGCTCCGGATCGATGGATGAGTCAGGTGCTTTCAGACCGGCGGTATCTACGTCTCGACCTTCGCGTTTTATGAAAGCGACGAACCTGGAAGCAGGGGTGGATTCAGTTGGAACGACACGCATGGCGCTCGATCCGGTTCCACCTGATTTGACTCGGTTGGAATGCAAGTGAGTCAGTGCATCCGGTAGCAGGGATGATAACGCTTCCACCATAAGAACCTCCGGTTAGTATCGATACTTGGGCGCTTCCCCGACCGATCTTGCGAGGACGAGATCGGTCGGTAGCGTCCGCCCAACTTATGCTTTTGCTGTGTCCTTCTCACTGGAAGGTTTGGCGATGCAGTTAAATTACACGTTGGGGTGTTACCGCGTCGTTACCAAGAATCCGGGGCCGAGAAAATATTGGCGACCGCCGCCTGTTGGTGTTTTTGGCAACAGTTACTTTCCGGCGGGGATACACCGTTTGCTGTTGCTATCCGGTAGATTTCACAGAGCAACTTGTGTAGTCTGTGTTGAAACCTTTTGTGGAACTTTCCCTGTCGCTCATGAAAAGAGTCCTGCGCTCAGCCGCCCTGTCCGTTGTCGCGTCATTAGTGATGGCGCCTGCCGGCTTGGCTGGTGAAACGGCGCCACTGCACCCCTCCGTCATCCCTCTGCCGGCTAAATCAAAAATGGGGCAGGGCTTCTTCGTCGCTACCAACAGGACGACGATCGAAGCGAACGGCCAGGGAGCGAGTGAGACAGCTCAATACTTAGCTGATGTGCTTCGACGGTCTACGACGCTCGAACTCCCTATTTTGCACGGTCAAGGACGCTCCGGCGACAGCACCATTATTCTGTCTACATACAGCGATGCGCCCGATCTTGGTCCGGAGGGTTACAAGCTCGTGATCGAGCCACGCAAGGTTTCAATTAATGCAAACACCGCCGCCGGATTGTTCTACGGCGCCCAGACCTTTTTGCAACTGCTGCCGCCCGCGGTCCTCTCAGATGCGGCTGTTCCCAACACCGTTTGGTCAGCTCAGTGCGTTCGCATAGAGGATAAGCCGAGGTTCGCATGGCGCGGCTTGTTGCTGGACGTCAGCCGTCACTTCTTCTCCAAAGAGGAGTTGAAGCAACTAATGGATGCAATGGCTATACATAAGATCAACGTGCTTCAACTGCATCTGACGGATGATAACGGTTGGAGAGTGGAGATCAAAAAGTATCCATTATTAACTGAGAAGGGCGCCTGGCGTGACTCCATCGATTTCGGACTCGATCCGAAATCCTCAAAAGCGTATCGCTCCGACGGTAAGTACGGTGGGTTTTATACTCAAGACGACATTCGTGAGCTTGTTAAGTATGCTCAGATAAGAAACATAAATATAGTTCCCGAAATAGAAATGCCCTCGCACGCTTACGCGGCGCTGTCCGCGTATCCTGAGATGAGATGCACTGGAGCAAGGGACAGCGGCATCTATTGCATAGGAAATGAGTCGACGTTCTCTTTTCTTCAAGATGTGTTGACGGAGATTTTCACTCTTTTCCCCGGCCGGTACATTCACATCGGTGGTGATGAGGCGCCCGGAGATCAGTGGATGAGTTGTGAGAAGTGCCGCGCCAAAATGGAACAGCTAGGAATCAAGCAGCCAAGCCAGTTGGAACATTACATGATTGAGCGGATGGGTGAATTCGTCGACTCTCACAACAAGATTCTTGTCGGTTGGAGTGAGATCAAAGAAGGCGGCGGTGTGCCACCGCATGCAGTGCTGATGGACTGGATCGGTGGAGCGGTTGACGCCGCAAATACCGGACATCAGGTGGTGATGGCGCCGACGTCCACTTGCTATTTCGACTGTCTTCAATCAACCGATGAAGCGAAGGAGCCCAAACCTGTCCAACATGCGTATGTGCCTTTGCCGTTTGTCTACGCGTTTGATCCGATTCCGCCGGAGGTGGAAGGAGCTGCGGCGAAGAATATTATCGGGACGGAGGGATGCGTCTCGACTGAGTTCATCCCTTCCCTTTCTCATGCCGAATACATGACGTTTCCGCGACTGTGTGCGTTGTCTGAAGTAGCCTGGTCGCCTAAGAGTTCACGCAATTGGAACGACTTCATGCAGCGCCTCAAGTTGCATCGATCCAGGCTGGACGCGATGCATATCAATTATCGCAAGCAGAGTTTCATTGACAGCAGCAACTCGACCTCCCTTAACGCAGAGCCTTGAAACTTCCGGCGGCCGGCTTACTTAGTACATATACGTATTTACGGCCGAATAGCAGCGTGGAAGAATACAGCTGTTCCCATCTCTAAATATGTACACAGCTGCGGCATGCCGGGGCTGACTGTTCATGCGGGTAGAGCCTGATGAGCGACTCACAGATTTGCGTGTACGATGACGATAGAGGTTTCAAGCTAGGACAACCTTCTGAAGTTGCTGCCGCGATTTTTCACGAGCTGGAGCCCAGCATGGTCTACTTTGTCCACGATGGCGAAATTGGTGGATCAGGCTGGGCGCTGGATGGTCACGGACATGTTGCCACCGACATGCACGTGGCTCTGCACGGGCGGCGACTCGAGGTCCAAACTCCATCAGGGAAGAAACTTGATGGCTTTGTGGAGAAAATCGATGTGTTCAGGGATCTGGCGATAATCAAAGTGCCCGGACTGGCAGAGGCTGGAGTCAAGCCGGCCAAGATTGATACGGGAAGCGTGTCCCACAAAGATGTGGTAGCTATCGGGTCACCTCAAGTAGCTTCTCCGAAGCTGGCGTTCGATTGTATGAGTGAAGGCAAGATCAAAGAGACGACAAGCTGGTACTACTTTATCGGCGACGCCTCTCGCGAGTGGGCAGGACGGTTTGCGTTCCTGGTTCCCCGCAATTTGCCGGAACCTCTGGAGCTCTATAGACAATTTCTCTCAGGAAATGTTGGAGCAGACGTGTCCTGGTTCGTCAGTCAGAACGGAAGACGGTTCGAGCAAGCGGCGCAGCAATGGCTGACAGCGACGCAAATAGAGTCAGGCGTTTTTGCTGCCAGCGGTCAGTCAGGCGGAGTGCTGGCAACTAAATCCGGCGTCGTCGGCATTTTGCAAGAAGGTTATCTAACTGATGATCCCAAAACTCCGATCTCGTTTGCTGCGCCGGTTAACAACGCTGTCGCCCTGAACGCCTCTTCGTCACGCCTCTCGTTTTACTACGACGAAAATCATCGCTTGCAAAAAATCGAGTCGGTGAAGGAGGCAGACACCGAGTCCGTAGCCGAGGCGGACCTTGCAAACGTCATACTCGCCACGCTGCAAAAGAATATCGATGCGAACAACGCGCGGAAAAAAGGCGATTAGCCGAAAAAGCATTCTAATATTTGGGTAAGCATTTTGGGCTGCTGTGCCGTTTTCCGCACCTGTTCCTTGTTCGAGGCATACTTAGATCTCGCGATTTGTTTGGTTCTACGGGAACATCGGCTATACTGCTGAGCGTCTCGAAGTATAGTGCCTCCTTGAGCCCCAAAAGAAAATGCAGATAACGTCCCGCTCTCGATCGACAGGAATGGCTTGCGGCGTCATGTGTTTGCTCCTGCCCTTCGCAATATTGCCTTCGCCAGAGGGAGAGTTCACTACGGTTGCTTCCTGGTACGGTCCCGGCTTTCAAGGACGACGCACAGCCTCCGGCGAAACTTTTGATACCAACAAGATGACCGCGGCGAGCCGCGACCTTCCGTTTGGAACCAAGGTGTTGGTAACAAATCCTCGGAACGGACGGACCTGCCAGGTAACGATCAACGATCGCGGACCGTATGTCAAAGGACGAGACATTGACCTGTCACACGCCGCTGCCCAGCGACTGGGCATAAGCGGAATCGCGCCCGTCGTCTGCTATACGGGCGCCGCTCAAAATCTGATTGGCAAGCAGTCGCAGGAAGATAGCGATCTGAATGAGCGGGGCAGCTCGCCTGAAGAGACCGGAGACGGCCGAGCGATGCTGGCGGCATATCGGCCGGCAGCGGCGGCTCCGACACCCTACAGATATCGCACTCCTATTCACGGGAAGGAACTTAGAACGGCGCCGTCTCAATACGTTGCTTCTCGACCGGCTAACCGAATGCTTCGCCGAGCTGATCGATCGCAGCAATACATCGCTTACAATCAGTCCGGTCGATTGCTAGTAAACGGCGCTCACGCCTCCCATTATCAGCCAAACCGATCTCCACAATATATTGCCTACCACCAATCCGGTCGCTCATTTCACAACGGTGGCGCTCGCCACGGTGCGGCCGATCGGTCCAGACAGTACATCGCTTATCCGCAGCCGGCACCGCCTATACCTGTAAGACGCGATCTTTCTCAACAGTTCATCGCCAGTCGCCAGACTGAGCGATCGAAGTTCCGCCGAGCGTTCGATCACATCGGACACGGCGTGGGACATTTGTACAAGGCAGTCAAATACGGCATCATCGCGACGCTTTAATACGATGGAAACGCTTTCGCCAGGCTTCCGGTTCCACCTAGATGTTGCGCTGTTGCTGGTAGCTCGACTCGACTGATTTCTTGAGCGAGCCGACAATCTCTTTTTGCATGCTGCGCAAAACAAGGCTCACAAGCGGGGCGGGAACGGCGCCGGCGCCACCGTTGAGTTCCAGGGTGTAGGTGGCGATGCAGCGATTTGGTGCTACTTGCTTCAGATCCCACTTTCCGTCGAGGGCGTTGAAGTTGCCGCCGATTGTCTGCCACGTTAATGTGTTTGGAGCGCCTGCCAGATCGTTGACGGCTCGTTGGTCGCCGTCGGAGATCAACCAGATCGACTTGAGATGGGTCTCCGTATACACGAGATTCCCGTCTCGGCGGGTGACTCGGCAAGACTTGATGCGTTTGAACATGCACGGATACTTGTCGAAATTAGTTAGTGTCTTCCAGACGTAATCGCGCGGCGCCTCTATCTCGATTTGCGTGACGCCGCTGGCATTGTGTTTATCTACCTTGGCAGTCCGCGGTTTAGCGCTGAAGTTTTCGAACGGGATGCCTTTGTTAGCGTCGCTCGCTAATGAAGCGACGGCATCGCCGTTGGCGCCAGCCTGAACGGTCGTCAGCGGCAAGGCGGTCAAGCAAGCGACTATGGCGAGTGCAGTTTGCGTTTTGAGCAAGATTAAAACCTAGAATACGAACCAGCTTGTGAATGGGGTTACCCTCGAGTTCAGCCCCACCTTGCCACTCAGAACGTCCGATTTGTTGAGTTCAGATATCCGGCGTATATATCCATCGGAGTCAATGATAGCAGAGGGTCCTGTATTTGCGGCAAAAATGAAATATCGCCGGTTCTCTACTGATCTCATTACGGCAAAGGCGATCATCTGCCTGCCTACGATCGATTGGTGAAACCAGGCAACGTCGCTTACATTCACGAGCACCTGTCCGCCGGCGCGAACGCTTGATGCGACAATTTCCGGTGACAACGTTTCGAAACAAATTAATGGTGCAACCGACGCTTGTTTCATGTGCAGGACGACCGGTCGCTTGCCGGCTGTATAGCCGCCGCCTGCGGGCGTATTGGTAAGTCGCTTGATCCACGCCGGGAAATATTCGACCAACAACGGTGTGTACTCTCCAAACGGAACCAGATACCGTTTATGGTAGACCTCCTCGAGCAGCTTGCCGTCGGATGTGACGCCGTAGGCGGCATTATATGGATGACCAGCCATGTCGCGATCTATAGATCCGATTATGAGATCCAGATGTCGCGCCGCTGCAAGTTGAGCCAGGTCAGAGATCAAAGACGGCTCAGATCGCAAATAGGTGGGCAGCGACCCTTCGCTCCAAACGCACAGTCCCGGCGGCGCCGTATTAACAAGCTTGGCATAATGCCGCCACAGTTCTGAGAGAGTGTAGCGGTGCTCGGTCTTTTGCATATCAATGTTGATATTGCCTTGAATCGCCGACGCCGTAAGAGTTGGCACCACCTTGTTCTGGCTCTGCTCGTAGAAGCCCAGCGACAGGAAGCCGGCCAATATCAAAGCGACCGCGAGAACATAATAATAAGCATGCTCTGAGCTGCCCACCAAGAGCATCTTGCCACTTTTCTTTTTCCAGAGTGCGGTTATCAACGAAGCCAACGCCGTGTTCCACATGACGATCAGAAAGCAGATGCCGATACCGCCTGTGACGCTGGCCATTTGGATGATATGGTGCTGTTGGTACTGGGAATACTCGAGCATGGTCCAGGGAACGCCCAGGGCGTCGTGAGCGTTGCCGATGATGTGATGTATCAGCACCCACAGGAGTGGTATCGTCAACAGTGTCGGTACGGCAAAACCTTTGCCGCTCTTTTTAGGCAAGAACCCGCTCGTCATAGGGATGAGCCGGCAAAAAAAGGCGAACATTGCCGTGATCAAGCCTTGATGAACGGACATAAAAATGCAGGCTGCCGATGCCAGCAATGCGCCCTGCCACCAGTTGAAGCCCAGCCAACTGAGCGGTTGCAGTCCGAGCAACCAGTTGTCGTAGACGAGGTTGTACCCGGTGCCGAAGCAAAGACCGATCAAAGTGGCCTGGATAACGCCGCCGCTGCCCGCGATTAACATGATTAGCGGGGCAACACCGAGCCAGGCGATGTACCACTGATCGATTCCCGGAGCGGACAGCCCGAGCACGCCACCGAGCATGGTAGCAATGGCGCATGTCTTCAGCAGCGGCTTAATCGAAGGCGAGGTGTTGTTGCTGCCCTTTGATTCTTTTTTGTTCTTTGGCTCTGTTATAGTCGGCATCCGAATCTTTCCCCCTCCATTATGGGGCAAAAAACCGATGGAGCCAACTCTTTACTACACTTGAAAGACCCGTTTGAAGGCTATCAGAGTTTGGTCGATATCGGCTGACTCGATGCCGTAGTGAGTAACGGCTCTGATTTCGGTATTGCTGAAGGGTACTACAAGCACGCCCTTATCGGTGAGGCGCGCCGCCAGATCGTGGGCGTGAACTTGGCCCGGTTTCAATTTGAAAAAGACTATGTTTGTATCCACGCTTTTGGGATCTATCTCTATCTGAGGAAACTCTGCCAGTCCCTGGGCCAGGCGCTGGGCGTTGGCGTGGTCTTCAGCCAGCCGTTCAACCATCTGCTCCAACGCCACGATGCAAGCTGCCGCAACTACCCCAACCTGACGCATGGTGCCGCCGACGAGATGGCGATTGTTTCGCGCCTCGGCGATGAAATCTGCGCTTCCGGCAATCATCGATCCGACCGGCGCGGACAGCCCTTTGGAAAAACAAAACTGAACGCTCTCGAACTCTCGACACAACTCTGCTACAGGGGTGTTCAGGGCAACGGCGGCGTTAAAGATGCGGGCGCCGTCCAAATGCATTTTGAGCTGATGTTGATCTGCTATCGCGCGCACCTGTTTTACATACTCCGATTTGATGACGTGCCCGTTCCACGTGTTTTCCAGGCAGATCAATCGAGTGGGGGCGAACATATGGTGCGCCGTATTTATGGATGATTTGATGGTACTCAAAGGGAGAGTGCCGTCCGGTTCATTCTCGATGGTCCGGGCGTGAACGCCGGCGAGAGCAGCCATGCCACCACGTTCGAAGTGGAACGTGTGGGATCGAGATCCCAGAATCACCTCCTGGGCGCGAGCGCAATGGGTCAACAAGCAAACGAGATTGCCCATGGTTCCACTGGGAACGAAGAGGCTGGCCTCTTTGCCGAGACGTTGCGCCACCAACCGCTGCAAGTGATTGACCGTCGGGTCGTCGCCGAATCCGTCGTCACCCACCTCCGCTTTTGCCATCGCTTCACGCATGGCGGGCGTTGGCTGTGTGACCGTGTCGCTGCGGAGATCTATCGGTTTCATATCGCTTCTTTCTGCTATAGGTAGCGCTCTACATTAGCATGAGACCGCGGCACCAAAGAAGCTCAAATTAGCCCAACCCTAGCCACACAAAAGCTTTACATACCTTTGATTCAATGGAGCCTGGGAGTAATGCCAAGGGAGCGTCGACCGCTTGCCCTTGCCGGCTTCATGCGTGTAGGAGGCAAGATGAAAAGGTTATGGACCCTGGCTTCACTGGGCGGACTTTTGGCCGTGCCGGTATTAGCCCAAGAGAATGTGACCGCGCCGCTTGGTTTCGGAGGGGCCGGGCCGTCTACGCCGGGGGCGTTCGCGATCGCCCACTTTCCACCGCCTCCCGGATTTGGCTGCGATGGTCCCGGGTCGTTTCCAGGACCGATGATGCCGATGTTGATGAACGATCTCAGCGATTCTCAAGTCGAGCAGTTAGTGCAACAGAAGAAAGAGTTTCTTGCCAACGAGGTTCCTAAGAGAACCAAGATCGAGCAACTGCATTTCGAATTGCTGGATGCGCTTTCGCAACCAAGTGTTTACGCGGTTAGGATCATGGAGTTGAATTCGCGCATCAACGGACTGAAAAACGAACTCGCAACCGCGGAGGTCCAAAGGCAGATAAAAGCAGCGGAGTCGATGACAGTGGAGCAACGTCGCAAGATGCGGCGTTCGCTGTTAATGATGCCACCACTACCGCCACCAGGTCCTGCCGTATTCAGAATGCAAGTGCCTCGGCATGAACCTGGTCCTGGCAACGCTCATCCATCGGGCGACAAGTAACGCTTGAACACGCCTGTGTTGCACTCACTGTCGCCAACCTCTACAATCACGAACGTTTCCTGCTCATGAGAAACGGTCGTGAAGAAAAAAGTATCGATGGCTGCATTTTTGGTCGGGCTCATTCTGGGTGCAACATCATTGAGTCCGGCGATTGCCTGCACGGACTTTCTCGTAACGACCACCGACGGCACGAAAATTGTTGGTCGCTCCATGGAATGGGGCTTGGATCTCCAGTCACACGTGTGGCTGCACGCCAGGGGCGAACAGCGTTCATCCAAAACTGCTGACGGGAAAACAGGCGTGACCTGGAAATCTAAATACGGTTTTCTCGGCGTTGACAGCAACAACATGCCGCTGGCTCTTGATGGCATGAACGAAAAAGGTTTGTCCATGGGCCAGCTCTGGCTCCCCGGAACTGTGTATCAAGATGTGCCTGCCGCCACTCCGGAGGTGGCCTTGAGCCTGCTTGATCTCGGGCAATGGATTCTCGGCAACTTCGCAACCGTTGACGAAGTGACATCGGCAATGGGAAAGGTGAAGGTTTGGTCGCCGCCGCTCGCAGACTGGGGCGGTACCCCGACGGCGCATCTAGCTTTGCACGACGCCCAGGGCAACAGCGCCGTGATTGAGTTTATTGACGGTCAGCAGAAAATATACGCCAATCCCGGACGCGTACTCACGAATGCCCCAACCTTCGACTGGCAAACGACAAATCTTCGCAACTACATTCGACTGTCCGCGACAAGTTCGGAGCCGGTAAAGCTGCGCGGCACCGTCTTGGAGCCGCCGGGACAGGGAGGAGGCTTCCTGGGTATACCCGGAGATTGGACGCCGCCGTCACGATTCGTGCGCACCACTGCCATGCTGGCTTTTGCCGCGCCGGTGAAGAATGCAGCAGCAGGTGTGAATTTAGCACAGCATGTACTCAACGCCGTCGACATACCGCTCGGTGACGTGCGCCAAAAACCGGGTGAAATGGCGCACAGCGATTACACACAGTGGATCGTCATTAAAGACCTGACCAACTCCGTATTCTATTTCCGCTCATACGACAACCTGACGCTCAGATCGATCGACTTGAAAAAGTTGAACTTTGCCGAAGGCACCAAAGCACAAAGACTGACACCTATCGCCGGCGGCTCTCCTGTGGTTGATGTCACAACCACCCTGGCTCAGTAGTTGTAGTATACTTCCAAACGGCTAATGGCAGAATCTGTATCGCAAGTGAAAAGGCAATGCGCACCGGACTAGAGGCGAAGAATGGCACTGCAAGCCAGACAGTAGAGCTCTGTCTCCTGAGTGCGGCGGCCTTGTATGTAGAGCTGCTAGTAATTCGATGGTTCGGATCCGATATCCGCATGTTTACTGTATTTCGAACGTTTCCGCTTGTTGCTTGCTTCGTAGGCATGGGCGCAGGATTTGGCTTAGGGCGCGACATGTCCTTTAGATGGACCTTGTTTGCCCTGGCTGAGACCATACTGGCAGTCATTTTAGCGGAAGTCAGCAAGATTTCAGATGTTTCTTTTCCGTCCTCGAGTGTTTACCAATTTGCCAACTTGCAAATTCAATACGCTGATGGTGCGCACACGGCTTTGTTAATACTATGGTTGTTCCTCTTATTGTCCGGTCCGTTTGCAGTTTGCATGTGTCTTGGGTCTCGCCTGGGAGTACTCTTCAATAAGCTCGAACCTTTAGAAGCATATTGCACCAATATCGGTGGCTCCATCCTTGGCAGCATCTTGTTCACTGTCCTGAGCTGCTCTGGCATTCCGCCTCTCGCATTGCTCGTAGGTATTTCGCCAGTAATTTGCCTTTTCCTGCTCAAGCGGTTCGGGATGAGCTGGACACCATTAGTGGTGTTGGCAGTGGTAGTGTCGCTGGCCCTGCTGATGCCGCAATCTACTGGCGCCACATTTCCGGCAGCTTTGTCGAGGTTCCAAGCAGCCACCCAGACATAGTGGTCACCGTACCAGCGTATTGACGTTACCACTTTCGCTGCTAATCCAAAAGAACCGATGCAAAACTCGAGCATAGTGGGTTTGAATCTTTCCGTAAATCGCTTCTTCTATCAGTACTATTTCCGCGACAACACCGCTGAGATTTTGGGAAAGGATACACCGGCGCTACTCAAAGATCGATTGAGAGAGTACAGTCTGCCGTTCCAGTTCGGCCCGGCCAGGTCGGTACTGGTCGTCGGCGCCGGCACCGGACAAAACGTGTCTGCTGCTCTGAGGGCCGGTGCTGAATCGGTCGATGCCTGCGACATAGATCCGGTCATCCTCACGGTCGGAAAGAAATACAATCCCGATTACTCATCGCCCAAAGTCCATTTGATTTGTGACGACGCCAGGCACTATTTCGCTCATTGCCCCAAATCCTACGACATCATAGTATTTGGACTACTTGATTCGCAGACTGTTGCCGGGCAGGGTGCATCGATACGCCTGGATACGTATGTGTATACGCGGGAAAGTTTTAGCAAGGCGCTTAGCTTGCTCAATCCGAAAGGTCTTGTCGTGCTGTCATTTGCTGCCAGCGCCCGAGGACCAAGCGAACGGCTCTATGCCACCATGAAAGATGCTGCCGGCTACCCTCCCATCTGTTTGGCAGACAAGCAAGCTTCCGCCTGGGGCAATTTCCTTTTTCTAATTGGCGATGAGGTGAGGAGCGGACGGTTAGAAAGAAACGTGCCTCAAGGATTTCTTCAGGCGACGATACCTTTGTCTGCTGAGGCACGCGTGTTAACTGACGACTGGCCATATTTGTACGTCCACCCACGACAGCTTGATATGCCGTACTTGGCGGTCGTAGCTGAAATCTTGCTTCTAAGTTTGGTCGTCGGCCGACGTACGCTCCTGCAGCGAGACAGTTCATCACACCCCAGCGATTGGCAATTGTTTTTCTTGGGCGCTGCATTTTTGCTCCTGGAGTTGCATGCGATTTCATTTCTTTCGCTACTTTACGGCTCAACCTGGCAAACGTCCGCCATCGTTATCAACAGCGTATTGATAATAATTTTGCTGGCCAATGTGCTTGTTATGAAATGCAGCTGGATTCTGTCCAGACAGCGAACGATCTACCTGCTTTTGTTCGCGACCATAGCGGTAAACGTCATTATTCCGCCGGACCGCTTATTTGCCACCGCTTTGACATCAGTCGCCGCAGGGTATCTTGTCACGACCGCCTTGACGCTGTTGCCACTCGGCATTGCCGGTGTGATCTTCGCCAGCTCAATCTCAAAGTCAGAGAACCCGGCACGTGGTATGGCTTTCAATCTGTTTGGTGCGCTGATAGGGGGGGCTGCTGGAGTATCTGTCCAATTTCACGGGCATCAGGGCACTTGAGCTGATCGCTGCGGCGCTGTATCTCTTTTCGTTTCTGGCCTATCTCGCTGGGAAGCGAAAGCAAACAAACCCGTCAGACATTACCACCGCCATTCCCTGAGAAGCCGCAGGCAGATCGGAATTGGGTATTCTTGCCGCAAGCACTCTTTGTCCCTGAGCACTCCTGCACCAGTTTCCAAACAGCGGAATGTGCGAACCTTACGTCGCATAGTTTGGAAACGCCGGCCCTTAGATTCTCAAGAATGCATTTCACCGGACGGATAAGCTAAAATCGCAGGAGCAATGCGACAGGTGCTCGGAAAAGACGATTCATAGGACTTACTAACTCTTCTGACGAACGGAATATCAAGACAGCAACTCTTGAAGGACGGAATCGGCGTCTGTCTTCTGTTTCTCGCCGTCTTCAGCGTGTTCTTCTCGCCTGTTCTCTTCGGTAATCGATGGATAGCGCCGGAGGATGGCCGAATCGAAAGCCTCCCCGCTTTTTACGCACCACATTCACTGTGGACGGATAAGTTCTTTTGCGGTTGGCCGTTGTTCGCCGATCCGATGAATCAAGCTTTCGATCCGTTCGCCCTGCTGATGTCCCATGTGCCAGGAGGCTGGAACTGGTTCGTTGTAGCAGGCTACGTGTTGTCCGGCACCTTCGCTTATCTTCTAGCATACGAAATCGTCGGCTCTCGGTTGGGAGCGCTCATGGCGGCATTCGTCTATGCCATGAGCGGACTGATTTTTATCGAGGCGAATCATGTCCTGATCGTGCACACTGTTGCGTTCATGCCGTTGATGTTGCTTTGCGTGGAGAAGCTCGCCAAACGAACCAGTGTCGGGTGGCTAACAGTTGGCTCACTGTGCGTGGGTCTTGCCGCAGTCGACGGACACATTCAGGTGCTTCTCTATGCACTCTGGCTGAGCGGTGCATACGCTCTGTATAAGCTTGTAACCATGAAGGAACAGAGGCTGAAAACGGCTCTCGCTTATTTTTTCATGTTTGCCATCGGCATCGGCTTGGGTGCTATACAGATCCTACCAACGGCAGAGCTTGCCTATTTGAGCATTCACGAAAAGTATTCTTTCGAAGAGTTCTCGGCGGTGGCGATTCAACCGCTTCAATTGGTCGGTGCCCTGTTCCCCTATTTCCTCGGGAGCCCCAACTCCAGCTTTTTCGGTATGCGTTATTTCGGCCCACAGTTGGGCTATCCGCTCATGTGCTACATCGGTCTACTTCCTTTGTTGATTTTTCCGTTCAGCCTATTACTTTTGCGCCGCGGCTCATCACTCTTCTTCTGGTTCTGCGCCACAATCTTGACGCTGTTGATCAGTCTTTGCAAATTCACTCCGCTGGCTGTAATCTTTTTCCATATACCGCCGTTTGGCTCGATGAACAGCCACTACAAGGTGTTCTTTCTCACCAGTCTGGCAGCGGGAATCTGTTGCGCATACGTAATCAGGTCTTTCGAAAAAGGAGAGATCCACAAAAAATGGCTGACACGAGTCCTGGCTGTCGAATCCGGCTTGTTCGTGGGCGCCGTTTTTAGTATTGGCGAGTTCTCGTCACTCTTAGATAGTCGAGCGGCCACGTTCAGCCATTCCCATGTCACCTTCTCGCTGTTGGGAAATCCCGCCCTCGCTTCACAGATGATTCTGGTTGTCTTCAGCACTGTCGCTTTCCTTGCCTGGAGAGCCCATCCCAGCAGCAGAGTATTTTCCACCCTGATGATTTTGGTTCTAGCGGCCGATCTCGCCTTTCAGGGCTGGTTCTGTGACTGGAGAGCCCAGGTTGTCGCTCGAGAGTATCTCACCGCGCCTGAGCACGCCCTGTCTTTCAGCGCTCTGCTCAATGCGAACCACCAGCGGTTGCTCCCGGTCCGTGGCGCCTCCGGAACAGTAGATGAGCTGCCACCATGCATATCGCGCAACTGGAATCTGCCGAGCGCGAGCGGATACAGCCCGATCATGCTGAAACGATACTCCAACCTGACGACAATTACCAAAGGTGGATTCCTCTTGCCACCATGGAGATTCACAGCCAAGGATAAGACATTCGACATTCTCTCAATCAAATATCTGTTTACCGAACGAGGCGATCGAAGGCTGTTGGCTTTGAACGGCGGGAAAGAGCCGCCCAGGTTCAAGATGTTGGAACCGGTCGGTGAGGCTGACGTCTTCGAAAATCTGCATGCGATGCCGCGCTGTTGGATTGCCGCCGGATCGGTGGTGTTGCGCCCGGACGAGATTATCAGAACGATTCAGAATGCGCAGTTGCCGGATGGAACGGCATTCGCACCGGAGTCGGTGGCACTGCTGGAAGAGAACGCACCTGAGGCGGCGGCAATGCCTGCATCAACCGTTGAAAGCCACGGCCCCTCTATGCCTGGAGTGGCCACGATTCGCACTTTGCAAAATGAGAAGGTCGTGATTGAAACCAGCACCAGCCAGCCGGGCATCTTGATTCTCAGCGACACATACTATCCCGGCTGGCAAGCCACAGTCGACGACCGCCCTGCCGGAATTCATCAAACTGATTACGTTCTGCAAAGCGTTTTCGTTCCCGCCGGAAAACACGTGGTCACGTTTGTCTATCGCCCCACCAGCCTTCTTTATGGCATCATCGCCTGCGCCGCAGCAGCGCTCATGCTGCTGTCCATCAATCTCTTTTACTATGCGCGCCGGCGCCGTTCCCGATGGTGAAACTGTCCTCCGCCGCATGAGGCACCGAAGGCGCGATGCCGTGGCGGCCATGGCCGACCCATTAGTGAACGCGGTGCGCATTGTCTTGTATGACCGACTGTGAGTAGTCAGCCGGATTTAAGAGGCCGCGATCGGAATCGTTGGGGTCGGTGGCACCACTAGCATTGATGTTTGTCGGAAGCGGTTCTGTGGGGGATCTGTGTTGTTGTATCCAGCCTTCGATGCACGACACCACCTGCGGTTTTAGGAATGAAGTGCCCACAATCACGTGACCGCAGCCTGGAACCATGACCAGATGTTTTTCAGGGGTTCGCAATGCGTTGAGCAGGTCGTTGACTGAGCTGGGCTCGACAATCTGATCTTCCATGCCCTGAATGGCCAACACCGGAATGTTGTTAGGCATCGCCGCTGCAAACTGTGGTTCCTGCCGCAAGAACGCAAACGTGCCGATCAGATCGAGTCCGGATTGCCTGTTTTTCCCAAGCGGATCGTTCAACATCTCATGAACCACTCGAGGATCTTCGGAACAGTATCGACTTATGTAGTCTTTCAGATCAGTCGGCTCGACGAGCATCGCCATGCTCTTGATGAACGGCGTTCCCATATTGAGAGGGTTGTGCATGTGCGGCCTTACACCGGCGCTGATAAGAATGACGCCGCGCACGGAGCGCGGATTCTCGCTCACCGCTTTCAGTACCACTCCCGCTCCGATGCTCTCTCCCAGGCAGAAGATATCGGTACCTGGATAGTCCTTGTTCAAAATCACCAGAATTCTGCTCACATCGGTACAACTATCAGAAAGCTGCATGTTGGCCATTTCCGACGAAGTTTTCATTCTCTGCCAGCGCCCGTTCCCCCGGACATCCGGTGCCACCACCGCCATTCCCTGTGGAACCAGAACTCTTGCCAGCCCGTCCATGACGGCGCCTTCCTGGGCCGAGCCGTGCACCGCGATTATTATCGCGCCCGGCTGATGCACAGCCGGATCTCGCCAAATATAGAGCGGGCATCCCGTCTCTCGAGCGAGATTGCTGTCGTCCTGCCGAACCACGTACGCAGAGCCCGCCGTCGGCAGACCCAACATCATGCAAATAGTAATGGCAGCGATGAGCCTCATGATCTTATACTTGCCCAGGTGCACGCCTTATACACGCGCACTTTTTTGATACAAACGAGGGTTGCCCGTCCAAACTCTGAAATTCAGAGCCGCATTTGTCCAGGCACTTATCTTGGGAAAGTTGATTAAGAAGCGGTGAAGGCGAATTGTGCCCGCCTGATATAAGCCAACCTTGCTTGCTCTGTTTATGCTTACCGGATCGAAATCGTGCAGTGCAGTCGCTAATATTAGCGCTTTCTCTCAGGTGTATTTAGTTCGGCAAGCGGAGTTATCTCTATCGACCTGATCTCTCCGTCCGGTTTGTTGTCTGCTCTTCTTATGGTCAGTGTTGGCCCCCCACCTCTTCTGAGCAGTTCAGCTTGGAGATCTAACACTACCTTTTCCCGTTCTTCTCGAACATTTTCAGGAACGCCTACCGACACCAAACTCATGCACATACCGTATCGAATGTTGAAAAAACCGAGACCAGAGTCAAGGCCCTTGTATGGGCCGTTCTGAATTTGTCCTGGCTTCCCTTGCAAGGCATCAGCCAGTACTCCAATGTCACAAGCCTCTGGCCTGTCTGCCATGTTCGTTCCCTCCAAAGTCGCAACGGCGAATGTTCGTTTATCTAACTTCTACAATTGATTGTTGTCTATGTGCAAATTACGAAGCGGGAAGGGTGTGGAAACGGTTCTGGATTGATGCTTTAGCCCCAGTTATCGGCTTCTATCTCTCAACCCAGTCCCTTCCTGCAATAAAGCGCTGGTGGATTAATTCCCGAATCTATAAGCCGCAATGAGGTTTGCAAATTTGAAGATGTTACCTAGCCGAAAGCGTTACGTTTGCAAGCATTAGACAAACGGGATATTTGGTTGACGAGGACCCGTTCGGCTTGGTTCTGATCCTTGCAAATTGAAAGCATATCTTTTAAAATGCTAGGATGATCCCCCGCCGCACATACGCGATAGTCAAGGAAGCTCTAGATCGCCAGGCTGCCGTCGGTTTGATCGGTCCTCGTCAAGTTGGCAAAACGACGCTGGCACTGGAAATCGCAGCGGATAGAGAAGCATTGTACCTTGACCTTGAATCTCGTGAGGACCGTTCCAAGCTTGTGGAACCCGCCCTGTTTCTGCGAGCCTATGAAGATCGCCTGGTGATCCTTGACGAGATCCATCGAGTACCCGAGCTCTTCCAAACGCTCCGTGGGCTAATCGACCAAGGACGGAGGCGAGGCAAGCGGACAAATCGCTTTCTCATCCTGGGATCGGCATCAATCGACATGCTGCGGCAATCAGGCGAAAGCTTGGCGGGGCGTATAGAGTATGTCAACATGGGTCCACTAGGCGTACTGGAAGTGGCACCCGACGATGCAGCTCTCAACCGGCTTTGGCTTCGAGGCGGTTTTCCTGACAGCTATCTTGCCAAAAGCGACTCAGATAGCCTCAAGCTGAGAAGAAGTTTCATCCGCACCTACCTTGAACGAGATGTGCCTCAATTCGGTCCGCGTATCCCATCTGAGACACTCGAGCGTCTCTGGATCATGCTGGCTCATAATCAAGGTACACTTCTCAATGCATCGAGGCTGGCTTCTGGACTATCTGTTAGTGCACCAACTATTTCAACCTACATAGATCTGCTGGTTGATTTGCTGCTTGTGCGGCGCTTGCTCCCGTTGCACACCAACATCGGGAAACGCTTAGTTAAATCACCAAAAGTCTACGTGCGAGATAGCGGTCTAGTACACGCGCTACTCGGCATTGCAGATCACAATGGTCTATCTGGACATCCAGTTGTGGGACCAAGTTGGGAAGGTTTCGCGATCGAGAACATTCTAGAGGTCGTCCCTGATCAGACAATGGCGAGTTTCTATCGCACTGCTGCCGGTGCAGAAATAGATTTGGTGCTCGAGCTTCCTGGCGGACAAGGACTTTGGGCTATTGAGATTAAGCGCAGTCTGGCTGCCAAAATTGAAAAAGGTTTCCATCTCGCGTGCGAGGATCTCAGGCCAGCACGCCGGATTGTCGTTTATCCAGGTAAAGAGAACTATCCGATTGGACCTGGCGTAGAAGCAATCGGATTGCGCTGGCTTGCAGCTGAGCTGGCAGCACTGTAGTCATAGGGACTGTCGTCGAACCATTGAACAGCGCTTGTTGAAAGTGCGTTCCGAGTGAATCAATGTGAACGGGGCGAGACGAGCGCACTCAGTGGCATCGCAAAAGATCAGTGGGCACACTACGCATGGGAGGAAAAGCGCGAGACCGAGTCTCATACCGCAGAGCAAAGTCGTTCAAAGATTTCTTGAAAGAAGAAAAATGGGTTCGCGCGAAGTGCTCCGACAAGTAGCCAGTGCCTGGTCAGACAGCTTCCGAACTGTTTTGACCATCAATCGTGTCCAGGCGTTCCTTTATCTCTTGATCGGAGCCAGGCAGTGAAGTTCGGTTCGCTGGCTTGTTTAACGTACTCTGGAAGAGTTAAGCCCTTCAGGAAGTGAGAGAAAACAACCTTGTATTTACGATAGGAGCCGCGGTCTTTTGCGTCAACGATCGACCATATGTCGGCTTCGGTTAAATCCGGTGGGTGCGCCACATATTGATCAGCTGCGTACACTGCGAATCCTTCAAAGAACCATATAGGTCCCATCTTGTCTTCGTTACCGTTTAGGATTCGCACATGCAGCCTGTGAGCTAGTTCGTGCGTGATGAGTTTGATGTAGCTGTCTGGTTCCTTTCCTTCCGGAAAGTTCTCGTCGCAGATTTCAGGAGAAACAGCGAAGAAGACGTCATCCTCGATTCCAGCAGAAAAAGTCTTTGGGATTGGCTTTCCCTGCAAGTTGGGAGATAAAGCGTAAACTCGGCCGTCGTACCCAGCTTTGGTGTCATATATTTCTGCTTGCTTCACGAACGGAGCATCCGTCAAATGCTCCCACCCATTCTTTGTCGCAAACTCTCTCAGTCTTTTCTGGGCGGCAATGAAATCCTGACGGAACTCTTCTCGCCTTGGCTCTAGCGACGGTGGCAAGACGATCGGCACGTCGTAGACTCCGGGCGCTAGTTCTATCAGTTTCTTATCCTGTCCGCCTGCATTAGAAGCGCTGCTCATAGGTGTGCCAACAAAGGTCAAATTCACCATAATTAGCAAGAGTATCCACAACAACTTGAATGACAACGATCAATCCTCCGGCGCTCGCTTACCAATCCTTCAAAACGAACAAGTCTCTCTTTCTCATGTGCCGCCGATACTATATAACATGCTTCAAGAGACATCCAGTCGCCTTTACGGAGGGACTGGAAACCTTACTTTGGCATGGGCATCAGGTCCCTTGGTGGAAGAAATAGTATCGGTCTTTGCCGCTGGGATATGCTCGGAGATGAATGTTTATTTGAGGATTCTCGTTTCCTTGAACGGTTGGAAAGAAATTGTTGCGCGCCAGCTCGGCCGCTATCTGATCATATTTGTCCTGGGGGACGAGCACCACGCTGGTGGCTACGTTCTTCAGAGCCAAATCAAGCAGCAATCTGATCACTACGTTGGCGGCAGCGGCGCAATGATCGCCGACCGTACCGACGACTATTGTGCCGAAATGATTTGGCGCGATGTTCAGAGTCCGGAAACGTCGCATACCGACTGGCGTTCCCTGGTGATACCAGAACTCTTCGTAGAGTTCGGACGGCTTGTCGCTGAGGCTAACGCCTCGCTGGAATGATCTGAAGCTGACAGCGACCTCGGTCAGTGGGCGAAGCTGTGATTTGCGGTAGTTCGCATAATCGGTGTCGTGTATGTCGACGCGCATGACCCAGTCGAACTCTCGCTGCAAATATGTATCGACGATACCCGCATCTTCAAGATCAGCGTTGATGTCTGCGAGGCAAGGAGGTGGACATAGCAGAGCGATGAGCACAATCGCCAACAACGGTAGAGTTGAAACTCCGTTGCTGCGATTAGATTTCCATCTTTCTGACATTTTCCGGCTGCCTGATTTTATTGGAAGAGCTTGCCATCAGCAAGCTCTTCGTAACTCAGTTTCCCAGTAATCGCTTCGCTGTTTACGGACATCTCGCCGGTGGTGCGAGCGGTCCCAGATAGGTAACTTCGATCGTTCCTCCGAATCTCTGTCCGGCGGCTGGGCTGCGATTGAACCCGCATCCGTTGTTAGGGGGAAGACCGTTTTGCACGGCACAGAACTGAGAAGGATAGGCTCCTGATCGATTTGGTGGCGGGCAGGGCGGTGCCGGATCGGGGAATATGTTGCACATCGTGCAGCCGTAGGGATAGACGCCGGGACGAGGCAGCCCTGTCTCTCTGTCCACGCAGTTGTCGTCACACCGGCCAGCAATGTTCACCCATGAATTTTGGGCTGTGAGCGTGGAGGTAAAGTGCTTATCGCCACCCGATTTTGTGCCTCCGTTGTAAGCCCAGTACGGTCCTCCACTTGGCGGCGTAACCTTCATCTGCAGTGTGCAGTTGACTCCGTTGACGCAGGATATGTCTACAGATTCATTCGCTCCTCCACCAGGAGCATTTCTGATTTTGTGGGGTAGGTTCAAGGACGGTTCTGCCGAGTTGGAGCCATTAGGCAGCAAGATCGGAGGCGAAATCGGCTTGTTGAAATTTGGACCCGGAATCGCATCGGGGAACGCGGGTACCTGTTGAAGAGTGTCGCCCGCACAAGAGTTACCGAACTGTCCGAAACCTACGACCAATCCCTGGAGGCAGAAATTCCGCTGATTGGTATATGGATCGACTTTTGCGTTGACAATTTCTGCCATGTGCCCTGGCGGAATCCTGAGCCAGCCCTGCGTAGAGGCTCCGAACTGCTCGAACTTTTGCGGCTCAGAGTTCTCCGGGACCAGAAATCTGAGATCACTGACGGCGGTGGGACAGCCGTCTTGCTCGATGGCGCCGCCCGGGGCCGGCACTACCACCATGCAAGTTACATCAGAAGAGCTGGCATTTCGAAGTATCAGTCTTGTCGACTCTTCCAGAGTCACCGGCGCTGCCATCGCCGCTGGTGATAACGCAGGAGGTAGGCACATCAGCAGTGCCAATGAAAGTGCAGCCTTGTGTATGAATTTGAACATTACGGTTCCCCAAAAAGATCCCTAAAAGCTATTGACTCGAGCCAACTTACCGCGGAGTATATCAACTTATCCGCACGTGATCTTGAACGCAGTGGTCAGGCCCAGAGATACGGCCCTAATTGGCTTCGCCGCGTGACAACCCAGCCCTGAACATTTTTTGCTCAACACGGTTTCTTGAAGCAAGGACTTAAGCGATGACGATGCCTGGTTCATTGAAGCGATCTTCCCTTACTGCTTTGGCGGCTCTGCTGTTGAGCAATCCGATCGGCATTTGCGCCACCAATGTTTCCCTTCCGGATCCGCGTACGGAGCAAGCTGCGATTCTCTGTCAGAAGGGCAGTTTGCCAGAGGCTGCGGAGCTCGAAAAGACGGTACTCAGCCAAAACCCCGGTCAGTGGTTGCCGCACGCAATGATGTCCTATCTCAGGTGGCAGCAGGGGAATGTGATCGAAGCAGTCTCCGAAGGGCAAACGGCTGCAAGGCTGGCGCCGGACAATGCAAGTGTGCTGACAAATCTCGGTTTGGTTGGAATCACGATTGGTGATTATGAAACAGCCATCGCTCCTCTGGAGCAAGCTAAATCAGTGGCGCCGCCAAACGACTGGATTCCACGGCTAGGCCTATTTCGGTGCTACTACATGAGCCGTCGCACAGACGAGGCCCTGAGGCTTCTGCATGAGATGGCATCTCAGGACGAAAAGAGTTTCGACTGGTACTACCAAACTGCCGATGCATGCCTTATGGCGGGACAGAACGCATTGGCGGTTGAATGCGCACAGAAAGCGACACGAGCGGCTTCTACTTCGGAACAAAAATCGGCGAGCGAGATTCAGCTCTTGCTGACATTGCTGAATGACAATAAACTAGCTCGTGCCAAAGTCATCAAGAACGCAGTCTTTGAGAATGACAAACCAAAAGACAGCGAACTCTATGTTCGAGCCGCTTCGGCACTCATCCCGGCAACCGATCCGGCGGCAGGCAAAGAGCTGTTGCAATCGGCATTGGATAATTTGAAGGCAAAAGAGGACGGTGATGCATTCTTCCGCCTGGGAACAATCTTTGAAGATAAAGCCGGCCACGTGTCTAACGACGCCACCAAATTCGGTGCCTGGATTAGCGGCGCCGGGATCGCATACAGTCGCGCCATCTCCTTAGCTCCGGACCAACCAAGCTATCACCTGGCGTTGGCCGGCAACTGGTTCCACAAAGGTGAAACTGATCGTATGAGCGAAGAGTTGACAAAAGTTGAGATACTGCTCCCAGTCGATCCGTTTGCATCGTTTTTGAAAACGCGTATCAAGGCCGACCAAAACGATCTTGCCGGCAACGTCCGAACCAAGCCTACTTCAACTGAGCCGCCGATTGCTCTTCACCTGACCAAGGTCCACTTCAAGCTCAACGGAATCGGTTGCTCATGCAAAATTTCGAGAGTTCTAATGGCTCTGAGCAAAGTCAACGGTGTTGCTTTTGCCTCCATTCCTCTTATGGCACCGTATCAAGGTGACATCCTCGTTGATGAATCGGTAACCCCGATCGATGACGTTTTCTCTCAATGCACCGCCAATACTTTTGCGGCGAATCCGGCAACCGATAAGGTGAACAGTCCAGCCCGTCCCCTGTTTGGTTTCGAGTTTGTCTCTCGCCAACCGATTGCAAGTATGCCTGCCGCGATCGAGGTTGCCCAATCTGTCGAACATCCAGACATCCTCCGATTTCGCCGCCAGTTCAAGACAGTCGTGCCGATCATGCCGGTCAACCTCGCCCGACCCGGCGATGCACATCTTATTGGCGACAAAGGCAGCGCTCAATAGTATTGGCTGAGTGCCGCTGTTGCTCATGATGAAAAAGAGAGGATTCCGCTCACATCGGTACAACTATCAGAAAGCTACATCTCACCAACTCTATTCAGCGAATTCGCGGCGCCACGTCTGAGCGTATCCGTTGAATCCACCTTTCTGCATAGCCTTCAAAGCGCGTAATTGGCGCAAGGACGAATGTTCGTCGCCGCGATCGATGGGAAATCCCTGGAACATATGCTCGATCGGCTTGAGAAAAAGCTCGTGCATGTAAATTCCGGCTGTGTCCTTCAGGAACCCTGCGCTATAGCTCCTGCTGCTGTACAGCAGCCCGCCATGATAGCTGTCCATCGTGGGATCGATGATCAGATGTCTGACGACATCACCCTTCAACGATGGTTCGAGATTGCTGGGCGGAGTCAGTCCGAACAAGACGCGATACCCGGTCGTGCCAGGCAGCAACCGACCATCCGCATCCCGTCCTTGTCCTTCGATGTCGCAAACCTGTTTGTACATGTACCATTTGTCCGCCTCAGTCAGCGATTTATCGTCAGCGATGGCTTTCATGATCTCGCCGTGTCCCTTGAGGCTGAGACTGCCGTCCACCGCTGCTTGGCCTTTTACCTGATCTAAGGCCTGTCGGGAAAGTTCTCGCCCTCGGTCAGTTGGTGTTCCGTCAGCGTTGCGATAGAGAGCAACTGGATCGTATTTGTCGGTGAGGGGGAACTTCGGCGCCGTCTCTTTCGCCTCAGCGCCGCTGAAGAAAGCTTCACTTGGTACCAGACCGGCTGCTGCAATGGTAGCTCGATCGGAGGTATTGGTTCTAGTATTGAACGCCTTAGGTTCCGTTAGACACCGTCTCGCCGCTTCTAAATGCGCGGGACTCTCAACGCAGTCCGCTTTGGGAACGCTCTTGTCTGCGATTTTTGACTCACTCGGATCCGCCATTTCCACAGACCTTGGTGAAGATCAGGCGCACGATTGCGTCGGTCATCTCATTTATTCCCCAGCGGCCGGTGAGTGAAACGCTGATGGTGGCAGGGGAAGGGCGCCAAAAGGGATCGGTGCCAATCAATCCTTCTTTTACTTCAGATTGCTCGATCCTCCAACCACCGCGATTGGCATCTCCGCCACTTCCGACCGGATAACAAAAAGCCACATTGAGAATTCTGGACCCGCCGAATCTGCAATACTGTTGGCGTACATCTCTCGCTTAAAATGAAATGCCATATTTACACCTGATTTGTGACTATGCGCCCGGCGACATGGCGTGGGCAGAACTCTACTCCGCGTTCACCGCTTGCGTACCGGAGGCGATGCGAGTCCATATGACTTCAGTGGCGCCGTTTGATACTGTCGCCACCGGTTTCGTGCTTGCCCAACTTGCGCTGGGCTTGAAGGAGCTGCGCCCGAAGGATTTGATCGTGTTTGCAAACTGTGCCCCCCGCAAGGATATTAAAGAGGCACGGCAGAGAAACGAGGGTGAAGGCTTGCTGTACGGCATCACCAAAGACGAGGTGCCGATTGTCGCCGTGAACAGCGGTTTCTCCCTTTCCTTTCTTCGTGGTGACATCAAGCTCTGGTCGACGGATGCGCAGGAGCACGGCAGCCAATTTCGTTCTCGCGACTACTTCCCGCGCATTGTTGCCGCTGCGGCTCGGGGCGATTTCTCCTTCAAGCAGCGCGAACTGGATCCGCTTGAAGTAATCCCAGAGCCACCAAAGTCGTGCATTGGATATGTCGATTCGTTCGGCAACGTCAAGACGACGATTCGCGCCGACGACGAGATGGTGAAAGCTCTTAAGCCCGGACAACGATTGAAGGTTCGCATAGGAAACCAGATTCGAGCAGCGACCGTAGCGACCGGCAGTTTCAACGTGCTCGAAGGAGAGCTAGCTTTTGCTCCAGGAAGCTCCGGACATGAGCGCCGCTTTTGGGAACTGTTCAAGCGCGGCGGTTCGGCTTGGCGTGAATTCGCTCAGCCGGCGACCGGAACAAAAGTGCACTTCGACCTGCCCTGATTTTGGCGCCCACATACTCCAGGAACCACCAATGACGAGCGAACCCATAGAGCCAGATGATGAGGAATCGGCTTTTACGCAGGGGATGATTGAGATTAGGCTCGATTATCCGCGCGATTTCATTTTGTTCTGTGCCTCGTTTGCGGACAGACGAACCACCCATCAGGCGACGAGCAAGAAGTTCAAGGAATGGGTCTGGAACAGCGAGCTGGACGACCAGATGCAGTCGGCGGTGCTGCTTCCCAAGATGACGTTCAATCTGCTTCCCACCGCCCAGCTTGAGGACTTCTATCATTTCGTGGAGCACGCACGTTTGCCCGAAGAGATCGAACGGCGCTGCTTTCAATCGGAGATGGTGTATCAACTGCTGGCTGAGGGAGCGGAAGAGCTGACATTCTTCTCCTCTTTTTGGGCGGCTCTGGTAAGCGGCGCGTTCTACCTAAGCGATATCCCTGCAGCACTCATCGATGCATACTATAGTGCTGCCTACTCTACGGAGACTGCCCTTTGGCGCTTTCAAGCAGAGGGCGTGCCTCTGGCGGAGCAATTCCTTGAAGTAACCGGATTCCCTGATGAACAGACCAATTTACTAACGATGAAGACTCGCGGCATGAGGCGGTTCGGGCTGCCGGAACTTGAGTTTGACCACGTGGCCCGCGACGTCGCTCCTGATGTCGCCCGTCTATTGCGCGGAGTAGCTCAATACATCTGGTTTACCGTAGAAAGGATTGTGCCATCGGAAACCGTTCTCAAGCTGAGTGAGGAGCTCGATCTGCCGGTGAGTGTCTGTCATATTTCCGAATCTGCGGGGTCCGAAACCCGGAGAAGCCTGATACCTGTTTCGCTGTCCATGGGTGAGTCAGAGCATGGGGTGGCCCCGCTAATAGTGGCAGCGCCAACAGAGTTCGAAACAGAACAGGAATGGTTCCGAACAATCGTGCCGCTGCTCCGTGGGACAGGCTGATGTAGTCCGTGAAGTTCTTCAAACAATTGTCATGAAGACGCTCAATTTTGAAACCGGTGTGTTTGGGGCTTCATTCCGAGCATATCGGTTTCTCTCTTCCAGTCAACACCAGCTCTCAGACATCGTCGATGAGAGCTGTTGGTGTGATTGTCTCGACGCCGCGGCGCCCGGCAGCGACATGCAGACAGATAATGGCGCTGCCGAAGGAGAGCAGTATGGGTAGATAGCAAATTGCGCAGCCCAGGGCAAACAGCGAAGTGTGATAGGCCATGTCCATTATTTCCGCCACCCCAAATAAAATCAGTCCGAACACCAACCAGAAGACAAAACCGAGTTTGAGTCTTCGGTTTTCGAACTGAAATACTCTTTTGTCGACGCGTTTTGGAATCAATATCCTGTCTTCTGCTTGAATGGACTCCCCTTTGCGGGCAGTTACCAGAGCATCAGCCAGTACGTCGTGCGGGGGGCGAGCCACGACCCCTTCGATCAGCCGCGACATGTGCGCCGGACTCCAATGGCGCGGAAATTGTCCGGGAAAGAGTCGCACGAGAAGAATGTATGGCACCACCGGCAACAGCACTTTGGCAAAATGCCTGATGGTGGACCGTTTGAAGGATAGCCGCTCGCCAGACGGTTGGGTCACCCGCAAGCCCAGCATAGCCTTGCCGGGAGTAGCCTGCAGCCGAGACGATTCAAAGATGCTGCGATACAGCCAGTTAGAAATCAATTGAAACGCCAACCAACCTAACATCGCCTGCGCCACTGTACCTCCGGCGATTTGCAACGACAATGGCAGCCAGAGCAAAAATGCGTACATCGAGACGAAACACGTGGTCGCATCCAGGAAGGATCGAGGAAGATAGACCAACAGTTGCAGGAGAAAGGTACTCTGGAACTGATACAAGCTTATCGGCACCGACGGTAGTGCCCAGAGGCAGAAGGACTCGACCACGGCGCTGGTAACAGATACAAATGAGCCGACAATGGCGCCATCAATAGCGGCGGCGGAAGCGCGCCTGGCCAAAGAGGGGGAATCGAAATTGAACGAACGCACATTCGGAGGAATGAAACCGTCTCGGATCGCTGCAAGATCGGAGAGAAGGAGCTCGGCGGATGCATATCGTTGGGCCGGATCCTTAGCCAGGCATCGCATAATGACTGCCTCCAGCCATTCGGAAACATTGGCGCATTGAGGCAGCTGTCGAAGATTTGCCGGCGTCTTGTTGATGTGATTGAGAATGATTTGAATCGGATTGGCACCCTCTAGAGGTGGCTTTCCTGAGAGAGTTTCGTACATGACGCAGCCCAATGAGTAGATGTCGGTCCTGCTATCCACAGACTCGCCTCTACACTGCTCGGGACTCATATACAAAGGGCTTCCAAAGACGTCGCCAGTTTGGGTCAAGTGATGAGAGTCCACCCCGGCTGCCGGCAATATTGTCGCAATTCCGAAGTCGACGATCTTAACGGACTGAGAGCCATTCTCTCTCGTTGTGATAATGATGTTGCTCGGCTTCATGTCACGATGCACTACGCCCTTCATGTGGGCGTGACAAATTCCTTCGGTCACCTGGACAAAAATATCCGTCGCTCTCGCTACGTCAATACTCAGTTCGGTCTTGAGAATATCTGCGAGACTCTTTCCGTCGATATAGTCCATCACCATATATGGTGCGCCATCAACCGTCAGAGTGTGCGTATAAACGGCTACTATGTTGGCGTGCGTCAGACGGCGCATGGCTTCAGCTTCGCGGTTGAATCGGCCCACCAAAGCGGGCTCTTGCAGAAGTTCTTTGGATAAAACTTTGATGGCCAGCGACTTGCCTGTATTGATGTCTCTCACCTTGTAGACGGAGGCCATTCCGCCTTTCCCGATCAGCTCCAAGACTTCATAACCAGACCCAATCTCAACCAGCTCGCCAGTGTCTTGAGCTGTTCTACCGGACGTCACAATCTCAGGCATCGATAGATTGCCACCTTCAATGCATTTACATGCGGTCGGAGCAAAGATCCAACCGGTAAGCGAACCTGGTCTCATAGTGCGCTTGCGTCCGCCGCAGCGCGGGCAAATCTCTTCCGGCTTCTGCTTAGGAATGGTTCCCGTTCGTGGTGGCATGGCGACTTTACTTCACTAGCGTCGCAATCGACGCTCCATAGTAGCCGGCGTAGTCACCGTTATGCGGCTTCGCTCTTACCAGAGGCGCATAGCCGCCGCCAACCACAATTGCCTGCCACTCGCCGTAAACACCGGTGCTGGGCAGATAGCTGTTTGGCACCATCGGTCCGGTCAGTGAGACTATGTCAAACTGAATCAGCTTAGTGCCGCTGACCGCTGAGTTAATTACCGGCAGAGCCACAACCTGATTGCTGGACGTCCAAAAAGACTGCCATGCGTTAAATCCAATGTTGTAGGTGGGAGGATCGCATAGAGTCAAACTATCGTTTAGTGATTCCACCTGTTGGGTGCCACCAGCCCCAGTAATCCATTGCATTACCGATGTGAATCCGGTGGAGCTGGCGGGTACTGCGCTCGTAGAGTCGACCGCCATGTTCACAGCCACGTAAGGAGTTACCGGGGGCGGAGTGCTGATGGGCACGCTGGGACTAGTGAACACAAGATTTACTGTCGCAGGTAGAACCGACGGTGAGCCTTGAAACCAGGACGATGTACCGTTTCCCGGCTGTTGTGCCGGATTCAGATCGACCAACCAGGGTGGTGCGCCCGCGCCGGCGATAGGAAGACGCGCCGCTTCTGCCGTCACTTGAATTGAGCCGCCGCTTTCTTTCTGCTTGCCCGCAGGTCCGGTGAGACTGGCCAAAAGAGGGGCAAAGAAGTACACGGTCGGCAAGTTAACGGTTATAGTAACCTCAGTGGCGTTTTTTACACCTCCACCAAAATCTATTATTTTGATATTGACGTCAGCTTGCGGAATTGAACCAGGTGGCGCCGGCTGCACTCCGGTAGGCACTGTCCCTCCTATTACACCGCTTGCACCCGGAGTGTTGATACCATAACCGTTCCCTGAAGTTACTTTCTCACCTTTGTATCCTGCACCAGTGCTGCGGGCCACCGCTGCCAGCACGGCCGCGCGAGCCAGATCGACCTGGGTGCCGGTGGACCGGAAGGAAAGGTCACCGGCTCCTGCCAAAGCCGCACTATCAGCTATATTTTGGAGCTCACCGCAGGAGTCGCTATAGTGCGCGACGTCCGCCGCAATGCTGCCGAACAGGAAGCAGAGGAACAGTCCGATCAGGAGAAGCAGCGTTCCTATGACTCCGCTCTGGTTGCGTCTTTGACACTTTTGTATCTTTTTTACCATATGACTTATCTCATGGCTCGACGTTGCAACTGTATGTACCTGCGATTTGCATTCCGCCCGGAGGAAGAATCTTCACACCAAAAAAGGAAAGAGGTGGATTGGGCCATGGAGGCAGACCGGTGTTCGTGCCGGGATAAACTACACGCACTGCCACTGCACCCAATGAAGAGCCGCTAAGCGAAGCGGTGGGTGGGGCGGCTACAAAACCGTTGCCGCCCATTGATCCGTTAGTGAACTGACTATTGCTTACGACGCAACCTGTGATTCGTATGTTAGGGTTTATCCACGTCTGGTAAGCGGATGCCGACGAGCTGGAAAACGTGGTGTAGTTCACTGCCAACCAGCGCGCCTGTGTACGCGCAGCAGCGTCTACTCCGGTTTTGAAATACATGTAGAGAACGCACTCGTAAGTAGCGAACATGAGAACGATAAACAAAGGAATCAACAGCATAAGCGCACCGACAAATTCGACTATGGCCGCTGCCTTCTTTCTCGTTCTTATGGAGGTTCTTAAATTCACGGGTGATCTTGCTCCATTCTCAGGTCATCTCGGAAAATCGGTTATTCAGGTACCGGCCATATGCAAGAGGAGCCAAGTAATCCTGGAGGGAGTTGAAAGTTTACGCCCCAGCTTCCTATCGGATTCCAGGGGAAGGCTGGTAATCCGTTGCCGTTCGCGTACTGAACGTAGACAGACACGAACTGTGGGTTCTGGGTCGAGTTGGTCCAACTGACGGTGAACTGGTTGGCTGAATTGATGTTGATCACACCCGGTTCGCTGATGGCGTTCAAGATCCGGTTGTAATTGGCATTGGCGGTGTTCCCACTACCTTCACGGGGATAGCCGGAGTTCATTCCGGTGTATGCCTTGTTTGAAGTGTGTTCGCCTTCGGAGTATGCAGTGGCGAGTTCGTAGGCTGCCCTTCTAGCCACGAAAGCGAGTCCCTGTTTGAGGGTAAAGTAGGCGCTCACCTCAATCACCATCATTAATGAGAGTAGGATGAGCGGCAGCAAGAGCGCCATGGCAGCTAGTGCTTCCGGCAGGGATGCACCACGGCTGTTGCTCGAACGTGTCCGTGTCTTCCTAGGACGCATTTCTCTTTCTGTCCGGCGGTTTCTTGTAAGTACATTATACTCAATTAATAAATGCTGTCGAGCCCCCGACTGAGGCTGACAACAATGCAACAACAGAACTCCCAGCAGTCTAGAACGCATCTTCCAAGGCACGAGTGCCGCTGAAGTCTATGAGCTTGATCCCGGAGTCCGTCTGAATGAGATTATCGGGGGTGAAATCCTGATGCACCAGGGGTGGTGACTGACGGCCCACTCTTATTGAGCGAATTCGCGGCGCCACACCTGAGTGTATCCGTTGAACCCGCCTTTCTGCATAGCCTTCAAAGCTCACTGACCTTCCGGTAGAGGCGGTGGAACTACTTGCACCTTCATAACAAATGGCGAGTTTGGTATTTTGGTGCCTAACTTGTTCGTCCACGTGAGTGGGGCGACGAGAAGATAGTCTCCGCATTTCGAAGGGAATGTAACTTTGCCGATAGCCGCACTTTCTTGCCCATGTCCTGGTGAACTGGCTACATACAGAATGCCGGCAGGTTCCGCGTCGTGTGTGGTTTGATCGACTACAGTTGCCTCCAAACATACCCGCGCAGATGTCACGCCGGATTCGTATCCCGTCCACTTGGTCGTGCCTAAGTTTTGAACCGCCACTCTCAACACTTTGCTCTCACCGGAATGAACGATAAGTGGGCTTGCTAAAGTATGTCCGGACTCATCGGTGGCTGAAAGCACTTTTCCAATCAGCGCTGTCGGTTGGTTACCGGGTTGCGGACTGTCAGGGAAAAGTGTGTGAAACAGTGATCGAGCGTGCCGCTCAATCGGACTGTCATGCGTACTCCAAAGGCGCCATTGGAATTCATCGACATTGAGAGGAATGGGATTCCATTCATTTCCACCCAGTCCAAAAGCACCGACTACTTGAACAGCGAGGGAGAACGCCAAGAGCAGTGAGAAAATCGCTGCCGCCAAAGTGTTGATGAGAGATCTGTTTTCGAAAATATTCGAGACAAAATAGTTGGTAAGAAATACCAGCACTGGCAACGCTTCTGTCATAAACCTTGGTCCATAGCAGTGTCCTCCCCACCACATGCCATAAAAGAAAAAGAAGGAAATATAGAGCAGAGAGGCTCCTGTGAGCAGCAAAATAATTTGCTCGTCATCGGTGAGGGACTTTAGCTTCCTCAACAGTTGCCAAATTCCCACCGATGAAAAAACCAAAACCGGCGAATAAACCAATAGGCCGCGGCCGGGGCTGAAGAGAGTGCCCAAGCAACTAGTTTGAAAGTTGGCAAACGAGAAAACACCGTTGAATTGGTTGCCTCCGTAGCCACCTATCAAATTTCCAAAATTCATCAAGTTGTACACGAGACATGGAACTGCTGACGACAACCCGACTAAGAAATACAGCGACGCAGCCCTAAAGCGAACAAGGCAATAACAGACGGCGACAAGAAAAAATATCAGGTTAGTAGGGCGGATTACGAGTAATAGTCCACAACATAGCCCTGCGGCTAGCAGCAAAGCTTTCTGCTTGCTGTTCATGGTTTCGTGATTCGCTCGCAAGAGACCGTAGAAAGTTCCCAGCAACATCAGGTTGGAGCTCCCATGTTGCCACAACCCTGATGAGCAAGTAACCCATTCGTTCGTAGCAAACGCAAATACGCACGTCGTGATCAGTGAAGTCATTCGAGTGAACTTCAGACGAGAGACCAGATAAAACAACGCCACGCTGAATGAAGCAATGGTGCTGGCTGCCAGATGCTCAAACGACTGTCGATACGGTTCAAAGGCAGACGATGTGATGTCTACCTGAGTATTGATCGCTTTGAGGTGTGCCCAGAAAACGACACAGATTGGAAACGAGACAACCGCAGACCCGATCGGATATAGGGAGACAAGATGTCCGCTTGGAATATTTTTAAACCAATAGCAGTTGGCGGGCTGGTACGTACTTCCTCTGAAATTATCAAAGTCAATTTTTTGATGTTCGAGAAGGTTGAAGCCCAACAACGTATTCGGAACCGTATCGCCTGAACCGATGCTTGTGCCGTTAGCCATGTATATTGCCATGCACGCTAGAAAGAGAACGATCATTTCCGCGTGGCAAAATCTTGGTCTTAGCCAATTTGCGTCATTTGTTTTTTGGTTTAGGATCAAGCGTCTGGGACGTATTCAACAAGTGGGGAAGGACTGATCATGCTTCAATAGAACTTCAGCACTCGTTCATATCACGAATAGTCCGGGTGGAAAAGATGGCTACAACACAGATCGTGAGCTTTTTATCATGTTTTGGTGACGATTAGGCGTTTGATATTGGTTTGTTTTACCTAATCTGCCCCAGCCGCTAGAACATCGGGGATAATTTGCTAGATGACAAACTGGTCAAGCCGGCTCAAAATCGAACTTCACAGACTGCTCGATCTTATGGCGTCACCGCCAGCGCTTCGCGCAGTTGGTGAACCATTATTTTGGCTGCTTGGACGACGTAAAGGCGATAAATTTTCAGGCTCCCATGTAAGAAGCATCCTGGTTGTGAGAACCGATGGTCTTGGCGATATGGTGCTCATGACCCCTTTTCTCCGAGAGTTGCGGACTCTTTTCCCGCAAGCTCGAATTTCGCTCTACACGGCAGCCCATATCGGCAATCTCCTCGGGCTCTGTCCTTATGTTGACGAAGTCATCTTTGACAACCAACTTGGATTGAAGCGGAACTGGGAAAGGGTTCTGGCAGTCTTGCCAGCGATCGGTAAACTGCTCCCTCGACGATTTGATCTTGCGATACAGCCACGGTGGGACGTCGATCATAATTACAGCACCAGCGTGACTTATCTTAGCGGAGCCCGATGGAGGGTTGGTTACTCTTCTGATGTGCGTCCATCCAAGAGCATTCTCAACCCAAGTTACGATACTCTGTTTACGCACGTCATACTGGACACCGGCTTCAGTCATGAAGTGGAACGCAATCTCCATTTGATCTCGGAAATTGGTGGAACGCCTGATTCGAACCATCTCGAAGTCTGGTTAGATGATTACGATGAGTCTTTTGCCACGAACCTGTTGTCGGCACACTGCAAATCCGGAGAGCGAGTGTGGGCTCTCGGCGTCGGAGGTGCTCACCGGTTCCGGCGGTGGCCTCAGAATCGCTTCGAACAGCTTGCTAATTGGATAGTCGAAGAGTACAAGGTAAAACTTCTCCTTATCGGTACCAGCGAGGACGCTCTTGCATTCGGGAATCTGGCCAGATCATCGAACGGTTCAATTATCAATTGCGTTGGTCAGACAACGGTTCGACAGTGCGCTGCACTATTGAAACGCTGTCAGTGCTACATAGGAAATGACACAGGTCCAATGCACATCGCCGCGACCCTCGGACTGCCCATTGTCGGTATTTTCACATCTGCCGCCGACGTTGAAGATCAGCTCTCCATGGCATCGCGATATGCGCCGTGGCAAGCGGATTCAATCATGCTAAGGCCACCCTCGGGGCTAGGACCTTGTGCCGATCCCGGCCAGGAGCAATGCGTGATCGACCGACCACATTGCATTCTCCAGATAACAGTCGACGACGTAAAAGATGCTATCCGAACCATAATGAGATCGCGATTCAGCGCACCAACAGACAATGGTGGCGTCTGGCCATCAAAATATGTCAACATCGACAAGCAACTTGCTTATGTGACTACTTCTTTTTCGCGCTCGGCTGTTTTTAGCACGGGGCTGCACAACGCTTGCAGATCGGCGGCGAGGGCGGCGGCCGAATCATAGCGATCGCTTAGATTGACAGCGGTGGCTTTTTCGACGATGCGATTGAAACCATTGGACAGCTCGGAATTGATTGACTTTGGATGCGACTGCGAGATCGGTTCAGGCTCGACGCCGGTGGTCAGGAACGCTAACGTGCAACCCAGGGCGAAGACGTCGCTCTGAATTCTCGGCTCTCCTCGGAACTGCTCGGGCGGCATATAGCTGCGCTTGCCGACGATCGCCGTCGTGTGTCCTTCTAGAGCGCGAGTGCCGCTGAAATCTATGAGCTTGATCCCGGAGTCAGTCTGAATGAGATTGTCGGGTGTGAAATCCTGATGCACCAGTGGCGGTGACTGATTGTGCAGGTGCGTGAGAATGCTGCACAGCTCTAATCCGATCTGTGTGGCCCGTTCTTCGCTGAACTTTCCTTCTGTCTCGACAAGCTCCTTGAGGTTATGTCCGTTGGCGCATTCGAGAACGAGATAAGCCCGTTGATCCTCGACGAAAGTATCATAGACGTGAATGATCCCAGGATGCGAGAGTTTGCTCAGAAGAACCGATTCGCGTTCGAATTCGGTTATGGCGGCCTTGCGCACCCGGGCATCGACGTACAGCGGTAGAATGAACTCTTTTAGCACTACCTCTCCCAGATCTGGACAAGAGGCACGATACGCATTTCCTTGGGCGCCGCTGCCGATGTGATTCTTGATTGTGAAACGACCGTTCTGCAACGTTACTCCATCAGTCAACGGCTGCAACCTCTGGCGTCGTGGTGGCGCTGCTAGTGACTCAAGCCACAGGCGCGTAAACGAGTAGTCGACTGTCAGTGAGAGATGATCAAGATAGTGCTCGTCGAGCTTGATATTCGGATTGTTTGGCTCATATGTCTTGAGACCTTTGACGAAAGCCGTCCACCGTTGAGATTCGGCAAACTTGCTGAGTTTCATGCGAAAGACACTGTCTTTGGTGACAATGCGCAAGGTCCCATCAGTCAGATGTTTCGACTTGCCAGGCTCGACATCAATCGACTTTATCTGGTACCAGCTATATTGCTTCCGATTCACTTCATCGAATCCAGCTTTGCAAAGAACAGTCACTCCTGAGTGATCGACTTGCAAGTGAGTGGTGCCTTTCGGCTTGGCCAAGATCCAGACTGCCGCGATCGCCAGACCTTTGAGAAGTTGAAAATATCCGCCGTAAAAGTGGCCGACCTGGGCGTGACTCGCAGCCAATATCCCCATGAACAGGAGCACCCAGCCGACTACAAGCACCATGGCCAGGACCTTGGGAGAGAGCTTCCCCTTGCCGGAGGCCGGCTGCGATTGGCCCGCGTTGTAGGGCAAGGGCCACAAAGGAATGATGACGGCGTCTGTCGGCGTTGTGTACTTCTTCTTAGCCATTACGTCACCTCATGTCGACGCCGCGACAAAGATGAGATATCCAAAGTCGTGGATGCAGTAAGAGCTTCCTCAATCTCTCTTGATGATTTTGGTCGAGAACCTGGTTCCATACTAGTGAGGCGCTGGACGAGTTGATCGAGATCGGCGGAGATCGACGAGTTGAGCGCTCTGGGCGAACATGTAGAAAGTGGCTCCGGATCTTTACCAGTCAGGAGAAAGTACAGTGTGCATCCGAGCGAGTAGAAATCACTTGCCGGTTCGGTTTTTCCCCGCACCTGCTCTGGCGGCATGTAGCACTGCTTGCCGATGAAGGTTCCCGTCGCCCTTTCTATGAATTCGTTGGCGGCACCGAAGTCGATGAGACACAGTCGCTCGTCCCGATCGAGAAGCAGGTTCTCCGGCGTGAAGTCACGGTGCACTACCGGCGGACTCTGTTGATGGAGATAGTCGAGGATCTGCGCCATTTCAACCGCCCAAAGGCGTACCGTGGATTGGGAAACAGTTCCTTTGCGCCGCACCAGATCACGAAGATTATCACCGTCTATATGTTGAATGACGAGGTAGTGTCGCTGAGACTCCACGAACTGATCTTGAATGCGAGCGATCTGTTCGTGATTGAGCTGGGCGAGCAGTTTTGCCTCCCGCTGGAACAGCTCCAACTCCTTATTTTGTGTTTCAATTTGATTGGAGAACAGCGCTTCCTTGAGGACGACCTTGTTGCCCTGTGAATCGTTAGCCAGATAGACCGCCGAGAAACCGCCGAACGCCATCTGCCGAACAACGGTGTAAGCGCCGTGTTGAAGCTGGGTGCCGGGCTCGAGCGGTACAAAGTTTGTGGATGAAAATCGCTGGTTGAGCTCGTCATCCCAGATCCTGGTGAAACTGTCCAGCCCTACGGAAGCGTTCTGAAGCTCGTCCCGCTTACCCACCGCCGAGGGCGTCCATTCAGCATTAGTGGCCCACACTTCCAGAGCAACTATGAGCCTCTCCGCCGTCGCCCCCAGTGCAGCCAGGGAGATAATCTCTCGCCGTTTGTCATGCAGTATGAGTTCCAGCAATCCTCTGCCATTGTCCGGTATGAAGTTTACGGCTGAGACTTCGTTCCAACGGATCAAAACAGGGATCCCCAGGCCTGCGTATCCGCCAGGCAGGGTCAAGCCATCTTCGTTCGCTGTGAGCAGGCTGCCCTCATGATACGCACTGAGCACCTGGAACGGCAGCCATGCGACAAGCAACGCCGACAAAAACGCTAAGATGATTATGAACAGGAAGGCGAACCCGCCGATGCTCGCCGTCACCATGGCGCCCAAGCCGCCGGACCACAGTTCGAAAGCTTTGAATAAGCCGAAGACGCACAGAGCGATCCACGACAGACACGTGGAGAACACGGTCAAGGGACCGAGCGGCCGATATGGACAACTAATTGCAGTTTCAGCCATTGGTTAGAAAGGAACTCCCCTCCCTCTTCTTACCCTGAGTTCTTGATTTGTATGCGAGTTGGTTGTGGTTGTGCTTGTCTTAATAACAGATTAAGGGTTGAGCGTCTTGCCTGTTTGAGCACGACTTTCAAGTGGGCACAAACTGAGCGAGAGTACTATCTCCTACTAAACGAGGTGCTGGGCATGGCAGGACTTAGAGGTGTTGTATCGACCTTGACTCCGGACGGACAGGAGCTGATGGGTCCGAACGTTTTGCTGTTCCACTATCCGGAGAACTCTATTCTCACCGGAACTTTGCTAACCGTTGAAAGCAACCACTTTTGCGTGCTCAAGTCCCGCGGTGCTATTTTGAATGTCTATGAAACCGGCCAGTATCCGGTTCAAACGCCGGACAAAGTTTTATTCGGTTCCATAGTCCAGGCGTTCTACGGCGGGCAGAGCCCGTGGCAGTACGAAGCAATCTATATCAATCGGTCCAAGCTTGTGGTTAAAACCAAAGGAACCGCGCTCTCTCGCGAGATGGCGGAGATGTCGTACGACGTCGATTATTACATTCACGTGCCGACTGCTCAGGATGCTGTGACGTTGGTTCAGCATATGCCGGTGCAAGGACATATTATCACCACCGCTGAAGTTGACAATTACGCCGGCCCTGTCGTCGAGCAATCGATCAATCAGATCGTGCAGACGACACCTTTCGAAAAAGTCAACGAGCGCATTCACGAATTGACCGAAACTGTTGGCGGACACCTGCAGCAGTTCTTAACCGGGTACGGCATCAAGCTGGACACTATCAAGGTATTGGTGAAACCGCGTGAAGAGAGAATGAAGGCGCTAATTTCGCTCAGAGCCTTCGGACTATCGGAGATCGAAGCCGTGCGTTATTACACGGCAATGCTGATGGCTGAGAAAGGAATAGTTTCTGCCCCCAATATGGCGATCGGTCAACCATTCACCATTGGCGGTATCACCAGCACAAATCTCGACCTCTCGAATGCTCAGCTGCCGCAAGCGGTTCATCCGGTTCCCAACGGACCGGCGGTTCAACCACTTGTTAAAACAGGGGCCACGGGATCCGTATGAAGGAATCAACACCTAGGCTGCGGCTGAATGCAGTTTAAGAAGGTAACAACTGAGCCGTGCCGCTTCCCATGAAAAAGCAAAGCTGTCCCAAGTGCAAAGCGCCGGAGCTGCTTGCCCATGTGCGAGAGTCTCGGCAGGAAGCCCAATCCGGCTCTGCCTTAATCCCGGTAGCACCGGCCGTGCACCATTATCGTGCCTTCAAGTGTGGACGTTATGAAACCAAGCACGGACATGACAGCAATTGGACGACGCATCTCGAATGCAGAACTATGAAGTGCCAGTGCGGTGCCGTAGCAGAGGCAGTGCTGGAAGACGGTGCTATTCTTTACCGGTGCTCGAACAAGCACCCCGCTACCGTTGTGGGCAAGTTCAGTCTGCCGGGTTGACTACATCATCGGGGTCATCGATCGGCGTTACAAATTAGGATTGCTCATCCCTCTTTTGTGACCCCAGCGGCATAGGATAATCGGATCAAGCCGTCGGCTCTTTTGCAGGGTCCAATTCATGCACCGCTGCTTGACACAGTACCAGCTTCACAACTAGACCGTGAGGAGCGCAGTTCTCTACGAGCAAAGTTCCTTGACAGGTTTCGATGCATGTTTTTACGATCGCCAAGCCGAGTCCTGCTCCGCCTGTGTTTCTGTCGCGCGAAGGTTCAGGTCGGTAGAACGGCTCACCCAGCAAGTCCAATGCTTCGGGAGGCACACCCGGACCACGATCTCGAACGGTAATAGTTACCTGGGAACCGGCTGCAGATGCGACGACATCGATCGGCCCGTACTCCGCTGCATAGCGAACGCTGTTTCGCAGCACGTTGGCGAAGGCTCGCTGAAGCAGCGTTTCTTCAGCCAGCACGAAGAGCTTTTCATCCACATCCAGCAAGAAAGAAGCGGAGGATCCGATTTTTTCTACAGTATGTCGAATCAACGGCGCCACTGCGACTGGAGTCAGTTCAACTTGTTGACCGCGCAGCGATGCTTTGGAAAATGAGAGCAGCTCTTGAATCAGGGCGCTCATATCTGCCACCTCATCGCGAATATCGCGAATGATGGCCGGGTGTCTTTCGCTTCGTGATTCTTCCAAGAGAGCCAGTGCGATCTGGAGCCTCGAAATTGGCGAGCAAAGTTCGTGAGCGATGTCGCCGAGAAATCGGCGCTGACCGAGCACGAAGTTGTTGAGCCTGCTACTGAGTACATTGATCGATGATGCCAGTCGTTTCAACTCATCCCAATTGCCGTCTTTGAGTTTTACGTCGAAGTTGCCGTTGGCGATGTGCTGAGTTACGTCTGTCAACTCTCCCAGAGTACGTGTCACTCGGAATGCAAACGGTGACCAGATGACAATCGATACACCCAGAACACAAAGCACTACCACATAAAGGAAATTAAGATTCACACCCAATTTGCTTTGCAGAAGATTTGGTGTCGTTGCGATCAGCACCCCGGGTCTCATAGGTGGACCGGGGAAGAAACCGACAGCGCCCTGCCGCACCATATTCGGTGACACGATCGGAAAGAAAGTGCCGATCCAATAACTGTTGGGATCTTTTGTATGAATCAGAAATTGCTGATTGGGTGGAGGCGGGGGCATAAACGGACGACCGGTTGCCAGTGAGTCGAGTTCCCCTATCTTTGGTCCGTTGCCTTCCGTTCTGATCATGAAAGTTACAGGAGGAAACGGCGGTGTTTGCATCATGCCCGACGGTGGAGCCGGCACCGCGCCTGGTGGATGATCGGGCATCAATCCAATTGGCGAGGGGAACATCATGACTGGTGAACGATCGGGCATCTCTCCCGATCGTGGAGGAGGCATCGCGTCTGGTGAACGATCGGGCATCTCTCCCGATCGTGGAGGAGGCATCGCATCTGGTGAACGATTGGGCATCTCTCCCGATCGTGGAGGAGGCATCGCGTCTGGTGAACGATTGGGTATCTCTCCCGATCGTTGAGGAGACATCATGGTTGGTGGCAAATCGGGCATTACACCCGATGGCGGAGGCGGCATCATATCCGGTGAGGTTCGGAAGAATCCGAAATGCATTCCGGGTCCTCCCATGTGCATAGTATGCTTGAATATGAAGCGGCCCTGCACCTCTTTCGGGACGCTGATCTTATCTCCGGCTACCTGCTCACCGTCGGCGCCGAATATGTAAAACTTGACGCCGTAGGTTTTACCGTAATCGCTTAGCACCTGGTTCCAACCTGACTGAGGCATGGTTGCAATATGCTTATTGATCGCCCATCCTACGGCTTGAATTTGATCGCCGACCGGTCCGCGAATGAGTGCGTCGAGCCCGGATGCGAATCCACTCTCGAAAAAAATGAGAAATAGTGCCACCAATAGAAGCAGGTTCAATAACAGAACGCTAAGAATCTGTGCGTAAAGTGGGAAGCTGACTCTCATTGGTGCGGTTTGTCAGGATTGAGCAGAAGATACCCGGCTGAGCGAACCGTGCGGATAAACTTTGGATTCTTCGGATCATCGTTCAACTTTCGCCGCAGTGATGAAATGTGCACGTCAATAGATCGATCGAAAACTTCGTAGTTGCGATCTCTGATTTCATTGATCAATTCAGATCTCGATCTGACTCGCCCTCGTGATTGAGCCAGCACCACCAGAAGATCGAACTCTACCGGAGTGAGCGGAATCGGTTCGTCATCCATGTCAACCATTCTGGCGCCGAGATCTATATGGATGGGGCCAATCACGATCTCCTTGGCATCGTTTTTCGCGGCGGCGTTAGTTCTGGTGGCGGAACGGCGCAGGACGGCTCTCAGGTGGGCGAGCAGTTCGCGGGGCGAGCTGGTCTTGGCCAGATAGTCATCTGCGCCTAGCTCCAGCCCAACGATTCGATCAGGCTCGTCGCCGAGCGCTGTCAGCATGAGCACGGGAACGTCGTTGCCTCGTTCGCGCAGAGCCCGCACTATGGAGAATCCGTTCGTTCCCGGCAGCATCACATCAAGAATGACGGCGTCCCATGGCCGAGAGCAAGCCAATTCGACCGCCTCGCTGCCGCGGTGGAGAAGTGAAACATCATAGTTATGCGATGAAAGATACTCGCAGATAAGACGACAGAACTTCATGTCGTCGTCGACGAGCAGTATGCGAGGTGTGCTCGGAGCGCTTCCCGACCGCCAGTTGTTGGATTCTTTTAAGGAGTTGTTGAGAGCCATCCTGACGATCATAACAAGCCTGGGTGGCGCCGAGCTAACAGAACCTTTACAAATGCCGGCGAGGCGACATAAATCCTTAACATCGATGCGGTTTCATTGTCCACCATGGCTGTAGGGAAACATAACCATGCGCACAACATTGAAAATCGCCGAACGCATTTCGCTTGTTTGGCTGAGTGTCGCTCTGCTCGCAGCGAGCGCGACATACTCCGCTGCACTGGCAAAAGGCGAGGACGAGGGTGACGGCGGCTCTTCCATTCGGACATTCGGTACAGGGCTGGCCGGCGGAGTTTCTACCGCCGATCAGGTTGGAGCCGAGTACGCCTTAGAGCAGGGACAGATCGATCAAGCATTGGAAATGGCACGACGGTCTCTGCGGAAAAATCCAGACGATCTGGAGACGCACCAGCGATATGCTGAGGCGTTAGAAGCAAAAGCCGATAAAAAGCCAAAAGATGTTGCGCTACATAATGAATGCGTAAAAGAGTGGCTGATTGTTCTGCGCAGCGAAGCCGGCGAAGAGAAAGGAGTCGGTTTCCACGGAATCGGCATCTCAGCCGGGCTTTACGACGACATGGAGCGGCAGCAAGTAGCTAAGGTTCATCTCAAACATCTCGTCGGACGAACTCCGCACCCCTGGGAAACAGATGCCAAATACCTTGCATTCGCGCAAAGAACAAACTCGCGCGTTAGCGCCAAAGTCATAGTTTCGCACTAACGACTCCCCCCTTCGCTTCGCGTTCTCCGAGCGCTTTTTCGTTTTTTCTGCGACTCCAGAGACCAGTGTCTCTGAACCTTACCTACGTCAGTGCTACAAATTTGTAGCAGCCAGTAACTGGTCAAATGGCTCCATATGATGCACGAATCAAGCTCTGTCCTGCGGTTACAAGGCGTAGTGTCAAGAGCAAATTTTTTGTCTGTCAACAAATATGGTTCTCTCTCGTAAGAGAACTTTTGGAGTCCTTGTTTCCCCGCCCACCACTTGGCAAGCAATATAGAATCTCCACGGTTGCACGTGTGACGGCGTGTCGTTGGGATGACCATCTCAGGAACGTAAACGGAGGGCATAGGTTTGAATCGCCATGACTGCCATGGCATCGGTGATCTCGCCGCGAGTCACCATATCTAGTGCTTGTTGGAACGGGACTCGTTTGATAACTAATATCTCGTCTCCATCCGGGTGCGCTTCCTGTTGCGTTAGTCCGGTGGCAAGGTACAGAATCGCTACTTCATCGGAAACCGAGTTGGACAGGTGCGCGCGGCACAAAACTTCGTAGCTGGTTGCGACCAATCCTGTTTCTTCAACTAACTCACGCTTCGCCGCAACAAGAGGATTCTCGTCGTGCGGTCCACCGCCCTCCGGTATTTCCCAAGAGTATTCTTCTAATGGATAACGATACTGACCAACCAGATACGTATAGCCTTCCTCGTCGATCGGCAAGACGCCTATAGCTTTGTTCTTGTAATGCACCACTCCGTAAATTCCGTCCCTACCATCGGGGCGAATCACGGCATCTTCGCGAACGCTTATCCACGGGTTTTCGTAAACGTTCTTGGTGCCTTTGATCTGCCATGGATTTGAAGTCTGCATTTGCTGGTTCTACCTACAATCTTTTGGAGCTGGTGTGCGATTATTCAATGTATTGTACTGCCTCGATCAAAGCGATTGCCCTGTCAATAGACTGCTTCCGCTTTGACAAATTGAGGCGTTTTTGAGACCCGAAAAACGGTGAAAGCGCCACTTTAGTAACATGGACGCTCAGAAAACATGACTGAGATGACGGTTTGGCGACTTGTTGCACGGTCGCGCGCGCTATTTGTGCTTGTGGTGAAGCTCTTCCAGGTCGTCGCTCAGGTAGCGAGCGAGTTCTGCCCCGAGGATGTTCTCTCCGCCTATGGCGTTGATGCCGACAACCTGTCCGAAGCTGTTGACCAGCGGGCCACCTGAGTAACCTTTTGGGTCTTCATTGTCGATCGTGGCGCCAATCATGATGCGACTAAGATCTTCGCCGGTGCGGGGCGGTAATTCAGAAGCTTCTGAGCGTTGAAAGTAGTCCAGGAAAGATGCCGATGAGTATTGGGGCACGCCGGATGAGGCACCCACAGATATCAGTTGCTCATCTGGCTTTAGGGAGTCTGCGAGCGGAAGTATTGGACAAGTGTTTTGAGGGTCTTTTATGTCGGATATCTGCAAGACTGCAAGGTCATTTTCTAAATCTACTTTTTCTATTGTGGCATCGTAGGTGGTGTCGCCTAGCTGTACGGTGGGTGAGCCGTATTTGATGAGATGATTATCGGTGGCGATTTCACAGGTGTGCTCGTTCTGATTGTTTCCAACGACAAAGCCGGTTCCATCGATTCCCCAGACTGGGATGAACCAAAGAACGTAGTCCATCGATTCCACTTTTGCTACAGACGGCCTGATTTTTTCGAAAACCTGGGCTGCATCGAATACATGCTCATCGCTCGATCTCTCAAGATTTTGTGCCACGTCGCGCTCGGCCACTAAATTAGTCTCCGCTTCCCATATCTGATTGTGCGGCGGTAGCGTGATGCCGTTGTGACCGAGCAATGCGGTTTTCCCCAGCCGCCGAGTCAGGAGCCGTTAGTTATGGTCGGCGGGTGGCGGCGTCGATGGTTTTGCTAACTGGGTTGCCGCCAGCATCCATTTGCCTTTTTGTTTTACAAGCACTCTGGCAAAGTACATGAATATCGGCTCGGCGTCGGGAACGGTTCTTTTTGACGTTCCCTGGCTCACGATTACATTTGGGGCAACGCATTGCGAAACAAGGGAAGTGTCTTCGAGTTTAGTGCCGGGGGCGAGCTTTGCCATGAGGCCGCTTACCATTGACTCTATTTTGTCACGACCCTGAGTGACCTTACCCTCGTTTTGCATGGTGGCATTTTCCGTCAGCAATGTCGCCATCGCTTTGGAATCTCTTCGGTTGAAACAGTCGGCATAATCATTTTGGAACTTGACCACGACGGCGTCTGCCTCATTCTGGCTCAGCAACGCGTCTTTCGCGTAGGCAAACTGCGGGAGAACTACCAATGTTGCAGCCACCAAGGTTAGCGATTTCAAAGTCACAAATCTGTCCTCATAGATGGATAACACGAAGGGGAACAGTTGGGGAAGGAGCATTCAGTCTACTGAACAAAGTCCCCCTTTGCTATTAAAAACCAAGTTGACCGGATTCCGATTTGCTATCAAAGACCAGTTGACTGGAACTATCCATCCGTTTTAACCGTTGATGGTTCATTGCAGTAAGCAAGTTCGGAGCAGTTAGCGTGCTCACGGGCGTCAAACTGTCCAACTCCCCGTTGCTGTCAAAAACCAAGTTGACCGGACTCCGACTCATTCTTATGTCCTAGTTGCAATGAGTGCAAGGTGGATACTCTTTGCTGTAGGGAGGATTGGCAAGATACTCAGCAGGAGTCGATTTCCAGAACTGGGAAACCTTTGGATAAGTTTTGATGACTGTGTTTTGCAGCCTGCCGTTCACTGATGCCACTTTTCGAATGTAGACATTTTCAATAGGGTTTCCGTATTCGTCCAGTTTGATCGGTCCTCGCGGCGCATTCGACAGTTCAACCTTGCGAAGAGCGGCGAGCAGTTTTTCCTTATCGTTTGTATTGCCCTTGAGCGACTCGACCGCTTTCTTGATCCACATGCCGCATACATAGCCGCATTCTGAATAGAAACCTGGATCTTCGTTGTATTTGGCGGAATACTGTTTGACAAATGCGCTGTTTGCTGCGGTATCGAGGGCGGTGCTATACACTCCTGTGCTTTGAACGTCGATCAAATTTAGCCCGACTTTCGAGAATGACGACTCGTCGCACGACGTCGACGACGCGATTACCGGCAGTTTTGGACCGACCAGATTGTACTGTTTGGGGAAGATATCTGCAGCCTGACCTGACGTCGACATGAAGACGGCGTCCGCATCCTTACGCATTTGCTTGATTAGAGGAGTGAAGTCTTTCGAATCCATAGACAGCCAGAGCTTCTGGACGACTTGTCCGCCGCTCTTTTCGAATCCCGTTTGAAATCCACCTACCGATTCGTGTCCGTATCCATAATCCACGCCCACAGTGATGATTCTCTTGTAGTGCAGAATCTTTGCCGCATACTCGCCGAACGGATGGGTCGACTGGCTTGCCGTGAACGACGTGCGCAAAACCCAGTGTGAGGCTTTTCTTTGCGTCAGATTATCGGCCCCCGAAATCCCCACTATGCAGGGAATATGCTCCTTGTCTGCTAACGGTGCAGCGGCGTAAGCGACGGTTGAAAAATACATGCCGCAGATCAGATCAACATGGTCCTGGTCGACCAGCTTTCGGAATCTTACAATTGCTTTTGTTGGACTGCTTTCATCGTCTTCAACGAGGAGACGGACGTCATGTCCGGCCATCTTGTGGTTGTATTGGTCCAGCGCCAGATTCATACCTTTGAGCATCTGTTGTCCTGCCGTCGCACCCAGGCCGGTGATGGAGTTGAGGAACCCGATCTTGATCTCCGCCGGCGCTTGTGGCTCGGCCGGGGCGCTGCTTGCAACAGTCGCGGTGAGCGAAACAACGGCGCTAACTAGGCAGAGAGTCTTTCGGATACCCGTCACGATGAACCTTTTCACTAGAACTTTCCCCGCTGTGTTGTATGCCCCGGTTGGGCATGTTATCAAAAATTTCCACTTGGCATTAGCGGGGCTTGTCCCGCATGACGAGATTCCTGCAGGCGGTCGAATTTAGGCGTCGTTCTCGAAAGAACCGATGTGATGCTCTGAGATCGTGAGCGACTCGCATTCACCATCGAGAGAGAGATAGTCGGACGCGTGGTTCGTTTTAAACGTTTCGCACGCCTGGCGAGAGTTTCAAAAATCGAGAGTCAGATACATATGCGGGCGAGACAAGTCCTGTACGAGAACCGTCTTCTGGAAGTTCCGGTCGGTGCGAAAAAGCTGTGCCCAGGTTCCATCAGAACCGTACACTCTTTCGAAATGCCTTTCGAACTCCGGCTTTACTTCAAACTCCCAGAGAACAACAAACATACTTCTCTATCGGGCGTGTGTCGCCCGGCATATGTACTGGTGAAGACCGATTGTCGGACTAGGCTTTCGCCTTGTTCGCCAACTCCACTTTCACCTTCGCTTCGATTTCGGCGAGCAGTGCCGGATTCGCTTCTAGATAGTTGCGCGCCGAGTCACGACCCTGACCGATGCGCTCTTCTTTGTAGCTGAACCAGGTTCCCGATTTTTTGACCACTTCGAGCTCCGCCGCCATGTCGAGCACGCAGCCTGCCGAGTTGATGCCTCTGCCGTAGATGATGTCAAATTCGGCGATGCGGAACGGCGGCGCCACTTTGTTCTTCACGACCTTGACCTTGACGCGGTTGCCGTATTCGACACTGTCCTTCTTCAAAGTTTCAATTTTGCGAATGTCGAGTCGCACTGAAGCGTAGAACTTAAGCGCGTTTCCGCCGGTTGTGGTTTCGGGGTTTCCATACATGACACCAATTTTCTGGCGCAGTTGGTTGATGAAGATCACCATTGTATTTGTCTTGCTCACCACCGCTGTCAGCTTGCGCAGCGCCTGGCTCATCAAGCGGGCTTGCAGTCCGGGAAGACTATCGCCCATTTCGCCTTCGATTTCCGCTTTGGGAACGAGGGCGGCGACCGAGTCGATGATGACCAGATCGACAGCGCCGGATCGCACCAACTGCTCGGTGATCTCCAACGCTTGCTCGCCGGTGTCAGGTTGAGAAATGAGGAGTTCGTCCACATTCACACCCAATGCTCTGGCGTACTCAGGGTCCATAGCGTGTTCGGCGTCAACGATAGCGGCGATGCCGCCTTTCTTTTGAACTTCAGCCGCGACATGTTGGGCCAGAGTTGTTTTGCCGGACGATTCAGGTCCGTAGATTTCGATGATTCTGCCGCGCGGCAAGCCGCCGACTCCGAGCGCTACATCCAACGAGAGCGCTCCGGTCGGAACCACCTCAATACCGCCCTGGCGGGAATCGCCAAGCTTCATGATGGAACCGTCGCCGTACTGCTTCTTAATCGTGTCGAGCGCCATTACGAGCGCCTTGGCACGTTCTTGCGACATTGGTGGCCTCTTGTCCTCGGCGCTGGCTTTGCTGGATTTCTCCGCCCGTTCAGGTTTTTCTGGTTTTTCTTGCATTGATTTTTCGTGCGTTGCCTTTTCGGCGACTGCCTTTTCGGTTGCTTTGTCGCTTCCGGTTTTATCTTTAGTTACTACCGCCATTTCTTCTCTCCTTTATAGCTTGCAGAGGCGCAAATCGCCAGTAAGCCCCGACCCGCAAGAACGACAGCGAGCGCAGCAAATGAATCGCGCGATTGTCCGACAAGTTAGTTGTGCAAGTGGAATGCACATCACAGCCAGATTATAGCTGTTTTCGCAGGGGCGAAGCGAATTAAAAGTGACACCAATACTCGCTTGGCGGTGTTTTGTATATCCTTTGAATAACGCTCCAGAGTTTTTAGAACCAGATCGAGCCCGGCGGGTCGGGGGGTTTTAAAGCTCAGGTCGAGGGTATAAAAAGGTTGCTATCCAACATATCTTTGGCAGGTGGCACACCTTATATAACGTCTACTCCCGGTGAAAAGTTCAACCGGACAGGCTGAATTTACCTGTGAAGTTAACATCCGTTTCTACCTGCAAGGGGTACTAAAAATATGAAAGCGGCTCAAAAGCTCTTCAGCTTGAGGCATAGCGAGATTTTTGAGTCTTTCAACCCGTTGGAACTCGGCCGCCTGCTTGGCATTTTGGAGGAGCTGGAGCTTCCCAAGCATCACGTTATATTTTCGCCCGGCGTGCCGTCCGAGGCCATCTATTTTATTGAGAAGGGACGGGTGCGCCTGACGCGCCTGTCGCCGGAAGGCAAAACGGTCATTTTGGCGCTGCTCGGACCCGGCGATCTGATAGGCGAAGCCGCCTGGGAAGTCGGCGAGCACGACAGCTACGCGGAAACTCTTGAAGATTCGAGAGTTTATCAAATCGGGCGAGACGCGTTCCACGCCTTTGTTCGGGAGAATCCCGAGTTCGGACTTCGCCTGATTCAGATCATCGGCGTTCGGCTGAAACAGGCTCAGGCACGCATTGAAGACCTGGTCTTTCGTCAGGTTCCCAGCCGGGTTGCTCGCTTGCTTCTCAGTCTGGCTGAAACACACGGCAAAGTGACGCCCAACGGCATTCGAGTCGAGTTTCCCCTGACGCACCAGGAGATTGCCGACCTGGTCGGTTCCTCCCGGGTCACCGTCACTCAGATTTTGAACCGATTCCGCACGAGTCAATGGATAGAGATTGAGTCGAAACGGGTCACCATCCACAATCTGAGCGCTCTTGAAGACATGGTTCGCCAGTCTTAAGACCGGTCCCCTCATCCGTTATATAATGTTTGACCCATGTGCCTGTAGCTCAGCTGGATAGAGCGCCGGTCTCCGAAGCCGTAGGTCTCGAGTTCGAATCTCGACAGGCACGGTTTTTCATTACGCATAGAGAAAGGTTTCCGATATGCCGAATACGCCGAAGATACTCTGTTTTGCCGGCAGTCTCAGGAGAGACTCGTTCAATAAAAAACTTGTCAAGATTGCGATGGATGGCGCCAAGGCAGCAGGTGCAGAT
>Ga0206829_10005_pt1 | contig 107164 bp, 89 predicted proteins | sample Alteio_BWOrgCont_75_FD_152862 | JGI IMG/M metagenome (GOLD analysis project Ga0206829, IMG submission 152862) | Enriched cells from forest soil in Barre Woods Harvard Forest LTER site, Petersham, Massachusetts, United States -... | ecosystem: Environmental > Terrestrial > Soil > Temperate forest... | reverse complement strand
GAGTACCATTGGAGGTCTCAGCGAGAAAACCATTACTTGCTGGATGGCTTTTTACGACAAGCTCAATATCAACGGTCTTACTCTTTCCTTTGGCCAAGAAAGCACTGTTGTTAGCATTTTGCCAGTAGCTTTTGCAAAACTGGCGTACGTCGCAGTATTGGCAATGGTCACCAAGGCGTGGCTCCGCAGGAGGACAATTTAGCAGCGATGTCAGTCGATGTATTCGGCGAGCGAGTTCGATTTCGCTTTCGGCAAGCATTTCCTGTTCGATCTGTGACCCTTCTGTCTTGCCGAGATAACGAACCTCAATGTATTTCGGAGCTGCTCCTGTATTCCTCCACCAGAGGACGGCATAATAAAGAAGTTGCGCACGGTGGCTTGCTTTTGATGCCCCCGTTTTGAAGTCGACAATGGAGATATTGTTATCGGCGATTCTTACAAGGTCAATGATCCCGGTGAAGGGTAGCGTCGGATGTACCAGGCGAACTTCGCTTAGAGCACCTTTTTCTCGGATGAGAGGCAGTAGCTGCACGCCTGATCCGATGGAAGACATGCTCACCGGTCGTGGTGCTGACGATGCAGACGGGATTGCCTTTGGATACTCCGATCGGAACAGCCGGATAATTCGATTGACAATTTGCTGTGTTCCTGTGCGTACTCGGAACCCCCCACCCCGTGGGTGCCTCGAGACTCGCTTCTCATGATCAGCAATAAGATATTCAACTTTGTCCGTGATATCCATCTTGGTAATGACTTCTCGGAAATCCTTTGATCCCAAGCTAGGAAGACCGACAAAAGCGAGTTCTTTGAAGAGTTCATCAAGAACTTGATGAACTATGTCGCCTTCTACTGCTGATGGATTTGGCCTTGTTGGGAATGGACATAGATCGCTATAGGCCGAATGCACCAGCTGCCATTGCAGTGGGCACGTATCGATCGCGCTGAGTGACGAGAAGCTGAAGACGTCTGGACTTTCAGACCAGCCAGTTGGCTCTTGCATGTAGTAGAGAGAGGTGTTCATTTATCACCACGTCACAGCTGAAGTGCTTTATACGCACCCGGAAGATCATGCCTTAGAGTGAAAGCATCGAGCGAAACGAACTCTGCAAACTCAGCCTCGGCAGCGTTTCTGACCGATGACGATGCTAAGCGACCATTCACCAATGGATGGTGCACATCAACCCAAACGTCAGTGCCGTCTTCTCGCGACACTACCAGCGGTATCACCGAGCCATTTCTTTGACTATTAACAACAGATCTTAGATTTTTGAGGCGAACAAGTTCTATCAAAGATGAAAGCGCACTTTGGCATTCATCGTTTGTCAACGAGGGCCGCTTACCATGTCTTGCATACTGAAGAAGCGCAAGCGCTAGCCGGCGATCAAGAGATCCATGGTAGAAGTTATTACCGTAATGTCTGAGACAACGGTAACAGGATGTCTCACAATCACAGGTGGTCAGTAGATTTTCCGCCTCCGCAAGAACATTTTCGAGGTTGTCTTTCACAAGCTTGGTGTATCCAGCTCCACCAGGCAGCAGATCGTATAAGAACATATAGACATCATTGGAGGCCCCTCCTGGGACTGGGCTCCAGTTCCCTGACATCTCCCCTTCCTCAATTTGCAGTATCCTAGATCCAGCCAAGCTGATAGCTTCGACCAGCGATGTAAGAGCAGCACGACCAGGTCTGCCAGATCCGTTGGCGCTATCGGCAATTGCACATGAAACGGGAGCTGCAAGTCTAACTCGCATCAACAAAACATCGGTGGGGAAGCGATGTCCCAGATAATAGGGGCCTACGGGATGTCCATCGCAGAAAACGCCACCTTCTAAAGGATTGTGGTGGCGACTCGGTTTGCCTCCCCTCATCATGATCGAATTCGGAAAGCCCGGCCCGAATTGTGGCTCGGTGCGTCCACAGTCCGGGCAGATCATGAAACCCCGGTCGCCGACTCCCTTATTCACGGTAACAAGAATCTTCGGTCCTGCGACGACAGCAAGTCTATTGTCAAAGTAATGAGCATCCCAAGCTGTAGGCGGGTCCTGAACTTCCAGTTGGGCGCGAGTTGTTTGTCCGGCAAATGAGGGACCCTGCCCGCGATCTACTTCTCGCTTCAGATTGATGTCTGCCGTGAATCCGGCCGGTGTAATAAAACGATGTTTGAACATCTCATCGTGCCCGCAGCACGGACAGACCGTCAACGCTTCGCTTTCCTCCTGGAGGCTCACGTACCCACAGGACTTGCAGGCCACATACGCTTGGGCGCGTTCTAATGTCGGTCCAACTTCTGGTTCATAAGGTGAATAAATTCCATCGGATTTGAACCGCCATTTATCAATCGTCAAACTGCTCCCAGGAGCATATTCGGATAGCGCGATTTGAAGGTCGCGTTGCGGCTCGTAGTCAAAGATCCGCTTGTGCGGTGGATCTCCTTTCCATTTCAGTTTCGAGACCCAGAACCCTACGACGTCCATGGGGAAAGCATACCGCGGGAAGATGGCGCGCTCGATGAGCGCATCTAGTAGTGGTTGTTCAAGTTGTCGCTCAAGCCCTTCCCTCCTTAGACCTTCAAGTTGATCGCGAATTGCGAAGTCGGTGATTGGGAGATTATGTCTCAAGAATTCGATTAACTGGTCGATGGCACCATTGATGGTTCCGTCGACGGCTTGAATGTGAGTATCACGGCCATAACTGTAATCAGGCACCCAATGTCGTAGTTCTTGAAGTAAGTGCGCCTCGTTCGTGTGCAGCCATCGCAGAAGATTGTCGAGAGAACATGGATATTGATTTGAAAGGAACTGTTCAACAGTGCCAAGAGACTCGAAGAGTTGGTAGATCTCGGAGCCCGCGGCGACTGTCTCATGGAAGAAGCGCTGTACCAAATAGGCATTAATGTGGCGACGAAGCACCTTCTGATTTTCGATGTAAACCGCAGGTGCGAGGACATCGCCTGAAATTATCCTTGAAGGATCTTCATAAAATTGCGCATCGTGCGATGTCCCATGGGCATACGTAATTACTGAAGCGACTGATCGCCCCCGGCGTCCAGCTCGTCCGGCTCGTTGTTGGTAGTTAGACACATGAGGGGGAACGTTGCGCAGCGCGACACCAGACAAGGTGCCGATGTCGATTCCGACTTCCATCGTTGTGGTGCAGCTTAGTACGTCGATAGGTGGGAGAATATGGCCTGTCTGCGTGTCACGGATTGGAATGTCTTGAAATCGGAGCTCATATCGTTCCGTTTTATTGAACGCGTCTTGATCCTCCCGTCCGGTCAACTGAGCAGAATGTTCCGCTGATAGCAATCCGAATGGTTCGTGAGTAGTACCATCAAAGGCGCGACGAAGTTGTTCTCGATAGTAGCCAGTGCGGGCGTCGAGGTAATCCACGTCGGACTGAACGATAATTCCAAGGCAGGCGGGGCAGCAATCGTTCAGACTGTCAGCGTACATGCGGCCGCAGTCTTTACAGCGGAACCAACCATCGTCTAGCCGCAGAATTAGGGCAAGTGTATCTGGCTGCAGGAAATAGCGGTCACCCTCGAACTTAAGAAATCCTGACTCCCGAACGAATTCGCGCAGCCAATTTTCAACTAGCGAACATTTCTCTTCTTGTCCGAGAATGCACTGTAGGTATTCGCCGAAGGCCCCAGGTAGAATGTGCGTTGTATTGTTAGCATCAATCCCGTCCGGACGCTCCCAGCCCTCACCAAGGTTGCTAATGTCCGCACCGGGCGGCAAGAATCTACGCGCCTCAAGCTGAAGGCGAATCCAGCTGTGAAATAGCACAAGTACATCATTCTCATCAAGCCCAACTTTGGGAAAGCCATTAAAGAGTACTCTAACTGCTGGGTCTTCCTCGATTGTTGCTAGTGCTAGCGCGTTAAGAGAGTAGTATTTGTCGGTCATTTCGCTGAAGAGTTGCTGAGCATATGACTTGGTCGGTCGGAAGAGACCCTGATGAGTGGCTCCCACTAACTCTTGCAATGTCTTATTCTTCGCGCGGTGGATATGTCCTTGGAATTCGGTCTCATCTGCGGCCGGGAACAAGTTGAACCCACGTTCGCGGCAGACCCATAAGACCGCTGGATAAAGTGAAAACATGTTGGTGAGTTGCATTTGGTGCCATAATTCGTGTGCGGCCAGCGCGGTCACTTGTCTGAAAAGGTCTCGTGCATGTGAATGTTCAAGAGCGGGAGCAAGACGTGCAGCTTTTTGTCTTCCATCGCTAAATACCAAAACCTTACGACCTTGGTTGGGAAGACGGGGATCATTTTTTTGTGGAGGCTGCTCAGAAAATTGTGCTTCGATCAAGGCTGTGAATGGTTGTTCACCTTTAGTTCGGAAATCAGATATTCGGCTCTTTTGCCGGGACGATGGCGATTGGCAGGTTGCGCAACGGTCGAAGCCTTCCTGACGGTGCCCATCAGGCGTGAGTGAAAGCCACAGAGAGCGCACTTCGTTCTCTGGGAAAGTGTTTTCTTGATCTAAATACCCTGTGCGTAAGTGAACGCGTACTTCCTCCGTGACGTTTTGATACCGCGGTGGATGGGTCAGAAGCTCGACCTTGTTTAAATCGCCTTCGGTTTCTCCCCAAAGAAAATCTAAGTTAGCGACACTTCTATCGCTGAAAGCAAAAAGATAGGTACTTCCGCAATACCTGCAAGAGGCAAGCTCAAAGACACGAGAGTCGCATGCGTCGCAGGTAATGCGTGGTACCGCGAAGAGCTTTCCCAAAACCGCTGATTCACCGGGAGCATCTTGCCGACCCGAGCACTTCGGATTAGTACAAGCATAAAGCGCATGCAATCCGCGGAACATGCTGTGGACACGCGTTGGAATGAGTCCCGGTTCGTCCTTGTGTAAACGAGCAATTGTGCCAAGTGTGATTAGGACTTCTATCGCCTTGATACCGTTTGCGTGTGTTGGAAATAGCTTGGTGGCAAGTGATTTTAGAGAACGTGCCGAGCCAGCAGTTTCCTTGAGCATTAGGTTGACTACGGGATGCCCGTTTAGGACCGCATACAAGTGCGCTAGTATGGCGTCCTCAGTTGTATCGGGTCCAAGCGGTTTACCGAGGTGCACCAAAAGCGGTGTCAACGCTCTTTTAAGGGAATCAGGATCTGCTGTCGCGTGGAGATGCTGGAGATCAATAGACGATAGTATTGCTGCCAGGTCGGCATCTCCAGTAGCGACCTCAATAGGTATGGCTCTTTCGCCGGTGATTGCCTTGAAGTCATCGGGCGCCTTGCCGGTAAGATCGGCTGCAAACTTTAGGATGTTCTTAACGGTCTCATCGTCAGCACCTAACGAGGCACTTGTGCAGATTACACGCAATTTGTCTGGTCTGTCATTGATTCCGAGCCGCGCGCGAAGCCGCCGAAGCAAGAAACCCACTTCAGCTCCTTTCGCCCCCCTGTACATGTGGGCCTCATCAAGAACGAGTAAGAATTGATTCCCTTCTTTTGATAACCATTCAGACGTCTCGCGAAAGATCGGTCGTTCAAAAGGTCTCATCAACATGTATTCCAGCATTGAGTAGTTCGTGATTAGAATGTCTGGAGCATGCCCTGGGTTAGTCCCGGCTCCATGCACCATTTCCTGACGTGTCAGCAACTCGCGATCATCTCTACTGGTGTGAAGTCGTCGATCCCAATTGTGTTGTGTGTAAGACTTCCCTTCTTTTTTCCCAGACTTGTACTGTGCTTTTACGGCAAGATGTTTTGCGTAGAAAGATTCCAAATCCTTTGCCGGGTGCCGCCCGAGCCTTCGCAGCTCTGCTCGCAACTCCGAGTCCATTTCGAGATAGTAGTCCATGAGTGGTCGTACACGCTCCCCATCGCGACCTGCGTCCCTGGGACCGGGATAGGGAGTCCTTCCTGTGTACATTCCAAAGAGTGGATGTCGGCGTCTATTGCCAGGCGGGAACAGTTGTGAGAGGTTAGTATCGCCGAAGAGCAGCCGTAGACGCGTGAGCTGGTCATTCACCAGAGCGTTCATCGGATATAGAATCAAGGCTCGTACGCCAGGCATTTGAAAAGAGTCGGGACGAGAGCGAGCCTCGTCATAGAGCATGGCAAGCATTGGAACCAAGAAGCATTCGGTTTTACCTGAACCGGTGCCGGTCCCTACAATTATGTCCTTGCCCTCAACGAGAAATCGGCGAAAAGCGTCAGCTTGATGAGTGTAGATGGTTGGGTACAGGAGAGTAGTCGGATTATCAGCGTCCGAGTACTGCCGCTGCGTTTTGGCTAACTTCGTGAATAAATCAGCGAGATTTGTTTTCAACCCAAGGCTGTTGTAATCGCCGTCGTATGTTTTGTAGCGGGGCGTAGTCTCAACGTAAGGTTCCTGCGCTAGCAAATGACCACCCGACGCTTCCGAGAGCAGCCTTCTACGCGCTCGCACAAGAATTGGATCGTTTAGAGGGTATGCACTTTCGATATAACCAGTGAGTTGATTCTTGAGTCTTGATGCAAGTCGAGTCGGTGTAAAGCGATCGCCTTCAAGCAGTTTGCGTTTGAACTCGAGGACTGGTAGCGTGCGGCGTTTCGGTTTTTCCGAGACGGCGGACTTCTGTGGATTCGGGCGGTCTTTCTCAATCCGCCCTGTGGAGTTTTGTCGAGCCGCCCATTCAGCAAGTGCCTGGTCGACCGAACCTACTGCGCCGACTATTCGACCATCTAGTGATTCGACGGTATGTGCACCCAACAACACGGCAAGATAATCGGCCCCGACACTTTGCACACCAGAAAAATCCAATTGATCCTGGGGACCAAACTTTCCTGCAAAGAAAACCGCGTCATCGATCTCGGTCAATTTGCCTTCATTGGCATATTCCGCCAGCCGGATCGTTTTCATTCAGCAATCTCCCTGTACCAGTGACTCGGATTTAGGTCTGCCAGCGCCTCATGTTGGCAATCCTTACTTCGGATAACCATGAGCCCACGCATGGCTCGTGACAAGGCTACGTAGAGTAGCTTGCGCTCGTGATTCATTCGTTCCATGTACACATCCTGATTTTCAAAATCCGCTCGAACTGGGTAGGTACCCGGCTCAAATCCGCACACTACGACAATCGGGAATTCGAGTCCTTTGGCCGAATGAAGTGTGAGCACCTTTACTATGTCTGCATGCAAGTCGAGATCCCGTCCCGTGACGAACTTTGCCGGTAGTCCCCCATCCTCAAGTGCTACTGCTAAGGTCTCTCCGATTTCTCGAGTTGGAACGAGTACTGCGCTTGAACTCGTTTTCATGCGAAGATGCTTTGCCATCTGTCGGACAAAACGTTGCACCCATTCAGCTTGGCTATCTGGTGGAGATCCTTCAACCAAGACGGGCAACGGTCCAGAATGCACACTTGAGGATGCTTCTAAAGGCTCCTCCGAGTCCGCGTGCAAAACATCGAACGCAGCACGATCGATCTCTGCGGTCGAGCGATAATTACGCTTGAGGGTTCTAGTGCGACCACGGAACTGTAGTCTGGGATGCGTAGTTGTCCATGTGTAATTCCTCGAGTACAGTGACTGCTTGTTGTCCGCTGCGAAGAACAATCCTTCTGCGTTTTCCGCCAGCTCGGCCATCAAACATAGGGACGTTGGTGCTAGGTCTTGTGCCTCATCGACGACTACATATTGGTATTTTTGCGTCCAACGTCCCTGGCGGACAATGTCTAATGCTTCGGCCCGCAAGTCAGACCATCGTTCGATTTTGCGCGATGACATTTCGCTTTTGAACGCAGAATGAAGTTCCCAGACGGACTCGCGAAGTCCGCTGCGAAACACGCAGCCCCGTCCCGGGCGTGGAGATTCTAAGTAGTCCTCTAGCTTTGTTAAGCCGCGACCATCGATGATCCAATCGAATTCCTCAAGGATATAACGATCAGATAATGCATTGAGTGATTTTGTTCGCACTTGCCGATCGAATGCACTTGGTGCGCTTGGACGAAAACCTGCTCGCACAGTTCGTAAGACTTGGAGCGCCGCTCCTCCTGACTCCATCGTCCCCACTTCTCTAAACTTTGCTGCGATTTCGCGAGCGAGTTCATCGCAACTAGCCACGCGAACACGGTGAAGTTGTTCCTTTGTCAGCAATTGTTCAAGGAGTTGTTCAGTAGCCGCAATCAACGCGCGAGTATACGTCGCAAATAACAGCTTGGCTTGTCCACTGGTATCTCGATCAAGGACAGCCTTAACTCGATACAGAGCTACCGTGCTTTTGCCTGTCCCCGCTCCGCCCTTTACCATAGTGGGTCCTTCGAGCGCCCAATCAGTAAGGTTCTTTTGATCTTCGTCGAGTTTGAGCAGGAAGGACACCAAGCCGCCCTCTTTGTATTTGACGAGATCATCGGTATCTCGAACAACCAAATCGGGTTGCCGCTCCACCTCTTCGATTGGCAGGGGAAAAAGATTATCTAGTACACGCTCCAAAACCGGTGGAGGAACTGCTGCGCTAAGGAGAGCCTCTTCGGTCGTGCACGCTGTTAGCAAGGGAAAGCACGCCGCCGGAATTCGCAATTCACTCAACCATTGTGACGTGATCGCACGTGGAAGTGGCGAAAAATGTGGTTGGGGCGTGAAAGTGAAAACTGGACGAGGTCGTTCTTCAATGTCGAGGCTATCTATATCGACTTCGGTCCCGTCTGGCAGCTCCGTGGGCTCATCGGCATAAATCGTCTCGGTGTCGTCGAATGTGCGCTCATTTCTCCGGCGAATCCCTAGTAAGCGAACCCAGCTGTCACCAAACGTGTAGAATATCCGAAAATTTCCAACGCGCGCCCGATAGATATCCTTGCGTGCTTTAAGCTTCTTCTTTAGCTTGCCATCTGGAAATGGATCCTCGACAAGGTAGTTGATTTTTTCCCATAGTTGCGCAACTTGATCTCCAGGGAATCCATGGATTTCGCTCATGCAGCTTGGTTTGATGTTGATTTCTCGTTTCTTATTCATCTGATACCACCGGTTGAAGAACGATGACACCAAGATGGGACTGCAACATAGAAACAACGTTCGACCATTCTTGTGCAGGGAACTTGTAGGACAGCGCTGCGCCTTCAATACGATCGCCGAGTGTAAGCAGATACCGATACTCTGCACGTGGGAGCGTTGTTCCCACATCGAGTAGGATGCTATTACTGTGTCGCGTTGAGCGAAGCGTGATTGGGTGTCCTGCCTCGCGGTCCAGCGCGAATCGTGTTCGATGTACCTCGTTGTCTCTCAATCGAATGTGGGTCCCGGCAGTGGGATGCATCCCCTTAGTCCATGTATGAACCCAATAACTTTGAGGGTGCCTCGCTCGCCATAGGCGTGCCGAAGATGTTTCAGTGCTACGCTTCCAACGCAATCGCTGAGTCTCATCAGTGCCATTGGGCAGATAGAAATTCCAGTCACCAATACCTTGCTCCAAGGTAGCCGGCTCTTTCGGGTTGTGTGCCAGTTTATGGTCAAGACTCGATAGCCACTCAGCATTGGCTAGTGGTGAACGGTCGAGTCCAGACCATCGTTCAGGAGTGAGGACTATTCCTCCAATAGCTCTAACGGCTTGAAGCATTGCTTCAGTGTCAGCTGGTTTCGCCTCTCGAAGGGACATGCTGGCATCTATCTGAGAGTGCAAGAGAAGACCCAGCCTGTCCGATTCAGGTCCACCAGCCACCAGAAAGCGATTGTTTGCCAGCGTAACAACACGCAACGGCGCGGCGGCGATCTGCCCTTGTTCGCCAGCAGTAATCTCGTTCGCTAGTTCTAATTCATTCAGTACACGCTTGACAGTCTCCGAGTCGACAGACCGGACGGGGCTCATCAATTCAATGATCCGCTGGCTTAGAGCGCGTCGGCTAGATGTCTTTCGCGCCCACAGCTCCGCACGCAAAGCCTCAGCAATTGCTGTGTCAGCACTCAATTCTCCAGACCATACTGCGCGCGCAGTATGGACCGTGTCTTCCGTGTTTAGAATCCTGAGGCGCATTGCTACTCCTTCACAGCTGATGGGTGAGCAAAACTTCTGACGAAATCGGTGAACTTGGAAGACTCCTGCTCCTCTAATACTTCACGGAAATGAAAGATTTCGAGATGCCACTGTGCGTGGTGCTGATGCTTAGCCCAACGGAATCCGTCTGTTATAATGACCTCACTCAACTGCCATCTTTCGCAAAGCGTGTCTGCAAACCGACGTGGTGAACCTATGTCAGTTGAATCAAAGTCACTCGATCCCGATGTTATCAACATGGCCCGGGTAGATGTCCGGCTGATTTGACCACGATTGTCGCGATGCGGAGTGGTCAGTCGAATAGGAGTCATTAAGGCCGGTAGATCCTCCAAGTCCTCGACGGCTGGTTCTTTCCAATTGAAGCCGAGCAGCTCAAGAATCGGATGAATCCACATGGTTCGTAGAATTCGGAACTGCCCATCTAGATTCTTTGCCGTTGCTCCACACTTTTCGAATAACGAGAGTAGCTTGGACCTCAGATCGGCGAAGGAGAGTCGGTGCGAATGTTGAAATTCAACAACGCCTAGCTCAGCACCATCCAATGATAGCGAGGCGATGCAGGCGCGAACGCGATCTCGCAATTGTTCATCGAGTTGCTCTACGTTTAGAGCGCCATCGATAGAGCCGTGAATATCCCCAAGGCGATGGAGCATTCCATCATTCCAAGACACCTCGTAGGACCAGAGAGGTGGTCCTTCACAGTGAAAGGATTCCTGCAGTCCATCGTTGGATATGTCTCCTTTGATCGAAAAACAGCCATTGGCAGTTTGCGTGATACCACCATCTTCCCAGGTGACCCGGAGCTGCGCTGGAATGTATTGATCTTCGTCGAGTGTAACTGCAAACGGTAGACTAACGGGCGAGACGCGCGTTCGCTCTGGAATGACCTGCAACATATAGCGCCCGGGTTGGAGATCGTCAAGTTCTGCAATCCACTTAGAGCCAGCTGGCAGGAATAGCGACTGAGAGCTATGTTCGCCGACTGCAATTAGTACCAACTCACCGTTAAGCTCAGAGGTGATTCCTTCAATCGACAGCGTTGGATTCCGATTTGGCGAAAACACAGGATAAACCTCGCCCCTAGGCGTGTAGCTATACGTCACCGGTGATCGGAGCACCCATCGGGCGATAGGGGCAGTGTCACCGAGTTGATAGCCTAAATCGATCAGTATTTTGCGAAGCTCTTCTCGTGGATCGCTTGGGACCAAGAAATCCCACAGTTTCCAACCATCGACAAGCTCGTCAGTATCGCCGGTAGAAGCAGGTAGGTGAACCTCAGGTGGAACTATTATTCGGTAATTGAGGCCGGCAGTGATGGTGTTACCTATAACCTCTTGTCCTACCCCCGCCGCATCCACACAAAATAGTTTGCACTTGCCGGGGACAAGCCCTGGAAGCTGGTATTCGAGGAGCTGCTCATCGAGGAGGTCGTCTCTGCCTGACCAACAGTATGGATAAACTGATGGTGATACCGGAGTCCGCCAAGTGCGACTCTTAAGGTTAGAGGCGATCACAACAACTGGAGCGAAAGGCTGTGTGGTCACCAATAGCAATTTCGAAAAAGGAGGGAGCCAAGAAAGTGGTTGCGTTTCTATGCATAGTCCGCCTGCCTCGGCGTCGAGGCAGACTAGTCTCGCCTTCCACTCGGTTGAGAGACCTTCATCTTCATCGTCACTGTGCAAAGCATTAAAGAATCGATGTGCAACGTTTCTAAGTTGGGTTTCGCGAGATGAGAGTTCGGTAGGCTCACCGAGATTCCTTCGACCGGTGCGGCGAGGTGTTTTAGGTTCACGCGCAAAGTCTTCAGGGGATAATGCTTGGACGAGCTTTGCCACCACCGTTACGTCGTCCTCTGGTTTGACGACAATATCAGGAAAGCGCTCTTTGTCAGGGTTAAGGGACACGAGGCGGATTTCGCTGTGTTGTCCTTCCTCATTGCGGATGTCTCCAATATATCTTTTGACGGCGTAACTGCCAGTTTCTGGATCGCTAAACGAAGCTCTCACGAGCACGTTCAACATTTGTCTGGTTCCTTCCGGCCACAGTTCGAAGACGGCATAGCCACCGTCTACAATACCGCTGCGGCCATCATCCATGCTATGACCTTCTGTCTGAGCCACGAACATTCGCTCATTTAGTTTTCGCCTGCCCGGCATGGACACCCGCACCCAACCCAATGTTTCGATGTGCTGCTCCTGTGTATTGGGTCCCCATTCGCCAGCTGGCTCGGATGCAGCGGCAGCTTTGAGACTATGCACAGGTAGGTGTGTAATGAACTTCTCGATGTCAGTAATATTGTTTTCTATTAACGGACGTCCCGTTAGTTCTTTCGCGGAAAGCCGCAGTTTGCCGTTGCTTAGTACAAAGCGATCATCAGCTGAGCAGAAAACGGACCTTCGTTCGACACTCTTAGATAACTCAGTGAGGGAGTCCGATAAATCCATTTCCGGACGGAGCTCGCGCAGAAACAAATCGTACAATGCATCATTAGCCAAAAACGATTGCGATAAAATCCAGCGCCCCCAAAGTGTTTGACGGAACCGGATATCTTCGCGAAGACGCGCGTCTTCTCCCATGTCCCAATGGCTAGCCTTGAGCGCCTCGACTTCGGAAAAACTAGTCGCTGTATCTGAGAAATGTTCGATTATTTCGTCAAAGGATTGAATGCGAGGCGGCGGATTGTCGCTAATGAGTCTTGACTTCATGCTATGCTCCCGTGAGTGGAGGTTTGAGCACAAGCATTTATTTCGGCGAAGGAAGATTCGAGTAGGTTGGAAAGCTCATCGGCTAGCTTACTTCGCTCCGACTCTAAATGAAGGTTGCGATGCAGTCTAATGAATCTAATTCCTACCTGTTCTCCAGAATGCTCATTCGTCTTATCAATGATGTTGAAATCGCGAGGACTTACGTCCGCTACGTGTGGATACAGTAATACACTTCGAACACAACCGTAGCGACGCGTGTACGCATACAGTTGGTATAGATCGGCAGTGCTAACTCCTCCGCGATAACCTTGGTTGGAGAGGCGTTTCCATTTCGTGTCGAGTACCAAGCGATGTCCACCCGGAGCTTCAATGAGCAAGTCAGGTTTGAGAGGGAGGATTCCGCGTCCATTGCAACTCAGCAGATGTTGAATTTTCTTTCGCGACATCGAGAAGAGGTTATAGCCTGGGAAGTGTGGTAGCACGCGTGTTCTCAGAAAACCGGCAACAAACCGCTCAAAAACATGATTCATGTCGAAAAGCACCGAGAAACTTTGGGTTTCGCCTGCCTCGACAGTTGGAGTATGCTCCTTTAGTATCAGCCTGCAGAATTGAAAAACATCTGCAAACCGTTCATTTTGCCGCTGCAAGACTACCTTGTCGAAGAGTGAATCATGGATGTATACGTCCTGTACCGAATCCAGCACAAGAAGGCAGTGGCGCAGTGAGTCCTGCGTAAAAGGGGTCTGCGTGGAATCGAGAAGTCGCCGACAAGCCGCTCGGAAGATGCGATTCATCAACGTGTCATCGCAGAATTCGTCGAAGCGGCAATAAAACCGCTCGCGGTGGGCAGCGTTTAGATGTGTGTGCTTTGCCATCAGCAGCTTTCCTTTGAAGCTACGCAGGTTTTCCTCATGCTCTATATATGAACGTTCAGGTCCGTGTAACAGCTCGGTAAGCAGCCGTTCGGCAAAGATACGCGCGAGCGCCTCCGATAAGGGTGCCCTGCGATGGGTCAAGTGAGCAAGATCGCGAACTCTAACTGGGACATCTCCACTGACTGACAGCATGTATAGGAGGTTCAGACGCGCCTCGCGACAGAGGCTCTCTGAATCATAGCTTCGGAGCTCGTCGATTTTCGGAAGCAATTCGAGCTGAAGTCCCGGCACCTGAATTACGCCAACCCACTGTTGAGTTTGTGCGGACATGTCACCCCAACGGAACACACGATCAGATTCTTCTCGTTGTTGGTCGAATTTCTTAAGTCGGTCATATAGATGGGACTCAAGATAAACGGTTCCTTCACGTTGGGAGGCGCTTTTCTGCAACCGGACAATTTGACTATATTCTCGGATCACAATGCGTTTCATAAATTACTCTCAACGAGCGAGCAGAAAACTTCGCCGTTTATGCGCCGACCTCCTGTGGATCCAGTTGTTCGGAGCACAATATATCGAACCGTGTCTGAAATTCATCTGACTTCGACTCAAGAATATTGAGGAAGGTTCGAATGAGCTCCTCGTGTGTTATCTGTCTAGAGTGGAGGCTCGGCCGTACTGTGAAGTCAATCCGATCGTCGTATCCGTCATGATCGAAACCGAGAATGTTCACTTCTTCGAATTTGCTGGCCACAACAAGCGGTGCCGCATATTTGTTGGTCCCGGAGTCAAGCACGTGACCAGTGCGTCTTGGAGCACCAGATTCATCGTAGGGGCACCCGAGCACCATACATATTTTGTCCCATGACCCATAGAAGTATTCCTGGAGTAGGGGAATTATGCGATTTACGAAGAGAGTCCGAAGTGAGTCGATGTTGTCTACATCAAGAAAATAAGAATGCCCGAGTTGGTGGTCCCGGTCATAAAGGAAACGAATGCGATAGTTGATCATATTGAAGATGTCGACCACAAGCTCAATTAGGGCGGGTTGCGGAACGTTTTTGCGCAGCTGTTCCCGTATGACGTCCGCGTTTGGCATCAATTCCTCGAAAGTAAATCGACGTCGCAGAGCCACATCCATTAGAGCAATTGATCGGTCAGCGGTATTCATCGTGCCAAGAACGTGCAGGTTCGGAGGTACAGCAAAACGGTGTGCCGGTGAGTAGGAAAGCGGGAGTTTGAGCTCATTGTTAGCTCCTAAGCGCTTATCGGGATCAAGCAACGTGATCAGTTCGCCAAGAATTTTGCTGATATTACCTCGGTTGATTTCATCAATGATGAGCACATATTGCCGAGTTTGCGCAGAAAAATTGAAGGTAGCACGACCTGCTGTCGGTTTGTTCAATGCTTGTTGAACGCGCGTCGTCTTCTCAAGAAGCGAGTCCTTATGTAAGTTTGTAGTTCGGCTTAAAGCCAGTAGCTGGTTATAGACAATCCACAGAGCAGTGTAGTGGTTGCCGACATGAAAGATATCGAGAGCCTTCTGGGAAGTGAGGTTCTCTGGAAGAACCCCAAAGGAGTGGCGCTGCTCCCACAGCAATTTGCTAAATTTCTTCGATGCGAGTTGGCGCTTCTCGGTGACGCTCGAAATGTTACCTTCATCGTCAAGTGTGCATTGAAGAGTTGCAATATTGCCATGGATCGATGGCCTCAGTACGTAGTTTTTCCCGGACGGTCCTTTTGCAATCCTCTCGCCACTTTCCCTCAATTCATCTACCAGTCGTTGCCATAACTCATCGAAGTCTAGCGTTTCAGCTGACGCGCCTAAGCCTTCTGCCGCCGCTCGTAGAGCAATGCGTTTAAAGACTCCTGCGTGTATCTCGTAATGGACTTGTGTGCCGTCTGCGTCTTCTAGGACTGGTCGCAATCCCTCAATGAATTCCTCATAGCCGTATGCTTGGTGGAATGTGACAAATTCGATCTGTCCTTCTGTGGTTTTCTGAGCGAACAGCTTTTGTATGGCATCGTCGGACTTGTCAGCGATAACGGACGCACCTAGTATCAATTCAAGTGCGCGTCGTTTGCTGCTGTATGTTTTGCCAGTTCCTGGCGGGCCATACAGTATGATGTTTTGCGGATTGGAAGGCACCGCATACGATGTCGTCGGGCTAGGCTTCTTTGACGAGGACTCCTTCTTCAGTGAGTCCAAACCTTTAGATTCTGCCTTTGGAATCTGAGTTCGGATGTTCTGCCATTCGGCAGCCGTGAGTTCGGTAACTTCCGACGTGGGGTTCACCAAGAGCCCTGATGGGAAGTTTACTGGTGTTTGCTGCCAAGCAAATTCGCCAGGTCCGAGGTTCAATAACTTCCCTACAGCTCGCACATTTTCATTGACCAGAACAGCAATATAGTCTCCCTCTGCGAGATCGGCCCCAGAGAGAACAGTTTCCAGGAAATCATCAATATCATCCGGTTCTACTCGTTCCTTAGAGCAGAGGTCCTCAACCGACTGTTCTCCAAGCCATCCAACCGGTAATGCCCAGGCTCGTGGCTCTTTCGATTTGTCTTGTTTCCACTGAGCCCACAATGTTTTTGCTACGTCAATGGGCCCGCCAAGCTTATCATCTCTTTCGAGCAGCGTCGCGTACATCAAGCTGTGAGGCGTGGCTCTGCGCTTCGCAGTTGGGTCAATATTTTGGTAATGATGAAAGAGTGCTTCCTTCTTGAATATGGGAAAGACGCCGGGGTTGTTGCGGTCTTGGTATAGGAAAGCGACTTTCCATTTCAATACTGGTGCTAGATCGATTTCGTCGATCCGTTCAAAATTTCCAGTTTGGGCTGATTGTATGACCTCCATAAGGAGTTCATGGATGGTGGCGAATGCCTCCTCTGGTGTTTGTCCGAATCTTGAAAGCCAAGCATAGGTGTCTCCCCAAATGTGACCACTGCTCGGCTTCTTCTTCTCGGTGTCCTCACGGTGATAAATACCAAACTTGAATGCGGACCCTCCCCCAATGCCACCAAGCTTGTCGAGCTTCGATTCGATCCAATAGATAAATGCATCTTTCTTTTCGATATTTGTGTAATCCTCAAGCGTCATATCACGAACGCGCTCGGGTGGCCACGCTAGCAAAAAATCAGACCAAAGTTGTTGTAGGTTGTTGGGTTCTGTCATTCGATTAAACTCAGTTGGTTATCTTGCTTTATCCTCGGTTCTTGTCGTTCAGCATCAGTTGGCTTCGGAAGATCAGTTGCAACAAAGATCTCAGCTTGCAAAATCTCTTCCAGAAGCTGATCTAATTCCGCATACATGGCAAGCGTGGTCTCAAGCAGCCAGAGAAGTTTGAGAAGCTCCTCCGTCATTTCCGCTGTCCAGGATTCAGACCGAATATCATCAAGAGGGGATGATTTCTTGCCAGCTCCGTTCTTCATTCTATACTTGAGCCATGACTTCACGACCTCAAAGCCGGATACGGAAAACTCCCACACGGCAGGTGATACGTGCGAGATCGCGCCGGATCCCACATGAAGCATTTGGCTCTTCGGATCATAATTGAAGTTTTCTGGGTAGCCTCCGCTGGATGAGGGGATCGGAGCAAGAACCTTTGCTGACCCAGCGAGACTAAATTGATCAGCTGGGTCTTTGAAGCGCTCTCCATAGGTGTGAAGTCTTATGAGTGTCCGTCCTAACCTAGCCCCGCGTGCAAAAAGACTAGGTATTTTTGTGATCGGCAGCCGTGGTCCTGGAATCTGGAGTTCCTCCTTGAAGCGACTGACGTAACTCGGATTAGCTAGGACAGCATAAGCATATGCAAATAGGTCCGCTGATGTGATTTTTGCACCGAGCAGTTCTCGGAGGACGTTGAACGCTTCCGAGCAGACATTGGCATTGGTGGCAGTAGAATCACGCCACAGTGGAATCACATCTTTACCACCTCTGTTGCAGAAATAGTCCAAATCTGGCACATCTGCAGTGGCTACAGCTGCCGGGCCGTCGCCTAAGACCTTCGTCAACAGGCTCACTATATACACTTGTCCAATTCCTGATGTTCTCCACAAAGGTGGTCGGATGAAATCTCCAAGACGACTGTCGGCCAAGCACCACTGCCGATCGAACGAACGGTATGCATAGCGTGTAGCCGTTGGCATCTCTGTGGCTTTGGGCAAGTTAGAGATCGGAGTATCACTGGTGCTATCGAGAAATAGGTGAGGATATCGGGCTATTGTTTTGCGATCCCTGGTCTCACGATAACTTTCGACGCGGTTAGAGGCGTGCATTAGCGCTATCCAGCGCAATTCGAGTACCTCAATTGCGAAGGCAATTGGCCACTTTCTCTTGAACTGCGCCCCGGAGTGCTGCCAGGGGAATAGATCAGTTACTGACGGCCATTCGACGAATGGGTACACTCCAGCTTCTGATGAAACAAAAGCTTTATCACTATCCAAGGGTATTTGGGACCAGTTACAGTCACACAGTCGTTTGAATTGACAACATTTACTTAGCTTCTCAGAACGGGTGCCTTCGATGCGAACATAAAAACCACCTTTAAGTCTCGGATGTGGAGACCGAACTAGGGTGGAGACAGCGACAGGAATCATGATGTTGAAGACATTTTCGGTCTTGCGAGCGCCTTTTTGATCACCTTCAAGATCGAGCACATGAATGCTTGATGCTAAGCGCTTCCAATGCTTGCGAAGTCCGATAAAGCCGGGTCCGCGAAGAAACGAGGAAGCAGTTATGAAGGACACTATTCCTGGCCTATCACTGTCAAAAATGCGCCATGTGGCCCATCGCCAGAAGTAAACGTAGAGGTTGTAGATATTTTTGAGATGTCCGCCGGCTCCTGCAGTCCGAGCCGGTTCTAGATAGTCTTCCAATGGTGGTCGAGAAGCGCGCCAACCGCCCCAGCCATCGCGAATCCAGCCACCCTTATGTGAGGCATCTGGATCATTCGGTTCACGCTCATAGGGAGGATTGCCAATGACCACTGAGATCGGGGCCGTATTCTTCACGTAGTCGGCTAGGTTTGACTCTTCTGCCACATGTTTACCAAGTAGTTGGAGCTGAGGTCCTGTACTTTGCTCCAGCGTGTTTGTTAAGAACACGCGAAGGCGGTCGTCTTTCCGGAATTCGAATCCGGTTTCCTCCAATAGCAGCCCTAAACGGAGATGACACACTATATAAGGAGCCATGATCAGCTCGAAGGCATTGAGTCTGGGAAGCAAGCTGCTATGAACATACGTCGTCCATTTATCCCTATAAGTCGGAATCGTGTCCGCTCTACTCTCTTTCCAGTTATCGCCTGCCCAGTGCCGCATCATCGTGTCGTGTATGACTTCAATCGTGTATTTCAGAAAGGTACCGGTGCCTGTGGCCGGATCGAGGATCTGAACAAACGGTTCCTGAGGATTGACGCCTTGTGGGATGTCGATTCTATGTATCCTGGCGAAATCCAGCCAACTGGTACAATCTGCCAGGCCCAAAGGTAAGTTGAATTCGTCGATTAGCTGATGGTGGGTTGTGTTGACAATGTACTGTACGACCTCGTCGGGCGTATAGTAAACGCCGCGCGCGGCGCGAATGCTGGGATCGTATGCGTCGAGAAAATCCTCATAAAAATGGATTACAGGATCTCGCTGCTCCTTCGCAAAAACTTCCCGTACAGAAGTCCGATGCAACAAACTGACTAGGTCCTCTATCAGCCAACCTAGTCTAGGGGACAGATGCAAATCGATCAGGCGTTGGAACAAGTCCGCGAGAAAGGGGCTTGTACTTGGTAGGAGTTCTGCAACGTTGCCTGTCGTAAAAGGCTTGTCGGCGCTAGGCGCCATCCATCGAGCCGCTAGGAGTCCATAAGCAAGTGTTTGGGCGTAGGCGTCAGCAAATTCCTTTTCGGTCTGCCGAGCAAGGGCCTTGTTAAAGATTTCGAACAAGGACAATATTGGCCGTTCATCATGTTCATTTAGCTTCTGTTCTCGCTCAAGTTCAGCCAGTGCGATGATTTTTAGATAGCTTGCCCGATAAGCCAGATCTTTTGCGAGTTCGATGGGGCTTGAGATTTCGTTCTTGCTTACTACAAAAAAACGCGATAGCAGGTTGACAACAGACCCTTCCCCTTTGAATTGTGCGCCAGCCTTGGTCAGTTTTCCTCTGAGTGGACGCCTCCCTTGCCACAACTCCAAGTTGGCTTCGTCTCTGTCCGGATAAATGACCAAAACGTTGTGAAATGAGTTGTGCTCTTCTAGTGTTCGTCGCAGCTTCTCGGCTTGGCTCTTCTCGTCAAGGCAATAGATGATGTAGCCGAGTAGACGCTCGCGACCGTCTCGTATCGTCATGCCCGCAAAGGCATTACGAAATCCGGGTTTCTCGGCAGCCTTGGGATCGGCTCCGATGAAGTGGTCGCTCGGTAGTGCGTCAACCTCAATCTTAGGACTCTGGTGTCCGCGGCCAAAGCTCTTAGCGATTTCTCTGATCAAACCGACTGCGTTTTCCTGAATAAGTTTGGCATCTGGCTGTGGTGCCGTGCATACCTCTAGCAGCTTGCGTGCGAGATTTCGTTCAGTACCTGTAACAAAGGCATCCTGCCATCGCTCTGAGGCGAGTTTCTCAAATTGTCGGTAATAAATGCGGCTGACATGATCTTCGGCAAGTGAACGATTTTCCTTTGCCCATTGACGAGCCTCGTTAGTTATGAAAAACGACTCGAAGGAACCCGTTTCTTTGCTAACGGTGCCGAAGCATACGAGATTTATGGGCTCGGCTTCTGTTATTCTGTCGTCATTGACAGACACAACAATTAGAGTTTCGTTCGGCTCACCTTTCTCGACATCAGCTGTGCGTTTGTCTCCGCCTTTAGCGAAACCCTGTTGGACCGTTTGAATCAAGCGATGGAGTGCGTCTTCTAGGCGTTTCTGTTTCCGCTGTTCGGCGAACAATCCATCGTCGAGGAGAGCACTGCCTGATACCTCGAGTTGGAAGAGTATTGTTCGATGCTGCCGTTCCGGAGTGTTGGGCCAGAGCCAGCACGACGTTGGAAGAGATCGCTTTGCTGGATTATCTCCAAGGATGACCTTGCCTGTTTCACGGATTTGTCCATCCTTACCGTGAAAGCCTGAACCTTCGAGTAGAGTACGCGCGAAGCCGATTTCACTTTCAACTGATGTCTGACCGAATACCGACGCGTCGAAAAGTACACTTTGAGCGGAGCTGCTTGGCATAGGATTCTCATGTCCTGAAGGACGTTTGTCATCAAGGATCAAGGAAATGAAATCTTTTCGGCTCATTATCATGGTCTACTCCACTGACACAGTTTCTGCTTTGCGACACGCTCGACACCATGGCTGCGGCACCTCGTAAGGGTGCCCATCGGAATCTGCCATTTTCCGGAACCCAAATTGCTCCATGATCGCAGCCTCACCGTTTACACTTTTCCCACAGTGGGTGCAGCATTTGTGCATACCAGAGGGATGACCGCAGGTCTGACACGGCCTAGCAATTCCGCGACGTTCGGTGGTAGTTTGCTCCGTGTTGGAGAGTGCTGAAATTGAAAACGTTTCGAGCTGAAGCAAAAAGAATTCAGCGATTTGGACGGCTTTTCGGTCTGCCTCTGTTCCTAGGAAGCCAGCTGACAATGCTGTAATTCCTTGCATAAGAGGACGGCCGACTTGGTGATGTGGTAGCTCGTAGATGTTTGCTGCCTCAAGAGTTTGTGCAGCGGCAAGTAGGTGATGAGCGGTAATAGGCATCGATGCAGTTTCAGACCAAGGAAGGTCGTTTCGCGTGCGTGCGGGAAAGGAATCGTTGTCTAGACAGATCCAAAAATTGAGGATGGACTCAGCCGGTTTTCTTTGGCTCCACAGCCAACACGGTACGCTGTCTGCTGCCCTAGGCTCAAGATAGCGAGTATAAACGCCCATTTGTGTACCCTGTCGGCCGAAATGAGCCCTTCCGATAAGTGGCGAACAGCTGTTTCCAGCTTCGGCACGGAACCATCCATGAAGAGCCTCTGCCCAGCTGGGTAAAATTCCTAGTGTGTTCAATTTCCTTGAAAGCTTTTCGTGATAGCCAGCGACCTGTTCGATTGCTCGATCTTTTTGGAATGAGTTCAGACTCGATATTCCTTGGTACTTGTAGTCTTCCATCCAGTCTGCTTCGGCCCCGGTGCCCTGTTCAAGTCCCAGTGTGAAATCTATTGCGAGGGTCTTAGTGGCGATCCGCTCGCGAAGCTGGAGCTCGGCTTCGAGCTCGTCAGGCAGAATCATGTTGACCGTGATGGGAGCTTCGTTCGGATGCTCATGGTAATAGTATGTGGGAGCACTTCGACCGAATGTTCTCGCGAGCGCTTCTAGTTCAGGGAACGATCGGTTTTTTTCGATGCTTGGGTTCAGCCGGCGATCGATACGTCCAGCCCGCTGGATCATGCGCACGGGATTCCAGTGGACATCAAAATTGATGAGCAATGACACGTCTTGAAGATTCACGCCTTCGGCGAGCACGTCAGTAGAAATGAGGACATGTCGCGGATTCTCCATAGCTATTCGCCATGCTTCCGCCCATTCGTCGAACAAACGCATTTGCTCGGTCTCGCCAAGCCGCTCAGTAGCAGGGCGGTGTGGACCAATTCGATAGAAAGGTGCAAACGCGTTCACCACGTCATCTCGATCTTCTGTACTCCCAGTGACCGTGTCCAAACTGTTGAGGAGATCGATAACCTCTGCCTTTTTCAAATCAGGCAAACCAAGTCCACGGGTGACGACCTGCCATTCTTCTCTCGTGAATTGCCTAGACGCTCGCAGCACTGATTCGATGTAAGCAATGGTGTCACTAAACTGTGTAAATACGATAACCTTTTGTCCAGACCGCCGAGCGATCAGAAGACGTCCAACAAGACTGCGTAGCTTGGCATCCTTTACTAGGCGAAGTCCCCAAACCGGAGACAAAGGCCAGTCTGAGTCTTCCACGCCCCCAGTTATAAAGCCACGCGGCCATTCACTTTTTTCGAAGCGCCCAAAAATGATGTCTGCTAGTTTTGGCGTTACGTCAAATAGGATTGCAAGGTCTTCAAGCAACGATTCTCGTAAGGTCCATAGCCGCTCAAGGTGCTCTCGTTTAGGACTGGTATCATCTTCGTCACCAAATAGAGAGAGCTGCTTAGGAGGAGGATCGTCAGTATCGGCAACTGATTGATTCGATGCGTATGATTTGCTGAGTGCCTTCATGAAATTTAAGCGCGAGTTTGAAGCGCCGTCACCACTCGCCAGCATTCGAAGTTTCTCGAGGTCTTGGTCGGCCTGGGTATGAATCAAGCCATCAACTTCGGCTGTCAAGATCCTTGTGCGATCGTGATCGCGAACATCGATACACAACTCATGGAGCTGTTGCAATCGGTGAGCATGGAGCACCAAGAGTCGCAACAGAGTGATCAGAAACGAAACTGGCGAGCTTTCGAGACGCTTCAATACGAGAATGCGCTGGAGACCGACGACCGGGGAAGATTCATCTATCGACTTAATTCCCTCGCGGAGGTCGTGCCACATGTACACCTTCAAAGACAGAGGCTTAATTGTTCTGTCGTCTCTTTGTGAATGAGAGCGCGGCGTATCGAACAGCGGCAAAAAGCGAGCCAAGACGTCTTGGATACCATCGTATTCATCGGAATAATAAAGCTTCTCGGGAGTGTGTTGATCCGGCCTAAAGAGCAGTTCTATGGCAGAACCTTGTTGACGTTCGATGTCTTTGCATAGTGCTCGGGACCGCTGAACAACAATCCGGTCCAGAAGCTCTTCAGCAATTCGGACAGGCTGCGGTGGAGCTTCACGAGAATCGTGGTGTGCCTGCGCCGTGGCACGAATTTCGCTCTGCAAAAGCTTGAGCTTCTTGTCTTGTTCCTTGAGATAATCTCCGATGCGTTGAACGTTCGGCCCGAAGTCCAAATCATCGCGAAATTCGATAGCATCAGAAAACCGAGCGTCTATCTGTCCGTGAATCACGAGTCCTGAAAGCTCTGTTTTTGTACCTTTTGTAGTACGTGCTTTTTTGCAACGCTCCTCAATTTCCTTTAGCACTTGGCGGCGATAGCCGTCTTCTGTACGTGCGTCGGTTAGCCATAATGGCCGAGAAAAGAGCAAAGATGCTTGCTGGCGTAAGTCGTCCAAGCTGTTGTTAATTGGGGTAGCCGTCAACAGAGCGACGCGCCTGCGTATTTCCCTCCTAGGCTGGATTCGGAGAAGATCCCTCAAGACCTTTGTTCGCCCAGCGGATACTGATCGAAAGTTGTGTGCTTCATCCACAATGACTAAGTCCGAAAGCAAAAGATGTTCCAGGTCGCTGACGGTGTTATTGGAAGCTATCTGCAGTATGTCGCTGTTATTGGTGATGCGTGAAAGCTTGCTGTGGGAGATAACCCTTACTGTAGAAAGGGGGACGCCGAATGAACTGAGTGCAGGGATTGCTTCACGACGCCACGTGCTAACAACCGAGTTGGGCGATAGAACCGTAATTCGGAACGGGTCTGTTCTCACAACGCCTGGATCAGCTTTGTGTTTCTCCCGCCACAGGTTGGCATAGTGGACCATCAACGTGGTGGCAACATAGGTTTTTCCAAGGCCAACCCCATCGCACAACATTGCGCCACCATAGTCCTCCAGCATTGCTACGACTCTCTCGGCAGCTTGCCGCTGATAGGCTGCTTTCTGGTAACGTTCGGCAAGTGAGTGCAGTCGCCTACTTTCACCTAACATCTCACCAATCATTCGCCACAAACCGAGCTGTGCTTTCTCCACTGGCGTGCAATCAGTAAGCGATTCCACCTTGCGCTCCGAAGCACCGTCGAACCATGGGGAGAATTGCTCTCGGACCTGGCGATCCCAACGTCGATGGGGCTGCGCAGCAGCGATTGTCTCTATTGTGTCCCAGTGCCCATACTCGTCTCCAGGGCGTACGTGTCCGAGCAAGACATGTCCGTACGCATGAAGAAGCGAGCGAGCTAAATCGTCTTTCTGAATATCGAAGTCAACCCCAATGTGCACACTGGTTTCGTTCGGCACGAGCACACAAGTAATTCCATCCAGCATGGGCGCCATGAATTTCGCTGGTGGTGCGTTGGCCAAAGAAGTTACACTCACCGCACAGGAAGCAGGCTGCAGCTCTTGAAGATGGGAAGCGAGAGCCGCGCCGTTCGGCTCGGTATCTTTGAGAATTTCAGACAATTTCTCCTTCCACTGTTTTTGAATATCGATTGCCTGTGTTAAGACCTGGGCATTGTCATTCACAGGAATGACCCAACAAACAGGTTTCGCAAACGTTGAAGGCGGATCGCTTGTCGCAAGGCAGATTGAGCCTGATTCGTGTTCATAAACTGGAATGGCACCATCTGTAGGTTCATTGAAAGTCCAACTGGCCAAGCGTTTGTCGGCTAAAGCGTGTTGCGCTAGTGTCAGCTCTGCTGACTCCACATGTCCGAAACGTGATGCCAACACAACGAGGCTATGGAAAGTCGTAGGAGACGGGCCATTCGACGTGAGTGGGACTGCAATCAATGGGACAACTGAGAGACGCGAGAAGTTTGACTGGAGCCAATGGGAGTCGATATATGAGGTGTTGTCCGGAGATGCGGTAACGCTAAGGACGCATTTCTGTGCCACAGTAGCATTCCCTTGAGTAGGCTCAATAGATAACTTCCATGTGCCCAAACGTTGCGATCCCAACGATCGAAGTATGAGGCTGCGCGATCCGCCCTGTTTGATAAGGGCAGCACACTCTGCCAGGTTCAGATCGTCAATAACACTTCCAGAAGGTGTTGTAGCAACGATCTCGCAGTTGCTGGAGTCTAGGTAACTAGTAATAGCAATTGAAAAATCACCAGCAGGGTCTGCGTTGGAATCACCACGCCACGAGATATGCAGGTGGTAATCCACAGGGCCATTCTGGGTTAACACTTTTGCGGTAGCTGTATCTGTGATGCTTGATATCGAATCGATCATAACCTCAGCCACCGGTTACCAATCTCCTTTTCTCAGCCTCGCAAAAGGCCATCCAAGGGACAACTGTGATCCAGCAAGACTCAATAGTACGCCAGTTGATGCCCTAACCAGCCCCTTCTAAGGCTTTATGAGAGATCATAGATTTTACAGCATAGTATCCCGTGATGCGGAATACATGCACTCCGATGAACTTTAAAGGTGCGGCGCTCGAATCACTTTGCAACCTTGCAGGCTATGGCTCGGATGGTGAAAAAGTACAGCTTTTTGAGTGAGACACCAAATACGGTGCCTATTCGGTCGATGGCGAATTTATGAAAATTTCGTTTCTTATCCTTTCCTTCTGGGCTAGTTCTGGGCTAGACACCTCCAAACTACCCCCAAGAGGAATCCAGCTTTCGCTGGAACATAGACGGTGTAAACGAACCGATCTGCAGGAATTTTCCTGACACGGGACAGCATGGTGTAGCGATGCTCCCAAGTTAATTTCTCGTCAACCCAGCTTTCCCCACGATGGGCCACCCATGGGCCGCCGAGCATTTTTTCGCCAAAAATAAAAAATCGCCACCTCTTTCAAGAACGGCGATTCATCATTGTTTCGATTGGCCTGCCCGGCAAGATTCGAACTTGCGACCTCATGGTTCGTAGCCATGCGCTCTATCCAGCTGGGCTACGGGCAGAAGATTTATCATTTTACCATCGGTACGAGGTTGTGTCTGGAGAGGGCTGTCGCCGCTTAACAATCAGGTACGGCTGGTCGCCGTATACTTTGTGCGTTAGCAGCCCACAGGATAATGATGTCAACGATGAGTACGAGCCGATCTGATGAAGCGAAGCTTCCTTGCCAAATGGGGGAGATATTCGGAAGTCAGCCGCCGTTTATTAAGGTTCTCCAAGCTATGAGGGAGCTTAGATTGCCCGATTGTTGGCTCGCGGCCGGCGCGGTTAGGAATACCGTTTGGAAACAGCTGTTTGGCGAGGAGTGCGCGCTCGGGATCAACGACTTCGATGTTGTGTTTTTCGACGCCGGCACCGGCCGAGAAACGGAAGTCAACGCTCGAGAAGTTCTGAACAAAGAGTTTCCGGATCTAGTGTTTGATGTGAAGAATCAGGCGAGCTTTGGAAACTGGAGACCTTGGCGATATCAGTTTACGAGCGCTACTGATGGCATTGCTCACTTTCTACATACGGCAACGGCAGTTGCGATTCGATTGGGTGATGCCGGAGAGATCGAATGCAATGCACCATACGGACTGGCGGATCTGTTTGATGGCGTGCTTCGGGTGACGCCGTTCTGGAGCGGGCATCAAGACGCAGAAGCGAAGAGCGCTGGTTTCATGAGCAAATGCAGCCTCTTGCGCAAAGTCGACTAGCGGCGAGCGCGTAGGCGCACCGGTTTCGTTCGACAGCGCAAGTCGCTAGTTGTCGCGGACCATCAACTTTATAAAAGACTCGCCGATCTGCAATAGCGCCCGCTTGTTTGCACCGGCGCGGGCGCGAGTGGCCATGCCTTGCATGAGGCTGGTCATGATGCGGCCGGCGGATGCGGCGTCGAGACTTTTGCGAAGTTGTTTTTGATGTTGATCGAATAAGCGATAAAACGCTGCGTCGGATCGGCCGATGGAGTCGGCTAACTTATTGCGGATCGACTCTGATTCGCCGCACTCATCGCTGAGTAGGCAAGCGATTACGCATCCGGCCGGAGTTTGATTTTGAACGAGGACGTCCGCCATGGATGAGAAGAATTCGGTCAATCCTTTGCGGAGATCTTTTGCTTCGAGCAGTTTTTTCACGGGAGGAAAGATGTACCGTTCGCGATATCGATCGACGACTTGCAGGAATAAGTTTTCTTTGTCGCCGAACGCTGCGTAGAGACTCGGGCGGTTGATGTCCATAGCTTCGGTGAGATCATCGAGCGACGTGCCGCGATAACCTTTCTGCCAGAAGATCGGAGTCGCTTTGTCTAAAGCGTCGGGTATGCTGAACTCTCTTGGGCGGCCTTTGTTCATATTGAAAACGCATGAAATTAGTGACTATATTTTGCATTATATAAGATGCGGATACGGCATGGATAGGTTCATCAGTGCTGAGTTTCCGGTAATTACATTAATTGTGAACTGGTTAGTACAAAAGTTTGGCGATCGGAAGTTGGAAGGGGTTGTATACTGGTTGGTACAGAAACGTTAGATGCATGAATAAGACAGTTACAAAAACACAAGTAGTGTGTCGTTAGGGCGACGCATGGCGTCGCCCTAACAACGGGAATTCGACGAACGAAGTAGCCATACCGACGTAGTGTCGCGTACGGCGAGTGTTGTAGCCATATCAACGTAATGCCAAGAATTGAAAGGAGAAGAACAATGCCGATTATTCAAGAGGCTGAAGTAAGAACACAAAGTGGTGCCAACTTCACCGCCGTGCATGCGGGACCGCTTAGCTCGCTGGATAACTTCAAGCTTGAAGTGCCGGCGCTGAAGAAATCAGTCAGCGGCAAGCTGTTTATCAAAGACGTCATCGGCCTGAGCGCCATGGAGATCTCCATGAACAAGTTCGCGCCGGGACAATCGAGCCCGTTCTACCATAAGCACAAGGCAAACGAGGAAGCGTACATCTTTGTAAAAGGCCGCGGTCAGATGCAGATCGACGGTGAAACCATCGATGTTGAAGAAGGTTCAATTGTGCGAGTGAGTACAGCCGGCAGTCGATGCATACGCAACAACTCGAACGAAGAGCTTTGCTACATCTGCATTCAGGCTAAAGAAGGTTCGCTCGAAGCGTACACAAGAGAAGACGGTGTGCGCACAGAAGATCCGGTCACCTGGCCGGAGTAGTCAGACAAAGTCGAACGACGCGGTCATCGGACTAATGCGAGTGCGCCCAGTGAAGCACGTTGCCTTGCACATTTGACTTGCTCTTCGAGCTGTCGGCGCCGACTCCGGCGGCCGCGTTGAATCCTTTATATGGAGCGTACGCCTCCACTTTCGGCGGGCCGTTGTTGGCACCGGCTGAGGCGTTCGGTTTTCCGGCGCCGAGCTTGCCTGCGTTGGCTTGGGCTCCGGTTGGACCTTTCTTGGGATACGCTTTGGGCGGAACTCCGTTCGGCGTCTTCGGCAGCGCCGTGTTCATCACAGGCATGGTGGGTGTATATGACTGAAAACCTGAGCGTGGCAGTATTCTCGGCGGTGGGCTAGAGTTTGCACCCGGCGGCTGGTTGGTCTGCTGCGAGCCTCCGCCGTCGCCCGTATGGGTTTTGATCGGAGAATCATCTACATACTGCCACTCCTGGCGCGCCATATAGAAATGAGAGGAGTCCGGCAGGTCCGACTTCTTCGACCTGAATCCCTGGGCAAAACTGGCGCTGGCAGTGGTGAAGAGCACCGCACCGAGCAGTATTAAGCGAAATGAAAAGTGGGTAGTATTCAAGGTCCTCTTCCTCGCAGCCCAGAGCACAGGCTATTAGTTCAGTTTAATCCGCTGATTTGTCCAATGTCAAGCTCGGAAACCCTATACTGCCGCCATGAATCCCCCTTTACAGGGCTCGACAAGGTTTCGCGTCGCCAACCTCTTGCAGACCGTGAAAACTCTCTGAGGTAAGGCGGGCGGCTCTGATGCTAGACTGGCGCCAGATTCAAGGAGGACACTCATGGGCATTTCGATCGCCTCGACCAAGACATCCACTAAGAAGACTCTCGGGTTGATGGCGGGTGAGGGTTCGTTGCCGGCAATACTGGCGCAGTCGGCTGCCGCACGTGGTTACGATGTGGTTGCCCTGGCGTTGTCCCCGGAAGCGGCCGCCCTTGTTAAACCGCATTGTGTCAAGGTCTTCGAGATATTTCCCGGTCAGCTCGGACGCAATCTCAAGCTGGCTCATGGCGAAGGCATCCGAGAGGCAGTTCTCATCGGCAAGTTTCCCAAACTCAACCTGCTGCGCAGCGTCACCAAACTGGACTGGACAGCGGTTCGGGAGTTGAGTTCGCTCACTAGCTGGAGCGACGATGCCATTCAGCAGACGGCAGGAAGAGTGCTGGAACGCGAAGGAATCAAGGTTCTGTCGCAAGCAGAGTTCCTCAAACATCTATTTCCTGAGGTGGGAGTGCTGACCCGCAGAATGCCGACCGCCGCAGAGTATGCGGATATCGAGTACGGTCTGAAGATGGCGAAAGAGATCGCCCGGCTAGATATCGGACAGACGGTGGTGGTCAAAGACCGTATCATCGTTGCCATTGAAGGCATCGAAGGCACAGATGAAGCGATCCGGCGTGGTGTCGAGCTATCCCGCAAGCCGATAGTCGCCGTCAAGGTGGCAAAACCCGGTCACGACCCGCGTTTTGACACGCCGGCGGTTGGAGTCACGACTCTGAATGCGATGAAGGCTCCTAAGCCGGGCGGCGTTCTGGCGATCACCTCGGACGAAACCATGCTGGTCGATCGCGAAAACTCCATCCGATTCGCCAATGAGAACGAAATGTCCATCGTCGTTGTCTAGGGAAGCCGCTGGTGGTGCTTAAGGGCTCGACCACAGCATTTACCCGGGATTTTTGTCAGGCATTAAACCATTGAGCGCTACACGGGGTGGGATGCCATAATGGACGGTTGGTAAGCTCAGCTTAGACCGTAGTTTTCTGTCTGGTGTATCGTGACTCGCATCAATAGAGTTGTTGGTCTGTTTCTGACTGGAGCGCTGTCGACCGGAGCGGTGCTCGGTTGTCTGCATTATCAGGCGGCCGCTGCCGACGATGATAAGCAGGCTCAGACTGAGACTGCCGAAGAAGCTGCCGACTCGAGTAAATCGCAGGCGGGAGCAACGGCTAAAACTGCCGAGAGCGCCATACCGGCGCCGCAGCCGTCGCCGTGGGACACTCAGCAAGCTGCAGAAGATCCTGTCGAGCAAGCGTTAAAGGGCGCCCCGATGACTCGGGCTGGCGATGAGGCTTTGCAACATTACGACATTTCGAAGTATTACTTCGGACAATGGCAATTCGCGCTCTCCGAGGTCGAACTCGAAGTGACGATCATGTATGCACCCAACATGAAGATCGCTCATCGTGACTATTCGATCGTGTCGCTTTTGAGAGGGCATCCGCTGCGCTCCTTCGTGGAGGCTCTGATGACCGTGGGAATTTGTGAGGCGGTTCCGCTGACTGATACTGAGCGTGCGGCGTTGATGCAGCATGCGTCGAAGGTTCATTACAGTAAAGCGCTGGCGTATGCTTCGAAGAGTAGCTGGAGTAATGCGATCTCTGAGTTGAAATGGGCGCAGATGTACACGCCCAATAAGGCGGCCGTGACCAGGTCGCTCGCGTTCTGCTACGCGAGCAGTGGAGATTTTTCAGCGGCGGAGCAGCAATACAACAAGTGCTTTGCCTTAGATCCCGACGACGCGTTTAGTCATGTCGACTTCGCGTACTTATTAGCCGACCATGGACAGTCCGGTAAGGCTGAGGGGCAAATTGCAGAGGCGCTGAAGTTGGCGCCACGAGCGGCTGCGCTTCATGTCGATATGGGATGGTTGGCGGAGACAAAAGGTGATTTTGGAACTGCGCAAAAAGAGTTCGAGCAGGCGATAAAGTTGTGTCCCAAACAGCCTGGGTTGTGGTTGCAGCTCGGGAAAGTTTTGGAACGCGCCGGTAAAGTGAAGGAAGCGAAGGACGCGTACACGCAGGTGCTTGCCATCGATTCTTCGGAAGACGAAGCGAGCAAGCGGTTGCAGTCGTTGAAGTCGGCCGGAGCCGTGCCGGACAAGTCGCAACCTGTGAAGGATCATTCTTCTTGACCCCTTGGACCGCCGGCATCGCCTTCCTTGGGCATTAATCCGCGCTTGCGTAGTTTCCCCAATGACGACGACTGTCGGCGATCTTAATATGGCGTCGGCGCGACTTTGTCGCGGAGGTACGGATTGGCAGATATTTCAACAGGTTTGAGTAACGAGGCTCATGTCGCCGGTAAGACGCTGACAGTGGCTGGCGACGCCTTTTTGAACGAACTGAGCAACGACGCTCATGATGGGAGTTTGGTTCGGACTGTAGGTATATCCATTCCGATTGGGCTCGGAACCGACCTGGCTCTGGCAAGATCTCCGACGACTTTTAAGGGACTGGTTGTGGTTGCCGGTTTGGTGCTTGGCGCCCGTGAACTATACAATGAAGGCGGCAACGCCATTCGCTTTCTCAGCAACGCCTGGAACGCCAACTCCGAAGAGGAGCAGCAGAAGCTGGCTCTATCAGGTGGAACGGAGCTGGGACGACAAACGCTCACCTTCGCCGAAGGTTCCGTGGGGCTTGGGATCGGCGGCTTGGGCAGTCGCATCGCTCTGGCGTATAGCCCCGAATTGAGCCAGTTCTCGCACTCCGTAACGTCGCATCTCGACTACGCGGTTCGCTCGACAGTCCCGGAAGACTGGTGGTTTAGCCGCGCCATGGGCGGCAGAGCGCTGGGCGAAAACTATGTGAATTCAGATGGACTGGTTAACGGCATCAATCTCGTGCGAGACGGGCGACGGTTTGACGGAGTTGAATCGATGCAGATCGTTGATCCGGCGCGCCGCCGTGCCACAGCGTGGGTGCCCGGCACGCCCCGAAGCGCCTACATATTCGATCAGCAGGAGCCCGGATTGGTCTCACTGCACACGCAGCGTTCGCGCATTCCCAGTTTCAACGACCTGCACTCTAACGACGGCGTCAACGTGATCGTTACTGATAAAGGTATGACCATCTTTGGTGGACGAAAGCAAGAATGGCTCGCTGCCCGGGAAAAAGCAGAGGATCTGTTGAAGCTGCCGGTTCCGACTTCTCGCACCAGTTCGGTCGACTCGGTCGCTCGTTCTCTGGTCGATCCGCGCCACGACATTCTCACAGTTGATTTCACCACCGAGACCGCCGCAATCGAGCGTTTAACCTTAGTCCAAAGGAATGGAGCCGGTCCCTCATCTTATGGAGTCCGTGTACCGGTCGATTATCAAGCAGCCGTCAGATCAGCATCTTTGCTGGATGGACTCGATCGGCACATGAGTTTCCTCCGAGATCTGGAAACCGGAACGGCGCCAAATATGGCAAAGCCTCGCACGGTTGTGGGCACGGTCGGCACAAATGGATAGCTTGAAGATATCGATTGCACCGTTGTAACAGTTGCCAGTTAGAAAGGTAAAAAACTGCGACACTGTGCTCGTTTCACTGTACACTGAGTGGGTCGGATTAAATTCACGGTCAGTCGTCATGTACGTCGGGACCCAAAATTAGCTTTGGTTGTAATGAATTGAAAGCCTCAGAAACACTGAGTTCCCACACCAAATACCTCTGGTTTGACACGAAAAAGCGCAGAGAGTATATACGCATCACCGACGAAGTTCAGGAATTATTGAAAGAAACCGGATTACGAGAAGGGTTCATTCTCGTCTCCGCGATGCATATCACAGCCGGGGTTTTCGTCAACGATTGGGAAGACGGATTGCTGCAAGATATCGACCAGTGGGTCGAGAAAATGGCACCGATGAATCCCAACTATAAGCATCACAACACCGGCGAAGATAATGGAGATGCGCATCTCAAGCGACTTTTAATCCACCACCAGGTGATGGTGCCGGTAACTGATGGAAAACTTGATTTGGGACCATGGGAACAGATCTTTTACGCAGAATTTGATGGTCAACGGCGGAAACGCCTGGTTCTAAAGGCTTTGGGTATCTGACGCGCGGAGGAAAATAAATGTCGAACACGTTGGGCGAACGGAACAAGACTAATGCGATGAGAGGATCGGACAACGGCCACAATAGTGCACGCAGGTCGGCGGTGAGAACCATACTAAATAGAGAGGCCATGAGCACACCAACTGTCGATTACAAACAAACACCACTGGCGGAACTGTTCGGACAAAACGTCTTCAATCGGCAAACGATGCGAAAGTTGCTGCCCAAGGCAGTCTACGGAGCATTGGTCAAATGCATGGACTACGGTGAAGCGCTTGATCCTTCCATGGCAGACATTGTCGCCAACGCCATGAAAGATTGGGCTGTCTCACACGGCGCTACTCACTTCACTCACTGGTTCATGCCGATGACCGGCTTGACCGCTGAGAAGCACGACTCCTTCCTCACTCCGAGCGCGGAAGGCGGCGTTCTCGAATTCCCCGGCAAGCTTCTAGTGCAAGGCGAACCTGATGCATCGAGCTTCCCCTCTGGTGGTATCAGATCGACATTCGAAGCCCGCGGCTATACCGGATGGGATCCGACCAGCCCAGCGTTCATTATTGAAAGTGTTAACGGCAAGACGCTTTGTATTCCTACAGTGTTTTGCTCCTTCAGCGGACACGCTCTGGACAAGAAGACCCCGCTCCTGCGTTCTCTCGAAGCAGTAAACAAACATGCGGTGCGTTTGCTCCACCTGCTCGGCAACAAGACAGTCAAACGCGTAATTTGCACGGTCGGACCGGAGCAAGAGTATTTCCTCATTGACGAAGCGTTCTATCTAGCACGCCCCGACTTGATCAACCTCGGTCGTTGCTTGTTCGGCGCCAAGCCGCCCAAGGGACAAGAAATGGAAGATCACTATTGGGGTTCCATCCGCGAGCGCGTTCTCGCGTTCATGATGGACGCGGAAGCAGAGCTGTACAAACTGGGTGTGCCGGTCAAAACCAGACACAACGAAGTCGCTCCGGCGCAGTTCGAAGTGGCTCCGGTTTTCGAAACCAGCAACGTCGCCAGCGACCACAACATGTTGTTGATGGAAGTGTTCAAGCGCACCGCGCAAAGACACGGACTGCGAGCGCTGTTCCATGAAAAGCCATTCTCCGGCGTCAACGGCAGCGGCAAGCATAACAACTGGTCGATGGCCGACGATCAAGGCAATAACTTGTTGGAACCAGGCCACACACCGTTCGAGAACATTCAGTTCCTCGTCGTGTTGACAGCGGTGATCCGAGCGGTGCATAAGTACTCGAAGATCCTGCGCGCAAGCATCGCCTTCGCCGGCAACGATCACAGACTGGGAGCGAACGAAGCTCCTCCTGCAATCATCAGCATCTTCCTCGGCGAGAGACTCATGGAAGTAGTGAGCTCGTTGGTCGAAGGAAAACCGGATCAGAAACAGGCCGGAAAATCCGTCATTCAATTCGGGGTGTCTACACTGCCGCAGCTGCCTCGGGATGACTCCGACCGCAACCGAACCTCACCGTTTGCCTTCACCGGCAACAAGTTTGAGTTCCGCGCAGTCGGTTCCAGCCAATCTATCGCCTGGCCGAACACGGTGCTGAATACAATTGTTGCCGAATCTCTGGATTACATGGCGACCCAAATCGAGAAGTTGACGAAGGAAGGACTGGCAGTCAACGAAGCGGCTCAGAAGGTGGTGCGTCAGGCTCTGACGGAACACCAGAAGATTCTCTTCAACGGCGACAACTACTCCAAAGAATGGCATGCCGAAGCAGAAAAACGTGGCTTACCGAATCTGCACAACACGATCGAAGCGTTGCCGGTGTTGGTGGAAAAGGATTCGAAGGAAGTGTTCGCGAAGTACAACGTGCTTCTCGAAGACGAACTGGTGAGCCGATACAACATCATGCTGGAAGAGTACTGCAAGACAATCAATATCGAATCACTGCTGACGGCGAGCATCGCTACAACGATGATCCTGCCTGCGGCGATCGAATATCAGGGTCGTCTTGCCACCACTCTGGTGCACACCAAGACAGCCGTGGGCAACGTCAATCTGACGACCCAGGAGGGAATGTTGCGAGAACTTTGCTACAAAATAAGTTCGCTCAAAACATCTCTCGAAATTCTCGAGTCCCTGCTGCACGGCAGCAAGGAAGAAGAGGAAACGGATCCGTATGCCCATGCTCAGTTCTACGAGCATAAGGTGATACCTTCCATGAACGACGTGCGTCAAATTGCCGACGAACTTGAAGGCATGGTAGACGATTCGCTGTGGCCACTGCCCAAATTCCGCGAGATGCTCTACATCTATTAAGCGGAACCAGGGGCGATGCTCGCGCATCGCCCCGATACAGCCTTCGTGTCGATAACAACGATGGCGCCGGTTGAATGTAATGTTCGGCCGGCGCTTCGTTTGTGGCTGCTTCCTGCCAGATTTGTTACACTGGAGCTTATGACAAATGCATCGATCACAACAGCTGACGTCCGACAAGATAAGTTCGTTCTCGACTCGGCGATCAAGACCGGATGGCAGAATACCTGGAAGTATTTCTGGCCTTATGTAGGAATCTGCACAGCGGTGTTTTTGATTGCATCGCTGCCGGGACTCATGAGCATATACGCAACCTGGGTGAACAGCTCGCCGTCGATGGTTGCGCTCAGCATCTTGATGGGATTTTTGGGTGCGATATTTCAGCAAGTCTGCGCCATGGGGTTTATCAACCTGCAGCTACGAGTAATCGATGGGAAGCAGATTCAGACTCGCGATCTGTTTGAGCCGTTCAAGTCGATTATGAACTACATCTGTGCGGCTATTCTGTATGTGCTCATGGTAGGAGCTGGATTCATTTGCTTGATCGTTCCCGGCATTATGCTGGGGATCAAATTTCAGTTTTACGGCTATTTCATCGTCGAGCATAAGATGGGACCGCTGGAGGCGCTGCGCGCCAGTTCTACCATCACAGACGGTGCCAAAATGGATCTGTTTCTGTTTGGTGTCGTGCAATCGGTGATTAATTCAATTGGTTGGATGATGTTGACTATAGGCACTTTCCCCGCATGGTTGATAACCTCGATTGCGGCAGCGGATGTGTACAGGCAGTTGGTTCGCAATACGCCGAACGTGGCTCATCTAATAGCCACAGGTTCTACGGAGCCACTTGCCGTTGGAACGGCTCCACTATCTATTGATGCACCCGAGCCGCCTCACGATCCGACCGTGCCACCACTCGATTCGGGAGTGCCACAGTACGATCCTACAGCGCCGGATTCAGGCAGCGATCAACCACCGCCCAGTAGCAACTTCCCCGCCGTTCCCTAGTCATCGGTCTAAAAGCGCAGCCTGCCGGGACCGATCACGCTTCGATCCAGACCGGGGCTGATTTGAACGACGGCGTTTTGGAAAGTGGATCGATTCGGGCTTTAATCAGCACGTTTGATTCGGGATAAAACATCGCTACGACACCGGAGCGGATGTTGCCGATTACGACTTCGATCTTCTCCATCTCGCCGGCTTCTCCTCGCACTTTCACCCGTTGACCGTCTGACAGCTTCATCTTGTCCGCATCCGCTTTTGACATCAATATGCAATGCCGATGCGGCATGCCCCGGTAGATATCTGGTTCCTCATAGACCACTGTGTTGAACTGCCCTTCCGAGCGGAGCGTGACCAGTCTGAGGGCGTCGATGAATCTCGGCAACACAGTCTTGTGCATTATGGCTTTGCCCGAGGGCGTTTTGAATTTTGGTTGATGGATGATTCTGCCGCGAATGGTGAACTCTTTGTTGGTTTCATCAATGGTGCTCATCATTTCCCAACCGGGAATGACTTCGGAAATAACTCGCCTGACCTCTTTATGATCTCGCAATCGGTTCCAATCAACCGGAGTGGTGCCGAGAACGCGATTGGCCAGATCGCAAATAACTTCCGATTCAGCCCGCATCTGTCCCGGGACGTTCGACTCGCCGCCTACAGACAGTCTGACGTAGTTGAACATCGACTCTTGCGTCGTCGCTTGCTGCTCTTCGTCGCGCGCCAGAACCGGCAGAATAATCGTCTGGGCAGCCCGGCCGTGGAAGTGACCGGGATTCAATTTGGTCGAGAGGTAGATGGTAGTTCTGATTCGCTGCATCGCTCGAGTTGCCCAATTCAGGTCCGGATTCGATCCCCAGAGGTTGCCTCCCAGGGCGATAAGGACATCGATTTTCCCTTCCTCGGCGGCGGTGAGCATCGCATGCGTATCGTAGCCGGGTGTCTTCGGAAGCACCGTTCCGTACACTTTCTCTAGAGCGTTTCGAATACCTTCTTGCAACTCCGGTGTGAATCCGATCGAGCCGACACCCTGAACGTTCGAATGCCCGCGAATCGGCATCATGCCCGCTCCTTCGCGGCCGACGTGCCCCATGGCAATGGCGACGTTGGATAGAGCAAGAATATTCTCTACGCCCCACTCGTGGTGCGTCAGCCCCATCGCCCAGGCGAAGATTGTTCCTTTCGATTTCGCAAGAAGCGCAGCCGTCTTTTCGATAGTCGCCTGGTCGACACCGCTGTTGGTGACGATAGCATCCCAAGTAGTTGTGCGTGCATTCGCCAGAGCTTCTTCGGCGTTCTCTGCGTTTGCCTTGAGAAACTCTTCGTTCACAGAGTTCGATTCAATGAGAGCTTTCAGCACGCCGACGAGGTAACCGACGTCGCCGCCGGCAAGCGGTTGAACATACAGCGATGCAATCTTCGTGCCGAAGAAGAGTGACTTCACCTGCGAAGGGACGTGGAACTTCTCCAGTCCGGTTTCGATAATCGGATTGACCACGATAACTTCTCCACCGCGAGAGCGGAGGTTTGCCAGTTGTGTCATCAATCGTGGGTGATTGGAGGCCGGATTTGCTCCGATCAGAAAGACGAGATCAGCTTTCGTGATATCGTCCAGAGTGACCATCGCGGTTCCGGTTCCGAACGCCATCTTCAGCGCTACGCCTGAAGCTTGGTGGCAGTAGAAGGAGCAGTTCATGACGTGGTTTGTGCCGTAAACTCGAGCGAACGATTGCAGCAAAAACGCCGCTTCGTTTGACGAGCGACCGGATGCATACACGGCGACGCGTTGCGGATCCGCATTTTTGAGGGCGATCGCTGCCGCTTCCATTACCGAATCCCAGCTGGCTGCTTGGTATTTTCCTGTTCTGGAATGGTAAGCAATCGGATAAGTGAGTCGACCTGCATCTTCAGCCTGTTTCGGCGTGAGCTTGAGCAGATCGTCGAACGAGTGCGCGTCGAAATAATCAGCCGGCAACGCTCCGACCATGTCGGCAACCTGCGCCTGCAGGCTCTTTTTGCAGACTTCTGGAAAGTGACCGGCTTCGTTGACCATGCCGCCGGCTAGCCCGCCCATGCCGAGGGCGCAGGTCTTGCAGGCGTTGCGCGATCGCATCTTGCGCCATAACCGAAGCGGCCCCACTTCCATCGCCTTGTTGAGCGTGTACATGATTGCCGGGAAACCGCCACCGTATTTTTTCTTGAGCGACATAGCCGATCCTCATCACTGACTCCATTATAGGCTCGGCTGCGGTGCGCGGAGGAAACGAGGATCCCCCGGCTTGGCCAGGGGATCCTCGTGTGTCTCTCATTCACAAACTTTTCGGTGCGCTGTTCGTTGCCAATGCTCCAACGCTTGACTGCTTGCGGTGGGCTCGGTTGCGTTTGTCATGCGGTACCTTCTACTGACATGCTAACTAACTGGTACGCAGTTGTGGTTATGTCGCCGTTACGCCCGCGTTAAACGTTAAGGCTACTGTCGTTAAGGCTGAATGCCCCAGCCTGTGGCTTCTCGCAGACTGGCATCGCTCAAGGAAGCCGGTGCCCGCGAGCCCAGTGTCTCTGAAACTTACTTACGAGAGTGCTACATATATGTTGCAGCCGATGAGTGGTTAGATCGCTCCATACCGGGCAACAGTCAGGCTCTGTGCGGCGGCTATACCTGGTAGTGTCAAGAGCAATATTTTTGCCTGTCAACAAATATGGTTCTCTCTCGTAAGGGAAACTTTCGGAGTGGGGCAAACGAATTGAGCCCTAACGAATTTGGCACCTGGCAACAATCTCCATCTGATGCGCTCCGCCGGCTTCTCTAATAATGTGCTCCGCGGCCTTCTCTTCGCGTGTGCGCTTCTTCGTTACGGCGGCGCCCGGCAACGTCCCTACTGTTAGCGAGCGAAACCTTGTACGAGGGGCGACGCCGTGTGTCTCCCTCACGGCGTGAGGATGACGTAACTGGCCTTGGAGCAGGACTTGCGGAGAATGAGCAATCTGTGGAATATAGAAAAGGGGTCTCTCTCGACGGCGAACAGCTGTCAAGCAACATTTCGTTTTTCCGAGCGTCTAGCTTTGAAGAAGCGCAAATATTGTGATTTTCAGGACATTCTATGAATAAGAGCCAGATGTTAGTGAAGGCGCTGCTGCTGGGATCAGCAGTTGTGGCGCAGTCATCCGTCTGTTATGCAGACAACAAAGAGACTGCCAAAGAGAGCACGAAACCTGTGCGCGTCGCTTCGGCAAGCACCATTGGGACCACGCCGTACGGTTCTCATCTGGAGCCGATATTGAAGGCGGTCAGTGCGAACGCGACGCAGCGAAAAGAGATCACCGACCTTGTGGAAGAGTTCAGACCCAAGGTCGAACCGCTGAAACAAATGTATAAAGACACGCAGAACCAGTTCCTTTCAGCGATGGAGACTGGGCGGCCGCCGGAAGAGTTGATGCTAAAACAACAAGAGATGAACGGACTGTACGGTCGCATAGTCAACGAGTATTGCGCCATGCATCTGAAAGTGCGGAAGTTGTTGAGCCCGACCCAGTGCGAGCAGTATGAGAAGTACCGTTCGCAGCAGGGGTGGTTGCGTTAGCGGTAGGGACAACTTTAAGGTCACCGCATTTGGTTGAATGGATAACAAAAGGCACCAGTGCTGCGCTGGTGCCTCTTGTTCACGTGGCCACAGGCTCGGGTTGGGGCCTGCTTCCTTTTCCAAAAATTTGAAGGACGTAGAGGGCAGAATCGTTGAGCGATCGTCGATCTATTTAGTGGTTGGCTTCTTCAATCAACGTTCCGCTCAGACGATTTATTCCTAGAGTGAACGAATTCTGCCGTCGTGGTCCTTCACTTAGGTAAACGTCAAAACCAGGGAAAAAGTTCAATGGAATCACCTTAATTCGATTTAATCTTTTGTCGCTGCTCCATCCTTTTATATAGGCTTGGCTACGACTGAAAAGGAGTCCGCCGTGCGCAGCATCTCATTCCTGGTTTTGACCCTCTTCCTCTTTGCCACTCTTCTGGGTACGGCTGAGTCCGCCTTTGGTAGCGCCAAAGATGTCCAGTTGGACAAACTGCACCTGCCGCCTGGTTTTCATATTGAGCTTTTCGCTGAAGTGCCGGGCGCCCGGTCGATGTGCCTCAGTCCGAAGGGCACTCTGTTTGTTGGCACGCACGAGAGTCCAGGCAGCGTTTATGCGGTTTCTGCCGGGAGTGATCCCAAAAAGCGGCATGTGTATGAGATCGCCAAGGGTCTTTACATGCCGAACGGCGTGGACCTGCTCAACGGTTCTCTGTTTGTGGGTGCCGTAAATAGAGTTCTCAGATTCGACGACATCGAATCGCATCTGGCAAATCCTCCGGCACCGGTGGTGGTGAGCAGTGCGTTTCCTGACGACGCTCATCATGGATGGAAATTCATGCGCTTCGGACCGGACGGATGGCTCTACGTTCCCGTAGGGGCGAACTGCAACGTTTGCCTTCGTGATGACTCTCGCTACGCCAGTATCATGCGGATGAAACCGGACGGCACCCATGTGGAGCTGTTCGCGAGCGGCATCAGAAATACGGTCGGTTTTGACTGGGATCCGAAAACCAACGAACTCTGGTTTACCGATAACGGCCGCGATTGGCTGGGCGACAACCTTCCGCCTGATGAACTCAATCATGCGCCGAAGACGGGAATGCATTTCGGCTTCCCTTTCAGATACGGCAACAGTGTCCCCGATCCCGAGTGGGGCAACAAGGCACCACCTGGTTTGAAGTTCACAGCCCCTGTGCAATGTCTTGATCCGCATGTTGCGTCATTGGGAATGCGATTCTACAGAGGCAAAATGTTTCCCGCCGAGTATCAAAATCAGGTGTTTATCGCGGAGCACGGTTCCTGGAATCGGACCAGTCCGATCGGCTACCGCATCACCCTGGTGACGCTCAAGAACGGACAGTCGACCGGCTACAAACCGTTCATCGATGGATGGCTGCAGAAGGCAACGCTCGGTGCGAGCGCCTGGGGCAGACCTGTCGATCTGTGCGAAATGCCTGACGGCTCGATGCTGATCTCCGATGACAAGAATGGTGTCATCTACAGGGTCAGCTACGGTGCGCCAACCAAGCCGTAGTATGAGGAACGTATTGCCCGCTATCATTGCACTTCTGGCCCGAGGCTACGCAATCCAGCAAAGACCGTTGACGGCGGCAAGCCACGGACGCCTGCCGGCGCGCTTGCATCCATGCAACACGGATGCAACCAAAGCGTCGGCATTGGCTCGTTTCGACAGCTTCGGCGCTGTGCCCAATTGTTCTGCCAGGTTTCGCTGCAACTTCGATGGTGCTCGCGGTGGAAAGACGAGAGTCAGAGTGACGCCGGAACCCTTGAGCGCGCGTGCTTGAGCTTCGGCCCATGTCCAGAGACCGGCTTGCGTAGCGGAGAATCCGCCCAGCCCCGGCAGACCTATTCTGGCGTTCTGCCCAACGAATACAGCCAGACGCCCATAAGCGGCGCTCACCATTTTAGGCAGAACATGTTCGATCAATGCAATCGGCGCTAGCGTGTTGACGCAGAGCATGCGCTCCAGATCTTCATCGAACACTGACGCACAGTTGAACAACGCCTCCGGCGGTGGTGGCAACTGTTCCAGATCCAGATTGTCCAGATCCAGCGGCACCCAGTCGAGTTCTTGATTGGACGCTTCCGCCCACGCCAGCAGATCCTCTGGTTTCGACCTGCTGAAAGCGGTTACTCGCCAGTTCGAACGCAGAAGACTCAGAACGACGTTGCGTCCCCAGAAGCCGGTCGCCCCGATAACCCATGCTCTCTTTTTATCACTCATGATCTCACCATTGTCCCGACTGCGAAAAACTGATTGCGCTCCAACTCTTCCAGTTTCCAACCGAACTGTTTCGCGTATTCGGCGATTACAGTTGCTGGGCGAGGAACCAGATGCCACGCCTGTTTGTTCAGATCGATCAAACTCTCCTTGATCAGATTGAGATCCGGATGATGCTCCTGGATGGTGAACACCCACCGGGCTCCGGATTGCGTGACGGCGGAGCCGTTTTCGATTACCGTCTTAATCTGATTTTCATCGGTGAGGATGTCGAAGAATCCGGAACACACAAGAACATCGGCTCCTTGTTCAGCAAGCTCAGATTTGGAGAAAGCGTTGCTCGGTTTGAAGGTGATGTCGCTACGGTTGAGAGCAGCCGCCTTCTCTTTGCCGGCCTGAACTGCTTCGCGCTCATAGTCTCCGGCGGTGATGGTCGCTCGTCCCGCCGGCAGCATGAAGAGATAGGAACCGACTCCGGCTGCCATGTCGAAAACCTGCGGAGAGTCGTACTTGTCGATCGCCTTTTGCAACTGCTTAATCAGAATCTCTCGGCGCGAACGAACTCCGTCCCAAACTTCGTTGCTTAGAAAGAGTCGGTCGAACAATGCTCCTATCGGAGTGATTCCGCGGGCGCGGTTCTGATAGACGTATTCCAACATGACTCCGGAGTCGAAGCCGGTCCTCCAGCCTAGCCGTATGCCGTCGCTCAACTGTCCTACTGTTTTGAGGAACAGTCGCAGTATCTTATATTTCATGCGCTCAATCTCCTTTTCCATCCCCACAGCCAATCAACGGCGCGATTTACATCACTCATTGGCGTGAGAGCGTGTGCCGACATTCGGATGCAACCGCCGCGCGCGGCCGTGATGATGCGATTCCGGTATCCGTCCTGTACGATGTAGTCCACTGCCGGCACCCCCGGATCAACCGATACGATGCCGGACCAGCGTGTTGGGCATGAGACTACCTGGTAGTTCATCTCGAGCAGACGCTCGTGCAGATAGTCTCTTCTCAGTTTGATGTCGGCGGTAATCTGTTCCCAGCCTACTTTTTCGAAGTATTGGAAATTAGCTAGCAGTCTGGCGATCGCCTGAGGGGTGATCCATCCCATTTCCCAGGAACGAGCAGTGTCGGAAAACCCCGACTCTATATACGGTGGCTTGTTTAGTGCCATCCATGTGGGAAACGGTGGTTGGAGTTCCTTCAATACCCTGGGGCTGACGACGAGAATGGCGACGCCGAGACCCGAGCCGAGCCACTTCTGGCTGCCTGCGCACCAGAAGTCGATGTCTTTACTGTAGCTCGGTTTCACAGCGGCTGATTGCACTGCATCGACGCAGGTCCATATATTGGCTTGCCTGGCTTTGGTTACGACCTCTTGCCAGGGCTGCTCGACGCCAGTAACATAGTCGACAGTTGATATCGACACCATGCGGGTTGAGGCAGGCCAGTTATCCGATGATTGCCAACCCTCGCAGTGATGAGCCACGACCCCCGATTCCGACAACTTCAACCACGGTGTCACATTGGCGGCGAAGTCGTTGCGGTTGAACACGACTGCATCGCCCTCTTTCCAATTGAGACTGCGTGAGGCGACAGTGAGCGCCATGCTGGTGGAGGGAACGAACGCCACTTGCCTTGGATCGCAACCGAGCCAAGATGCAATTCGCTCTTTCAGCAGTTCCGACTTTTTACGGCAGTGTCCCAGCAGCATGTTGCCGAAGATCTCAGGAGCGATGAGACTGTGTATGTAACCGCGCACCGTCAGCGGTGCAAGCCCGGCCCAATTTAGATATGAGACGATCATATGCCTGACACTCGTGCATGATCTAACTGGGACAACTCTTTGATCGATCTCTGTATTCTCAACCCTGCAGTAAGCAGACAACCGAAGCACATCATCTTGATGACGAAAGGCCAGACATGCGCACCAAACGCAGCGGGAATACAAGCGATGCCGATGATAGCCAGACGATCGGTCTGTCCGCACGGCCCCACTGCTTGAGTTTTTCCCTGTCCCACGAGACCGAGCAGTCCGAGTGTTTGGACGAGCGCGGTAAGGGCGACGAACAACAATCCCCACGGTGAAGGTGCAAACGGATAGAGAGCAAGGGCGATCAACAGATCCGTTATCTCGCTGGGCAGGCGGTTGAGATAAGCGCCGAGGTGACTATGCTTGGCAAACTGCTCTGCGATCAAACCGTCCAGTGTGTTGAGAATCATCCGGGCCGCTATGGCCGCAACCGACGAAAGCCACATCTTATGATTCAGGCAGTACGCCGCGGCGACGCCTGGGATTAGGGCAAGAAGAGATACGACGTTCGGTGACAACGAGCGGACTCCTGGAATCTTTTGCAAGTAGCGGCGCAACCAGAATTTTGCTTGATAAAGTCCGAGATCGGCTTTGACGGTGTCCACGGCGTTTGTCCTTCTAGAATTTGGTTGGAAGCTTAGGTCGAACCAGGGTTGAAACCAGAGATAAAACCAGAGTTGAAACCAGAGCTTCCATGCTCAGATGATAGTTCTCGGCACGAACTCCGTGCACGGCGGTACTGACAGTTGTCCAACTGTCTGCCGGGCGATGACCCTCCTGACCGCGTGGGTCACAGGGTTGGTTTCGCGCGATAGGTCGCGCTCATATAGATTGTAGGCCCGTTGCTCTTCCTCGACTGCATCCATGTCTTGCTCGAATACGACCCGGAACGTTCCGTGGTTGAGAAATGGATCGAGCGTTCGAAGAATCCACGGCATGTTCCAGACATGGCGGAAATAGAAAGTGGAATGCACCCAGGTGGTTTGCAAAGTCTGAGGAACATAGACGACGAATAGATAGAAGGCGCCGTCGTCTGACGTGAGATGGAAGTATGGATAGCGATAGGTGACGGTGATGGTGTGTCGCCCTTTGCTGCTGATCAACGCTGCCAACAGCCTCGGGGTGTCCACTTCGTAAACGGCTTGCACCTCTTCGTCGTTGTTTTTGATCGATAACAACTCAGGGTTGGCCCACGGCTGCATGGTTTGGTGCAGAGCGGCGTGGAACAGATCGGTAGCGTTTTCGGTCATTATGCTGTAGTGGCAACGCACCAGCCCTTGCATCGGCACAGCGTGATAGTCGGCGCTCTCGGCAGGCGGCACCGAGGGCAGTGGCGTTGCGTCTGCCAGGGAGGCGTCGCCGAGGAAGGCCCATATCCACCCGCCGTATTGGCGCACAGGAAATTCGCGCAGGCAGAGGGACCTAGGTTCCATAACGGCTTGGGCATTGGGGCGCATACAGGGCAAGGTGGCGGTTCCAGTGTCGGAGGGGCGCATACAGGGCAAGGTGGCAGTGCCCGTGTCGGAGGCGAACCGCCAGCCGTGATATCCACATGCGATCGAGTCGCCGCTTTTCTTTCCGAAGACGCTGAGACGAACGCGTTTGTGCGGACAGGCATCTTCATATACGCGGATGTGTCCGTTGCTGTCTCGGAGCACGATCACTTCCACCGGTCCCAGACGGGCCGGATTCAATTCGTTCGGACGAAACGTTCGTTGGTGCGCCACCGGCCACCAGAAGTTCGGATTGGCACCACATTGGCGTATGTCAGTCATCAGATACAAAGCCTCAGAGTCGCCCTATCGTTTGGGCGTCTGCTGTGTTTTGTATCATGGTGGCGGAAACGGGCGAGCCCGGATTCATACACTTGCGTAAGTGTGTGCAATACATAGGTTCGCCCAAGCAAATCGGTTTCGGCGAGACGCCGGGACGCCAGCGCTCCATGCTCACGCTCCGCGCTGCCCGTGCGCGTCTTCGTTTCTGCCGCTCCGGCGAGCCGAGGGTCTCTGAAACTTACTTACGTGAGTGCTACAAATTTGTAGCAGCCAATAGCTGGTCAAATTGCTCTATATGATGCACGAATCAAGCTCTGTCCTGCGGTTACACGGCGCAGTGTCAAGAGCAAATTTTCTGCCTGTCAACAAATATGGTTCTCTCTCGTAAGAGAAACTTTCTCAGTCCTGGTTGCCTAGTGAGAATCCCGGACTGCTTGGCAGCCGATATAGAATCTCCCGCTTCGCGATCTCCGACTGCTTCTTCGCTAGTTATTTGCGCGAGAGCGTGCGTTTGCGCATGCGGATGCTTTGCGGCGTTACTTCGACCAGTTCGTCTGTTTGGATGTATTCCATGCAGCGTTCGAGACTCAATTCGATTGGTGCCTGAAGCGTGACCATCACGTCGCTGGTGGAGCTGCGGATGTTGCTCATTTTCTTCGCTTTGCACACGTTGAGGTCGAGGTCCTGGGGACGGCTGTTTTCGCCGACGATCATGCCGCCGTACACTCGCGTTCCAGGTGTGATGAAGAATACCCCGCGGTCTTCCGCTCCTTGCAGAGCGTAGCCGGTGGCAACTCCTTCTTCCCAGGCAACCAGAACTCCGTTTCTGGTGCGTTGAATATCACCGCACCACGGACGGTATTCGAGGAAGGCGTGGTTCATGACGCCGTTTCCCTTGGTCAACCGCAAGAATTCACTGCGGAAACCGATCAGGCCGCGTGTAGGAATGACAAATTCCAGGAACGCTTGCGAGCGATCGACATGCATGTTCTGCAGTTCAGCTTTGCGAGGTCCAAGCTCGTTCATGACGGCGCCGGTGTAATCATCCGGTACGTCGATGAGCAAGCGTTCGAACGGTTCGTGCTCGGCGCCGTCAACTACCTTGACGATAACTTCCGGACGCGAGACTTGAAACTCATAGCCTTCGCGACGCATCGTTTCAATCAAGATTCCCAGATGCAGCTCGCCGCGACCGCTGACGATAAATGTGTCGGTGTTGTCCGTCTCCTGGACGCGCAGGCTCACGTTGGTTTCCAGCTCGTGGAACAACCGGCTGCGCAGTTGGCGCGATGTGACGAATTTGCCTTCCTGCCCGGCGAACGGGCTGTCGTTAACGAGGAACGCCATCTTCATCGTCGGTTCGTCGACTTTGATGCGCGGAAGGGCTGTGGCGTTGTCCGCCTCGGCGACGGTGTCGCCCACGTTGAAGTTGTCGAAACCGGCGATGGCGACGATCTGACCAGCCGAAGCAGACTGAGCTTCGATGCGCTTCAAGCCGTGGAAGGTGAAGAGCTTGGAGATCTTGCCTCTGATCGGGCTGCCATCTTCTTTTACAAGAACGACCTGTTGCGAGTCGCTAAGTCTTCCGTTGTATATACGTCCGATGCCGATGCGGCCGATGTAGTCGCTGTAGTCGAGGATGCTTATCTGCATCTGCAGCGGCAAATTCGGATCGCCGGTTGGGCTTGGGGTGTGCTCGACCATCAGATCAAGCAGCGGGCGCAGATCGGTGCCTTCTTCTTCGACGGTGCGCTGGGCGATGCCTTTGACGCCCGATGCGAACAGATAGGGGAAGTCCAACTGCTTCTCGTCGGCGCCAAGTTCGACGAAAAGATCGAACACCTGGTCGACTGCTATATGAGGATCGATATTGGGACGGTCGATTTTATTGATCACGACGATCGGGCGAAGTCCGCGCTCGAGCGCCTTTCTCAACACGAAACGGGTCTGGGGCATGGGGCCTTCACCGGCGTCCACCACCAGCAGTGCGCTATCAACCATGCCGAGAATACGCTCGACCTCGCCGCCAAAGTCGGCGTGGCCTGGGGTGTCGACGATGTTGATGAGGAAGTCTTTGTAGGTTACGGCAGTATTCTTGGCCAGAATTGTGATGCCGCGCTCACGTTCGAGGGCGTTCGAGTCCATGACGCATTCGACGACTTCCTGATTGTCGCGGAAGACGCCGGTCTGGCGCAGGAAGCCATCGACCAGGGTGGTTTTGCCGTGGTCAACGTGGGCGATGATGGCGATGTTGCGTATGTGCGCGAGATCGGCAGAGCGAATCTCACCAGCCTGCACGCCATTTGGCTGCTCGCTTGCATCGGGCGGTTTGCCCAACTGCCCTGCGTCTCCGCCAAACTGCTCTGAGTTGGTTTGCTTGATATTTTCCATGGTTGCCGTGCTCATGTGACTGTCCTATTCTCGCATTTACTTGGTATTCGCCGCTTTATCTATTGATTCGGTCTGTTGTCCGTTCCATAACCTTTTGCGTGGTGTATCCTTAGGATTGTTGGTTGTTCCGCTCGAAGAGCCGCTGTCGGTGGGATCGAATGGTTGCAGGTACAGTCTTAAGAAGTCACGCTGGTGGTTACCTGGTCTACGACAATGACCACGACGCAGTCTTTCAGTGTGCCGCCCGAGGCAGGCTGAAGAAAGAGCAGGTGTCCATTCTCACTGGTGACCGCGTTGAGCTGGATGAGCTCGACCCCGAAAAGGGAACAGCGGTCATTCGCTCGCGACAGGAGAGGCAAAGCATTCTCTCTCGTCCGCCGTTAGCGAACGTGGACCAAGTGGTTATTGTACAGGCCATACATCAGCCGGATTGGAGCGCTATTTTATGTGATCGCTATGTGGTCCATTTCCAGTTGGAGATGGACTTTGCGAAACCCGTGCTCTGCTTCAATAAGTGCGATCTTGCCTCGGAAGCGGAGCTTGCCAGTTTACGAAGTATTTATGAACCGCTTGGATACTCCGTAATGATCGTCTCCGCCAAGGCTGGAATCGGCATGGAGGACCTGGCTCAGGCTCTGGCCGGTAAGGTCTCGGTGCTCACCGGCCCCTCGGGCGTGGGCAAGTCGAGCATCCTCAACTACCTGGAGCCCAGCCTGCACCTGCGTATAGGGGTGATGGAGAACGAGTTCGGCGTCGGTCGTCACACAACCACATACAGCGAGCTGTACAACATTCGGGTCAAGGAAGAGGCTGGAAGGAACGTTCCTAGCTGGGTTGCGGACTCTCCCGGTTTCAACATACTGGAGCTCAGCCACCCTGAACCTCACGATGTTGTGTTTCAGTTCCCTGAGATTCTCGAACTCGCACATGATTGTAAATTCACTAACTGCCTCCATCTGGTGGAGGATGGGTGCAACGTGGCGGCTAATCTGAACAAAGTTTCTGAACTGCGTTACAAGAGCTACGGCATCCTCGTTGGCGAAGCTCAAGATGAGCAGAGGGCGCGCAGAGGCACCTCGCACAAGGTTGAATCATCGGTGAAACGCGTAGGCGGATCCGCAGCCGGCAAGGGCAAACATGTGCCGCTCCTGACCGGCAAATATCGCACTGCTTCGCGGAGAACCGAAAGACAGAAGTTGCATCACTCGCAACTTGATATAGATGATGCAGATTCTGAGGGGGAAACTTCGGAATCGGAAGAGTAAATAGAACGTCGCCGGAGTCGTACCCGCGATCCGATCAGCTCGGAAATGCAGTTGTTGAGCAACTAGAACCGTACTCAAGAGCATAAAATCTTGATGGCACATTGCCGGTTTCACTTTGAACCGCAGTCTGGAGGTTTTGGATGATCGGTGACAACTACGTCTTTCCCCGAGGGTTCGTTTGGGGCGCTGCTACGGCAGCGTACCAGATAGAGGGCGCCTGGAATGAAGACGGGAAAGGTCCGTCGATCTGGGACACGTTCTGTCATACGCCGGGCAAGATCCATGAAGGGCAGACCGGCGACGTCGCCATCGACCACTATCACAGGTACGCCGAAGACTTTGCTTTGATGAAACAGATCAATATCAAAGCGTACCGAATGTCGCTTTCCTGGCCGCGTATCATGCCTGCCGGAAAAGGAGCTGTAAATCTAAAAGGACTGGACTTCTACGATCGGCTTGTGGACGCCTTGTTGTCGATGAACATCGAACCGTTTGTGACTCTGTATCACTGGGATCTGCCTCAGGCGTTGCAAGATGCAGGTGGTTGGGGGAACCGTGATATTGCCGGTTATTTCTCCGATTACGCTGCCGCTGCGGTTCGGCGCCTGGGCGATAGGGTGAGGAACTGGATAACGATTAACGAGCCCTGGGTAATCGTCGAGAAAGGGCATGTAGACGGCGAGCACGCTCCAGGGCTGAAGGACACGAAACTGAGTTATCAGGTCGCCCATAACGTTCTGCTCGCGCATGGAAAGGCGCTGTCGGCCATTCGATCGATTGAACCTGAAGCGCAAGTTGGAATCTCGCTTTATCTGAGACCGGGCGAACCTGCCGCCGATACCGATGGTGCCCGCGAAGCTACCGGCAAATATTGGCGACGCCATGCAGGATGGTACCTCGACCCGCTCCTGAGGGGACACTACCCGCCCGATGTGCTCGAAGAGCTGGGCGGCGACGCACCAAATGTAATGCCTGGCGATCTGGCGGAGATTTCACAACGCATGGACTTTCTAGGCGTCAACTATTATTCGCGCTATTTGGTGCAAGAAGATGGAGAGTTTGTCGAAGAGATTCCGGGAGCAGAGTATACGGAGATGGGATGGGAGGTTTGCCCACCCGCCATCAATCGAATGTTGGTATCGATGAACGCTGAGTACGATCTGCCTCCGATCTATATAACGGAAAACGGAGCGGCGGTACCGGATAAGTTGGTTGATGGCCATGTGCACGATCATCGCCGCATCAAATACATTCACGACCATCTTGTCGAGCTGCGAAGAGCGATGTTTGCAGGAGTCAAGGTCAAAGGTTATTTCCTCTGGAGCCTGATCGACAACTTTGAATGGGCGTGCGGATTTTCAAAACGCTTCGGATTGATATACGTCGATAACGAGACTCAGAAGCGCTATCTCAAAGATAGCGCTCACTGGTATGAACGCATTATCCGCAGCAACGAAGTGCATCACTAGTCAGGATTCTGTCCGGAACGGTATCGCTGATGGTGCAGCCGCTGTTCTTCGGGCTGATGGACGATGCAGTGCATTGGCGCGTGCTCGTACAAGGGGCGATGCCAGGCATCGCCCACGCGCGTCTTGCGAGAGCTGACGGCATAAGGGTCGTTCCCGTCTCAATTCAAGCTGAATTTTGCGGTGGTTTCAAAGAATTGGCAATGGCTCTATCCCGCATTGCGAGTATTTGTCCTGGAACTTTGTCGCCGAGCTTGCCGATCAGAGCGTCAAGTGCCCCGACCTGAGCATAGGCGGGCGCGCCGGAGTGCAATATGGCTTGGGCGGCGGATATTTCTGCCGGCGTCGCCAATCCGCTGGCAGGGTTGGGTGTCGTAGGAGGTGTTACTTCGGTCGGCTGAGTCTGCCCTGGCCCTCCGGATGATCCCTGGGCCCCTTTGCGTTCCCCTTCCTTTGGTTTCGGCTGATCTTTGTGGTCCTTAGAACCATCCGGGTCTTTAGCACCCTTTCGGTCCTTCGGGTCGCGGCTTCCATCGGCCAACACATGTTTGGGGAAATGATCCATATTGACCACGCCCGCATTTGCTTTCTCTTCGAATTTGATCGCCTGTTTTCCGAAGTGGTTATCATAACTTCCGGCAGCAACAGCACCAGCGGGCGGTTTGGCTGCCCCACCCCTCTCTACCCCTCGATCACCTGCTTCGAGTGCCATCGATCCCCCTCGTTGAGTTTCAGTTCGGTCTTGACCGCACGAATTTCGTCGACTTCCGGCGCGGTAACCGCGCCTTTAGGAATGTTAAATGAGCGACTTATGCGTGGCGGTACTAATCTAGGCCATAGCTTAGACTCACATTGTGAGAGCTTTGTGAGAGTGCCGGTCGTTCGCTAAGACCGTTGGCATTGCAAAATGGGCTGGAAACTGATAAAAGCAGCTAGGGCTATCGGTTCCTTTATACTTGAAGGACGGAGCTTGCGCACGGGCGGGCATGGCAAGGTGAAAGGTTCTAAGGTGCGACAGATTTTGGTAACCGGCGGCGCCGGTTTCATTGGGAGCCATCTGGTCGACCGACTGTTATGGCGCGGCGACCGGGTCACGATTCTGGACAACTTTAACGAGTTCTACGATCCGTCGGTCAAGTGGGACAACATCCAAACGCACGTGCAACATCCTAAGTTCCACATGGAACGCGGGGATATTCGCAACATCTACGATATGGAAAGCGTGTTTTCCAAGAACGAGTTTGATGTCGTGGTTCATCTGGCAGCGATGGCAGGAGTTCGTCCTTCCTTGAAAGACCCGGCCTTCTACATAGACGTAAACGTGCTGGGAACGCAGAGAGTATTGGATCAGATCGCCAAATGCAGGCACAAACCGCTTCTTGTCTTCGGTTCTTCCAGCTCTGTTTACGGCGCCCGTCCGGACGAAATGTTTAGTGAAACCGATTCGATAGATCGTCCGCTGTCGCCGTATGCGGCGTCGAAAGCCGCAAGCGAAGCGATAGCCTTTGCGGCGCACCACACTACCGGTTTGCAGGTAGTGGCTCTGCGCTTCTTTACGGTGTTTGGCCCGCGGCAGAGACCGGATCTCGCCATCCACAAATTCTGCGATCTGATATACAACGGCAAGCCGATTGAAGTTTACGGTGATGGAACCAGCAAGCGCGACTACACATTCATCAAAGATATCGTTGCCGGAGTCGAGAAAGCGACAGATTTGAAAGAGCCTGGTTTTGAGATAATCAACCTCGGGCGATCGGAACCGGTCGTGCTTTCATACGTGATTGAGTGTTTAGAGAACGCCCTCGGCAAGAAAGCGATCATCGAATACAAACCGCCGCAGGTCGGCGATGTGCCGAACACCTTTGCCAACATCGACAAGGCGCGTAAGCTCCTTAACTACGCGCCGTCAACTTCGATCAAGTCCGGCATAGATGAATTCGTCCAGTGGTATCTGGCGCGCAAGGCTAAACAGAAAGCGGCTGAGCGGGTTTAGAGCGGCTGCTGACCTAGGCATGAGAAAGCGAAGCGCCGTTGACGTTGTTTGGTGGCACGGCTCCGTCGAAAACGCTGATCACAGCATCGGCGGCCATGTCTGACATGGCCGCGCGTGTTTCGATGGTGGCGCTGCCGATGTGGGGCAGGAGCGTAACATTAGGCATGTCGATTAGCTCGGGCGGAACATCAGGCTCGTTCTCGAAAACATCCAGCCCGGCGCCGGCGATCTGCCGGCTTTGCAAGGCGTAGATCAAAGCGCGCTGATCGACGACGGCACCGCGGGCAGTGTTGATGAATATACAGTTCGGTTTCATCTGAGAGAACTGAGCCTCTCCGATAAGATGTCTGGTTTCACTGTTGAGAGGGCAGTGAAGGCTGATGAAGTCTGATTTGTCCAACAGCTCCTCCATCGTCACTCTTTTCGCTCCTAGCTGATTATATAGACGAGCGTCTTTCTCGCCGTTGCCTCGCCGAGTGAATACAGTTTTCATGCCGAATGCTTCCGCTCGTTTGGCGACGCCTTCGCCGATTCGACCCATGCCTATGATGCCCAGCGTCTTGCCCTGAACTGAGTGTCCGAGCATGAAATCGGTGGACCAGCCTTTCCAGTTTCCGGCTCGCACGTATCGATCCGATTCGGTGACGCGGCGGCTGACGGAGAGCAGGAGAGCGAAAGCGAGATCGGCTGTGGCGTCGGTGAGGACGCCGGGAGTGTTGGTGACGAGAATGCCGCGCTTAGTTGCTTCGGCAATGTCTATGTTGTCGAAGCCGACGGCAACGTTTGCCACCACTCGCAGCCGGGGAGACGACTGCATCAGTTTTGCATCGACGGTGTCGTCGAGCACGCAGATCAGCGCGTCGGCGTCGCGCCCCTGAGCGAGAAGCTCGTCGTACGTTCCGGGCAGCGGATTATCGCGATAGCGCACTTCGAAGTTGCTCTGCAATCGTTTGACGCAGTCGCCCACAACCTGACAGGTGACGTAGACTACCGGTTTCGCCATTGGTTGAGAGCCTCGTGAATGAGTGAGAGCGACAAGTGAAGTTCCATTTTAAATGCGTGACAATTGTTGGCAATTAAATGTGTTGATTACGTCGGCGACCGGTTGTTTCATCCTTGTTTACGTGAGTGCTACATAGAATTGAACGCGTCAATCGGTTATGTGAAAGCAAAACTCAGGCTCTATGACGCCCGTTGCCCCTGTTAGTGTCAAGAGCAAATTTTTTGTTTGTCATCAAATATGGTTCTCTCTCGTAAAGGAATTTTTGTGCCACGCGCCGAAATAGACTTTGCTGCGACGCGATTTAGGAATAACAGGCGATGTGTTCTTGGAGCATGCCCTCGAGCGATTGAAGTTCGAGGTCGGTGCGGCTGTTGTCCCAGCCGAGAAGGCTCTGGATGAGCATGGCGACTTTGGGACCGGCTTCCAGGCACTGCCTCTGGTGAATGACGCCGAGGCGCATGCGGCGGCAGAGAAGATCTTCTAAAGAGACTGCCATTTCGTTTAGAACGCAGAAGACAACTTCCGCCATGATCGGCGGAAAATCGGGGCAGACACGCGAGTTCAATCCTGGTTCTTTTTCTACTAGATCGATGACGGCCTGGGCGTCGGTGCCGTAGCTGGCGGTGAGATGTTCCAGGGTGGCCGGCTCGATACCCAGTTTGCGTGCTTGTGATGCTATCGATGCCGTGAGGGTGAGGAAATCGTTTTTGTCCGACCATCCGCCCAGCATGATGCGATGAGTGCGTGGTTGGGTTGCAGCAGCGGTGACTTCTGGCGGCAACTGCGTCAGCGCTTTCTCGACGACCTGATCTGCCATCAATCTATAGTTCGTCAACTTGCCGCCGATGACAACGATCATTCCGTCAAGCATCGCGACAATCTCATACTCACGTGAAAGTTGAGACGTGTTGATCGGCGAACCGTTGGGCGCCGCTGCTTCATTGCTGATCAAAGGGCGCAACCCCGCCCAGGCGGCGACGATATCGCGCCTTCCGATCGGTTTGACGGCGTATGTGTTGACCACGGAAATGAGGTAGTCGATCTCGGCCGATGTCGGCAGTGGATGTTCCAGCGGTCCGGTGTATGCAGTATCGGTGGTGCCGATCATGAGCGCCCTTTGCCAGGGAACGACGAAGACGTATCGGTTGTCCTTCGTGGGTAGAAACAGAGCGCTGTTTGTCTCCAGCGCCGACGGCTGCACGACGATATGAGTGCCCTTCGCCGGCGTGATCCGCTTTTTCCAGCCGCCGCCGACCATCTGCGCTACTTCGTCAGCCCAAACCCCGGTGGCGTTTATGCAAGCTTTGCAGCGTATCGTGATATCACCGCCGCTGTAACGATCGTGGCAGTTCACTGCCGCGATTTTTCCATCGGTCTTCTCGAATCCGATGGCCTCGCAGTAGTTGATCGCTAATGCGCCCAGGCTGCATGCCGATTTGATCACTTCGATCACCAGTCTGGAGTCGTCTGTGATGCAGTCATGGAAACGAAGTCCACCTGATACTAGTTTGGCTGACATCGCCGGCACGTATTCGAGCAGTTCTTTTGGGGTTATCTGGGAGTGACGATGGGCGCCGCCAACGCCGGACGCGAGCATGTCATAGAGCGTCAACCCGATGCCGGCCTTCCAAGCGAAGAACGAATCGTCTTTGAGCAGAGGCAGAATAAAGCTAAAGTCTCGCACCATATGCGGTGCCAGCTGTTCCAGCAGGGCGCGTTCTTGGCAGAGCTCACGCGTCATGCCGAACCTTAGCTGCTCCAGATATCGCAGTCCACCGTGAATCAGTTTCGTCGTTCGAGATGACGTGCCCGAGGCGAAATCAGCCCGTTCCAAAAGCAGGACCGAAAGCCCGCGTGAGGCGGCATTTTGAGCCACGCCAGCGCCGACGATGCCACCGCCGATCACGACTAGATCGAACTGGCGCAGCGCCGCGACTTCCAGTACCTGATTCCGTGTTTTCATTCGGGGGACGCAGCTTGACCGTTACCTGGTTACTTTAGCCGATTCTTTCGCCGACCTGGCCGCTTGAAACAGGTGCGTTTCCATGATTCGACCTGGACCGGGCGTCCCGGAGCAGCTCTAGCTCAACGCTTGCAGCGGGCGGGAGCGGCGGGAGAAGCTAAATATTCGTTGAATATTTTGAAGATTTGGAGGATTTAAGGCGGGTTAGGTGAGAGCCTATACCGTGAATTTAGTGGCGGTGAGGACAAACAGCCTTCGGCGCTCAAACGGTGCGCCCGACCGCCTTGAGACTGCATCTCGACAACGTTATATTTTGCCCATCTTGTTGAATCCTATCTAAATGATGGGGAAACTTGCCTGACAATTTCGTATCCTTGAAAGCGCTCTATTCCTTGTTATTCGGCACGGGGTTATTCGGCACGTGGTTATTCGGCACGGGCTGTTCGGCACGCAGCACCAGGGCGGGGATTGCCCCCGAACCATGTGCTAAAGCGTACTAATGTCGGTATTTCTAGAGAGGAACTACGTTGAAAGCTGTATCACGTTTTCAGAAGAAACTGCAAGAACCCCGCCGGATTTCAGCCGTGCTGGTCTCTTTTGCCGCTTTGCTGAATGGCACTGCATACGGTGCAGCTGCGGCACAGACTCAAACGACAATCGTTCAACAATCCCCGGCGCGCACGCCTGTCGCTGGAACCGCCAACGCGGTCAAGCCGTTCGCAGTTCCCGGACTCAAGCCCGAAGATGTGAAGGTAGTTCCAGCCGGGACGAGCGCCATCACTCAGATTCCCAACTACGAAATTCCTCAAAGTCCTGAAACCATAGAGAAAGTGGAAAAGTGCGAAGCCGAAGGTGAGCGCTGGTTCGCGCAGCACATGATGGATAAGGCGCTCGAAGCCTGGCAACGGGGCTACGGTCTTTCCATGGAAATGAAGTACACGGAAGGGCAGGGACATGCGCTGATCAACATGTGCCGGGTCTACGTCGAGCGCGGTGAGTTCACGAAAGCCAAATACATGGGTGAAAACGCTGTCGAAGTGTTGGTTGATACCTCAGACAGAAAAGCTCTTGGACGCGCCAGAATTCAGTTGGCGAGGGCGTACTTCGGTTTGCAAAATGCCGTGGCGGCAGGGGCGCAGCTTGATGATGCCCTGAAGATTCTTACATCGTCGAGCACATATTCGAATTCGTCCGAGGCAGCTGAAGCGCTCATGCTGTCTGGCTCCGTTCTTATCAAAATCAACAGGCTGAAAGATGCGCTTCAATTCTATGAAGCAGCCGCTAACTATTACGAGCAGGCGAGCGATCAACCGCGCGCCGTCGCCACGAGAATCACGATCGCCAGTTTCATGGACGAATTCGGGTTCTACATGGCGGCCCTCGAAGAAGCTAACAAAGCCGTTTCGGTAGCCCACTCGGCACCGCAAGATCTGCCCACCAACATGGCCGCTCTTGGAGCGTTGGGTATGGCACAGTATGACCTGTGCGAATACAGCAACGCTCGGAAAACGTACGAAGACGCTTTGAAAATTGCTCAGAAGCTGAAGATCACCGAAGTACCGCTGAGCCCGAGAGCTTATATAGATCTCGGCTACGGTTGCAGTCTTGCTGCCACCGGAGATCTGGATATGGGCAAACAGGTGATCGAGCGGACGCTGCCGTCGCTCAAACAGATCGGCTCCGCCCACGGTCAAGCAGAAGCGCTCAACACCCTCGGCACGGCTGAGGAGCTGCAAGGTCAGCACACCAAGGCCGCCGCTTTCTTCCAGCAGTCGCTGGACATGCAGAACATCATCACGCCTCGGCAGCCGAAGCTGAACATCATCGTGCTGCAGAATATCGCGGCCGTCGAGTCGCGTTCGGGCGACAATCGCAACGCCAAAATGCACCTCAATTTCGCTTTGCAGTTGTTGAAGAATTACAAGTCCGAGCTGCTCACCGCTCGCACGTACTGCTCTCTTGCCGAAGTCGCCCTCAAGATGACCAACCCGGCTAAAGCCGAGGAAAACGTCAGGCAAGCTATTGAGATCGGCGAAAGCATAAACGATGACGCATCGTTGTGGCGCGACTACACACTGCTCGCCAAGATGCAGCTCGCCAACGATCAAACCAAAGAAGCTAACGAATCAATCGCCAGCGCCCTCTCTCATTTCCGCTCACCCCAAGCGGGAGCCTTCCCGTTGCCTGACAGACTCGGATTCGTCTCCGCTCGCGAAGATCTCGGAGAACAACTGGTGGCATTGCTGGCCAGAAGCGGCAACGGAGAGCAAGCGCTGCTGACGGCAGAGCAGCTGAAAGAAGAAGCGTTCAACAATGAATGGCATCGTCGCGGCGGGCAAGTCAAACCGGATGATAAAGATATCTACACCGAATTGACGATTCAACGCGCCCACCTTTTCGCCGCCGAAGCAAACGGTGATCCGAAGGGAACGCTCAAAGATTGGAAAGAGTGGCTCGGTCGATTCCGGGCGTTGGTCGTTGACAACAAGCCGCTTGCCCGGCTGGTAGCACCGGTGCCCACCACCGCTCAAGAAGTGTTGAAGTCGGTCAAGCACAGCCAGAACACTCTGATCGAGTACCTCGTCGGCGCCGACTCTTCGGTCGCCTTCACTGTGGAATCGAACGGACGGATCACGGCTACTGTACTGTCTGTGACCCGCAAGCAACTGCAAAGCCAGGTCTCGGCGCTGTTCGCCAGTCCGACCGGCACCCCTGCCGACTCCCAAAACGCCAGACGGCTGCTGCAAGCTCTGTACAACGAGTTGATGCCGGCGTCGTTGCGAACGTATCTGCCCAAGAGCTCCGATCAGATGGTAACCATCATCCCGGACGAAGTTCTGTTCAACCTGCCGTTCGCAGCCCTGATCGATCAACAAGGCAAGTTCCTGGTTGAGCGGTACACCATGACCCTGGCGTCATCGATCGGCATGTTTATCGACAGCCCACCGAAATACTCTGACGAATTCAGCATGGTTTACGCCAGCGGGTCCAACAGCACTGCCGGACAGAGTGAGGCGAGCATGATCACCAACGCCCTCTCTTCTCAGCGCGTCACCAGGCTGTTCGGCAAAGACGCCGACCTGAACGCATTGCAAGAGCAGGCGCGCGGCAAGACGATCGTTCACCTGGCGAGCAGTGTGGCGATGTCATCGAATCCGATGAGCGCTCTCGTTCCTCTGATCTCCAAGGAGCAGCCGGACGCCGGTCGCAGAGTTACTGCCAGCAACCTGTTTGCCAGCAACCTGAGCAATGATCTGGTGGTGTTGAGCGGTACTTCCATCAACGTCAAAGACGTGCAAGGCTCGGCGGTGAAACTGTTCAGCCGCGGATTGAACTACGCCGGCGCCCGCAACATACTTATGAGTCTGTGGCAGGAGCCGGATCCGGAGAGAACCCAGGAGCTGGTCGAGTTCTACCGCAACGAACAGGCGGGCATGTCGCAAGCACAATCGCTGCGCAAAGCCCAGATGCTGGCGTTGTCTCGAGATCCCTCACCCAGATCGTGGGCTGCCTTCCAACTGCTCGGCCCCGGCTTCTAAGCCGGCTGGTCGTGAAGCATCAGGGGAGCATCGAATGTGGTGCCCACCCTTACCGTTGATTCCATTTCGGTGGCTTGCTTTTGTAGAACGTTCGACCTGGGTGAGTTGTCTAAACCGCATCCATCCGCCCTTCGGCCATCTCGACTAGAACATCCGGCAGCTGCTTGAATACTGTAAATGCTCAGCTGGGCTGTTGGTGATATATTCTGGTTGTTGTAAGGAATCTCCCCTGGCCGAAAATGAACCTGCCCCGTTCCGCAGCAGCAAAAGGTCAAAGCGATGCCGAAAAAGAGTAAGAAGATAGAGCACACCGAGTTCCCCGAGGCTCTGCCAACCGGCTGTCTCAATGAGATTCCGGACGCGATCAAAGAGATCGAGCAGTGCCAGGACGGTCCGGTCCTGGTCATGAAACACCTCAAGCAGGGTGTCGACGTTCTTCACGCTTGCGTCACCATATACTTCGCTGCCCAATACGTTGAGTTCCTCGAGGGGGAGGAAGATATCGAAGCGCCACCAAAGCCGGTCTTGGATTATCTGGAACGAGCTTGCCGAATCCTCAACATGAACGAAGTAGCGGATGCGCTGCAGCAAGATTTCATGATGGCGCTGGCCGCCTTTCGCAACTCATCGCCGGAACTCGATCCGACCGTCAAGAAAAACGCTCACGCCTTCGATCTGTTGATGCCTTGAATTAGGTGTCAATGTCGTTAGCTGAATACGAAGCGGAGAAGCCGAGCATCGCGAGGCGCCGGAGCGCTATATAAAAAGCCGACGGACTCAGAGAAACGAAAAGCGAAGGCAAGGCGCCGAGGAGGCGTCGTAGCCTGAGCGCAAGCTGAATACGAAGCGGAGAAGCCGAGCGTCGCGAGGCGCCGGAGCGCTATATTAAAAGCCGACGGAGCGCATAATTATAAATTGCCTGTGTATCCGCCGCCGGCGATGGTGGCAGGGGCGTCCAGTTGCAACTGCATGGCCGTGCCTGAAGGAATCGTGATATCACGTCCTTTGCGCAGAAGCATGTCGCCTGCGCCCAAACCGCCGCCGATTGCCGCTCCGCTCCAGGCGCCCATGCCGGCCCCGTAACCACGTCCGGCGATAGCACCGACTGCGGTGCCGAGGGCGGCGCCCAGTCCGGCTCCGGCGCCGGTTCTGATCAAGCCCTGACCGAGCTTGGCCGTGCCGCCTTCACCGCGGATCTCCTGTGAGTTGCCTTTCTCTTTGTACTTGCCGATACCGCCTATGAGGTGACCGGTGATCGGAGTTTCCACGCCATCGGGAGTGCGCAGTTTGTTGAACGTCATCTGCAGCGCTCCGGAACGGCTCAATCTGCGCCCCGCTTCTGCATCGGTGATTGTGCCGAGCACGGTCGAACCGGCGGGAATTGTCGAATCTCCCAGCGATACCGATTGGGTTATCTGGGCTTGAATCATGTCGCCGGCCTTGGCTGCCTGAGTCGATATCGATGTCTGCAGACTGATCGGAATTACCAACCCCGCCGGAGCGTAGGCTACGCGTCCTTGACGGTATCCGGGTCCACCAGGTCCACCGCCGTAGGGAGGCTGACCGTAGGCAGGCGGTTGGGCGGCGCCGTAAGGAGGTTGTCCGTAAGGCGGCTGACCGTAATTAGGAGGTGGAGTTTGAGCATAGTTGCTGCCGCCGGGGCTGTACTGAACAGGCTGATATCCGGTCTGAGGCTGTTCGTAACCGCCGCCCTGGGGTGGGGCTGCCATCGGAGGGGCGCCGCCGCCGGATTGGGCTCCGGACAGTTGGGCTACATAACTGTTGACGCCGTTTTGATCTTGCATCGCTGCTTTCAGTCCATCCGCCCATTTGCCGGCGAGCGCAGCCGGAGTCATTCCAGCCGCTTGAGCAGCGGCGCTGTCCACAGTCACGACCTGGTATCCGCCCACCGTCACCACCGGCACGCCTTTGGCGTAGACGATGTTGACCGCCTGCGGTCCGCGATCTTTGGCGGCAACCAGAGCGTTGTCTAAATTGTTTTGTACCTGGTCGGAGTTCAGCCCGCTTGCTGCGGCTGGAATCGAGAACGCCGTTTGTCCCGCCACTCTGACATCGCTGTCAGCCAGCACCGCCGGTGCTAGTACAAGCGACTGGGCCAAAAGGACGCCGGCAATCAAGGACTTCTTTGCTGCATCAAAATTTCCGCTCATAATTTTTACCTTATCAATTTTGGGGCTGACAGCTAATGCCTATTAATAGGGGTTCACCTTGGTCGAATCCAGCGTCAGCCGCGAGCTTAACGCCATCTGAATCGGTAGACACCGAGCAATATACCAATGTTCCCAAGATAGTGTCTGAGAGCGTCCTAAACAGCCAATTTCGATCAATCTCCTAACCTGCGTTGGCAAGACGATCTCTCAGTTTAGTCAGGTTTTTGTGCAGGTTTTGTGTGAGAGCATTAGTCATGGAGGTAATTCCATGACTACAAAAGAAAAGCCGCTCGGGGGGCGAACCGCCGTCGTCACCGGCGCCAGCCGGGGCATCGGCAAAGCGATCGCCCTGGCCTTAGCGGATGCGGGGGCGGACGTGGCGATTCTCTCCCGGAGTGCCAAAGAGATAACTCTGGTTCAGAACGCCATTGAAGGATGCGGTGTCAGATGTCTGGCCGAGGAGTGTGATGTTACCGATAATCAGCGCCTGGAGAAGTTTATCGAGAGGTGCGCCGAGCGGCTGTCGCCTCCGGCGATCCTTATAAACAACGCCGGCGTCTACTCGACCCAACCTCTTATACATCGCTCCCCCAACCTGATGGAGATCTGGCAACAGACTTTGAACACGAACCTGACGGCGGCCATGTGGGCGACCAAATGCGTTCTGCCGGACATGATTCGAGTGGGTTGGGGGCGCGTAGTGAATATCTCCTCGATATCCGGAAAGGCTGGTGAGCAGTTTGGCTCCGCCTACTCGGCGTCGAAGTTCGGCATGATCGGTCTAACTCAGTCGGTCGCTCTCGAAGTAGCGAAAATGGGCATCACGGTAAACGCCGTTTGCCCGGGCTGGGTCGATACCGAGATGGCGATCAAGCAGCTCACCGACGAGAAATGGTGCAAACTAAACGACGTTCCCGTAAACGAATCGATCGAGATCGCCCGCATGTCGGTTCCGCACGGCAGGCTGATCCAGCCGGAAGAGGTTGCCAGCCTGGTGGTATTTCTTTGCGGAAATGATGCCGGCAGCATAACCGGACAAGCGATCAACATCTGCGGGGGGTTATCATTGCATTGAGGAAGGTTGGGGAGCACCGGATTTGACACGAGTTTCAGATCGCATCGAAAAGGCGATGACAAAAAACAGGTGGCCGTTGATCGAGATCGACGGATTGAGTTTGCACGTCTCGCCTTTGCTCGCAGATGAGCCGCGGCTGAAACATGCCTTCACCACCCGCCTGGGAGGCGGTAGCGCCGAGCCTCTCAACTGGTTCAATCTGGGACGCCACATCGACGATCCGGGCGCGCGTCAGGACGCCATGACGAATAGGGAGAAACTTTGCGCCGCTCTGAATCTGGATTTCGGCCGCATGGTTGTACCGGGACAAGTTCACTCGGCCCGCGTCGTCTCTACTCATGCCAGAGAGTTTGCCCAGGTCGACTCAGTCGCCACCGGCGAAAGCGGGGTTCCTATACTTCTCCACTTTGCCGACTGCGTGCCGATTATTCTGTTCGATCCCTATACACCAGCTCTGGCGGTCGTTCACGCCGGTTGGCGAGGAACGGCACAGTCGATTGTCCGAGCCGCTGTTGAGTTCCTCCAAGAAAATCACGGTGTGCAGCCGGGCAATATTCTGGCGGCGATCGGTCCGGCTATTGGCAGCTGCTGCTATCCGACCGGCGACGACGCCGCCAGACAGCTGGCTGCAACGGTTTCTCAGGGAGAGCAGCTGATTAAGTGGCTGGAGCAGCCGCGCCCTGATCTGAAGGGGCTCAACGCCATGCAGTTGCTGGAATCCGGCGTTTCCCGGATCGACGTCACCGACCTGTGTACAGCCTGCCAACCCGAACTGTTCTATTCACATCGGTTCTCAGCCGGAAAGACCGGCAGACAGGGCGCTATAGCCTCTATTAATTATATTTCGTAGCGCTACCTGTTCCGGATCGCCGTTTCGACAGACAATAGAGGCATAACGGTTAGGATCCGGTTTGCTGTGCCATTCAGTCGAACAAAGTTTAGTCGTAAAGTCGTGGGGATTGCCGTATGTGGTGCCCAGGCGACTTCCTGGCAGGCAGGGTTCGCCGAACAGATTCCGGGCAGTCATGATGGCGTTCAAACCGAGGCGTCGGCGGCTCCAGCCGGCGGTTTCCCCCTCTCTCCCCAGGCGCCTACTCGGGTGTCGCGAGACGGATCTGCGCCGGACAGTGCTGGGCCGACGCCGGCCGATGTCGGCACCGCCAATCCTTTGGCTCAGCCCGCTTCTCCTCAGGCGACCAAAGAACAGCAGCAAACGCAGAAGAAGTCTGAATCGGCGAAGAGTGGAACATCCACCAACAACAAAACATCCGAAAAAAAGAATACATCCACTTTGTCCTCGAAAAACGCTGCCCCCACACAAGACGGAGCATCGCCGAAGAAGGGACAGAATGGCAGTGCTAGGAAGACCACCGCATCTGCCAAACCCAGTAAATCGAAAGGGGTGCGACCTGCCGATCAATCGGACTCTGTCCTCAAAGGGGAACAGCCGATGCTGGCGCCGCTTCAGCCGCAACTGGCTCCGGTGGCGGACGACAGTAAGGCCGCTTCCACCAAATCTGGCACCACGAGCGGTGCGGCAAAAGCACCTCCCGGCGATGGAAGTGAGGGTTATCCAACCGTCGGCAAGCTGGAGACAATCACCTTCGGCGGCTCCACGCCCAACGTTACCATCGAGGACCGTCTGGCTAAACTGGAAAACGCAGTTCTCAAAAAAACCTTTTCCGAAGATTCTCTGTTCGATCGAACAGAGCGATTGAAGCACATTTTGCTCGGCGCCGATCAACAAGAGCCCACTGCCAACATGTTTCCCGGGGTGGAACCTTATTTGCCGTTGATGGAGCAACCACTCGACACCGGCTTCCAGAATCCCGGCGATCTGATGACGCAGTATCTTCAACAGGTGATCTCTCAACCGGAGAATCAGACGGAGATCTCGAAAGAACAGGCAGGCTCATACGCCTTGGAGCTGATCAACGAATTGAGAGGGAAGATCGGAGTGCCGCCGCTGGTTGCCGATCCGACGGCAGCTAAAATAGCCTCCGAACATGTGCACGATCTCTCTTCGCGCGGCGTCATCTCTCACTCCAACACCAAAGGTCAAAATCCGGACAGGCGCTATACAGTTGCCGGCGGAGCCGGTTGCGTCTCTGAGGCACTTGTGTCTGTGAGCCGGGCCGATATGACCTTGACCAAGCCGACTCGATCTTCGATCGCCCAGCTGATCAAGAAGTTGATCAGCCATCAAGACGACAAAGAGACTTTGTTCGGAGCTGATGCCGGTGAGGTCGGACTGGCGTTCGAATGGACTGCGGATAAACAGAAATTGTTCGGCTGCGTCGAGGTGGTCACCGCCCACGGTACCGTCAATCCGATACCGACCGATGTAAAAGTGGGCGAGAAGATCGAGGTGAGCGGCACGATTGAGCAGCCGTATCATTTCGAGCGAGTGACGGTCGCCTGGGAAGGCAGCCATTCTCTTGACTCCTCGACGGATGAATCGGAGGAAGCGTTACCTTACTTTCCCCCGCTCGACTACGCCGCCTTTCAGCAAAAGTCCGAGCACGATTACAGCACCGCCCTGACGGCCTTGCGCATTGCCGGTGTGGCGGCAGCGTTGGCTGGAGGCGTGTTCATGCCGCCGGTAGCGTTGGCGGCCCCGATGATCGCCATGTCCGGCGGTTTCGGCGGCGGGCGCGATCCGAAGCCGGCGTCGGATATTCCGGTGCATGGCGGAGTTCACACCGATGGTACTGCATTTAGTGCAAAGGTTCCGATAAACAACGGCGGCAAGGAAGGTATATACTACATTACAGTCTGGGCATCCCTCGGTAAGGGAACAAAGATGATTCCCGTGAGTCGCAGAGCTGTAGTAGCCGAAGGATCGTCTGAGTCCGTGAAGGCCAAAATCGATCAGGATGAACCGGGCCATAAACATGAGAAGTAACTCGTCGCTCCACCTCCTTTGTCTGGTCGCACTGCTCACTTTAATGATCTCGGGACAGTCTGCGAACGCTCAGAGGGTCTCCCGGGGCGATGGATCGCTGCCAGGCGGCACCCAGTCCAACACCTTGCAGTTCGCCACTCAGTCGACGACGCTGCAGTCCGGCACTCAGTCGACGACGTTGCAGTCCGGCACTCAGTCAACGACGCTGCAATCCGGCACTCAGTCGACGACGTTGCAATCCGGCACTCAGTCGACGACGTTGCAGTCCGGCACTGAAGGGGCGCTCATTCAAGGGGGAGTCGAGCATGAGACCGGTCCGCTCAATGTGCTTATCGTGCTTGACTGTTCCTACAGCATGAAAGAGAAAATCTCAGGCACTGCCAAGATGGCTTGCGCCAAACACGTTTTGGAAGAGGTGATGTCGCGAATTCCTCCGGACATCAATGTCGGTTTGCGCGTGTTCGGGCAACAACACTCCATGATGATCGATATGGACTGCCGAGCGACCGCCCTTTTAGTACCGCTGGGTACAGGCAATCGAGGTTCCATCATCCGCGAAGTCAGACAGCTCGAACCCAACGGTATGACGCCTCTGACCTTCGCTCTGGAGCAGGCGGCCGGAGACGATTTCCGTGGCGTCCAGGGTCGCAAAACCATAATATTGATCTCTGACGGCATGGACACATGCGGACAAGATCCGTGCCGGTTCATCTCGATTCTGCCGAGCTTTGGCATCAAAATCAAAATCAACGTCGTCGGTGTCGATCTGAAAAAGGAACCGGGAGCACGAAACGAACTTAACTGCATCGCCGAAAAATCCGGCGGCAAATACTACGATGCCAACACCGCCGCTCAGCTTATCGACAGCATCTCAGCCAGCGTCAACGAAGCAATCTCAGGACGCGTCATCATCAAAGGCTCCAACGCCAAGAATGTGGAGACGCCACCGGAGCTGATACCGATGCAGCCGATGCAAAAGCTGGAGCAACTGGTCCCCGTTCCCAAACAACCGTAGGGTAACAGCGAGTTCTAGCCGTCTGTGAGTGGGCGGGCGCTGATGGTTTGGCGCTGGGTGATATTGCTGATGGTGTTCTGAACGACACGGCTGTAGCTGTTGGCTACGATCGATGGTACGAATCCCATGAGCATGATCAAGGCGGCCATAACGTAGACGCAGGACTTTTCCCAGGCGAAGGCGTCGGTCAGATGACCGGCCCATTTAGCTTGCTCTTCCCCGTAGAACAGGCGCTTCAACAGCCACAACATGTATCCCGCCGTCAAGATGACGCCGAAGCAGGCGAAGATGATCCATCCCTGTACGCCGGCCACGGCTGCGCTTTGCTGAGCCATCCAGGAGCTGTACGAACCGTAGAACACAGCCGACTCGGCCACAAAACCGGACATGCCGGGCAAGCCGAGATTAGCCAGAGCCATGAACATCCACATGTAGAAGAGGACCGGCATCTGTTTTCCGAGTCCACCGCCGATCTCAGGCAGCAAGCGCGTATGGCAGCGCTCGTAGATGCAGCCGACGAGGAAGAACAGACCGGCTGATATGAGGCCGTGGCTGATCATCTGGAAGATGGCGCCGTTCAATCCAGCCGGAGAGAGAGAGCCGATGCCAAGCAAGATGAACCCCATATGGCTGACGCTGGAGAAGGCGATGATCCGCTTCATATCCTGCTGCACCAGGCAGGCAATCGCTGCCCAAACGATGTTGAAGGCACCGAGATACATAATCCAGTTGCCGAAGTCGATAAATACGTTAGGGAAGAAACCCATGCAGATGCGGACCAGACCGTAAGAACCCATCTTCAGAAGCAGTCCCGCCAGGATCATTGAGATGGGAGTGGGCGCTTCCACGTGCGCATCCGGCAGCCATGTGTGGAACGGGAACGACGGAAGCTTGATGATGAACGCGAGGAAGAACCCGAGGAAGGCGATTGTTTGAGCGGCTTTGGGGAGGTTGGCGGCGTTCTGGGCAAGCTCTCTGAAATCCAATGTGCCTGTCACGCCGACGAACGCCTGGCTCTTCAAAGTGAAGAAGAGGAACAACAATGAGCCCAGCATGAGGATGCCACCGGTGAAGGTGTACAACAAGAACTTCATGGCCGCGTACGCTCTATTCTTCCCACCCCAGATGGCGATGAGGAAGTACATAGGCACCAGCTCGAACTCGAAGGTGATGAAGAACTGCAATAGATCTTGGGATGTAAACACACCGAGAATGGAGAATGTCAAAAGCATGACAAGGCTGTAGTACAGCTTTTCACGCATCTTGATCCACTGGCTGGCCACCAGGGCAAGCATCGTCACAACCGTTGTCAGCAAAACGAGAGACATGCTCATGCCGTCAACGCCGACCGAGTAGTTAAGAGGAAACGGACTGCTTATCCACTCATGACGAAACACCAGTTGCATCAATCCGTTGTTGTCCCAGTTCATTTTGCTGGCGCAGAAGATTGAAGTCAGGAGCATGGCGCCGCCGAATGTCAACGCTGTCGGTCGAGCCGATTTCTCCGGTAAGAGCGCGATGAGCGCACAACCGATGAGTGGCAGTAGAAGCAAAATAGTTAGTAAAGAAGAGTTGTCCATAACTTTCCAATCGAAAACAACAACGCGCACAGTATATCGGGGCGGGAAGCACAGTTCCAGCCAGCTGGCGTAATTAAATGTCGGTTTAGTCCGTTGCTCAAGAGAAGATTCTTCTCACGCGTGAAACGTGCCTTTATCAATACGCCCGCATCCTTGTATATTGTGTAGATTTGAGCACGTATCGAAGAATCCGGCTCGCTTACCACTGGAGAACACCTTTGCTACCCTCACCGATTGATCTCGTCACGAGCGCGCAGTGGATCGTTTTCGCGCCTGCCCTAGTCGCCGCCTTCATCATTTTGTGGCCGGGCTGGCCCAACCTTCACACTTCCCGAGTCGGCAAAACAGTTGCCTCGACTCTGTCGATCGGAGCGGTGCTGTACGGATTTTGTCATTCGTTGTTGCTGCTGCACGCGTTCTTGACTGACCCTCAAACGGTTCAGCACCTCGCCCCTGTCGAGTGGACCTTCTTCCAGTCCGGTCAGACTGGACAGCTAGGGGCGGTGCAGTTCGGTTTGGGTGTGCTTGTTGATAACCTCTCCGTCATGATGCTGCTTGTCGTCACGAGCGTCAGCTTGGTGGTGCAGATATATACGCACGGCTATATGCGTGAAGATCCGGGCTACTCGCGTTTCTATGCGTACCTTTCTATGTTCACCGCCTCGATGCTCGGGCTGGTGGTTTCTACCAATCTTTTCGAGATGTTCTTCTTCTGGGAGTTGGTGGGGGTATGTAGTTATTTTCTAATTGGTTTCTGGTTCTTCAAAGAGTCGGCTTCAAAAGCCTGTATCAAGGCTTTTGTTGTAAACCGAATCGGCGACTGCGGATTTTTGATCGGGTTGCTCATGCTTTTCGGTGCCACTCAGTCTTTGTGGGCCGGGCACAACATCCTCTCTTTCGTCGGTCCCGGACCGACTCTCAAAGGCGTTCTCGAGCAAGCGCTCACTCAATCGCCAAAACTGTTGAGCTACGAAAACCCGTTGCTCTCACTGTCGCCCACGAACCTCGCCTTGATCTCGGTTTTGATTTTCTTCGGTCCGATGGCGAAGTCTGCTCAGTTCCCTCTGCACGTCTGGCTGCCGGACGCGATGGAAGGCCCGACGCCAATCTCCGCCCTCATCCACGCCGCCACCATGGTTGCCGCCGGTGTATATCTGGTGGCACGCGCCTATCCTATCTGGCAGGTGGTGCCTCACGGTGAAGTGAGCTACGGACTGCAGTTCATCGCCTTCATCGGCACATTCACAGCGTTCATGGCAGCCACCATCGCCATGAGTCAGTTCGATATCAAGCGTGCTCTAGCGTGGTCTACAGTTTCGCAGTTGGGTTATATGTTCGCCGGTCTGGCGGCGGGAACCTTCACCGGCGGTATGTTCCACCTTTTCAACCACGCCTTTTTCAAAGCCATGTTGTTCCTCTGCTCAGGCGCCGTCATTCACGGCATGCACGGTGAACAAGACATGCGCAAGATGGGAGGTCTGTGGAAACACATGCCGGGAACGGCCATATGCTTTCTGATTGGAACCCTCTCCATATCCGGTTTCCCGGGGCTGAGCGGTTTCTTCTCCAAAGACGATATTATCGGCGCCGCCTGGAACTACAATCATCTAATGGGAGCGGTCCTATTGTTTACGGCGTTCCTGACCGCATTCTATATGTTCCGCATGTTCTTCATGACCTTCACCGGCGAATACAGAGGCGGGGAGGTTCATCCTCACAACTGTCCGCCGGCGATGGTCTGGCCGTTAGGTGCGTTGGCGATCCCTTCGGTTCTCTCCGGCTGGCTGGGGGTTCCGCTCGGCTCGGCCATGGACTGGTTCGCCGGCAAGAGCGAGGCGCCCAATCCGTTTAGTGCTTTCGTCTATTACGTGCAGCCGCACTTTGAAGCGGCCAATCCAGGCATGATGCTGGCCGGCACGAGCTGCGCCTTTGTCGGAATAGTTCTGGCGTGGCTGGTGTACGAAAAGAAAACGGTTTCCATCAACACTGTTATTGCCGGCAGCACCAATGCGCTGCTGTCCGGAGTTTACAAATTCTCATTCAACAAATGGTACTTCGACGAGGCGTACTTCTGGGCGCTCGACCGGCTGATGTGGCTGTACAAGGCGGCATGGAGCCTGATCGATATGTTCATCGTAGACGGCATCGTCAACGGCTCCGGTCTCGTCACCGAGACCTGCGGTCAGTTGCTTAAATACACTGAGAATGGGCGGGCGCAATCATACGCCCTGGTGATCTTCAGTTTCGTGACCGTTTTGACGCTGGTGGTTTATTTCTTCCATCCCTAAATTGGAGTAGCGATGTCAAAGTCAGATGAAACACATCAGTCAGCAGACGTCCACGACGACGCCGGACATGGGCATGGACACGACGCGCATCCGGTCGACGTAGATTTTGTCGACGAGACCAGCGGCTACGACAGACTGCTGCAACTGGTTTGCGTTTTAGCCGGGGCCGGATTGGTGATGATGATGTGGCTGTTTGTATCGTCGCCGATCACCGCTACCGAAGAGCACAACTTCGAGAATCTGCCGCCTGCTCATAGCGCCCAGTAGACGGTTTGCCGGATGTTTCGACCGAGATGCCAACTCCTATTGGAGTTGATTCCTTTTATGTCCGAATGTAATCAAGAGTCGGCGTGAGGGAATCTGGATTCACTGCCGTCCGCCGCCGATCTCCCCTGCCGGGCAGAGGGGATAACAACTTTACAGGATGGCTCTGACCGCTCATCTCAAGGTGGACCTGTGCTATCTTATGCCGTTGAGCGGTTGCCTCTGTCCGCCCCAATCCAGGCGCCAGAACAGCCGACCGGTAGGGCACCATTACGTTCCCGACATATAACCCGGGTATATCTGTTAAGAATTTGCGGAACCCCGACAACTTTTGAGGATGAAGATGCAAGAAGTCACAATCGGTATTGCCGGAGCCGCCGGAGATGGTCTCGATAAGTCAGGCGACTCTCTTGCTAAAACATGTGGCAGACTCGGACTGCATGTCTACGCGTATAACAGCTATCAATCAATCATCCGAGGCGGCCACATTTGGCTCATGGTGCGCATCGGCGAGGACAAAGTTTATTCACACGGCGACGGACTGTCGGCTCTAGTCGCTCTCAACCAAGACTCCATCGAGCGCCACGCCTCAAAAGTCGAGGAAGGTGGCGTTATCATCTTCAACTCGGACAAGATCAAATGCGATCCTGCCCTGGTTCGTAAGGGTGTACAGATACTGCCTCTACCGGTGGCTGAGATCACCGCCGAAGTGGTGAAAGAGCACGGCGCCCTCCAGGCAATCATGCAGAACACCATCGCCATCGGTGCCATTCTCTATCTGGCGCAGCTCGGCATGGATGAAGCGGCGAGCGTGATGGCAGATACCTTCGGACACAAGGGACAGAAGGTCATCGACCTCAACGTCAGCCTTTTGAAGGTCGGCTACGAGCACGCTAAGAAGAACGCCAAGACGTTCACCAATGAGTGGAAGTTCTCCAAGAAGAGACGTCCGTTCGTCACCGGCAACGAAGCCACGGCGATTGGAGCAGCGGTGGGCGGATGCAAGTTCTACTCCGCTTATCCGATGACTCCGGCGTCGACGATTTTGCACTGGATGGCGAACCACACCCAACAGACCGACATCGTCGTCAAACAGGGTGAAGACGAACTCGCCGTAATGAACATGACGGTCGGTGCCGGTATCGCCGGCGTGCGGGCGATGTGCGCCACCTCTGGTGGTGGCTTCGCGCTCATGACCGAAGCGTTGGGTATGGCTGGAATTATGGAAGTGCCCATAGTCTGCGTTGAAGTACAGCGCGGCGGTCCGTCCACCGGTTTGCCGACCAAGACCGAACAAGCGGATCTGTTCCAGGTGTTCGGTGCTTCCCAAGGAGAGTTCCCCCGCATCATCGTCGCTCCCAGAGACACCGGTGACTGCTACGTAACCACCTCTCAGATCTTCAATCTGACCGACAGGTTCCAACTGCCCGCCATCATCATGAGCGACCTGCTTCTGGGTGAGCACCCGGAAACAGTGGATGCCGAAGTGTTCAACCCCGATGTCAAAGTCGATCGCGGAGAAATGGTGCACGAGTGGCCGGAAAAAGACGGCAAGTACAGGCGGTTTAGATTCACCGAATCCGGCATCTCGCCTCGCGCCTTGCCCGGCACCGCCAACACGCTATACGTCTCGGCAACCGACGATCACGACGAAGAGAGCATTCTCATCTCAGACATGTTCACATCAGCGCCGGTGCGCCGCATGATCAATCAGAAGCGCTTCCGCAAGATGGAACTTTTGAAGAAAGAGCTTCCGGCGCCGAAACTCGAAGGTCCGGCCGATGCCGATGTGACTCTCGTTACCTGGGGCTCGACCTCCGGCGTAGTGAAAGAAGCAGCGGAGAAGCTGACTGCCGATGGCATCAAAACCAACTTCCTCGTGATCAAATGGATCGTTCCGTTCCACGATAAGGAAGTAGCTGAACTCTTGAACAAAGCGAAGAAGAAGATATCGGTTGAAGTCAACTTCACCAGCCAAATGGCGAAGTATATCCGCATGGAGACAGGCGTTGTCATGGACGCCCATATCACCAAGTACAACGGTGAACCGTATCAACCGAAGCAAGTGGTTGCTCGCGTGAAAGAGATTCTCGCCGGCAAGACACACGATCTGGAGCTGACTGAGATCGAAGCCCGCGAAATGGCCTACCACCATCTGCGCACTCATTATTCGGAGAAGTTGCGTCCGGTCAAACTGGTGAAAGAGTCGGCTAACGGCCACGGTGAGCCGGTTTGGAATATCGAATTCGCCGAGCGCGCATCAGGTAATAAAGGCGCTACCATGAAGATAGGCGCCGTAACAGGGACGACATATTCATTCGTGAAGGATGAATAGACTTAGAGGAACGGTCAGGCAGTAATCACCTTGTCGCGGATAGTGAGGAATAGAGATGGCAACTGTAATTGAGCTCCCGATAGATACGTATAAAGGACCGGTCGATCCCGACTGGTGCCCAGGTTGCGGCGACTTCGGCGTGTTGCGCTCGGTGCAGCAGGCGGCCGGACGGCTTGGTATCCTGCCGAAGGATCTTCTGATCGTTTCAGGGATCGGCTGCTCCTCGAACCTGCCCGGTTTTATTCATGCGTACGGCATTCACAGTTTGCACGGTCGCGCCGTTCCGGTGGCTACAGGCGCCCACCTCGCCAACACCGACATGAAGGTCGTCATCACCGGCGGTGATGGAGACGGCTACGGTATCGGCATCGGACACCTCATTCACGCGATGCGCAGAAATTTGGACATCACCTATGTGGTCATGGACAATCAGATATATGGATTGACGACAGGACAGGCTTCGCCCACTACGGCCAAAGGGCACAAGACCAAATCGACGCCGGTCGGCAATGCTGAAATGCCGCTCAACCCGATGGCTCTCGCCATCACCTCCGGTGCGACATACGTAGCCCGCGGTTTCTCCGGTGAGCAGAAGCAGTTGGCTGATCTGATTCAGGGTGGAATCGCCCATAAAGGTTTCGCTTTGATCGATGTCTTCAGCCCGTGCGTGACCTACAACAAGGTCAACACCTACCAATACTTCAAAGAGCGCATATATAGGTTGGAAGATCAGGGCTGGGATCCGACCGATTTCCATAAATCTCTGGAAAAGTCGTTCGAGTGGGGCGACAAGATTCCTGCCGGGCTCCTGTACAAGACAGAGCAGCCAACCTATGAAGACAGCGAACCTATCTTCAAGAAGGGCGCCCTGGTCAAGCAACCGCTCGGTTTGAGCAAAGAACTGTTCAAAGAGCTGATTGAAGAGCTCATCTAAAAGCCGTAAACCCTGAACCTGTAAGGATTCACGAGAATCTATACGCACTTTCGCGTATACACAATCGCGAATTTACTTGTCGGTTGCCAAGGAGTACATTTACAGGCAAGCCAAATGGATGCCTTGTTACTAAGTTCGCCCCTCAAAATTCGACCGACTAATCCCTCTCTCTCTTACTATTCGGGGTTCGGCCATGATTAGCATGAGTTTGCGACCGGACAGCGTCGCCAAGTCCGTGATCTGGCGAGTGATTCTAATGTTCACATACGCTTCGATGGTGTGGGCGTTTCTCGCTCTCGCCCAATCGATGATCTATACCAACGCTGCCATGCAACATCATCAGCAGATGGTGAACTTAGTCATCGGCAAAGGCAGCGACGCCCAATACGGGACGCTATGCATTCTGGCAGCGTCCGTGCTTCTGGCGACATACATTCACCTCAACCTCTCAGTCGGTCCGCAGGAGAGACTGAGACTGCTCAAGATAAGAGCCCATTTTCTGGCTCGAGTATTTCCGCGGCAGCGCGAGCTGAGAGATCAGATTCTGCTGGGCGATCTGCTTGTTAGCGGTGGTTTTATTGATGAAACTCAGCTGGAGCGAGCCCTTAATCTGAGCCGACTGAACGGCAAAATGTTGAGCCAAACTCTGGTCACGTGCGGCTGGGTCGAGGACCACGATATCATCGCAACAGTGGAGCTGCGACAGAAGATTTTGAATCGTGAGATCAGCCAGTCCGGCGCCTGGGCGATGATGAAGGCCTGCCGTGCGGCGATTGAGTTGCACAACGATCTATCGTTTGCTCCGGTTGTCTCAGCTCCGGCATTCCGCACCACATTCAGTGCTGGAGTCAGGGACACGGTTGTGAACATGGAATCTCATAGAAGAAGCAGAATCGTCAAATCGGCAGAACCTGAAGAGATCGAACCGGTTTGCGACAGAGGGGTCGACAAGCAGAGAAGCTTCCTTCCCTTCGTGCGTAAGGTAGACGTGGCACAAACCGTCGGTTCCAAGCTGGCGAACGCTGTAGACTGCGCCTCGGCTCCGATGATGCTTCCGGCAGCCCAAGAGTATGCCGCCCGGGCTGAAGAGTTCCCCTCCGCATACATGAGCGACAGCCCTTCCAGTTCGCGAAATTCGAGATTAGAACGTGGTATTCAAGCTTTGAAACAGAGCCGGAACGCGAACAAGATTCAAGCCGTCCTCAAATGTCTGACCTTCGACGAACTGCAATCGATGGAAGAGCTAATTACTCGCGGTTCCGATCCGGAAGATAGCGAACTCAAACAGGCGGAGGATGTTGAATTCATCGAACCGGCTCTGTCGTTTGAAGTCGGCTCCTTTGACTCCAGCGAAGATGGACGGGAGCTGGTGCCGATCGTCGATGAGCTCCAAATTGAAAAAATGTCCGATGCGTCTATTGAGAGGAAAATGCAAAGCCAGTCCCATTCGATTAGTGTAGGCGTTACCGACGGTCGTATAGTGCCTTCGGGTGTTCGCTCAGTGGATGAGGGTCGTATAGTGCCCTCACGCGTATGCTTCGTCGATGGGACTGGTGTCTGCATTGTCGCCGAGTACTGCGACGAATAACCCATTACCGAAGCCGATCTTGACGGGGCGATGCCATGCATCGCCCCGTACGACGATGTCTTAGTTGAACTGACCGTCTGCTCGCAACTCGGCCTTGCCTGAATCCATTATGCGAACCAGAACGTCCTTGCCAATATCATCTATCGCCGGTGCGTAAGCGACATCTTGCAACAGCTTGTCGTAGAACTCTCTGGTTTGATAGTGCGACGTCCAATCAGGGATGTCGCGCCACTCTCCGTCGTTGAGGCCGAGGAGCAGCCGGGCTTTGAATGGATCGACTCCGGCCAGCTCAAAGATGGGAATGCGCAGGTCGCGTCCCAGCTCTGTGTCGAACCGCACGTTGCCGGCGCTGTCGACGTCCACGTCTCCGTATATGTCATATCGCCGGACCAGATCCTGACACTCCTCTTTGTACGAGCGGAAAAGATCGAGTCCTTTTGCCGTCAAAGCGTACACTGCTTTCTTGGTGTCGATCTCGATCCAACCGTTCTTTTCCGCTTCGGCGATCGAATCCGCCAGATCCGGATCGTCTTTGGTGACATCGATCGGATACCCATGGGCAATCTGCCAGATGAACCAGATTCTCGCGAACGCCACTACTCGCTGCATGGCGTTCTGCTCTTCATCAGCAGTCTGGCTGGTTGGACCGGTTGCCACCTGTGACTTCGTTGCCGTGGCAACGATGGTCTCAGAACGCATATACTTGGTTCCCTCTCGGTCTGCTTCAATAAATGCGTTCTTCAACGGCTCGTCCGGGTTTAGTCCGTTCCCGTTGGAAGAGATCGATACGTCTTCTCTGATGAACAGCCCCTGCGAATCTTCCGCGAAGAGGCGTTCTTGCATGGCCAGCAGGTCATCGCTCTGTCCGGCTGAGATAATTCCGTCATCAGCCAGTTGCTCCGGAGGGCTGGCTACTATCTCGAAAAAGAAGTCGGCGGCGGGGCGTTTTACGTCCGCTTCGCGGAGCGTAAATACAACCAGGTGCTGACGCCGGTCATCACACAAGCTGAGCACGTACTGCATGGTTACCGTCCCCTGCGAAAGCCGCCGAAGCTACGGGAGCGGAAACCGCCGCCGCCGCCGCTGAGCGACCCGAAGCCGGAGGAGCGCCTGCCGCCCCAGGATGAGGTACCAGTACCGCCCATGGTACTGCCGGAGGAACCAGAGGTGCCGGGGAGGCTGCGATTTGGCGTTGAACCTGGATTAGATGAGAACGACGAGCCGAAGCGAGATTTGCTCTGCAGATCACCGGCAGAGTTCGTCTTGAAGCGGCTGTAAAATGAGTTGTTCGACGTCTGCATCTGCTGGTAGGCGGGTGTGGCCCGGAAGGTGTCGCGATTTTGACGCAGCACTACCACCTGGGGCGCGGGCGTGTAGTATCGACCGCCCCAGCCGCCCATCATATGGGAGACGAGCATCATCTGCAGGATCGGGTTGTCGAGAATGCTGTGATGTCCAGCATAGTAGACATTTCCGTCGCCGCCGGCCACCCGGTAAGGCATTTCATTTTTTACGGCGTCGCCGGTCTGCTCGATAGAGAATAGCTTCTCGTCGCCAGCCTGGAATCCTTGCTTGTTCATCTTGTCTATGTAACCGGTGACAATGAGTTTGCCATTGTCTCTGGTGGCATCGACTGAAACGACGTCTTTGCCGTCGAAAATTTGATTGACCCGCTTCTCGAAGGCGCCCATCCAGGCGTTGAAGTCACTGCCTTTCGTTTCCCAGAAAGCTTTCTGCACCTCTTCTAGATTAATTCGGGAGGCAGTGCCCTCGATCTTTGGCGACGTGTAGTGCTCGTGCACGCCGGATGAGCAGCCACCGAACAGAAGTGCTCCCATAAGAGCATAGGACCCAATACGCGATTGCGATTTATTCATTTCTCCCCCGCAGGCTCCGTCTCAGTCCGGCAGTGGGCCGATTGCTGTTGAAACGTTTTTCGATCCTACTCATGTACTCGAGCTTCCTGTGCCAGCATGACATCGACCTGACCCAATCGGGCGAACATTCATGATGGGTTAACATGGACAGACTTATCTCTAAACCTAATACTGACAACTACTACTAAGAGTCACAATAGTAATGTATGCAGTAGCAGTTTAACTCAGGACCACGCAACCTAAAATGCCCGATGTGGCTGGCTTTTCTTCAAGTCACAGGACACCGAACTAGCAAAATCGCAATTTAATGGTCAGTTGAGATTAGCTGTTCAAATCAAAAAATACGGGTATGATTTGGTAAGACTCGTCTAAGGAGGATCAAGATGGACTCGCTCTCTATTTTTAAAGACCCATGGATCGCCGGCTTGGTTTTGATCCTGCCAGTGGTCATCATTGGCTTAGCCAAGAGCTGGAAGAAATTCAAAGAAAAACGCGAAGGCACTCCTGCCGCCCCAGCAGCCCAGACCGACGCTAGCTCTACCACTACTCCAACCACCCCTTCATAGAATCGGTGGCTGATAATTTACGGCCGGGCGATCTGTCGCCACGGCCGATCAAGACAGGTTGCTTTTGCTGCAACCTCCTGGACTTGTACTAACTCTTACTACGGTCCTAAAAAGTTCGGTGACAGCCCTTGGGCTGCCGTAGTCATCTGCGATCCCGTTTATGCTGGCAGAACTTAATATTTCCGGCAGAGTCTACACGGCATCGGATGACCCGATCGAACTTCTCGCGCTTTTGCGCCGACATATGGACCAAACATTGAGCGATTCAGTTTATCTGTCCAGCGAGCAACTTCTGGCGCTGAAGGGTTGGTTGCTGCTCAAGGCTGAGGAGATGGAACCGGGAAAAGCCATCTGGCTCGAAGAGTCTGTGGACGGCGGCCAAGCCAAGGTCGTAGCAGCAGTCGGTAAGACAGATGCAGGCAATACCGTAGTCTGGCACACGCCGTTACCGTGGCCGTTCGGCTCAGCTGAATCAAGTTCGTAATACATATTTTTATGCGCTCCGTCGGCTTCGGTGCCCTCGCCTCCTCCGCGCGTACTCAACTGCGCTCAGGCTTTTTATATAGCGCTCCGGCGCCTCGCTACACTCGGCTTCTCCGCTTTCTGCCTCCTCGGCGCCTTGCCGTCGCTGCGCGTAAGCGCGCCACGCTTCTCGCTTCCCGAGCGCTTCTAGCGATCGATTTTACGAATTGCGTTGATGGGAGCCGGACGATTTGGCTGCGTAGCAAGCTACCTTGCTAATGCCGGTGATCCCTAGTGTGTTTGCAGCCGCCTTGGACAGATCGAGAACGCGGTTGCCGCAGAACGGACCACGATCGGTTACGGTGACCAGGCAAACGCGACCGTTGTGTGTGTTCTTCACGACCAGGCGAGTGCCGAACGGAAGAAATCTATGAGCACAAGTGAACTTACTTTGATCGAAGCGTTCACCAGATGCAGTGCGTCTTCCGTGAAACTTGTCGGCATATATCGAAGCCACTCCGGCAAACAGTTCGTGAACCCGGAGATCGGCTGACCGCACCACGCCGTAATCAAGGCACAGAGCGCTTTGACATTGACTCCAGAGAAACGCCGATGCGAACAAAACTATCAGTGTTCTTTCGAACATTAGAGAATATCCTCAAGGCAGGGCATTACCACGCTAGCGAGGGGCTAGCGCGTTTGAAACATTGCACATGCTCTACTTACCCATCTAATTCGAATTCAGCACATGCTCAACCGTATATTTATTAACAGTCTCTGGAACAAGGGAGACGTGACAGTCTTGAAAGCGTTAGTAGGACAGGGTTTCGGGCGTCGGCTCTAGCGAGACAATTTCGATAAAAAACAGTGAGATCGAATTACGCACCATCTACGGTTCCACTCCAATGCACCATATATGCAACCGTCGCGCGACTGTATATACCGGGACGGCTAGCCCTCCACGTTCAGCGCTTCACGACTGCTTCATTGTCAGGGCGGCGCACAGCACCGCCCCTACAATTGGTGAGGGGCATGCTGTAGGGGCGACGCCATGCGTCGCCCTAACGACGTTGACACCGGGCAGCGGTCGCCTGCACTTCGCGTCCTTACGGCTGAACGGCCGGTGGCTGTACTGCCGGCTGATCGGCGGATGGAGATGGCTCCGCCGGTGGTGCTGCCGGTCGGTCGGGAGTGGGGACGTGTGAGTCTGTTGGTTGATCTGCTGTCGGCTGCTGTGAGTTCAACATCAGGTCGGAGAGACCCGGTGGTTGTGTTGTTTGGGCTGAGTTGTTGAACTCCTCGATGCCTGTGGTGTCGATCGGTCGAGCGTTGCCGCCGTGGTCGGTGAATTTGAGATGAAGCACTTCGTCCAGTCGGAAGAGAGCGACTATGGGATGAGGGATTGGGTTTTTGATGCCGACTGAATATACATTTTGCCCACTGCTGTCACGCCATCGTCTGAACTCTCTGATTTCGATAGGCAGATTGACGGCATCGAGTATTACCGAAACTCCGGTGATGTTGGTTATGGCGCAGGTCTGCGGTTCTCTCGCGACGTCAAAACTAACGTCGTCGATTTTCACCGCCTTGACCCAATAATGCTTCTCCTGTTTCTGCAGCACCGTAATATCGATAGTCGTGGGCCCGTCTTTCTCGACTTTCACCTTGGTACCGTCTACGCTTACAGCGTGGATTCCCTTTACGAAATCAGCGGCCGGATCGCCGAATTTTGCGCGCGCTTTGGTGGTTGCCTTATCGATGCCATTTAAAAGCGTGTCACCGAATGTGGTATCGTGCCCGATAACGATTGGGGTATCGGTTTCTTTTGTAAGCTTGATGCCATCGTCGTTACGCTCGATGCGCACTACGCCTGTAAGTATCTTTGTTATCGTATCATCGGTCCGGTCGCCGGTGACCGCTTCGATCGCTTGCAATAGAACGAAGTTGCCGACTGCGTTTGGGTTGTTTGGGATGGGCGCCGGATCAGCCGTTTGCCCAGGGACGACGTGAACATCGTCTACTGCGAGCGCGATCGGGGCAAGGTCGATGGAGACAACCAGCCAGACCGCGGCCCAAACAAGGACTTGCAGACAGGATTTTTTAGCTGAAGGCACGTTCGGAGCCTCATTGCTGGACGGCTCAATCGCCTCGATCCATACGTATTAAGCCTGTTAGGAAATCGTACACCGGCTCACTGCTCCGCACAAGTCCTCATACGGATAGTGGGCTCCTAAAACAGAAACACCGCTGAGAGCGGTGTTTCTGGTGGTCTGTTAGGCGGCAGTTCGGTGTAGCAGATCGTCCGGCATATTGTTGCCATCTTGCTCACTTTCGCAGTCTTCAAGGGAATGTATCCACTCCTTCCATTGAATCCTGAGCATTCGCCTGAGATCGTTTGGTAGCCTTTTCAGGTCTACTGCGATCTCATAAGCGGGCATTTGTATGTCAGCAATCATCACCGCTGCCCTCTGTGTTTCTTATGTTCCATTCTGAGTCTAAGGACAACCACGAGGAAAAATTGTTCCGCCAAAGACCCTGCTTTTGGATAAGACTTTCTTGTTTTATTAACACGGAGTTTGAGTGTGCACGGGCAACTTGCTACCATATATTCTCCAAGAACGCTGCAGAGATGCTGCCATCGATCGATTGACTCGGAACCAATGGCGTCTCTCCCCAGTCGCAAAGACTGTTGCGCGCATCGGACAGAATTGGATGCAGCGTGCCTGGCAGGTGTGGCCAATCATATTTTCGCCAAAATGGAGGTTGACGTGCGTATCGCCCAACTCGCAACTAATATAGAACGTGTTCCGCCGAGCGGCTACGGCGGCACAGAGTTGATAGTCAGCCTGCTTACTGAAGAGCTTTGCAAACGTGGTCATGACGTGACGTTGTTCGCCACCGGCGATTCCAAAACCAGTGCGAAGTTGGTATCGGTCGCCGACCACCCGCTTAGAAAGGAAGTGTTTACATCTCCGGGCCGATGGCAAGCGTTCGACATTCGCTTATTGATGAAATTGGAAGAGATGCAGAATCAGTTTGACCTGATTCATAGCCACATGGGCTGGCAGGCTCTGCCGATGCTCGAGCAGTTGAAATGCCCAACGGTGACGACCAATCACAACCCGATCAAGAAGTACTGTGCCGACATCTATCTGAGGTACAGAGAGATGCCGTTCGTGGCGATAAGCAAGGCGTACAAGAGCTTCAACTACGAAGACATACTCAACTACGTCGGAGTGGTGTACAACGGCATCAATTGCGATGAGTATGAGGCAGAGATTCCGCAGAAGCGGGATTATCTGCTCTTTCTGGGCCGGGTCGGACGAGACAAGGGAACCGCCCACGCGATGGACATCGCCCACAAGCTCGGTTTGCCGTTGAAAATTGCGGGCAAGGTAGACACAAGCGACCGTGAATATTTTGAGAGCGAAGTTGAACCCAGGTTGGAAAAATACCCGGGCATGGAGTTCATCGGAGAGGCTGATCTGGAACTGAAACGGCAATTATATAAGAACGCCATAGCTGTCGTTTATCCGATCGCCTTTGAGGAACCGTTTGGGCTGGTAATGGCGGAAGCGCTGGCGTCCGGCACGCCGGTCATGGCTTTGGACCGGGGAGCTGTCCGTGAGATTGTATCGGATGGAGAGACAGGTATTGTCGCTAGTTCAGTCGAAGAGCTGATCTCAAGATTTCCGGAGATTCAACGAATCAAGCCTGAGGTATGCAAAAGTCGTGTCCGGTCTCTGTTCGATGTGAAGCAGATGACGGATGGATATGAACAGGTCTACAACAGCGTTCGTTCCGGTGCCAAAGTCGGCGGTCGATAAGCTCTAGCTCTGCAGGACAAAACTTACAGCGCGACCGTTTCAGCGGGCGCCATCCACGATAGTTGGCGCATCAGCGATGATGCGCTACGGTATCTTGGAACATTTTTAGGATGCCGACCGCCAATACGACTGGATTTTGTTGGAGGGGTGGTTATGAGTATTTTGGGGTTTATCTTCTTTTTGGTAGTAGCAGCGGTGTGTGCCTGGATCGCTGACTACATGGTGCCCGGCACCATTCCTGGTGGCTTCTTCACCGCTGCCATCGTCGGTATTATTGGCGGTTGGATAGGCGGTGGACTGTTCGGTTCGTTTGGTCCTGCCGTTGCCGGAGTTGCTTTGGTTCCGACCATATTAGGTTCTGCAATTCTCGTATTCGGATTAGCGCTGGTTTCGCGCGGGTTCTCCAGGGTGTAACAGTGGCCCCGTTCGCGGGGCTCTTAATAAGGAGGGTGATTTATGATTGTCCGAGAAAGAGAGCCTGTTGTTTATACAACATCGCCATCGAGTGAATGGTCTGCCGCGAGCGTAATTCTAGCGGCTGCGATCATTGTGTTGCTTGGATTCATGGTCTACTACTTTGCTGTAATGCATGCTGCGCCGATGGACACTACTCCAGTCGCGCCCACAGTGATCCAGCAGGCTCCAGCCCCGGCTCCGCAGCAAATACCGGTTCCGACACCGTATCCGCAACCGATATTGATTCCGACGCCGAGCGCCATGCCGCAATCAAATGTGACGCCGCCCAGCACTGGAGACAGTTCCAATAACGCTTCGCCGAACGCGTCTCAATCTAACCAGTAGAGTAGCGAATAGCGAAAACAAGGTCGCGTGTCCAATAGGCACGCGATTTTGTTTACAAGAGGTGCTAAATTGGCGCTAATCGAGGCGTCAATTCGCTGCCAAGAGGCGGTGGGGTGTCAGGTACGGAGATACGGTTACATTCCACAAAACCTCTTCTAATTAGTGGAACTAATTTTGGGGACTCCCGTCTGCCTAGCGGGTGTCTTTCACTCACACCATTGCTCAAAGTTTGCCACGTTTTGGAGATCAATTCATGGATGTACTTTCGTACCGAGGTCCAGGTGCTTCTGGCGGTGTGTCATCAGCGCTGGTGAGCGCCTGGAAAAAGCAGTACGGAGCCAACACTCGTTGGTGGTTCCTGGCCGGCGACTCTTTGAGCGTTCTGGATAGGAACGGGTCTGAGCACGTCAACTTCGTCACCCAGATGGATGAGTCCGTCGTCAAAGGGCACTACCGCTACTGCAATGAGTTTCTCTGGCCTCTTTTACACGATCTGCCGCTGTATGCGTCGTATTCGTCCGATGATCGCACCTCATACCGGCGCTTTAACTCTCAAGTCGCGCAACATGTCTGTTTCTACGGACAGTCGAACACAAGCTTTTTCGTCCAGGACTATCAACTGGCATTACTGCCCCGACTGATGTCCGGCACCCGTTCACTGGTCTTTTGGCACATTCCCTGGCCCAAAGATGTTCCGGCTGAGTTCGTCGACCAGCTGGCAGAGATCGCTCGCGGCATCCTGTCTGCTCACGTAGTTGGATTCCACACCACTGAATATGCGACAAACTTCATGAAATTTGTCGCCCAGAATCTTGCCGAGTACAGCGTCAATACAACCAAAGGTCTCATCTCACAGCGACCTGGGAGAGGTTCCTTTGCTCTCATAGAGCAGGGAACGGTTGGCATCGATCAGCCGTATGTACTGCGTCCGTTGACTCCGCTGGACGCACCGCCGGCGGTGTACACTCGCGTGGTGGCGAAGCCTCTCGGTGTGGATGTGCAGAAGTGGCAAGATGCGGCGGCAGCCGAAGTCACCGCTGCTGTTACAGGCAGGCTGCCCGACGGTATATTGAATCGTCGGTTTGTCTTGTCGGTAGACCGCGCTGACTACACCAAATCCGTCTTTGAGAGACTGCGAGCGATCGACCAATTTCTAGAAAGCAATGCACATATGAAAGGCCAGGTTGAATTCGTTCAGATTTGTGGACGCAGCCGAGTCGGTCTCCGTGAGTTCGATGCTTATTGGGATCTCTGCCGTTCCTTCTACATCCATCTGGATGCTAAGTGGCGAACGGAAAACTGGCGCCCCGTGCGATGGATTGAAGAGTCGTTCTCAGGCGATGAGTTGGCGACAATCTACCGGCGAGCGACGGCGATGTTGGTTAACCCGGTAAGAGATGGATTGAATCTCACCGCCAAAGAGTTTGCCGCCTGCCAATCCGCGGATGCCGGAGTATTGTTGCTGTCCCCAGGCGCTGGTAGTTGGCATGAAATTGGAAACTACTGTCTGCCTGCAGAGCCAGGCGATGTCGATGGGATGGTCGAATCGCTGTCTCGAGCTCTGAGCATGCCGCGCAGCGAGCGCCATGCTCGCAACTCGCTTGCCAAGCTCAAGCTGGAAGGGTCATCGTTGGACCGTTGGTCGCGATACTTCTGTCGCGTCGCTGACGCCCTCCGAGCCGAAGGCGCGCCTACAACGGAAGAGCGCAAGGCTGTTTCTCAGTAGGCTGAGAAGAAACAGATAGTCGGGTGGCGGGCTTGTTTACAATATTGGCGCCCTGGATTTCAAGATTTAGGAGCTGGCCACCAGATTTAGGAGCTGGTTCACAAGATCTAGTAGAAGGTACAATCCTCACGATATAAGAGGAGATTTCCGCATGAAAAACAGACTGCTCACTATACTATCGCTGGCCATGCTCGTTTCTGTTGGCACCCAAGGCGTAATCCAATCATCGGCGCTGGCGAAGAAGTCGACGCAGGCGACCAGTCAATCCGCAGTTACGACAAGCAAGGGCACTTTGAGCCTGAAGGTCGTGAAAGTCACATCGCCGCTAAAAGCCGGTTCCGACGCTACTGCTACCGTTCAAACCGACCCGAACGCGATGTGCAATATCACCGTGAAATACAAATCCGGTCCCGCCACCGCCGCCGGTTTGAAAGCTCAACGCGCCGACAAAGACGGCAAATGCAGCTGGACTTGGAAGGTAGCGAAGAACTGCTCGCCCGGAGATTGGCCGGTTGACTTTACCGCTAGCTCCAAAGGCTCCAAGGCGACTGCAAGCTCCACTCTGACAGTACAGAAGTAAGCCGCTCCTCGACCTACATCTTTTCGTACCAGACCGGACCGTTGTCGTCAGAAGCGGCGACCGCTGCTTGCGTGTCGGCTTCGGTTCCAGTGTCGGTATCGACAAGCCGCTCGATCCTGCGCATATACACTTTTGCCATGGCAGAACGCTGCTGATCCGTCCAGTCGAGTTTGCGAAACTCGTCGAGAATCGCGAACACGCTTGAACGGCTGGTCGCGCTCTTGATCTTGAGAAGCCACGGTGTTAAGTCTTCGCTAGCCATATGCTCACCTTCCGTTTCCCGCTGTCATCGCCAGTGGTGCAGGCAGAATTGAACGATCCGATTCTCCGCCCACCTTCGATCATGACTTATTGAGTATGTGTTCGTCTCTATTCGATTGTTAATGAAGCCTCCATGCCCACCGTGAGCCGGGGCAAGCAGGGTTATATATTTTGAGTTTATCTGAGGGGAACGGAAAATCTCGAAGGGAACTATCGGATCGTCCTGAGCGATTACGATCAGGGCGGGAACCGTAATCTTATTGAGCATGCGCCGTGAGCTTGCTCTCGTGTAGTAGTCCACTCCGTTTTTGTAGCCGCCGTCCGGGGCGGTGATCAGATCGTCGAAGGCGCGCATGCTGCTGATACGCGCTAGAAGCGACGTGTCGAACCGTCCGGGAAACAACCTGCTCTTGGCGCGCACCTTCTTTTTCAGCCCATGCAGAAAGCTCATTTCGTATATTCGATTGAAGCCTTTTTCCATCGACCCGACGCACGCCTCCAGGTCTATCGATGGTGACACGGCGCAGACCCCGGCAACTCGCTTATGGTCGAGACATTCGGCCGCTGCTTTCAAGACGATGTTGCCGCCGAGCGAGTAGCCGACCAGAATAATTTCGCGCCCGGGGTGTTGGGTCCGCAGAAAATCAGAAACCGCGAGCACGTCGTTGCTCATGCCGCCGTTGTACAGAGTGGGGGCCAGTTTTAGCGTGCCACCACAGTTCCTCAAATTCATGCGTACAACGTCAAACCCTGCTGCCATAGCTTTTGTGGTGAGGCTGAGAACATATGCAGAGGAAGCGGAACCTTCCAAGCCGTGCACGATAATTAGGATCGGTGCAGTGCCTGTCGCTTTGACGTGTTTGCGAATCAAGACACGGCAGCCCAGTTCCACCTCTACTAAAACCGCCTCGCTTTCCCGGTCGAGCTTCTTTGCCCGCGATTTCGAGAACGCGGGAAGGATTGTCATCGCGTGGGGGTTTCTCAGCCACGGATGCGGGAGGAACGGGATCTCACCCATGATCGACCATTGTTTTGAGCGCCTGGATCAGGATGTCGATATCCGCTTCGGTTATCGAATAGTGGCAGGAAATTCTAATGCCCAGATGAGGAGTGGGACTGACGAAGTCGTTGCGCACGCAAATTTGGTGACGTTCCCAGAGCTGCATGGCAAGGTCGTCTACTTTAACGCGCTCAGCCGGAAAGTTGAATGTAACCAGGGCTGTCTTTCGGCTGTCCTCTTCCGACAGAGGAGTTCTATAGACAGGACTCAGCTCCGCGTCCAAACGCATTCGCAGATAGTCGACGAGGGCATTTTGTCTGGCGGCGATCAGTTTGGGATCGAACCGTTTATAAAGCTCGATGGCGCGAGTCAACCCCATCCATCTCACAACATCGGACGTGCCCGCCTGCTCGAATCTTCTCAGATCTTCGATATCCGCTTCTTTGCGATCGAAGTGATGGTCGCCCAGCCAGACCGGCTCCAGTAGTGGTACTAAATGTGGTGCAACGTAGGCGAATCCGGTTCCGTTGGGACCGCCCAGCCACTTATGGCCGGAACCTACCCAGAGTGGGTAGTTGGCGGGGGACGATTCGAGATGCCCGCTCACATGAGCGCCGTCCATGAGCAACGGCACCTCGAGGAGCGCGAGCGACTCGCTCAAAGTGTTCAGGTCCGGGCACCATCCGCTCGTACAGGAGATCTCCGAGACCAGGACGAGCTTTGTTCGCGGAGTCACTAAATCCAGAAGCGAAAATGTAAACTGCGTGCTGCTTTTGGTCGGATCTACCTCGAGCTTTCGCACCACTACGCCCCTGGTTTCTTCCAGATGTCTGGCGATCGCATAGGCGCTGCCGTGCTCGTGAGTGGTCGTGACCAACTCGTCGCCCGGATTTCGCAGGAACGATTGCATGAGAAGATGCAAACCCTGACTGGGATTGGGGATGAGAAGAATCGAACGCTCCGGCACTTTGTGGAGACCGGCGACCGCTGCTCGCGCGTTTTCCAGCGGCGCCGGATCGAGGAAGGTGGTCAGAGTCGGATTGTCGTTAAGGTGCTGCCAGCCGTCCATGATGGACGAGAGCACCGAAACCGGCTTGCGCCCGGTGGTTCCGGTGTTGAGATAAACCGTCTGCTTGTTGCGCGGAAACTCCAGTTCTACCGCTTCAAGGTCCAATTTGGTGGTCGCAGCGATCTGTTCCATGTTTATTGCGGATTACCGCGAAATTCAGGGCTGTTCTGTCGAGAACTGGTCTCAATGGTATAGGATCTTTTATATAATTAGGTTGTATCCGGATAAGAATATTGGACCGTGTATACCGCAATGCAAAGGGAATGGCAGATGGTGAGCCCGTCTTTTTTGGGCTGCTTCTCATTTTTGCGCTCATGGTCGTGCTCGGTATTCTGGGAAATTTAGGTTATTTTGGGCCCCTGGGGCCAATGTAGCTGGAAAACCAAGATGGCAACTCGTCCGTGTTTTCTGATTGCGACTCTGCTGGTTGTGGTCCTAACTATCGCCGGCTGCAGTGAACCTGCCGGCGATCCGGCGCTGACGAAAAATACATATATGGAGCTGGTCGACTGGCACGTTTCCGGCCTGTGGGTCATCAACTCGCCGGTGGCATGGGTGCGAGTGGCTAACTACAACGGTGTGGCGGTAAAGGACATTACCTTCCAGTACAACACTTATGACTACGACAATACGCCGCTCGACCAGGGGACGTACACCATTGAAGGCACGGTGCCGCCGGGACAGATGCGCAATTTCATTGAGCTTTACCTTGGGATCGTTAGCCTCCACAGTCAGAAGCTGAACGTAAAATTACTTTCGGTTACTCCGGCGAGCTAGACGCCGTGCCGCTCAGGGTCGGCCGGTTGATTTTTGTTATTGAGAAGATATCTTTGTCGGCAGGGTGAGGCACGGCCTCGCCCCTAACATTTGGTCGGCGACGCCCGTCTTGGGCTGTAGGGGCGAGGAATGGCGTCGCCCTCGCGACATTGGTTGCACGATATCTGTTCGGCCGACATCAGTGGGAAGATCACGAGGTCGCTGCTTTCTGGCTACATAAGCCGATGTCGTAGTAAGGCGAAAATCTATTGATGCTGGTCGGCAAAGTAGACCGACTTGAGCACGAAGTATCCGACGATACCGTAAAGGACTAGACAAGCCAAAAGCATGACTATGGGCATCTTTTCGTAGATCTTCGCGAACGGTCGGAAGACGAAATCTATAAGGAATAACCCGACTGCTGTACCTGGCATAACCTTGACCTGTTGACAAGTTGTGCCAATTATACGGATGTAGCCGCTGTGCGCAACAGATATTGACCGGCTGTAACGAAAGTGTTCACACAACTGAGTGCTAGGGCAGCTTTCAGTGGCGGAAGTAATGGAAGTGTTTTGACCAGCGCTCGGCGATAAAGGCGGGGCACAGCTCAGGGAAGAACATTATGATCACGCCGAACAGCAGGGCTGCGCTGATAACTAGGCTGAGAATCCAAACCATAAAGGCGATGTTTCCGTGAATCAGATGGGGTCAAACCCAGGAGTATCTTGCGCCAACAAGGTTAAAGGTGTGGTTAAGAACATGACCACGAATTCATTCTATGACGGAAGTAATTTTTTGAACCGCTTGAGATCAGCGGTTTTAAGCTTAATTCAGTCTCCGAGCCGAACTCGACGGTGTGGGCGCTAACTGGTTCCTTCGAGCTGCTGCGTGAGAATTATCGAATGGTGCTCGCAGCATGCGCCTGTGCCGGTGCAGGCGTTGTGCGCCTGCGGGCGCGCCTCGGCACCAATAGGATATAATTGCTCTTCCGCGCCGCTTTCGTCTGAAGGGGCGGTTGAAACCTGACAATTGGCTGGCAATGGTAATTTCGGGCGCCCGTAGCTCAGTGGATAGAGCCCCCGCCTTCTAAGCGGGTTGTCGTTGGTTCGAATCCAACCGGGCGCGATATAATTCCCATCCCCGCGCGGGTCATTAGCTCAACGGTAGAGCAGTTGCCTCTTAAGCAATTGGTTGATGGTTCGAATCCATCATGACCCAAGTCTTTCAGGAATCGCCTTGTTCGTGGGAAGCGTATGGGAAGCAATACGCAACCTAATAAGGCCTTTCAATTTTAGAAGTGTCTTTGAGTCCAACCGCGCCCGAGTCAGGTTGTGGTTGCGACTGATTCACGGAAGTGTGCATTCATGGCGATAGATAGAAAACCAGATTCGTTAGAGGTTCCGCGAGCGATTGAGTTCTACCATGTGGTGCAGAGATCAGCGGACCACACCGCGGTAGACGTCAAGAAACTGCTCACCGACATGCACAACGTTCCGCTTGCCGAACGACCGGTGCGCATCAAATCAAACAACGAAGAATTCATGTACTGGGTCACCTTCAGCGAAACTACCGACCTGATCGGTCTTGCAATAGGAATCACCCGCAGCAAAGCACAGAGCGGCAAGGTCTCGAAGCAGGACTACGAGTGGCGTGACCTGGGCATTAAGCCAGATGAAGAGCAAACAGAAGTAAGCCATCTCGTAGTTTTTCCAAACAATATTGTGGCCTTCGAACACAACCAACACGGACCACGTCTGTCTCAGCTCACAAACTATTTGTTCAATAAGCTTCAATCTCATGGAAGTGTCGCGTTTGAGCATTGCGCACGCCCAACGGTTAAAGAGAAAGAGCAGAAATGGTCTCATGTCGCCAAGGCGAGATTTGTGGTCACCCCTGAAACTTTGGAAATTTATGGGCATCTTCTCGGTTCGGACTTTGAAGAATCTAGGCGAAAAGATTTGCAGACGAGTGGTGCCGATTCGGTAGTCATTGAATACAAAATAAATGCGAAAATGAAAGTTCATGGTGACATTGGTGGTGTCGTTCAGAAGTTCACTAACGGACTTTGGAAGCAAGACAAGCCGGAAAAAGTTTTGGAAAAAACTAAGGCAAAGTTTCATGCACGAAACGAACGTGCAATGAACAGAAGCCTCGTTAATTTGCTGTCCGACAAAATTGAGGATGACGCGCTGTTCGCTCTAATAAGCCAGTCTGATCGACGAGTTAATAGTCTGGCTGCGTTTGAAACTCTGCGAAAAGCGTATGATGATAATAAGAGAGACTTGGAGACATCAGTAGCATTCAGATTGTTCGACGAAGATCTCGATCTAACGGAAGAAATTGAGTCCATAGCCATGAGCGAAGCCCAGCCGCTAGCTCTAACTCTCGAAGACGTTTGGTAAGGATACCTGGTTTCGAACAGATGACTACTCAGCCGGCCACAGACCATAATCCAAATGCCGGTAAGAACTTGCCGCTTGCTCGATTGCCATTATTTACTGGATTTGGAACTCTCGCTTTCGCTCTAATCTGCACGTATATACAATTTGACTACGGTGGAGATAAGAGACTTATATACGGTGCACATGTCGGGGTCAGCGCTGCAATAATGTGCGTTCAAGTGACCGCCACAGCATTGATGACGACAGTTCAAGCCGAAAAGTATTTGCGATGGCTCGCAGTAGACAATCATTTAAAGCCTATGTTCAAGGTTTTCATTCGCTCGATGTGGTGGTCTTGCCTGTGGTGCGTTGTGAGCCTTATCGCTTTGGTTAATACACACTTCCATCCATTCACACTCGTAGTCCCGATAGTGGCGGCAATGTCATTCAGCTATACGGCGCAAATGCTCAAGATGCTAGCGACCATTGGCGAAATCATATTCAACCGGATCCAAGCTGAAGCGTGGACAAGCGCCGAGGCGAATCGTTTGGAGATGGATCAGAAAATTGGAAAATCTGGTTCGTTTTGATTGAAGTTGAGTAGGATCGAGAGATCGGCTGTAAGATCGTCTTTGCTATGACAAACCCCACCGGTCAGTATTCGGAAGCACAACAATGAAGGGCTTCGTCCATGCCGGCATCTAAATCCGCTAACCAACGTACGGCCATCGCTCTGAAGAAGAAGGAAGGCGACAGCCCTCAACGAAGGAAAGCGAGTTTTAAGCTTGCGGACGGTGACCGGCAGGAGATTTCTATTGTACTCAGGGAGTACATTGACGATGAGCGCTTCCTCAATCAAGCGATCCGTGATCTTGAATCGAGCATAAGCTCTGTTACCCCGTACATAAAGACGCCTGCTCAGGGAGATCAATTTCGGCGTCAAGCCAAAAAGAAATTGGGCTCCATCAAAAAATTCGCCTCAGCACTTCAAGAAAGTCTAGGTTTCCTGTCCCCAGGTGATTTGATTGAGCTGGGTTTATACGGTGATCGAAGGCAGCTCGCACTCCTCTCGGAATGTCTAGACTCGCTTCAGCCAATGCTGCAATCGAAGAATGGAAGACCACGAAGCCGTCCCAATGTTGTCACAATCACAGTCGCAGAAGTTCTACGGCATTGGAGAGTTCCGTTGACAAAACAAGACGGTCCTTTCTCTGAAGTATTGATATGCGTGTTTCGCTCTCTCGGACTGCCAGAAAACGGCGTTCGCAAGGCCGTGGAGAATGACAGGGAATGGATCAAGGACTTGAATGCTGGTCGTTTTGATGGACATTGTGATGACTAGTCTGGCGATCAGGGGGCTGTTCACGCAGTTCAGCGGAGACTGCCTTCATGTGCACGCTGATCAGGATTACTCTCCAATGAAAATTACCCACGCCACCAGGGTTGTTGTTGCCATATGGCTATTTCTAATGGGCTTGGGTATGCCTGCGTGCGCCAAGAGTGCGGGCGAAGCGGAGCTGGCATCAGGGACATTGATAGTTTTTATGCCCTGCCACGATGGCGTAATCGCAATGGCCGACCGCGAGGTTATGCATACGTTCACTCCCAATGGCTCTGAAACAAAAATCACTCCGATTGACCCCAATACGTTGCTACTCATCGTCGGTTCACCAGGACTAAAGACTCTAGATGGTCAAAGATACACGTTTTCAGTGAAATGCTGCATAGAACAGCATCTCAAGAAGATGCGTCTACTCAACTGTCGATCAAGCTTACGCGGACACATGCAAGAGCTTGGAAATCGAGTGGCCGCTGATTTTTACAGCCAGCTACTCGCTCTAAGTAACAAAAATGTACTCCTGCAGAACCTACACGAAACCAATCCGGCAGGTGAGCTTGTGGGTTTTTTCATCTGTCATCGGAATCAGCTGCTGCATCTCGTCGAAACTGATGCTGTGAGCATACCGGACCCTGATCTTCCAGATCGCAAGCCCTTAACCGCTCCAGTAGAGCTTGCGGTTCCCTGGATGCCGCGAGTTTTCGGAAAGAGAGATCTCATCGAGAAGGATTTTGCAAACGCTGGCAACCCGAGATTGACTGAACATTTCAGAATCTTTGCTTCATCTCGGCCGGGTGTTGACTTGGTATCAACCAAAGAGGCGCTCAGCTACTGCGCTGAAATAATACAGATAGGACATGAAAATGGCAAGAAATTCATTGGTGACACCGTGGATGCGTTTCTAATGTCCCCTGTAAGGCCGGCGGAACAAAGATGTTCCCAGCAAAAGTGCACCACTCTCTTTCGGCGAGAGTCGATACGGTGAGGCCCAATTAGCACCCTCACGCCACAGACTATCAATAAGTCCCGCCATCTGACGACTCAAGGTCCGTAGTAACATTAAGCAGCGACCGCATAAGGTAATCTGCACCCTAATCTTTTTTCCTTCAGTCTCTTCTGCTGTTTCCAATACACACCGCTGGCAATTCTGAGCGCGGTTTCGTGGTCCAACTCCCACTCGTTTCGATAAATGCCGGTCCTCAGTATTTCAAGCTGTCCGATATTTGCCTTGATCCGCCTGCAGTGAATTCGCCAAAGATCTTGTCGCTGCTCGTCTTCGCTCTTCTTGCTCCGAGCTTGCCTCCACAGGTGGAAACTTAATGCATCAGGCGAGCCGTACCTGAACTTCAAAGTATCCTGGTACTCACCAGTGCGGTCCCATGTGATGGCCAAGCTATAAAGTTTGGACTGCAGCTTCTTCAACATGGGTATCACAACGGCCTCCGCACTTCCAAGTTCTGCCCTGGTCAGCGTTTCAATCCAATATTCATTGGCGAGAAACTCGTCGACGGAATGCATAAAAAGGTCGATGGTTGCCAGCCTTTCGCCCTCTGTTAATCTCTCGCACATCTCCTGGTTGTATTTCTCTGGCTGAATCTCGTACCGCCACTCCAACTTTTGGCCCAACTTGAGTTTGTGCAGAACTGTGCCGATGTTGAGATAAGCAGCGATGCAACTCCTCCTCGTCCTTTCCCACTCTTTTAATTGATCATTGCGGTTTCTCATCATTCGTACGATCTGCCGGCTGGCGCTCCACGCGGCCCGTTCCATCTGCTGCAGAATCTTTTCCCTGTCCGTGTGAGTCCTTGCACTCATCCAGGTTCTGGTGTACGGGTTGAATAGCGGAAGCACACTGTCATCGACGGGGTATACGTTGACCTTGCCTTTGAGTTTTGGACGGTCCGCGTTGGCATGCGCCACCGGAAAAACTACCCTTTCGGAGGAAAGTTTCTCAGGTGAATAAGGGTTCTCTGAACACTTTTGTGCAGCGTTCACCCAGCTGCTCACCCCAGGCACTTGTTGTTTTACTTGCAGTTCTTTGCACAATAGGTCGAGTTCTTTCTTGAGCATCTGGAGTTCTTGCGTGGACCATTGATGACTATCTGCACTTTCCAGCTGTGTCTTTAGTGTCCAGGCGCGAGCTTTCTTTTGTTTACACTCACGCTGGGACTTGATCTCTCTGACTTGGATATCCAACAGGTCAGTATCAATCTTAATCAGTTTCACGGCGCCACTCTGCCGGTAATGACTGTGATGTTGCAAGCACTGAATGACAGTGTTGATACTGTGCCCGGAGTGGTTGGCGATCAACCGATACGACCATTTCTTCGGTCTCGACTCAGACCTCAGCAATTCGTATGTGCGCAAGAGGACGTCTGACCACGCCTCATTTTTCCTTTTGCGAGCAGCAGCAGTCCAGAAATGAGCAATATTCCTGGCAGGTGTTTTGTACCCATGTTGAAGTGTTCCGGTGTTGCTCCGATGCTTGCAGATTGTTTCAATTTCTTTTCGTAGACCTGCCCAATCACCCCTGCTGACTTTGGTATTGAATCCATGCGATTTGTTCCGTGCCCACTCGATGATCAGCTCAGCTCGCTGTTTGTCATTGGGTCCATAGGCAGGAATACCCAAATCTGGACAGCCGTCCCAAAGAAATCGACTCAGAGCTTTATACGCGCCGTGACTGGTACCTGCAGCAGTGAGTCCACGAACCCAATGGTGTCTGCCCAACTCATATAGTTCTACACGTTCACCATGTGACATAGCTGTGGCATGTGGTTTTGCGCTATGGGCATCATCATCATGATCAGAGTGCTCGTCAAGTATGGCATGAATCTGGTTGGGGCTGGTAAATGTCCACTCGGACAAGGCTTTTATCTGTTCCTGCAGATTGTGGTCGATCCCCTTGATCCATCCAATGGCGCCATTTGCTTCCAACTTCCGGTTTAGTCCGAGGGGGAATCTGATCAGTCCACCAAAGATCGCTTTGGCCCCTGTCTGGTCGTTGTTTGGACAATCTATCAGTCGCTGACACGAGGATGTGAACAAACGTGCAGTGTCGCCGTCCAGAGGTGCGTCTAAGATCATGAACAAGTGACCGTCACGCCCTTCCCTTCCTTCGATCCATAGTGGATGGATTCCTTTGGATGTGAGCAGGTCGTATAGCTGTTGAAGCTTTCCGTTTGTGTTGTCGGCATCGAACGCTAGTAAACGACACGTGTCGTTCGGTTCGAGAACTTGAACGGCGAGTGTCAACTCCTGATTTAGGTGCTGCTGGAACAACTCGAACGTCAGCAATCGTCTTTGGTGTCGGTAACGCCCCTTAGATCCCTGGAGTCCATGGGCATTCCGGCCGGACAATAATTTGTCGAAAATGCGCTCCGCAAATTTGTAATCAGCATCGATGACTGATTTGTCATCGTCGCTGTCTTGCGCATCTTCAGTTTCGGGATTATGATGGTAATCACGAGCCGCCAAGCTCATTCGCCCCCCGGTGCCAGCCGGGGGTTTTTTATTTGGGCGCATTTGTTCTCCTCATAGCTACGCGTCAGCTCTTTAACGAATCTAGCGCATCCTTCAAGTCGTACCGAACCGAACCGTTGATTTTGATGTAAGGAATCGGCGATGTACCGGCCCAGCGTTCCCGCTCCAGTGTTGCTATTGCGCATTGTCGGAGAAACGCATAGACATGCTGGTCGATGGGCATCGGGATATTCGCCGCCCTCGCTTGAGGCAGCAGCTTGAGCAATTCCTGCAGTCGCACCCATGGATCAATTTTGGTGACACGCTTTGATGACTTTAGGGGGACAGAGTCAGCCCTTCCGGTTCCACATGTGACCAAGTCTCCTGATTTTCGTGTTCGCATTGGCTCGCCCTCGTTTGAAATTGTTCGATCTATTTGAAATTACATCGAATCAAAGCGATTTTCCAACGCAAAAGCCTAGCAATTATTGATGGGGGTTCTGTGCTGAAAGGGCAATGGTGGAGTCCATCAGGCAATCGTGTGGCACCGGAAAAACTACCCTTTCGGAGGAAAGTTTCTCAGGTGAATAAGGGTTCTCTGAACACTTTTGTTCAACAGTTTTCCCAAACTGCCGGCTGGTGGTGTCAAACCAGGGTCTTAACTTCAACCATAGCTTCTCAAGACATTTATTGAGGAGACGAATCAACAGTCGTTGGACGGAATTACGGGTCCTTTGGTGGTCCACCGCTGCAACAATTCCATATACTCCTGACTGAGCCCTCTCCCTGTTGCAGCAGCGATAAGCGCTTCTGCGAATTGAGCGGTTTGTCGACCACCCGCGCTGCCTTCACCAATCTTATCAACCGTTATCTGGATCGAAGACATATTCGCTTTCACCAGAGTCAGAGTCTACACGCCGCTCGCTCCGAGAAGGTAACCCCTGGCTGGAAGCAATGAGGCGTTCTGCAAATGACAGATCGGCGTTGTTGTCCCGCTCAAGTGCACTGACTCTCTGTTCGAGACGTGCTAATTCTCGCTTCAACATTTCTATTTCGGAGGCAGACTCGGGGACGGATGTGGATGTGGTGTCATCACTCAATACCTTGCGCCAGCTAATTAAGTGCTTGCCGACGACCGTATGGCTTCCATGCTGCAGGACAGCACGGATTTTTCGCACACTCGGGACTACTCCCTGTTCCTGGAGTTCATTCGCTGCTTTGTGGACTTCTGATTCTATCGATTGACTCATTGGCAGAATCTCCTGAACCTGTGTCAGTGTCTTGTCACACCGGATCATCGGTCATGTGACAGCGTTACATGTGCAAATCGATAATAGTGAGCAACCACTCTGAAAGATCGTGTGATCAAATCCTGGTGTCGCCGGCAAACGATGTTGCTGGTGAGGGAAGAGAAACGGGTGGGCAGCGATCACAGTGGGTCCATGGGTGTGTAGCGCTACACGCTACTCAAAATTCTGGGAAAATGCCCACCAAATGCTGAACAGGGCTTGCGGTTTGGGTTTGTCAGTGGAGCGCTACCGTAGCGCTCAACGCTACACACCTGCCACTCAAATTTCATTGCGCAATTACCAAACTGATGAGTAGGACAGCGTTTGGTGGACGACACAACCCATCTCCTGATGGAGGACACTTTGAGCAGTGTAGTGGCCATTTGGAGCGCTACTGTAGCGATACCACTCCACTGTCACTGACCGCTCTGGAAAACAAAAAATGGTTGGTGCTGATACCGATGCGAGCGATAAAGGAGAAATCTTGGGTGGAATCACCCATCCGTCATCGGTTGGCTGCCACACAGACAGAAACCAAATCGCCGTGAGCTGCGCTTCGCGTGCCACCGGTCTTGGATGGAGCGCTTCATGGTACCGGAGCGCTCTATCCTCCACAGTTCACGCTACTCAAATTTTATTGTGAAAATGCCACAAACGCTTTGTTGGGTATCTGGTGATTGACGTTGGTGGACTTTAGCCTTGTGTCCAGTGGGGTGTAACGTGAATATGCACACTGGGACCACTTTTGGGTACTTCACCTGGACCTTTGAGTATATACAGTGGCATTTTTGGGTACTCGCAACGCCGCTACGGACCACTTCACGCTACACACCTCTGCCGCTCAAATCCTGATGCGAAAATGCCAGAAACACCTGGACAGCCGTGTTTCGACTCACACAACCCCCTGCTCCTGGTGGCTGGCACTCTCGTCGAATTAGCGCACAATTGTCCATATTTGTGTGTGGTGCGGTTGTACGGTTTTTGTACGGTTTGTGGCCAACGCAACTCGTTTGCCTTAAAGTCTTCGGTGGATGTAACTGGAATGGGGAGGCCCGAATGGCTGCAGTACGCAGAACTCGCGATGAAAAGCTGATGTTGATTTTGGAAGCCGAAAACAGTTCAGTCAGTGACACAGCTCGTCGGCATGGTTGTCGACGAGCATCGATCCACGAATGGCGAAGGGCGCTAACTCCCATAGAGCCGATCAGAAGAACGCTTCGTCGTTTGGAAGAGACCGCATTAGCATTGATGCTAGCCAATCTTTTACCTGCCACAAATGATGCTGTCATTGGAGAAGTGGCGGTGTCGTCCGAAGTAGAAATGCTTCGCGCCCAATTCGGTTCTATTTCAGCGTGGGAGGAGCGGTTGGACGCGTTCCTGAGGCTAGTCGATGAGGGAGCCACAAATGGTTCAATATCCCCCGATCTGGCACTGACGCTACTTCTCTCCGTTTGGTCACCAATGAGAGAAGCAATGGACGAGCGGTTCAAGATTGCGACACGCCTGCATGAAATACGCGTTGCAGAGGAGGCTCAAGAACGCCGACTAAGATTCAACGAAGATTATGAGGACGCCGTTCGTACAGCCACGGCGGAGACAGCGCGATGGGAGGCAAACGTTCAACCATGAGTTACGGCACAAACGAGTCAAAGAAAGACACTCTGCGAAAATTTACGGATGTCGAGCAGTGCCTGAAGAACCAAATAAGTGGACTGGAAGAAGGAGTTCGATCAGGAAAGGTGAGTGCAACTGAAGCAGCGAAAGCCCTGGGGAAACTATCAGGTACGATAAAGGACGTGCGGCTGCAGCGAGAGAGGACGATGCGTGCTACAAAGCAGCCGCATGCGCGAGCTGTGACTGCAGCCGTCGATAAAAAGCAGAGACAACAACGGCCCTTCGCACCGCTGACACTGAAATTTCCACCTTTCCCAACGATTGAACAGATGTTGAAAGACCCAAACTGGGAGCGCGCTTGGGAGCTGGAACTCGAAAAGATGTCGAATTTCGAGAGCGCGTGTGATGACTAATTTCAAACCGAGGTTGGGAGATTGGCTTCCACCACCGCTGAGTGCCATCCAATATGGCGGCAGGCACAACGCTGCTTTTGATAAGGTGACCAGCATCTTGTGATATGTAATCTTCTGAGAAGAGAGGAGTCACAAAGAATGCGAAAGCCAGCAATCACGGCATCGAGGGTTTTTGAGGAAGCCGACAAACTAGTCAACAGTGGGAGGACAGCCACCCCAACAGTGCTGTATAGAGCCCTGGGCAGCGGGTCCCTGTCCACTATCACCAAGCATCTTCGGGCGTGGAAACGAGACAATGATCCAAACCTGCTGGTGCCAACATCGGTGACGCCCCTATTCGAGAACCTCTGGCAATCGGCCGTTGCGGAAGCAACCAGAAAAGTCACCGCTTCCGACAGCATCACGGCAATGGCTTGCGAGCTGCAGGAAGCGCGGAAGTTGATCCAGCAGTATGAACAGGACAGAAGAGCGGATACTGCCTGCATTTCGACTCTTAAAAGACGAATTGTAGAACTTGAAGCAGAATTGCTTACTGACAACGTGCCGGCATAGTCATCTAAAACAGACCGCGAATTTGGCCGCCACGCGGATGCCGCAGTTTTACTGACAATCGCTGACGCAATTAGCGGCGTTGGTCAGCGAACCATCGGCATTGAGTGCTGATGCCAATTTCAGTAGGGATCGTGCCCTCAATAGTTCAGCTTGTCGGAAATGGTTCTCCTGTGATCGTTGCTGGCTACTAGTATGCCGACCCTCGCGGGTTTGTGTGGCTTACATAAGCGGACGTTGTTGAATGGTTACGTAATCAACCCTTCCGAGTGAGGTGAATATGGCTTGGAGCAATCTCTGCAGCTGGAAAGAAGTGTCGACCGTCCTCCTGAAGCATTTTTCGGCACCATTACTTGAACCGACCGCCACTTTGGTGTCGCTCGATGATTGTATGGCTTTCGATAAAGCCGTCTGCTGCAGCGGGATCAAGAGATTCGTTCGTGTTGCAGGAAAGCACGAGTGGGCCCCTTCGCCTGATGGAGCGAAGGCACCTGCCTACGTTTTAGTGGAGGAGGACGATCCAGGGACTCGCATGAAGATGGACATCCAACTACGTCATGCTTCGCGCCGATCCCCTGATGGAGGATGCTCTGTCTATTCTGCGAAGGGCTCCAAAACTCAACTCATGGCAGTAGAAGGAAAGGGAATTAAGTAAGTTCGTAGACGCTTGTGTTCAATTTGAAGGTATTGAGGAAAAGATTCATGCAACGTTATAAAAAATCCAAATATAGAATTGAAAGTAAGGTCAGAGTGGGAGAATGCGTGGTACCGCTTGTGGTGCCATTCCAAAAGCTTGCTGATTATGTCTCTTTTGACAAAGCAGTCTGTGCAAGCGGGGTTAAGAGATTTATCCGCGTGAGAGCTCCAGCCGAAGACACCAAACACAAGGGGAAAGCCTCCATCCTTGGACACGAACTCAAGCAAAACACACATACGCTCGTGGGTGAGGTGGCATCTGGACTCCGGGGGAGAATTGGAATTTCTATCAAACCGGTGCCTGCTTCATCGCCTTCGGATGTCGGCTTTTATGTTGATGAACGAGACTCAGGCGCTCCTGAATTCTCCTCTGTTTTGCAACTCCTGTCCCTGTGTGATGCAATTGAGACTGGACGCAGTAACACTGCTTTGCCACGTGAGTTCGCTTCATCGACACTAATGGAGACTCGTTCATGAAGGAGAAACCACGGACACCAAAACATCGAAGCTGGCGCAGCGAGAGAAACCGCCAACAGCTTTTGATCAGCTGTCATCTGACATCAATACTGGCCTGCGCTGACCTGGCTTTGAGCGAACCGAGATGGGGCATCGTCAACCGCACGCAAGTACACTCGATGACGAAAGCTGCGCGGTTTGGGAAGGCGTGAAATCTAGAGATGATCTATGCCTAATCAATAATTTCTTCTCTTATGCCATATATAGCTCCTGGAATCTCTGCTCATAGATTTATAGATTTGCAGGGGGGTATGCCGAGCGAGATGACAATTAAGAGTCTTTACTCGGCTCCTAACGCGGGAATTCCACTATTTCAATGCGGGGTCATTTAAATGTTTTGTCGGCATTTTGTCACGATGGCTTGCGTAGTTCTTCTTTCAGCAACTGCTGTTTTCGCTCAAGCTGACACCTGGAAAAAATATTGCGATGCAGGAAAAGCCGCGTATCATCAAGGACGGTATTCGGAATCCGAAAACTGCTATAAAGCTGCTCTAAACGAACTGAAAAAGCAACACATCGCCAGTGATCGACTGTCCTTGAACTTAAACGGCCTAGGCCGAGCTTACACAGAACAAGCCAAGTTTGCCGAAGCGGAGACCACATTCAATCAGGCGTTGAATGCAAATGAAAAAGCATTCGGTTCAGACGGCCTTGAAGTGGCTACAACTTTAAACAATCTCGCTACTTTGTACGCGATGCAAAAGAAATTCCCCGAAGCAGAATCGCTGGCAGTGCGCGCAGTCAAGATTATGAAAAAGAGCTACGGGCCGGATAATCCAAATGTGGCGTTAGCTCTGGCCAATCTAGCATGTATGTATGCGCAGGATAAAAAACTAGTAGATGCCGAACCGCTCTTCAAGCAATCACTTACCATCTTTGAAAAAAATGGCAACCAAGAGCCCGAACGCGTAGCAGGCATTTATAACAATTTGACGCAAATGTACGCGGCGGAGGGCAAATATGCCGAGGCTGAGGCAGCTGGCAAACACGCAATTGGCCTATTTGAGCAGACTGTTGGCACTGATGATCCGCATCTAGCAACGTCGCTCAACAACCTGGCAATGGTCTACAAAATGCAGGGAAAGTATACTGAAGCGGAACCACTGTTCAAACGTTCTCTTGCTATCGTGGAAAAACGCTTAGGGCCTAATCACCCCAACGTTTTGGAAGGTCGCAAGAGCTATGCCGCTCTCTTGCGTGAGACAAATCGACCGACAGAAGCGGATAAAGAAAGTCCTCCTTCTAGCCGTCAACATTAGAAATAGAATCCAGTGTTTGCTGGTTGTGACTTGGCGAATTAGTGCGACATGAGGTCGTTCAAGATGATTGGATTTTGTCCCCGAGACGCACCGCTCTCGGTCCCTACGCAAAGAAGTTTGACTTTGCCCGCGTCGATAGTAAGCAATGAAATCGGCGCAAGCAGGGCGCGAAAGCCGGCATCAAATTCCCCGTCCATCCTCATATGTTAGCGGCGATCAAAAAGCGCGGCTCTTGGGGTGAAGAGGCTGCGAAGGGTGGCCGTCTTCGCTCCGTGAGGCACATTTGGCAGCGATCCGTAAAAGCTCCACGACCTGCGAAATCTGTGGCGATGCGGAATCTGCATCGCTCAGAAAAGAGACAAATCCAGATCAGGGGCGAGATCAAGCACTGTGTCACGTCACTGCTATTTCGCCAGAAAGTCAATGAGCCTGTGAGATACCTGACCGTCTTCAAAGGGAAATAGAGCCGTCTCCACAGCAAGATTTTGCCCGTAGTATGGTAATTGACTCTTTCGGCACAGCGGTTCCAGTGTGTTGGCTGCTGCACCGATAACCGCCTGTGTGTCGAACGTTTCTACGGGTGCCACGTAAGCTAATTTGCTCGACCGTCCATGCAGTTGTGCAAATTGCAAGATCCATTCGTTGATATGACGGTCGAGCCCGCCATAGCCGAGGACTAGTAGGCGTGGTGTCTCCAGCACGTTATCGATGAAACTCTTTAGGTAGTATCCATAGGGGCAAGGCCGGTAGAGTAATTGTTCTATTTTGCTCAAACCGGAAATCATCGGGCCCGAGAAAATCATTTTCCCATTTACGTTCTGGGAGAATCCTTTGTCTTGCGCGTGATTCAGCGCGACCTCAGGTGATTTGTATTTGTGAATATCAAAGATACCGTCCTGTGCATAGCCGAAGCGAGTACTACCGTGCAAATGAACCAGCAGTGGCGCTGGCGCTTCATTTTGACTGAGAAACTGTTTTGGGTCAAACGGTTGGTAATAATCTGAATTGTTGGAAACGAATCCGTCGTTCCATGGCAGTTGAACTCGATCCACCAGATCATCATAGTTCAGCGTGAACAGCCTCAAGGTGAAGTGTGGGGTGAGTTGCGAAAGAAAATCCGCCAGATGTGTTTCTTTTGGTTGGCTGTTACTGACTGATTCGCTGAAAAGCTGAGCTATCTGGCGAAAAGCAGTTCCTCGCCAATAGCTTATCGAGCAGCCGTTACAAAGAAGCTGTTGGGTGCTCTCGGTGGGTTCAACCAAAGGTTTCAGCACGGGACGGAAGTAGTCGTTGATTTGAAACGGATGATTGTCGTAGTTACCCAGAAGCGGCTCCAGCATTTCCATCGCGTGCAGCAAATGCTCAAAATTGACGGAGCTGAAACCACCATGCGTTATCAGAATGTTCGACAGCTCGGAAAAGAATGGTCTGATTTGTCCTGCTGTTGGTGTATTGGGCTGACCCAGTTGTAGCAGGCGGTCGGTGATGATAGGAGTGGAAGGCATACCAGAGCCGATTGTTGAGCCGGCTCCGAAGAGAATGGTTAGTTTTGGGAGGTGATTTGCTCCCCTAGCTGTGTTCATTTGCTGAGTTCTTCCCAATACTTATCCGCTGCGAGCGCGAACAAGCAGAGCATCTGAAGCGCAATGCTTGCCTGTATCGAGTCGATATTAAGGGCGCTGCCGTGAGCTGCATCGTCTCGCCAATATGACAGAATGGTGAATCCAGCATCCACTTCGTTCTTGATGTGATCTGGCTTTTGACCGAGCGTCAGAACCTTGTCCTTTAAGTTTTTGCGACCATGGCTGCTGTTGTAAATTTGCAGCGCCTTCTTCACGTCGCCCAGTTTTTCGGTCGCCAGCTGTAAGAGAATCGCTTCAGATGCGGCACCGCACATGGCGCAGCATGCATAGTGGTTGCCGGAGAAGAAACTTTTGACAGCCTCCTGCGCCCGCTCATAATAGGCATCCCCAAACCGAGATTGATACTTGGCCAAATGCTGCGCAAAATCTCCAACGGCGATGAACACTGGATTGTCTTTCTCGGTCAGCCATTTCCTGCCACGCTCTGTGATCGAATAACCGTTGCAAGGTATTTTTCCAGAGTGAAATGGATATGACCGGAAAGATGGTCTCAGCACACCCCGCAGACTTAGTTCCCAGGCTGCCGAATAAAACAAAGGCATCAGTTTTTCGACATTCAATTGGTTCTCAGCGCCAAATCGTCTCAGGTGCATATTGACGACGTCATAGATTTCAATGTCGAATGCAGGCGCACTTTGCTGACCATAGTTCGGCTGGGATTGTCGAATCGGCATCACGATATGCCTCAGCTGCTCTATGAGAATGTTGTATGCCGCTTCCTCGTTCAGTTCCAATGCAGCTTGTTTTTGGTCGATACTCAAGGTGATCCTCCCCTCGTCGGGGCGATTATGTTAGACGGCAACGAAGGATACCATTCTTGCTACAAATTTCCTGAGCCGCGCGTTTCCAAGACCTATTGGATAGGACAATATGTCGGCCAGGTTCTGTGTGGGTCTGGTGGAAACAGAGAGTCTTCCAGGACGATGTCACAATCCCGTCAGACTATGCACATCTTAAGCGGAGAAGAGGTAGACAACGCCCTTCGTATCTTTGACGCCCTGTCGAATGTTGCTTGGTGCGCCGATCTGCTTAAGAAGCTCAAAATCCTGCAGCAGTGGCGAGAGGTCAGAAACGAGCAACGCAGCGAGAAGCGTGACGCTCTGGGTGCAATTTTGGATAGCTCGGAAACGAGGGCTTCCCTGTTTGAACTCCGATGGGCTTATGAGCTGCATCAGCTTGCCATCGAAACCCGCTATGAATGCCCAAGTCTTGGAAAAGGATCTGTCGATTTCTGGATCAACACTCCCACTCCATGGCTATTAGAGCTGGTCTCAAGCATGTCATCTTCGAGAGCGGATGATTCGATCAAGCTAGACGAGTATCAGCTGGAGCGTGGCGTGAAGGTATTGGTTTCAGAGATTCGCAGTGATGCAGCAGATGACCAGGTGTCACCGCAATACGAAGTGAACAGGCTCCAGGGACTCATATTGGAAAAGGTCGGCAGTCGGAAAGGAGAGCCACGCAAGTTTCCGGCGCCAACCAGTAATGCCTACCATGCAATCGTTGTGGATTCGAGGGGGTTTGAAGGCGGCTTCGAACCAGATCCCGCGTACCTGTTCCAGTTGTTCTATGGACCAAGAGAATTAGCCGTCCGAGGAATGTCATTCATGACGCTGTCATTTCGTGGCAGTCCTTTGTTTGGAATATTCGATGAGGGCGGAGTTGGTTCGCAGATTGACTTGTTGCAACGGCGAGTCCATGTTGTCGCCGTTTGTGGGGAGAGGCAGATCGCTGCTGGCAAACTTGCAGAGAGCACTCGTCTGTTTATCAACCCGTTCCTTGCGGATGCAGAACAAGCGGCGGCTGCATTCCCGTTGAAGTGTGAGACGTACCGCCGTGGTTACCGGCACTACGTGGGGGAGAAGCAGCCATAATGATGGATGTGAATGACGTTCGTGATTTGTATTTTGACATTACCAAGGTTGTGGACGCGGCGAGCACGCCTCCGTTACAGAGTGCCCTGCAGCATCTTCGGGACAGGATTGATATGGTCTTGGACGAAATCGAACATCGCGGTGATTCTCGGTGGTTCGCGCCGACCCCTTGGCATGCAGCCATCTTCTGCACAGACGTCGCGGCAAGTGCTGTCAGCGGTGTCCCACTTGATGAAAAACGAAGGCATATTAAGAATATCGGTGAAGTTGGTGGTACCCCTGCAATGCTGTTTTGCTTCAGAGGAGAAGGAAACGCGTCGCGTCCACTGTGCCCGAATTTTCATCGACTGGCATCTGGCACTACCAGCTATGACGATCCAGTGAACAAGGAGCGAAGAGATTGGGCAAATAAGATGATCAGCTGTTTCGTTCCACTCCTAAAGCATGCGACGGACGAATGTATCAGAAGAACAAGCGGAATAATCAACTGGGACAAGCAGCTATTTGTAGCTGCTGCGCAACACTATCAAATCCCGACTGAGTTCATGGACTGGACGACAGATCCATTTGTTGCTATTGCATTTGGTGCCACAACTGCAACAAGGCCAGACAATGAAAAACACAATGCAGTAGTGTACATGCTCCCCATGCATCGTGCTGTAGAGCTTGGCGCTTCATTTTTTCTACCGCCTCCTTACATTGAACGCTTATATCTTCAAAGAGGATTCTTCATTCGAACAGACAGCTTGGAGGGAGACAAGGAATTGCAGGATGCGTGCCTGGTTATTGAATTCCCGCGTAACTCATTGTTTGAAGTGATCCGTGACGGTGCCGCGGTAGAGCTAATGATAAAAGACGACTGGATCGAAGAGGTGAAGGGATGGTCTGAGAGCTGGATTAATGCCAATCCGGGTAAGTTTCTCGATGACGAAGACGAAGTCACAGAATTGTTGCCAAAGCTGAAGAAGTGCCTTGGGGAAATCGGACTCCCAACATATCTCGATCCATCTAATGGCGTGGCAATTGGTCAGCTGTGGCTTACCCGCGTTCTCAACATGATCGAGCGTTTCACACATCTGAGAACGAATGAGGGGCTAAAGCTCAATCAATTCATTCTCCGGGCAGTGTCATGCAGCAACAGACGGCTGATGCAGGGGGTTGCAAGACTGTTGTTTGAGAGAAGCAAATCGCTTGGACCTGATAGGGGCAAAGGTGACCAGCAGCTTGCGGGAGCTATTGTCGATGCGCTGAAGAGCTGTGCTTCTCGTCATGAAATTGCAGAACGGGCTTACAGGATTTGGCGATCAGCTGGAAGCACGCACGGACATGATGTTCAAGACTGGTTGAACGCCGAGAACGAGTTGGTTGGAGCTGCTCATGATTGATGCAGTTCGGAGGATTGCAGTTCCAAACGTAATATCAGCAAACTTCTTGTGCTGATTGTGTCGTTGAATTTGCATAATATCAGCAAGATACAGCCTTGGAGTTGCTGATACTTGGAAGTATCGGCAACCTGACCAACACACATGGGT
>Ga0206829_10003_pt1 | contig 129969 bp, 114 predicted proteins | sample Alteio_BWOrgCont_75_FD_152862 | JGI IMG/M metagenome (GOLD analysis project Ga0206829, IMG submission 152862) | Enriched cells from forest soil in Barre Woods Harvard Forest LTER site, Petersham, Massachusetts, United States -... | ecosystem: Environmental > Terrestrial > Soil > Temperate forest... | reverse complement strand
AAAAAGATGTACTGAACAGGAACCAGAAACTAGTAGAAAATGAAGCACGCCTAAAGGAAAGTGAAGCGCGCATAAAACAACAACAACAGAGTACCCTTGATAAGAATAATGCATTACAGAAACAGATAAGTGAGTACGACCAGCTAAAAGAAAGCCTGGATAAACAGATAGAGGTTGTAAATACAAAACGTACTGAGCTTGAAAAACATCAGGAAGAACATATAAAGAGACTTGAAAAAGTATCTGGTCTTTCTGCTGAACAAGCTAAGAGCGAACTGATAGAACTGGTAAAAGAAGAAGCCCGCACACGTGCAATGGCACATGTGAAGGAAATAATGGAGGAAGCGAAAATAAACGCATCCAAAGAAGCTAAGAAAATAATCATTCAATCTATACAGCGCCTGGGTTCTGAGCAGGCTATTGAAAACGCGATCACAGTATTTAACCTGGAGAGCGATGAAATAAAAGGCCAGATAATAGGCCGTGAAGGGCGTAACATACGTGCACTGGAAGCAGCGACAGGTGTGGACCTGATCATTGACGATACCCCTGAAGCAATAGTACTAAGTTGCTTTGATCCGCTACGCCGCGAAATAGCGCGCCTGTCTTTGCAGCGCCTGGTACAGGATGGCCGTATACACCCCGCACGCATTGAAGAAGTGGTAGAAAAGACCAAGAAGCAGCTGGAAGAACAAATAATGGAGATAGGCGAACGCACCATAATAGAACTGGGTGTACACGGGTTGCATAAAGACCTGGTACGTTTGGTGGGTAAAATGCGTTTCCGTTCGTCTTATGGACAGAACCTGCTGATGCACTCAAAAGAAACTGCAAACCTTTGCGGTATAATGGCTGCTGAACTGGGACTTGGACAAAAGGTGATAAAACTGGCAAAACGCGCCGGCTTGCTGCACGATATAGGCAAGGTGCCTGATGAGGAAACAGAATTGAGTCACGCATTGCTTGGTGCAAAAGTTGCAGAAAGGTGCGGAGAACATGCCTCAATTGTGAATGCGATAGGCGCTCACCACGATGAAATGGAAATGACTTACATCATATCGCCAATAGTACAGGCTTGTGACGCCATAAGCGGTGCAAGGCCTGGTGCACGCCGCGAAATGATGCAGAGCTATTTGCAACGCATAAAAGACCTGGAAGGGTTGGCAATGGCTTATCCTGGTGTTGAAAAGGCATATGCTATACAGGCGGGACGTGAGTTGCGTGTGATAGTGGAAGCGGATAAAGTAAGCGATGCAGACAGTGACCGTTTGTCTTTTGAAATAGCAGATAAAATACAAAAGGAAATGCAGTACCCAGGGCAGATAAAAGTAACTGTGATCAGGGAACTGAGAGCTGTGAACATTGCCCGATAGTAGATGCATAGGAATACATAAAAAATACAATGAGACGGCTGCCAGATACAAACTGATAGCCGTTTTTGCATATAATGGCATAGCTTTTTAATATGGATGTACGAATACCCGTGTGGTAACTTTACAAAAAAATATCATGGCTGTGAAACAGATCGTTATTTTGGGTGCAGGATTTGCAGGTTTGCAACTGGCACGGAGAATGAAAGGTGGCGGTTACGAGATCACTGTCATTGACCAATATAATTTTCACCAATTCCAGCCATTATTTTACCAGGTAGCTACAGCCCGGCTTGAGCCAAGCGCTATATCCTTTCCGCTGAGAAAGGTTTTCCAAAACAGGGAGAACATACATGTGCGTATAGCCAAAGTAGAAAATGTAGATACCCAGTATCAGAATGTGGTTACCGACAAGGGGATATACCGATATGACTACCTGGTGATAGCCACTGGGTGTATTACCAACTACTTTGGGAATAAGAATATAGAAAAATATGTTTTTGCCATGAAGTCGACCCCTGATGCGGTGACCATCAGGAACAGGATATTGATGAATTTTGAAGATGCACTGGTAGCTACCCCAGAGGAAAAGGAAGGTATTATGAATATAGTAGTCACCGGCGGTGGGCCTACGGGGGTGGAGCTGGCAGGTGCACTTGCGGAGATGAAAATGAATGTTTTGCCGAAGGATTATCCTGATATGGACTTCACAGGGCTTAATATATATCTTGCTGAAGGCTCATCGGGCACGTTAATGAATATGAGCCAGGCCTCGCAGCAAAAATCGCGTGAGTATTTGGAGGCATTGGGTGTAAAGCTGCTGTTCAATACTATTGTGGAAGATTATGATGGGAAGACCGTAAAGTTTAAAGACGGTAAGACGATCAAGACCCATACAATGATATGGACCGCCGGTGTGATAGGCAATGTGCCAGCTGGCATAACCCAAGAACTGCTGGTGCGTGGTAACAGGATAAAAGTAGATACATTTAATAAGATACAGGGACTAACCAATGCATTTGCAGTAGGGGATATAGCCTATATGGAAACTGCAGACTGGCCCAAAGGGCATCCCCAGCTGGCCAATGTAGCTATTAACCAGGCCAAGAACCTAGCGGATAATTTTGAGAAAATGGCCCATAACGAGAAGTTGGTGGAGTTTAAATATAAGAACCCGGGTACTATGGCAACAGTAGGTAAGCATAAGGCGGTGGTTGATTTGCCATTCATTAGCTTTCAGGGAAGGCTAGCATGGCTTACGTGGATGTTCCTGCACCTGATGCTGATATTGAGTGTGAAGAACAAACTCACCATATTTATCAATTGGGCCATCAGCTATTTTACGAACGATACGACTTTAAGATTGATGCTACTGCCAACCCCCAAAGAAACAGAAATGGCTGAGGACCACTATGAAACTGATAAGGCGGATACACATGAACATATAGCCTGATACTCATTCTGGTTCTATATATAAGCGTAAGTTTTTAATAGCCTTAACGAATAAATGTGCGTGTTATCCATTACATTCGCATTCTAATAGGTCACATGTTACAGACAGACTATATCCACGTACCCTATGGTAAAACCGTGCATGGCGAAGAAGAAGTAGAAGCCGTGGTGAATGTATTGCGTACAAGCACCCAGATGGGCAAGAATGTGCGTGAAATGGAAGAAAAAGTAGCCAATTTATATAATAAAAAATATGGTATTGGTGTGAATAGCGGATCGTCTGCGCTATACCTTGCTGCAGACCTGATGGATTATGCACCTGGCAGTGAAATAATAACACCTGCACTTACTTTTTCCACAACTGTAGCACCGCAAATAAAGAAAGGTTGGATACCAGCTTTTGTGGACGTGGAAGAAGCTACTTATAATATAGATGTGAACAAGGTAGAGGAAATGATAACGCCTAAGACAAAGGCGATGATCATACCCAACCTGATGGGTAACTTGCCCGACTGGAAAATACTACGCGAAATAGCGGATAAGTACAACCTGTTTGTACTTGAAGATAGTGCCGACACCATTGGCGCAGAGATAAACGGACTATCATCGGGTCGTTATACTGATATGAGTACTACCAGCTTTTATGGTTCACACATCATCAACTGCGGTGGTAATGGTGGTATGCTTTGTGTGAACACAGAAGCACACTATAACCGTGGCCGCCTGTTGCGCAGTTGGGGGCGTAGCTCATCACTATTTGTGGAATCTGAAAAGATAGAGAACAGGTTTAATGTAGAGATAGAAGGGATACCCTACGATGCAAAATTTGTATTTGAAGAGCCGGGTTATAATATAGAACCAAGTGAAATGGGCGCTGCATTTGGCCTGGTGCAATTGGGTAAATTGGTTAAGAACATAGATACCCGCACTGCGAACTACAACCGCATGTTGGAGTTCTTCAGCCAGTACGAAGATCTGTTCATTTTGCCAAAACAGCTTGCTGATTCACGCACAGGTTGGCTGGCTTTCCCGGTAACAATACGTTCTACAGCACCATTCATACGTCGCGACCTACAGATATTTCTTGAAAAGAGGAATATACAGACGCGTACTGTATTTACAGGTAATATATTGAGGCAGCCAGGCTTTAAAAACCAGTCGCATCATGCATCAGCAAACGGGTACCCGGAAGCTGATAAAGTAATGAGAGGCGGCATGTTGCTGGCCTGTCATCACGGATTGAATGATGCGCAGATCAATCACATAATGGAGAGTGTCACAGAGTTTATAAAAACGCGATAACAAATGTTGGGAGTTGTCTTGGTGATTTTTTTGATCGTTTATATGGCGTACCGAAACGGGCTAATTGCTAAACTTAAAGGGAAAAACCAAGTGTTATGGGTACTTTTAACTTTAGTTGCATTTTGGATGTTTGCCTCGCTGGGGGGATTTATTGTACTACAAATACTTATAAGTACAGGCCAGATAAATGCAAATGATTATAAGGCGGCATCAGAAACGGCTGATAAACTAAACGATCTATTAACTCCTTTCTTGATAAGCAATCCTATACATATAATAACGATTATGGCATTTGGTATGGGCGGATATCTTCTGGTTCGGTATATTTTAGAAAAGATGCCGAATATAAATATTCCCAAAGATAATGAGGGGGTGGTCTAAACCCCTTCATGATTTTACCAACCCAGAAGGTTTTTTAGTTTTGCCATTCCTGTTTTGCTTACTGCTATTTTGGCTCCATTCTGCAATAATGCAATGTGGCCATCTTTCTCGTAAGGCTCTATACGTGCAAGCTGTGCAACCGGCAATACATATGACCGATGTACACGGACAAACTTCAGTGGATCGAGTGTTTGCTCTAAATGTGATAATGTGCTTTTCTTAAGATAGGTGCCTGAAGGCGTTACGATTTTTATGTAGTCATCGCTTGCTTCTACATACTGTATATCGTGCTCGGGTATGATGCGTATCATACCATTATCTTTTACAACTATGCGGTTTTGATAGCCTTCAACAATGGGCGTTGCAAATAGCTTTTCATTGTCGGGTTGTTTTTGTGCAGTTGCTGTAATGCTGAGCCATTTTTGCATGGCTTTATCGAACCGTTCGCGTGTTATGGGTTTCAATAAGTAGTCGGCTGCGTTGAGTTCAAAGGCCTTCATTGCATATTCATCAAACGCCGTAGTGAATATAACTGATGGAGGGATTTCAATTAATTCAAGCATTTCCATGCCGTTAAGACGTGGCATCTGTACATCAAGAAATATGAGATCTGGTTCAAGTTCCTGTATAGTTTTAAAACCCTCAAAACCATCACTGCATTCTGCAATAACCTCAATTTGTGTATAAGGTTTTAAAAATGCTCTGATCAGCTGGCGTGCCAGGGGCTCATCATCTATTAGTATCACTTTGTACATAATGGCGGGGTATTTTTATAAGTGTTGTAAAAATTTTGTCTGTTTTTTGAATATCTAAAAGGTCGAGGCGTGCATAAAGCAGAAATAGTCGTCGCCGGATGCCTGCCAGGCCAAAGCCGGTGCCGCGCGACAGATTGTCTGAGCTATTGTAAGGATTGGAAACGGATATCTCCAGGAAATCGGGTGACAGCCATATTTGTATAGATATGGTTACAATGCCCACTGTACCGTACAAACCAAATTTAATGGCATTCTCAATAATGGGTTGCAGCAAGAATGGCGGTATAGTGGCATCGTCTGTATATTCTTTTTGATAAACGACTTTAAGCCGATCGCCAAAGCGAATAGCTTCTATATCGAGATAGGATTGAATATAAGCAAGTTCATCTTCTATAGGTATCTTGTCTTGTGCCTCCCGTTTTACTGAGTTGCGCAAGAAATCGGATAGTTTGCCCACCATTTCCTGAGCCATATCCGGTTCAATTAAAATAAGGGCATTGATAGAGTTGAGGCTGTTGTATAAGAAATGGGGTTGCAATTGCTGCCTCAGCTTGAATAACTCTGCCTCGCGCAGGAGAATGGAAGCATCGGCCTGCTGCTGGAATTTATCTTCAAGGGTATCGGTTTTCTTGCTTAGTCCGGTATAGGTAGCTACCCACCCCAATACCAGGAAATTGATAATGATGCGTAATGGGAGGGTGTTGGTGAGCCACAGACAATAGGGCTTGTTGGTATGGCCTACCCAGTTCCTTAGTATTTGCCAGTTTGTAATACTGCCAACGAAGCAGAAAAAAGCAGTAGTGATGATGGCATAAAAAAAGATGGCAACGGTAGTAGGGTATGAGCGCATGACCAGGTATATACCCCATACGCACAGCGATAGAATAACGATGCTTATAATGCTATCTTTTATGGCAACAGCATTATCGAGCTGGCATACATTGGTGAGTACCAATGCATATATAGCCCATGCAAATAAGATGTGCACGGGCCATATCCAACTTATGTTTTTAGAAATAATAGACAAAGGCAGTTGTATGTTTTAAATGCTCCAAACCGGAGCTGCTATTGGTTCTGCTTCCTTTACTACTGAGAACAGAAGACTGCCGTTTGTCAGCGTTACTTCTTGTATATCTTTTACTGCCACCAACTGCCAGCGTATATCGCGGCCATGCCTGTCTATGATGGTTTGTTCTTCATTTTTAGCTATTGTGCGTGCTTCATCGAGCGCCTGGCGCTCATCTTCAGCAAATACTAACCTCCATTGCTCTTCATACTGGTCTGTAGGTTTTCCTTCGCATTCAATACAATATACGATCTGTGCAGTGTATGTTTTCATAAAAAAACAATTTGTGGTGTTATTGAATATGGGTTTAGAATGATTTTATTTCGATACTGCCGAATGAACAGGTGCCTTTAAGGAGTAAGATTTTCTGTTCACTGGTACTTTGCGGAGGTTGCATCATGCGTTCGTCTTCAACGCTACCAAATGATGGGCTTATCTCATTTTGTACCTGCCAGTTTGATGGGACTATGAGTTCTACACCGCCGAAGGAAATTTTGACATCTATTACCATTATCTTTTCGGTAGTGTCTGCCTGCATGAGGTTGACCTCGCAGCCGCCAAATGTGGCAAAAATAGATCCGCCTTTAAAATCTTTTGAGGTTACAAATTCTTTTCGGCCACCAAACGTAACATCAATATTTATAGTGTTTTCTGCAGTAGTGACCGTATCCATGACTATACCATCTTTATTTGGCATGCAATAGGGTGTACGACGTGAGCGAAATGCAATGAAGATGCCACCACATATAAGCAAAGCAGGCCATATAAGCGCCGAAGACGGATGACCGAATATATAGAACTGCGGGGTGAGGTTTGCAACACCTATGATCAGCATGATCCAGCTGGCTGGATTACGGAAAGAACTTCTGAAACCAACTAGTAAACCAATGATGATGAGGACAACAGGCCAGGTAGTAATATAGCTAAAGTATAATAGTCCAAATGTTTTGCACAGAAGAGCCACCCCAATAAGTGCAAGCAGGATACCAAATATGGACTTATCCCTTGGATTGTGATGACGGTGACCAAATTTTTTTCTGCGATAATATTCGTGACGAGACATTTTTATTTTGTTTTATGATGTAAAAGTAAATAGCAGAAAGCACACCGTTTATTCCTTTTAGGCAATGGATAGGGTAATGTCGGTAAACGTAGTAATATAGTCGGTGAAAAAGTTGTGCTGCCAGAATGGAGGTCAATGTGGTAACAAAATCTACCGAAGTGGTTGATGCAACCTTGTGGTTATTGACCCAATGTGATATTGTAGTTAATAAAGAACGCGCAGATCCATCATCTGCACGTTTTTTATTTTATGCGTAAATAAATACAATTTTTCTTCAGGATTAACGCTAAACTTTGCGCTACAAATAACTACTCATGAAAAAACTATTGGCAGCAGCTTTATTATTAGGAGGATCAACCGTATTTGGCCAGGGTGCAGACAGCTACCGAATACTAAAAACATTTCCGGTAACAGGTGACGGTAGGTGGGACTACCTTGCTGTAAGCCCGGTTAATGATTACCTGTACATATCGCACGGTACGCAGGTAAATGTGATAGATAAACTGAGTGGAGCTGCAGTAACAGTAATACCCAACACCACAGGTGTGCACGGAATAGCATTTGCTCCGGGTGTGCAGAAAGGGTTCATAAGTAATGGAAAGCTGAATACTGTAACTGTATTTGATATAAACACCAATGAAGTAAAGGGCGAGATAAAAACCGGTGAGAACCCAGATGCAATTATGTATGATGAGTACTCTAAGAAAGTATTTGTTTGCGATGGTAAGAGTAAAGACCTTACAGTAATAGACCCTACCAACAATATGGTTGTAACTACCATAGCACTTGGCGGAAAGCCTGAAACTGCAGTTAGCGATGGCAACGGAAATATTTACATAAACATAGAAGACAGAAATGAAATAGTGCGACTGAACACTAACAAGCTGATAGTTACTGCACGCTGGCCACTGGGCAAGGGTGCAACCGGCCCATCTGGATTGGCTATAGATAAGGTGACCAAGAGGTTATATGCAGGCTGCGATAACATACTTGTAGTAATGAATGCAGAGAATGGTAAGGTGGTAGCAACAGTGCCTATAGGCGATGGCTGTGATGGTGTGGAATTTGATGCTTCTGAAAGGACCGTATTCTCATCTAACGGTGATGGCACATTGGATGTGATAAAGGAACTGACTCCGGATAAGTACAAAAGCCTGCAAAGATTGACCACACAAAAAGGAGCTAAAACAATGACGCTTGATAAGGACGCGCATGTGTTGTATCTTTCAACCGCCGACTTTGAGCCCGCTACGGGAGGAACCGGAAGGCCAAATGCAAAACCTGGTACCTTTAAGGTGCTGGAAGTAGGCCGGTAGTAAAATAATGAAGCAATGTATTTCACCGTAATTTTACGCGACTTATAAGTGAAAATACTGATCATAGAAGATGAGCCTGGACTGAACAGGAGCATGGTAGATTACCTATCATCGCAGCAATACCTTTGTGAATGTGTAACAAGCTATAATAGTGCGCTTGAAAAGATAGAGCTGTACCAGTATGATTGTATAGTACTAGACCTGATGCTGCCAGGTGGTAATGGGTTGGATTTGCTTAAAGCGCTGAAGAAAGCAAACCGTATGGATGGGGTGATCATTATATCGGCCAGGAACGAACTGGAAGATAGGATAGCCGGTTTGCAGATAGGTGCAGATGATTACCTTGCAAAACCGTTTCACCTGCCAGAATTAAGTGTGCGTATTGCTGCCATTATAAGGCGAAAAAACATGCAGGGGAGTAATACTCTTGCCTTTGAAGAAATAACCTTGGATGTATCTGCCAAAACGGTGCATGTGCAGCAAGCCGAAGTTGTATTGACGCGTAAGGAATATGACCTGTTGGTGTACTTTATTGTGAACCGCAACAGGGTAGTATCTAAAAATGCGATAGCCGGGCACTTATGGGGCGATGATATGGATGTAGCAGATAACTATGATTTTATATACGCACATATAAAAAACCTAAGAAAGAAATTGCTGGCCGCCGGTGCCGGCGATTATATACGCAGCGTATATGGCATGGGCTATAAACTGGCTATAAAATGAAGCTGTTTACCCGTTATAACCGCCTTAACATAATGGCTACTGTAATGGTCTTTATGGTAGGCGGTTTTACCTTTTACCTGTTGTTGCATTATATATTGGTGCAACAGGTAGATAGTACCCTGCAATCGGAACAGCAGGAGATATACCAATATGTGAAGATACACGGTGACCTCCCGGAGATACTCAATACAAAGGATCAGCACGAGGTGTATAGTAAAGGCGTACCTGTGCCGGAAGGGTACGGGACAGTGAACTACAAGAGCAATGGACACGAAAAAAAATTATATAGGGACATCAGGTTTAATATTGACGTAAAGGGTGAAACTTATGGAGTGATTGTGAGTAAGCCATTGAGGAAGACACAGCTTTTGCTGAACCTGATCATATTTGTGACGCTGGCGATGATAGCATTGATATTAGTGACAGGACTGTTGATCAACCGACGAATACTGAACAATATATGGCGACCCTTTTATGATACTGTAAGACAGGTGAAACAATATAATCTTTCTGCACCAGATGCGGTAACACTGCAAACAACAGACATAGAGGAATTTGCGTTGCTGAATGACAGCATTACGGCAATGATGGATAGTGTGCAGCAGGATTACCAGGCGCTTAAAAAGTTTACCGGTCATGCGGCCCATGAAATGCAGACACCGCTTGCTGTGATACGTACGCGAATGGATATGCTGATGCAGCAGGAAAACCTGCTGAACGAATATGGGCCTGGTATTGCGGAAATAGAACAGGCGGTGCAGCGGCTTTCGAGATTGAATCAATCACTTTTGTTACTTACTAAGGTAGAGAACAGGCAGTTTGCTTTGAATGAAGAAGTGCAGATAGATGAGGTAGTAGAAAGTAAGTGTGTTGAATTTGCTGAAATGATGCAGGAAAGAAAAATTAGTCTATCCTTATCAGTAACGCCCTTTTCGGTGCGTTTCCACAGGCAGCTTGCAGAAATATTGGCAGGCAACCTGGTAAACAATGCAATGAGGTATAACAAACACAGTGGGGCAATAGTAGTAACCCTTGATAATGGTTTGCTGACCATAGCCAATACATCAAACCTTCCTGCCCTGGAGCAAGAACAGGTTTTCCAAAGGTTTTACAGACATAGCGATGTAAAAGCTGAAGGGAATGGGTTGGGTTTGTCGATAGTGAAGCAGATATGCGATTTTGCTGGGTTTATGGTCAACTATACTTACTCGGATGACATGCATATATTCTGCGTGAATTTTAACGCATCTACTACAATTGGTGGATAATAACTGCAAAATTTCTACAGGTTTTGTTTATTCCTTTGTGCAAGCATATAATAGATGGTGATCATTAAGCGCTATATGAGGATTTTTATGTTAATCGCGTTGTTTGCAGCGGTTGATTGCGTTGCGCAGACACGAGATATGGATTATTACTTGCAGCAAGGGCTAGATAACAGTCCATTGCTGAAGGACCATACCAACCAGGCACGTGCAGCACAGATAGACAGCCAAAGGGTGCGTGCAGTGTATAAACCCCAGGTAACAGCAACCAGCAATAATTTTTACGCGCCAGTAGTAAATGGTTATGGGTATGACCAAATAGTAACCAACACAGCAAGTGTGAATGCCCTGGTGAATGTAAACCAGAACTTTGTAAGTAAAAAAAGCCTGGACATACAAGTAGGGGCTGCACTGCTAGTACGTGATTCATTGTTGAATGCGCGCGACATAACCGGGCAGGAACTGAAACGGGCTATTGTAGCACAGTACATAACGGCATATGGGGACTTGCAACAATACAACTTTAATGTAGAGATCAATGCATTACTGGATAGGGAAGATAGCCTGTTGCGAAAACTGGTGCAGAGTAACATCTACAGGCAAACCGATTACCTTACCTTTCTGGTAACACACAGGCAACAAACATTGCAGTTGAAGCAGTTTGCTATTCAGTATAGAACAGATATAGCGGGACTTAATTATCTATGTGGTATCTATGATACCGCAGCTGTTGCACTAGACAAACCCAAAATAGAATTACAACATCTGCCTGATGCAGGAGCTTCGGTGTTTTTTCAGAAATATGTGATAGACAGCATGCTTTTGAAGAACAGCGTAGCATTGCTCAACTATAGTTACCGGCCCAAAGTGTCTGCTTATGTGAATGGTGGGTACTACTCATCGCTAACCTACGAAGCATATAAGAACTTTGGCGGCAGTGCGGGGTTGAACCTGACCTTACCTATTTATGACGGTCATCAAAAGAAATTGCAATACCAGAAGATACAGTTACAAGAAGATACACGGCAGGGGTATCGTGACTTCTTCTTTAAGCAATATAACCAACAAGTAGCGCAACAGATGCAGCAGCTTACCGCTACAGAAAGCCTGCTTGCTGAGATCAATGACCAGGTACACTATACAGAAACCCTTATAGATGTAGATGTAAGGCAAATGGAAACTGGGGATACTAAAATTGCAGATTACGTTATAGCTATCAATAATTATTTAACGGCAAAGAACCTGCTGGTGCAGAACAATGTAAGCAGGTTACAGATCATTAACCAGATCAACTACTGGAACAAGTAAATTATTTATGATGCAGCATTCCAAAATATTTATATTATTCTGTGCCGTAGCGATGTTTAGCTCTTGCAGCAGCAAGGTTGAAAATGGGAAAGGTGAAGAAGCAGCACCGGAAACAGCACAAACACCTGTTACCGTGACCAGCATAGATACCAATCCGCTTACGGAATACCTGGAGTTGAATGCAACATCGGCCTACATGCAAAAAAGCTATGCTAAGGCAAATGCCGGAGGGTATATAAAAGCAATGAATGCGGTGCCCGGCAAATATGTTAGCGCAGGACAGATATTGTTTATCCTAAAAACAAAGGAGGCCGAGAGTATAGGTAATACGATTAATAAGCTGGACCCCGCGCTTAAATTTACAGGTATAAATAACATACACGCCGGAAGTAACGGCTTCATTACCCAGCTGAACCACCAGGTGGGAGACTATGTACAAGATGGTGAACAACTGGCTGTAATAAGTGACGAGAACAGTTTTGCTTTTGTATTGGAGCTGCCTTACGAACTGAAAAAATATGTACCAGTAAATAAACATGTGGAGGTTATATTACCAGATAGCACTCATCTTGATGGTGTGGTAGCAGCGGCAATGCCAACAGTAGATCCCGCATCACAAACACAAAGTATGGTTATTAAAGTACCACAAGCCAATCACATGCCTGAAAACCTGATTGCTAAAGTAAGAATAGTAAAAAGCCAGACCCATACAGCCTCTTTGCCTAAGACAGCAATATTGAGTAATGATGTACAAAGTGAGTTTTGGGTAATGAAAATGATGGATTCTGTTACTGCTGTAAAGGTGCCTATACAGAAAGGAATAGAAACTAAGGATAGAGTAGAAATACTATCGCCAGTATTTGGGGCTGATGATAAAATATTGACAGGTGGGAATTATGGACTAGGCGATACGGCAAAGGTTAAAATAGTACAATAACGACTCATGAAGAACTTCTTTGTCTCATACAAGAACCCGCTAACTGTTGTATTGGCTGTATTGCTTTTGGGTGGTGTGCTTGCGTATAGCAAGCTGCAAACCTCCTTGTTTCCTGAAATTACATTTCCTAAAATAAAAGTTATTGCAGATGCCGGTGAACAGCCAGTGAACAAGATGATGGTGACTGTGACCAAGCCTCTTGAAGCTGCTATAAAACAAGTACCCGGATTACAGGACGTAAGGAGCACAACCAGCAGGGGCAGTTGCGAAATATCAGCATTTATGGACTGGAATGCTAATATAGACCTGAGCCAGCAAAGGATAGAATCGCGTATCAATGAAATAAAAAATGTGCTGCCACCAGATGTGCACATAACGGTGGAAAAGATGAACCCATCCATACTGCCGGTGATGGGCTATACCCTGGAGAGCAACAGTAAATCGCCCATAGAGTTAAAGCAACTGGCTAACTACACCATTAAGCCCTATTTATCGCAAGTGGGTGGAGTGGCTGAAGTACGGGTGATAGGAGGGCGACAGAAAGAATACTGGCTGACACTGAAGCAGCAAGTAATGAGTACGTTGGGTATAACTCCGGATTCCATTAATAATGCATTGTCGCAAACGGGGTTTATCAGGTCTAATGGTTACTTGTCAGACTACCGGTACCTGTACCTTACTATAACAGATGCAACAGTACATAGTGTAGATGATATACAGCACATAGTGGTGCGTAATGATGGGAAGCGTATTGTATTGCTGAGTGACATTGCAGAAGTAGAGGTTAAGGAAGCAGTGGAATATACCCGCATCAACGCCAATGGACGGGATGCTATATTGCTTGCGGTGATAAAACAACCCAATGCCAACCTTGTACCACTATCGGAAGAGGTGAAAAAGCGCGTAGAAAAGCTGAAGGATATATTGCCTAAAGATGTGAGTTTAAAGCCTTATTATATACAGTCTGATTTTGTAAATGATTCGGTTAAAAGTGTTACAGATAGTTTGTGGGTGGGACTCGCCCTAGCTATAATTGTAGCTATTATATTTCTACGTTCACTGCGTGCAAGCCTTACCATTCTTATAACTATTCCTATAACGTTGTGCCTTACACTGATCATTATATACGGTGTTGGTTATACGTTCAATATTATGACCCTGGGAGCCATAGCGGCTTCTATAGGACTGATCATAGATGATGCTATAGTTGTGGTAGAACAGATACACCGTACCCGCGAAGAACATCCTGATGAACCTGCAACAGCATTGATCCAGAAATCGATCAATTACCTGTTCCCGGCAATGGTAGGTTCGTCTGTAAGTACAATAGTGATATTTGTACCGTTTGTACTGATGACAGGAGTGGCGGGTGCTTACTTTAAAGTGCTGACCAATACCATGATCATTACCCTGGCGTGCTCTTTCTTTGTTACGTGGATAGGATTGCCTGTTGTGTACTTGCTATTGGGCAGTAACAAGAGTAATGAAACTATAAAAGCGCACCCTGTGAAGAACAGGAGATGGGTAGGATATTTTATAGCACGGCCCTACCTGAGTTTTGTATTTATTGGGTTGTTGATAATATCGATAGTATTTGTCGTGCCTAGGCTGGAAACGGGGTTTTTGCCAGAGATGGACGAGGGTAGTATTGTGCTGGATTATAGTTCTCCGCCTGGTACATCGCTAGACGAAACAGACCGAATGCTGCGAGAAGTGGAAAAACTTGTGACTGCTACACCTGAAGTAGAGGCTTATAGTAGAAGGACAGGTACACAGATGGGGTTTTTTATTACAGAACCTAATAGGGGGGATTACCTGATACAGCTGAAAAAAGACAGAAGCAAGACCACTGAAGATGTGATAAAAGAACTGCGACATAAAATAGAACAGTCGCAGCCTGCGTTGCGTATAGATTTTGGACAAGTGATAACAGATATGCTGGGCGACCTGATGACCAGTGTGCAGCCCATAGAAATTAAAATATTTGGAGATAACCAACAGACCCTGCAACAGCTTGCAACAAATGTAGCAGATGTGATAAGTAAGGTGGAAGGGGCCGCCGATATATTTAATGGTATAGTTGTAGCCGGGCCTTCTGTAAGTGTGATGCCTGATTTTACAAAACTGGCCCAATATGGGCTTACACCTGCCAACTTGCAATACCAATTACAAACAGCACTTGAAGGGAATATAGTGGGTACGGTACTGGAGAAAGAGCAAGTAGCTAATATACGTATAGTGTATCCTGGAAGCCGCAAGCTGAGTGTGGACCAGGTGAGCAATATGCAGATATTTTTACCTAATGGAAAATTAAAACCAATCGGTGAACTAGCCACTATTGTAGTGAATACCGGGGATGCAGAAATACAGCGTGAGAACCTGCAAAGCATGGGGGTAGTAACGGCGAGGCTGGAAAAACGCAGCCTTGGCGGAGTAATGAGTGATATACAAAAACAGATCAAAAAGAACATTAACCTGCCACAGGGATACCATATAGAATATGGAGGCTCTTATGCCGAACAACAACGTTCTTTTAGCGAACTGTTGATGATACTGGTAGCCAGCAGTCTGCTTGTGTTTGGTGTGATCTTATTTTTGTTCAAGGAGTTTAGGGTTGCGTTGTTGATAGTTGGCGTTGCTGTATGTGGTATAGCAGGTAGCTACCTGGCACTATATATAACCCATACGCCGCTGAACGTGGGTAGTTATACCGGACTTATTATGATAGTGGGTATAATAGGTGAGAATGCCATTTTTACTTTCCTGCAGTTCAGAGATGCGCTACAGGATAAAGCGGTTAAGGATGCGATCGTGTTTGCAATATCTACCAGATTGCGCCCCAAATTGATGACAGCGTTGGGTGCAATAATAGCATTGTTACCATTGGCACTTGGAATTGGTACCGGTGCACAACTGCACCAGCCATTGGCTATTGCAGTAATTGGAGGCTTTGTTATAGCTCTGCCTTTGCTGTTGATAGTATTGCCGAGTTTGCTTGGAGTGCTCTATAAGGATGACAAGCAATAGGAGCAGTTTGATTTTGTGTATATTTGGGAGACAGCTTTAATGCCCAACCAATTTGTGGTTTATGAGAATGTTTGTTTTTGCCCTGGTATTTTTATTGCCTTTAGGAGCTCGAGCACAAAATATAATAACAGTAGCAGGAAATGGTACTGCAGGTTTTAGTGGAGATGGGTTGCAAGCGGTGAGTGCTGAACTCAATCATCCCCAGGGAGTTGCTACAGATAAAGTCGGCAACGTTTATATAGCAGATAATTACAACAGCCGCATACGCAAAATAAATACTGCCGGAGTTATCTCTACTGTTGCCGGTGGGGGAACCAATGGCGCTGATAGTGTGCCAGCCACAAGTGTGGTAATATATGTAAGTGATGTAGCAGCGGACAGTGTAGGTGACATTTTTTTTGCTGATGCAGAGAACAATGTAGTACACAAGGTGAACACAGCAGGTATTATTACTACTATTGCCGGTAATGGTAATGGTGCAGGTACATTTAACGGTGGGTTTAGCGGAGATGGTGGCCCGGCCGATTCGGCGGAACTATCAGATCCGAATCATGTAGCTGTGGATGCTGTAGGAAATGTTTACATCGTTGACCAGGATAATAACAGGATAAGGAAGGTGAATACTACAGGCATCATTACCACTATATGCGGTAACAGCGGACAAGGATTTACGGGTGACGGCGGCCTGGCTGTATTAGCTGAATTGTTTAACCCAACAGGTGTTTCTGTTGATGAGAGTGGCAACATATACATATCTGACCTTGGCAATGCACGTATACGCAAAATAGACACTGGCGGTATAATAACTACAATAGCCGGTAACGGAACAGCAGGGTATAGTGGTGATGGCGGCCCTGCGCTGGCAGCGAGTATATCGCCGACCGGCAATGCATTGATGAAGAGAGGCAATCTTTATTTTGTGGATGGAAGTAACCGTATAAGAGTTGTGGATAACCGGGGTAATATTAATACTGTTGCCGGCAATGGCACCGCAGGCTTTGGTGGTGATGGCAGCACTGCGGTAACAGCAGAGTTGCATAACCCAACCAGCATAGCCTTCGATGCCAATGGTAATTTGTTTGTTGCTGATGAGGGCAATGAACGGATACGAGAAGTGTTATTTAATACCCATGTAGGGATTGCTAATCTAAATGGAGGTGAAATTGTTTCGCTTTACCCTAATCCTACCACAGACATTTTGAATATAGACCAAGTAAAAGAAAATACAACGTACCGCCTTATAGGTATGGGTGGCGCTGTAGTGCAGCGAGGGATATTGCAAACAGGTAGTAATAATATTTGTATCGAACGATTATTGCCTGGTGTGTATTTTTTTGAAATGAACAGCGGGCAACAAACTGTTACCCGTACAATTGTAAAACAATAGTCTAAAGGAGGGTATTTATGTGGTGGATATATGCATTGTTATCAGCTTTCTTTGCAGCACTTGTGGCTATACTGGCAAAACTGGGTATGAAAGGTGTGGACTCTGACCTGGCAACCGCTATACGTACTGTTGTAATACTTATGGTGGCATGGGGGATAGCTGTCAGTCGGGGTAAAGTACAAGGTGTTCATAGTCTTACACAGCAGAACTGGATATTCCTGGTGCTGAGTGGTGTGGCAACGGGCTTGTCTTGGGTGTTTTATTTCCATGCGTTAAAGGTGGGCGAGGTATCTAAAGTAGCGCCGATCGATAAATTGAGTGTGGCCCTTGCAATAGGTTTATCTGTGCTGTTCCTGGGTGAGACGCTAACAATAAAGACCGCTATAGGAGCGGCCCTTATTATTGGCGGATCGTTTGTGCTGATATTGTAATTACATGTATTGTCCTGTATAACTTTCCTTCACTTTCTTCAATCCTTCAGGTTTGCCTTCATATAGCAGGTAGCCACCACCCATACCACCTTCTGGGCCAAGATCTATAACATAGTCGGCGCACTTGATGACATCAGTATTGTGTTCTATTACTATAATTGAGTGCCCTTGTTCTATAAGTGCATTGAATGAGCCGAGCAGTTTTTTTATATCGTGCATATGCAGCCCTGTTGTGGGCTCGTCAAATATGAAGAGTATCTTGTCTTTTGAGCTATTCTTACCCAGGAATGATGCCAGTTTTACCCTTTGGGCTTCGCCACCACTAAGGGTGTCACTGCTTTGCCCCAGCTTTATATATCCTAATCCTACATCGCTTAAGGGTTGCAGTGCTGCTGCAAGTTTTTTCTCATCTGCAAAGAAAGCTATTGCTTCATCTACACTCATCTCCAGTATGTCGAAAATGTTTTTTGTTCTGTAGGTTACTTCCAGTACCTCTTCTTTAAAGCGTTTGCCCTTGCACACCTCGCACAACAAATGTATATCTGCCAGGAACTGCATTTCTACCACAACCTCACCTTCACCTTTGCACGTATCGCAACGGCCGCCATCGGTATTGAAAGAAAAATGTTTTTCGGCAAAGCCACGCATTTTTGCCAGTGGCTGCTTGGTGTACAGTTTGCGTATCTCGTCGTACGCCTTTATATAAGTGACCGGGTTGCTTCTGGATGATTTGCCAATAGGATTCTGATCGACCATTTCCACATGGTTTATATTGGCAAGATCGCCAGTAAGTGATCTGAACAGACCAGGCTTTTCGGTGCCCTCTCCATAATGCTTCTGTAATGCCGGGTATAAAGTTTGTTTTACTAAAGTTGTTTTACCCGAGCCACTTACCCCGGTTACTACGCAAAGCAGGTTAAGGGGGAAACTAACATCAACATTCTTTAGATTGTGCTGCCGGCATCCCTCAATACGTATATTGCCATTAGGTTTGCGTTTGACAGGAGGTATATCTATGTGCAACTTACCGGATAGGTATTGGCCGGTGAGACTTTTGGGGTTCTTTATGATTTGGCTGTAATTACCTGCTGCTATAACCTCGCCACCAAGATGGCTGGCAAGCGGTCCCATATCTATTATATAGTCGGCCTCACGCATCATCATCTCATCGTGCTCTACGACCACTACGGTATTGCCAAGATCGCGCAGGTTTTTAAGTACATCAATAAGCCGTGCGGTATCGCGTGCATGAAGGCCTATGCTGGGCTCATCCAATATGTATAAAGAGTCAGTAAGATTGCTTCCCAGGAATTTAGTAAGCTGTATCCTTTGGCTTTCTCCACCAGAGAGGGTATTGGCTAACCTGCCTAGCGACAAATATCCCAATCCTACATCCAGCAGCGTTTTTATACGCTGATCGATTTCCAATAAAATACGCTTCGCAACAGATTGGTCATAATCACTGAGTTTCAGATTCTTGAGCCATTCGTACAGGTCAGTAGTAGGGATGAACATGAGGTTGGCAATGGTAGCGCTGCCTACTTTTACATATAGCGCGTCCGGCCTAAGCCTGGATCCTTTGCATGTGGGGCAAACAGTGCGCCCACGATAGCGTGCTTGCATTACCCTGTACTGTACCTTGTACAAGTTCTGCTCTACCATTGTGAAAAAGTCGCGTATGCCACTTACTTTATCGTTACCCTCCCATAGCAAATCAAATTCTTTTTCAGTAAGGTCTGCAACTGGTTTGTGTATGGGGAAGTTATATTTTGAAGCACTTCTTATAAAGCCATCTTTCCATTCGCTCATTTTCTCGCCCCGCCAGCAAGCCACAGCGCTTTCGTAAACGCTTAGTCGCTTGTCGGGTATTACCAGGTCTTCATCTATACCTAGGGTTTGCCCAAAGCCTTCGCAAGTAGGGCAGGCCCCATAAGGATTGTTGAAGGAGAATAAATTGGGCGTAGGTTCTTCAAACTTCATTCCGTCGGCTTCAAACCGGTTATTGAAGTTGACCATTTTATCCCCGTCAATTTCCAGTAAGCAGTCGCCTTCGCTTTCGTAGAATCCAGTCTGTATGCTATCTGCCATACGATGGAGGTCATCCTCGTCAAAGTCCTTCACTACAATACGGTCTATGAGTAAGTATATCTGTGTGGTTGGCAATTGTACCGTACCGTCTTGCAGATCTTCAATACGTATGGGTTTACTCTCGCCTTCTTTTGCATACACGCGAGAAAAGCCCTTTTGCATCAGTATGTTCAGCTCTTCCTGAATAGAGCGCCCGTAACGGGTGATGAGTGGTACTATAAACTGAATACGCACACCTTTATCGAGAGTTTTAATATATTCAACAACATCGGTAACTGTATCCTTCTTTACTTCGTTACCGCTTATTGGTGAATAGGTGTGGCCTGCCCTTGCAAACAGCAGGCGCAAGTAGTCATATATTTCAGTCATGCTGCCCACAGTACTGCGTGGAGTGCGTGTGGTTACTTTTTGCTCTATTGCTATTGCAGGGCATATGCCGTGTATGTAATCTACATCGGGCTTATCCATGCGCATGAGGAACTGGCGGGCATATGCACTGAGGCTTTCGGCATAGCGACGCTGGCCTTCTGCAAAAAGAGTGTCCATTGTGAGCGATGACTTGCCTGATCCGCTTACTCCTGTAACTACAACGAGTTTATTGCGTGGTATTGCTACATCCACATTCTTCAGGTTGTGCATGCGCGCTCCTTTTATGAAGATGTGGTCATCGTCCATACCATGTATATGTTCAGCTACTGCTATTGATTCATCGAGGTGGGTTTCTGTTTCCTTAGTTTTACCTGCTTTCTTCGTATTCGTTACTTTCTCTTTTGCCATAGATATCTCCTGCTGCTGATCTGTTATTCAACCGTATATAAAACGGAATGGAAAGTTCGGCAAAAAAATACATTCTGCCATTTTATTGGGCCGGAATTATATTGAAGTAAAGACTAATTTCTTCTTGGATAGAAATTAATACTGTCGGGTAAGGTTATATTTATACTAATTCTTTCTATTTATAGCATAGTCAACCAGCTCTTCCATAGCATTGCGAGCGGGTGTTTGTGGGAATGTCATTAAAATTTCTTTTGCGTCGGCTAGATATTCTTTCATTTTTTTTGCAGCGTATTCTATACCACCTGATGCTTTCACGTATTCTATTACCTCATCTACCTTCTTGCGGTCTGTATTTTGATTTTTTACAATGTATATGATCTTCCTCTTTATTTCTTTGTCAGCATTTTGAAGTGTATATATTAATGGTAAGGTCATCTTCTTTTCTTTAATATCAATTCCGGTTGGTTTACCTATATTATCTTGACCATAGTCGAAGAGGTCGTCTTTGATCTGAAATGCAATACCCACTTTTTCTCCAAACACCCGGAACTTATCCGAAATTTCTGCACTGTTTGTAGCAGAATAGGCCCCGGCTGCACATGCGGCAGATAATAGAGAGGCTGTTTTGGCACGTATGATCTCGAAGTAGATATCTTCCTGAATATCAAGTTTGCGTGCCTTTTCCATTTGGAGCAGTTCGCCTTCGCTCATTTCTTTTACTGCCCGGGATGTGATCTGTAATATTTTATAATCACCATTGTCTATAGAAAGCAAAAGGCCTTTTGAAAGCAAGTAATCGCCCACTAAAACCGCTATCTTATTTTTCCATAATGCGTTTATTGAGAAAAAATTTCTACGAATCATTGAATTATCGACAACATCATCATGTACAAGCGTAGCAGTATGCAATAATTCTATAAGTGCTGCGGCACGGTAAGTGGCCTCATTAATTTCTGCGGCTATCAGGGCTGACAAAAAAACAAACATAGGTCGCATTTGCTTGCCTTTGCGCTTTATAATAAACCGCATAATGCGGTCTAATAAAGGATTGGTGCTTTTAACACTGTCTGAAAATTTTTTTTCAAATAATGACAGTTCCCTGCCTATCACTTTATTTACCTGTTCCATTTGTGGACTAAAAGTACAAAACAATAAAAATGTAAATGCAGATAAGGCTGATTTACTTTGGAGAAAGTATTTTTGGCATAATAGTTGAATATGCTTGTCGAGAAGTAGGGTTTGTCGTAGTTTTGTAAATTAATAAAAAATACTGTTTTGCTTTTAAACCTTTGGTGGTTTAACTTTGCAACACTTTTAATAATATTTAAATATTGACAAGATTTTTAAAACCGTTAAACTAAAATCACATAAACAAACTGTTATGGTCAACAAGAAACACCTACTATTGGTAGGATTGTGTTCGGCACTGGGCGCTCAACCAGTGTTTGCACAGGAAAGCCAATCATCATCAACCACCCCTGCGACAGGCGCACAGTGGTCAGCAAGAGATATGACCTACAGAGGTCAAAACTACGATGTACTGGATACAGCATATGTTCCGAAAAGAAGCATGGCTCAGCACAAGAAATTTTTAAACCATCAATATGCGTACCCTGCTCGTCCACGCAATATGTGGGAAGTAGGTTTTGGCATTGGACAGCCAGATGTTATTAGTTCTATACCAGGTTTGTTATTCTACAACGCGAAAGGTGGCGATGGTGGTTTTAACCTGAATGTGCGCAAAGCATGGGGATATATGTTCTCTACAAGGATACAGTATATCTATATGGTTGCTAAAGGATTAGATTATCGTGGTACACCTATCACACAAGGTGATGGTGGTCCATGGCAGGCATATGGTGTATATCCAACTTCACCTACTCCTGCAACCATCTATAATAACTATAGGATGGAAGCACACCAGCTGAATATAGATTTCATGTTGAATACTAACAACATCAAATTTAACAGGGCTCGTACATCCGTTTCGTTCTTCGGTTATCTTGGATTGGGTGCAGTAGCTTACAAAACCCGTATTAACACTACTAATAATGGTGCAGCATACGATTTTGCAAGTATAATAGGTACAACAACTATTGAATCATCTAATAAAAATAAGATTCGTAAAGCACTCCAGAGCGGTATGGATAACTCTTATGATGAACCAGCAAATACTCGTGGTACATCAAGGACAACCATTTTTGATAATAAAACATTGGACTTCGCGCCAAGTATAGGAGCCGGTGCTCAATTCCGTTTGAACAAACGTGTAAACCTGCAATTGGAAGAGCGTTTAACTTATCCTAATGGTGATGGTTACATGAGCGGTATCAATTATCTGCCTCAGCAACCAGTTGCCGGTACAGGTAATGCTGCTGTGCCAACACGTTCTTCTGATCTGTTGAGTTATACTTCAATTGGTCTTAATTTCAATCTGGGTAATAACAAGAAGAGGGTAGAACCATTGTACTGGCTTAACCCACTTGACTTTAGCTACAACGAACTTAACTACCCACGCCACATGTTGCTGCCAGATCCGGTATTGCCAGATGCTGATGGTGATGGAATCACAGACCAGTTTGATAAATGCCCAGGCACTCCTGCAGGTGTTTCTGTTGATTCTCATGGTTGCCCTATGGATACAGATGGTGATGGTGTTCCTGACTTCCGTGACAAGCAATTGATCACTCCAACAGAATGCCAGCCAGTGGATGCTGATGGAGTTGGTAAATGCCCTTGCCCAGAAGGTTGCGGTGCAGCTAATAAAGGCAGCCAGTGCGGTAATATAGGTGCAGGTAGCATTATATTCCCAACTACATCTGCTAAGATCAGTTCTGCAATGCAGTCTCAGCTTGCTACACTTGCAGCACAGATGCAGGCTAACCCTGATTGCCACGTTGTAATAACTGGTGCAGGAAACGGCAACAAACTGCAACAGCAACGCTCATGGGATCGTGTTAACTCAGTGATCCAGTATATGAGTGAAAAGAATGGTATCAACCGCAACCGCTTCATATTCCAGTACGGACAGTCTGGTGATGCGAACGTAGTTATGTATCGCTCTGCAAATGTTGGTGAAGAAGGTCCTACTAACGTACCACCTCCATTCCCTAACCTGAAGACAAGTGACAAATAATGACCAATAAGTTTTTTATATCAAAAGCCCCGGACATACCGGGGCTTTTGTTTTGTTGATACTTTCTGATAGGTTTCCTTGTCTGCCGCCAATCACTTTTGAATATTACTTTCGAAATAAGTATTTTTGAAAGCACTTAACAATAACCTATTTTATATTTATGTCGAAGGCTACTGCTGCAAAAGCAAAACCTGCACCTGCTATACCCCTTGCTGAAACTAAAGAAGCCGGTGGTTATTCTAAATACTATGAATGGTTGATCAATTCCTGGATATTTATACCAGTGCTTGTTTATTTTAAAATGGTGAACCAGTATGCACTAAACCTGCCCATTGGCGATGACTACAATGCTGTATTACAATTCTTGAATAACTTTAAAACAGCTGCTTTCTCAGATAAGTTCGGCTTACTATTGCAACAACATAATGAACATAGAATATTATCTTCAAGGTTTATTTTTCTATTGTATGACACTATTGCAGGGAATATTAATTTTATCAACCTGATTTTTATTGCCAACCTGCAGCTGGTAATTATTTTTATTGTAGCTATCTTATTCATTAAAAAGGCGATGCCTAAGTACTGGAACATTACAGCTCTTATGGTAGGTTTTTGCATATTTGATATGAATAATTATGATAATGCCGATTTTGCGATGTGTGGTATGCAGAATTACGGGGTTATCATGCTGTTTATGCTCAGTTTGCTTTTCTATTCATACGATAACAGAAAGTATATTATCCCTGCTATATTGTGTCAGATTATTTGCATTTACTCTAGCGGTAATGGTATGATAGCAGCTTTTGTTTTGGTATTGTTTACTGTGTTTATCAGAGACAGAAAGAGAATAATAAGCAGTGTTGTTACTTTCCTTATATTTACGCCTTTGTATTTTATACACTATACTAAAGCTGCAGATCAAAGTACTTATTCTAATGACCTATCTAAAATAGTTCCTTTTTATTTGCATCTGGCAGGCGGACATTTTGGTTATGAGATAGGTGTAGTTGCGGGAGTGCTTATGTTTATTGTGCTGGCATTAGTATTGCCCATAAGCAAAAAAATTCACATCAAAGAAAATGCACTTCCCTTTTTGAGCATCCTGGTCTTTATCTTAGTTTCTAACGCCGTGGTTTCTGTGTTCCGTAGCAATGTAAAAATGCTGGATTCTTATTCCAGTCGTTATCTTATTTATCCGAATATGCTTGCTGCAATTGCTTTTGTGCTGATTATGATAAAGATTGATGGTTATAAATTTAAATGGCCGGTGACAATAGGTGTATCGCTATTGTTCCTATATACGTATTCCCAGAATTATACGTATGGTGAGGCTGGTTTTGAAAGATATCAGTATAGGACGCAAAATCAGGAATACTATTTCCCGGCAGAACGAGTAGGTGAGGCAAGGGATATTGCCAATAAATCCTGCCAATTGGGTATATATTGCATCCAAAATGAAAGATAGTTTGCTGCATGGTGCATAAATGGCCCAATGTAGTTTTATGTAATCAGTAATAAGAACGTGTTGCCGTGTATGAAATTGAGTGTTGTAATACCTGCTTATAACGAAGCCCTAAATCTGCCAGATACGCTGAATGCATTTTATGATGAATTAATAAGTGTTGGAATTGATCATGAATTGTTGGTAGTAAATGATAATAGTAAGGATAATACGGTAGACGTGATAGCGCAACTACAGCAACGTATGCCTACTTTGAGGACTATTTTTAATGAACCACCTAAGAATGGATTCGGATACGCTGTGCGTCGGGGCTTGGAAGATTTTAAAGGCGACTGCGTGGCAGTAGTGATGGCTGACCTAAGCGACGATCCCAAGGACCTGGTGAAGTTTTATAATGCAATGGTTACCCAAAAAGTAGATTGTGTATTTGGAAACCGATTTATGAAGGGTGGGCAGGTATTCGACTATCCCAAAGAGAAACTATACCTGAACCGTATGGTGAATAATATGATCAGCTTTGCATTTAAGTTGAGGTATACGGATTGTACGAATGCCTTCAAACTATATTCGCGAGCAACGATAGAAGGTATAAAACCTTTTCTCGCGCCACACTTTAATCTGACAGTGGAGCTGCCGTTAAAAGCCGTTGTAAGAGGCTATTCCTTTACTGTAATACCCAATAGCTGGCGCAACCGGAAGCATGGTAAGTCTAATTTGAAGATAAGGGAGATGGGTAGCAGATATTTTTTCATTGTTATGTATTGCCTGATAGAAAAGTATTTCAGCAGGGGGGATTTTAATAAGAAGTGGGAGTAGTTTTATGCAATGGACCTTATCCCCATTAAATAAGTAAAAGAAAATCAACTTGTCCATGGAATAGTTAGGTCTGTGCCTTTTACTATAATTCCCCCACGGTTGCCTACCTCTACTGTTCCAAAACGAGATGCGAATACTTGGGGCAATACTCGGTCTCCAGGTATGGATAGCCATAGTCGTAGTAAGTGACGCTTTTGTTCCGGATCATCCCAATCCTCAAATCCTGTACGATCATGTAATAGAGCATGGTTGTAAACAAATTGCATATCGCCAGGCTCCAGATCCATCGCCAGGTTCAACTTCGGATCATTAGCCAGGCGATCAAACATATCCAGAGCCTCAACATGCTGTGTGGTAAGACGAGGTGCATCGGCAAACCGTTGTGCAGAATCGATATACTGACGTTGATAAAAAACAGTGAGGTAATCTTTGTAAAAGCTAAATACAGGAATGAACAGGTATGGTAGCATACCTTCAGGCACTTCGCCCCTGCGGTCTGTAGCTATGGGCTGCAAGAGTAGTTGCAGCAGATCTGGCCGTTGCCTGTGCATTTCATTAAAAATAGCAGAGGCACTTACCAAAAGCGATGTTCCGCCTTGTTTTGCTGTTTTCAGGCACAGCAGCCCCACCACATCGCAAGAGTCTGTATGAAAAGTTTGTCGTTCGTTGGTTTGGTAAATGCGTACTTTGGGGTCGCTGCTCTTCATGCCTAAGTCGCGTACATGGCCCAGCATGTGTCCTGCTGCATTCTGCGACCGTGGAGCGCCCAGGTGGCATCCAAGCCCGTAGAAAATAGTACCTGCCTCACGTTCGCTATATCGTGATACTGGTAATCCGCGTAGTAATACAAACCCACGTCCATGTATCAGTTCCTTACGTATAGCTTCGAGTTTTGGTTCTAATGTTGGTAACGGGAATTGCGCTGCAGTAAGGGTTGCTATATTTTGATTGTTATCAAGCAATGATCCCGCTGCTGTCTCAAGTTCTGCTATCTCATGCTCATCCAGGTACAAGATCCATTCACTCTTCTTTTGTGCCATTTCGGGCCCACACCAGGTAGAAGGAAGATGTTGTTCTGCGGGAAATGTTAGCTCCATAGAAAACTACATTAAATTACATGGTCAAGCGAATAAGTAAGTTTTTCTATTGACGTTTAAAAATAAGAAAACATTACTATACACGTAATTTTTATCTGGAACGTAATGGATTCATCAATGTCCTGGTGATCATCTATAATCTGCAGCAAATCAATCCTCATCAACTTCTTTCAGTTCATCCTCTTCCTTGCCTTTGCCTAATTTAACGATGGGTTTATCTTCAGTACCTGTTATTGTCATAGGTATTCCTATCAGTCCTAATGGGGGTAGTCCTAATCTGAATTTAAGGTCGATAGCCTGATTCAGGCTTACCTGACCTTGTATTTTAGCCCTGAAGCCAGCCATGCGCATCTTGGTGCGCTCTATAGTAATAATGTTATGTGCAATGGTAGTTTTTATCTCTACTTTGGAAACATCTGGATTGCCACCTACACTATCGCGACCTGTTTTTTTACCTACAGCGTTGAACAGTTTGAATTGATGCATTTTTAATGCCTTGGCAGATAATACCCCTTCGCCTACTAAAGACGGATATACGGGGTACATATTACTGTTCAGCTTACCACTGAGATGGTAGTCCAGAGAAATGAGCCCTTCGGTATTCTTGGCGCTGGTTACCATATCGTGAAACAGTTTTATTTTTTTGTAGGCTTTATTAATGTCAAAGTCTTTAGCACTTATGCGGTAGTCAAAGAATGCAGAAAGAGGGCTGATGCTGGTATATGTAGCGTTCATAGTGATAGGTGCACCTATAAGGCTGAAGCCGGTTTCTTTGAGTATAATACTGTCCTTACTTAAGGTCATATGGCCTTTAGCGTCTTTTATCACTAACCCACTGTACCTCACCTGCTTTACATCGGCATCGAAGGTAAGGTCAAGGCTTTTAGGTACCATGATTACTCCGCTGGGAGTGGTGGTGGTTTTTGCAGGTGTACTGGCCGGTGTACCACCTGAATACACCATGAAATCATCTACAACCAGTAGGTCACTTTTCATTGTGAATTCGCCTTTCAAAATGGCACTTGGGTGCAACGCGTAGTCAAGTACGTTTGATAAGGCGCCATTTAAAACAATAGTGGAGTTGCCATATGTAGCGGTGAATGCATCAAAATGCATTTTGTCTTGATTGAAGCTGAAGATGCCCTTGCTGATGGTAAAAGGTTTGGGGAACAGATCGCTCGTGAGTACTATATTGTTCACTTTTAATGTGCCACTGTTTTGCAATTTGTCGTAGTGTTTTGCTGTTATATCGCTTTGCTTTCCCTTAAGTGATAGGTTAGCAGCAATGGTACCATTTACATTGTAACCTTTTTGAGCAAACACCTGGTATATCTTGCCAACATCTATAGTTCCTGTTGATGATATGGCATACTTCAGATTAGTAAAATCGTGCAGTTCAGCTTTAATTATAAATGGTTTACCCTCAAACTCAAAGGATATTGGCTTTATAGAAATGTTCATTCCTTTTAAAGTGCCAGTATGATTTGCAACGCTGGTGCTCACTTGTATCTTACTTATTGGGTGGGGATAATATTTAGTAAGTATAGAGCCATCTTTCAGGTTGATATTAGCTGTTGTTACAGGATACTTTTTTTGTGCAGGTAAGTAGTTTCCTTTAGCTTGTATGTCAGCATCCAGATCTCCTTTTATATCTATACTGTCTGCAGGATAAAATTGTTTCAGATCTGCCATGTGGAATTTAGCCTGTAGCCTGGCATCAACCGGGAAATTGGTAGTGTTGCCCAGCCTGAAGTATCCTTTTATGTAATTGCCCAATGCAGTAGCATTAAGGCTATCTAAAGCCATGTTGATGTGCTTGACATTATTATCCGGACAATCTGCACACAGGTTGAAGCGGATATCTTTTACTGCTTCGGGAAGTGAAGCGTATTTGAAATATCCGTTTCTGAAAGACGAACGTAATGTGAACTTTGGAATGCTAGTTATTACGGTGTCAGCGTGTTTCCTAAGACCAGTGTACACAACTCCTTTGGCATATCTGCCTTCAGCTAATAAAGACAAGGTATAAATGCCTTTAACATCAAATGGTTTTACGCCCAGTGCTTTATTCCATTTTTCAAGATCTATTTCTGTATTCACTTTGGCATAAATATCTGGCTCGGTTACACCCTTTACCCGTAATACAGAGCTGAAATACCCCTTGCCTACATTGAAGTATAGGGTATCCATATTTACATACAAGCTATCGGGATCGAGGCCGGGAAGAGTTGCCTCCATATTCATGTATAAGTTGCTTACCGGATATGGCGATTTCTGATTGTCTATATAGCCATTCCGTATTTTGACGCTCATGCTAAGATCGGGCATGGTACTGTCTTTGGCAATGTATTTCCCGGTTAGTGCTATGTGTATGTTTGCGGTGCCGTCCAGTTCTGTTTGGTCTAATGGTTTTTGATAGGCAGCAGGTAGAGCGCTGATAATGTCACCTAAATCCTTTTCGTGTGAGTCTATCTGGAAATCCATATCATATCCATCCTTTATGAATGCAAATCGTCCATTGAACTGAACAGGTAGTTGGTTGATGTTCAGGTCGTTCTTTGAAAAAATAAATGCCAGCGATTTTGTATTGATACTGGTAACGAGATCTGCATTTATCTTTTTCGAAATGATGTATGGTTGGTTGTTATAAGAGAAATCGAGCGACTGTATATCTGTATGCGTATATAGATCAAAGACATCCTGGCTCAAATCACCGCTACCCGAATAATTGAATCCCCGAGCAACAATTTTCATAGGGAGAGACCGGTCATAATAAACTAACCGACTGTTTTCAACCAGTATCTGACGGATGCCGAGTGATGCACTACTTGTATCGGCAGGTGCACTGGTTTTTTGCTGTGCAGATTTATAAATATTATAGTTGGCATGCCCAAGAGTATCGACCTGTATGTTGATCAATGCATCGCTAAGGCTGATCTTATCAATGTTCAGACGGTTTTTAAATAGGGAAGATAAGTCGATACCCAACGATAGTTCTTTGGCAGCAATTAGGGTGTCATTTTCAAAAGGAGCGCTTCCTTTAAGCGTTACATTTTGCAAGGTGAGCGTTAATGAAGGGAATTTTTTGAAGAAGGACAAGCTGGTACCTGTAAAAGAAATATTACCATTGATGTTGCTATTTGCCCAACCTTTTATTTTTTGTGTTACTGTATTTGGGAACAAGTAAGGTAACAAGATCATTATTAACAGCAAACTACCCAGTACTATACTGCTGATCTTAAGTGTCTTGAAAATTATCTTTTTAAATGATAATGCCATATTTTAGAATTATTGATTGCAATAGATGGGGGAAGCATTCAGGGGTAAAATTAATAAAACATGGCTTATATATGTGTTGTTTGGCTTGTTAACATTAAGTGATGAAGGCTGGGTACAGGATTATTAAAACTGAACTGCTGATTGACCAATAGAAATAGAAAGGGAACCCTTGCAAAACACAGGGGTTCCCTTTCTATTAGGCTTTGCTGAAGTCCTTGCTGCACTTACTTCACTGTTTGTGGTGCTGCCAAGGCAGTGTTAACTATTTCCTGTGCCTCGTGCAATATCTTATCCAGGTGGTCTCTGCCCAGGAAGCTCTCACCATATATCTTATATATCTCCTCTGTACCCGAAGGGCGGGCTGCAAACCAACCATTTTTTGTGGCTACTTTCAGGCCGCCAATAGCAGCATTATTCCCTGGCGCTGCAGTAAGTATATTTTCTATCTTCTCACCAGCCATTTCTGTTATATGCACCTGCTGTGGAGAAAGCGCACTCAACAGCTTTTTTTGTGCAGATGTAGCAGGCGCTTCAATACGGTCATAAACAGGAGCTCCAAATTCATTGGTAATATCCTTATAAATTTCACCTGGGTCTTTGCCCATTGCCGCCGTGATCTCTGCCGAAAGCAGAGACGGTATAAATGCATCTTTATCCGTTGTCCAAACATTTCCATCCAGCCGGTTAAAGGCTGCACCCGCACTCTCCTCGCCAACAAACGCAAGCGAACCGTCCATCAGGCCATCCACAAACCATTTAAACCCTACTGGCACTTCGTATAGCTTACGTCCTAGTTTTGCGGTAACCCGGTCTATGATCTGGCTGCTTACTACCGTCTTCCCTACAGCCGCATTCTTACTCCACCCCGGGCGGTGTTGAAAAAGATAGGAAATACATATTGCCAGGTAATGATTAGGCGGTAGCAGGCCCACACTTTTGGTAACTATCCCATGCCGGTCATGATCGGTATCACAAGCAAAAGAAATATCGTACTTGTCTTTTAACCCAATAAGACTTTGCATAGCGTATGATGAAGAAGGGTCCATTCGTATCTGCCCATCCCAGTCAACAGTCATAAACCGGAAAGTGGGGTCAACATATTTATTGAGCACCGTCATATCCAGTTTATAATGATCTGCAATAGGTTGCCAGTAGTGAACACCTGCACCACCCAATGGATCTACACCAATACGTATGTTCCCATTACGTATCACATCCATATTGATCACGTTGCCCAGGTCTGCAATGTAAGTATTAAGATAGTCGTGTTGGTGGGTTGTAGATGCCTTTAATGCCTTTGCCAGGGTAGTTCTTTTTATACTACGTAGCCCTTCTTCCAGCAGTTCATTCGCTTTTGCTTCTATCCAACTGGTAACAGAAGTACCTGCTGGTCCGCCATTGGGTGGATTATACTTAAAGCCGCCATCTGTAGGTGGGTTATGAGACGGAGTAATTACAATACCATCTGCCAGGCCGGTTGTACGACCTTTATTATAAGTAAGTATAGCATGAGAAATAACCGGTGTAGGTGTATATTCTTCCATTCCGGTTGTCATTACTTCTACTCCGTTTGCTGCTAAAATTTCAAGCGCACTGGCAAGTGCAGGTACAGATAGTGCATGGGTATCCATACCAATAAACAATGGCCCATCTATCTTATTCTGTTTTCGGTATAAGCAAATACTTTGGGTAATAGCCAGTATGTGCCATTCATTAAAAGACAGGTTGAAAGATGACCCTCTATGACCCGATGTACCGAAAGAAACTCTTTGTGCGGCGATCTTTGCATCGGGAACTTCACTATAGTATGCAGCAACCAGTCTGGGTATGTTTGTCAATATTTCTGGTGGCGCAGGTTTTCCCGCAAGCGGACTAATTTTCATGATCTTTTATATTGCGTTAAAGGTTAACAATGTCATTAAAGCTTTTATTCTTTGCCAGGAGCAAATGATATTTGAAAAGTGTGCAGCGAACTTATAAAAGAATATGATACATCCCAATTATAAACGTTACAAATACTCTTAACAAGAGCCAAACCTAAGCCTGTTCCCTCTGATTTTTTCCCTTTTTGGAAACGTTCGAATAGTTCTTCTTCATTTAAAGGATATAAGCTTCCGGTATTTTGAATCAAAAACTTTTCATCTGTCAGGCTTATGTTGATTACTCCACTATCAATATTGTGCCTGATGGCATTACTGAACAGGTTATTGAATAGAATATCAAGCAAATGTCCACTGGCCGTTATCGTTTTCTGCGTTATTGTTGCCGTTACAATGATATGCTTTGAAGTGATTAGTTCCTGGAATTGCTCCTTCTTTTCAAAAACAAGCTGTTGTAGTTCCAACAACTCAGCTTCATCTATCAAATTATTTTCTATCTTAACCAATAAAAGAAGCGATTGATTAAGTCTTGATAATCTGCTTGTTGCCCCGTAAATATCCTGAAGTTGTTTATAATGTTCGGGATTAAGCGAATCGTCTTGTATCAGTATATCCAGCTTCGAGGTGATAACCGACAACGGTGTCATCATTTCATGAGAAGCATTTTCTGTAAATTGTTTTAAAGTCCTGTAATCTTTCCTCACTCTCGATGACATAAGGAGTACTGCCGCTTCCAGCTCATTAAACTCATCTACATTGGTCTTGCTATACGAGAAGTTGGTGTGGTCTGAAACGCTAAAGGCTTTCAATTGCTGCAGTAAATAAAAAAATGGCTTCCAGAGATCATGAGACACATATCTATTGGTAAGGAAAAGCACCAGGAACAACCCAGCCATCAGTATTAATGTTATGGTAGCAATAACCTGTACCAGGTATTCGGTACCATCTCTCGATATTGCTATTGTCAACAAGTAATTTTTCTCATTTACTGATACCAACATTTCCACTGCACGCCCATTGTTGTCATCATCATCATTTATAACCTTCTTAAAGGGTACATTAAAAAAAACAGTCTTAAAATTTGTCAGACTTGTTTCCTTAATTGTCACTTGTTCTTCATCAATATCTGGTTGTACAGGAAATTTGTGATGGGAAGCTACATAAGACACAATTTCTTCCATCTCTTCAGTCAAATCTCTATCCAGTTGCTTCTGGATAATGTAATTGATAGCAAAATAATATATCACCGCCCCAGCAAGGAGTACCGATACAGTTATTATGATGTTTGACCTATTGTAATGGGCCGATAGTTTCATTCCGAAAGAAATTTATATCCTATTCCATAAATAGATTTCAAATAGTCTTTGCAGTTAGCGTCTAGCATTTTTTTCCTCAGGTTCTTTATATGAGTGTAGAGGAAATAAAAGTTGTCATTCATATCCATTTCATCTCCCCACAAATGTGTTGCAATTGCATTTTTTGAAATGACCTTGCCCTTATTGGCAATAAAGTATAAAAGCATATCATACTCCTTTCTTGTTAGGACTATGGGTTTGCCATTGATCTCCACGGTTCTACCTTGCAGGTTAATGGTTATCTCATTAAAAACCAGGTTATTATTGCCATTAGCAGCCTTGCGTCTGAAAACTGCTTCAACACGGGCTTTAAGTTCTGCTAAGTGAAATGGCTTTATCAGGTAGTCATCAGCGCCTGTATTTAATCCCTTAATTTTATCTTCAAGACTGTTTTTGGCAGAAATGATAAGCACCGCTTCATCCCTCATCTGTTCTTTCAAGAAATTTAAAACTTTAAATCCCTCACCATCGGGTAGGCCTAGATCCAACAAAACGCAGTCGTAAGCATAATCCTCCAATTTTAAAATTGCATTTTCCAAATCAGCTGAACTTTCACAAACATTGCCATCACTATTCAAGTAAGTAGTAATATTCTCACGAAGGCTCTGCTCATCTTCTACTATCAGGATTTTCACAATACTTTATTTACTACAAGGTAATAAAATGACGAAACTGCCATTTATATTTAAAATATCAAAATAGCATGAATGCCGGCTCAAAATATCTTCAAAATTGCCTTCTAAATTTGGGAAGCTGCATAAAAATAATTCAATATCAATACGCAATTAAAATAAGTGTGTTTTTTATATAATGAGAATTTCAAAACAAGTTAAAATATCCATCTGTTTACTAACTCTAATGCTGAATGCTATTTTAATTAATTCCTGCATGCATGCCCCATATGTTTTGCCTGTAAGCCTGCGCACCGGCGATCCAACAATTTGTTTTGAAAGGGATATACTACCCATTTTTCAATCTAATTGTGCAAAAGGAGGTTGTCACGATGCAAGTCATGGGGCTAGTGGTTACGTACTTGACAATTACCAGGATGTAATAAAAAAAGGTATAGTTCCCGGCAATCCCGCTGCAAGTAAAATATGGCAATCGATAAGCATGAAAATATTTAGTGTGACAGTAATGCCTAAAGGCAGCCCTTCTTTATCTGCTACAGACCTTGACCTTATAAAACGCTGGATAGCAACCGGTGCCATTGATAGTGGTGCCTGCAGCACCAGCAATTGCGATACTACAAGCTTCACTTACAGCGGCACAATAGCACCGTTGATGCAAACATACTGCACCGGCTGTCACAACTCCCCTTCGGCTGCAGGTGGCAGTCTTGCAGATTATACAAGTGTAAAATATGCTGTAGTTAACGGGAGGTTGCTGGGAGACATAGAACACCTGCCGGGGTATAATGCTATGCCACTGGGTGCCAATATGCTGGACGACTGCCAGATAACTCAGGTAAAAAAATGGGTAGCTGCAGGTGCTCCAAATAACTAATACACAAAACAATTTTCATTCTACAATATCCATTAACAGTGATCAAACGGATAATAATTATAGTGGTCATCCTTGTAGGAGCGGGGCTCATTGTTGCCACCTGTCAATGGTACAAGCCACACCATAAAGTTGAAAATGCAAAAAGTATTGTGGTAACGGCAGCAAACCTTTCTAAAGAATATACTGAAGATGAGAAGAAAGCAGATGCTAAGTATTTAAATAAAGCAGTAGAAGTTACTGGTATCATTGAAGAATCTGATAAAAATCAGGATGGAGGGATAATGTTGATATTACAAACTACCGATCCAGTTGCAGGGGTTCAATGTACCATGCGCGATAAAGGAATAGTAGTAAGCAAAGGGCAGAATGTTGTTATCAAAGGCTTTTGCTCGGGTGCAGGTATAACCGGTGTATCCTTAACTGATTGTGTAATAGAAAAAAACTAACCGAAGAATATTTAAAAAAATGAAAAATAAATTGCTGGCAATAAGTGCACTTCTTTTACTAAGCACGCTAGGTTGTTATAACGATAAAGGTGACCAGTTGTATGTTCCACCCCTTACTGTCACCTGCGATACCACAGCCGTATCCTATGCAAAGGTCATTGCACCAATATTCGCTACCAGTTGCAACATATCTGGCGGGTGTCACGATGCCGCAGGCCAATCAACCAGCGGCTACAATTTCATCACGTATAGCGGCATCCTGCCTATAGCAACAACCGCTGTTTTGGTGTATGATGTAAATGGTAATCCTTCCCAGCTACATGCCATGCCTAAAAATTTACCCCAGCTTTCCGCCTGCGATATAAATAAAATTACAGCCTGGGTAAACCAGGGCGCACTCAACAATTAATAAACAATAAAATGAAAATACAGTAATTCCACTTTTGATCATATTGCCTTTGCCCCGCTGCATCGTTTGAGCAAAAGTATATTTTAATGCAACCACCCAAAGTTCGCCGTTACATTACCAGGCTACAAAGTAAATGTCCCTGGCCTCGTTGCCGACAAAGTGGCCAAAGAAGCCACCATTACTATTGAAAGTGATCTCGTTCAAAAACAATCCACTTCTATTTCAAAAGTGTCAAAACGTGTCTTATGCGCTAATGCTTATTATAACCGTTGGAATAAGCATCATTTTTTAATTGTCTTCCTGATAATAGTATTGACCAATAACAAGATGATAAATGGTACAGGACTTGCTATCATTGTAAAAATAGCCATCATAGTATTATAGGTCGAAGCATCCCAGTGCGTTTGTACTTTTAGGTACAAGGATATACCCGCTATAAATAAAAAGGAAAGTAAATAGACACTGACCCAAACAAAGCGAATAAAAAAGATAGAGATCTTGCGGAAAATATAATAGCCCAACGAGAAGATGGTGATAATAGTAAGCGCGTCTGTTAAATATTTAATGCTGGCAGGCACAGTTGTATTGCCGTAGCCATTTGGATAAATAAAAACAAATGGGACAGCAGAAACAACAATAATCAGTATGCTAAGTATCGTTAATCTAATTTTTGGCATTCAGATAATGGATAAAACTCATTGTGTATTTATAACTCATTGTGTATTTATACCAGATAGAGAATATGATAAGGTAAATTATGAAAATAAACAGATAATGGTGTGCAAAGAAGAAAAAGTCGGGTTTAGATAGGTATATCAAAGCCAACATACTGCACCTGATAATGTTGACAAGGTAGATGAGTGCCAGCCCTGAAACTGAGTACAGCAGCTGTTTTTTAAATGTATATGGCAATGAGAATAGAAAACCAACAAACAAAACAGCTAACTCCAACGCATTGCATTCGTCCGCTATTCTTATAGAGTTAATGCGTTTGTTGTTTACTTCAACAGTAATATTCTCATACCCATCATAGTAAATTGATGGTCCCAGTTTATGGTCTATTATCCCTAGCACAAAACTTGTACTGTGCGCAGTAGCTTTGGTTATATACTTATCAGGCACTCTTGTGGGAGCAAGAACAAATAGGTATAGTGCTTTCCAGATAATAAATATCAGGAGGCTTCTTATAAAGAATATTCTTAGAAATACTGGCAGGTGCAAGTATGCAGCCTTCAGCCGTTCTACTGGTGAGCTCATATCTTTATAAAGATATGCTCTTTGTTGAATTGTTTTTCTTGTATAAAAATCCTGCAGTAGTAACAAGCGTGCCACCAGCCAAAGCCAGAATTACCAAATTGGTGTTTACAGGAGTTGATGGGCTGTCTCCTTCATTTCCCTTCCCATTACCATTGTTACCACCATCGGCGTGATTACCATTATTGCCATTAGGATTGGTATCATCAGCTCTGCCGGCAAATGGCATTGCTAAGAATAGGCTTAATGCAACTACTTTTAATTTTGTTAGATTTAATGTCTTACTTGTTTTCATTTTTAATGCTATTATGATTGATGATACAAAAGTACTTCATTAGAATGTAATATTCGTAATGTGGGGCTATGGTTAACATCTTGTTTAAGTGGCGTTAACTTACAATTATCAATTCTTTTATACCCTCAGGATCTGTTTTAAGTTGTCTTTTTGTCTCATGATATACACTATGACTTGTGGAAATATCAAGTGATCAGACACCTCTGATTGTGCAATTACGGGATCAAAAATAAATGAAGTAGCAGCCCCCGAATTGTAATTATATATTCATACTGGAAATTTCCATAAAATAAATTCAAAAACACTTGCATAGGTGAAAATACCTTATTAATTTGGCATGAATTATAATTTGGATTCGTAATTTTTTATAGAAAATACCCTTAAACTTAAAGAAGCTCTTAAGTTAATGTATAACGTTTCTGTGTCCATTTTGCTTTTAATATTCTGATTATTTGGATGGTTATTGGTCTGAAATAAAAAATATCTTTTCGATAAGTGGCTGCAATGAAGACGCGCATCACAGATAAAGGGGAAAAAGACAAGGAGGGCTAAAGGTTATAAATAAAAGGTAAAGTGACAATGATCCAATCGCCCGTTGGAAATTTCAATTCTCAAACACTTTTGAACGATAACAATAAGCCTGGCCGAAACAGGAATTAAAATACGGGGGCGTCTCCGAAAAGCCCGAAAAGAGTAGGAATAAAATCTTTAAAACAATAGAAACATGGAACAAAATGGAATTTGCTTAGACCCTACATGGGCCTGCATCAGCAAGTATTTTACGCCGAAAGATATCTCTTGCATGGCGAGATACGGACTTGCACTTGATCAATGTGCTAGCGTTCTGGAAAATGCAGGGGAAATTTATGAACGGGTTTTAAGTGGTAACATGCCTAAAGGTGGCACCAGATGGACACCGGAAATGTGTGCAAATTTTAAGGCATGGATGGAAACACCTAATCCCTGCGCTTAAATAAATAAAGGGTGCAAAATGCGATGCGGCCATCAGTAATACGTATGGTTGGTAAACCGTTCAGAAATTGCCGGCCTAAGAAATGATGCAAGCATTGTTTTTTACCGGCATTTTTTTCTCAATAACATTTTTAATCACCACACACACTAAAAAGTATGCTTAAAAATAATATAGTAGTAATTGCTGGCCTTTTGGGCGCATCTTTTTTAGGAGGATGCGGGAGCGAAACCAGCCAGAAGACTACTACAACCACAACAGAAACTATGACAGAAACCCAGGTAAATGACCGGCTTCCCCAGGACGTGGCCACTACCTGTACCGTTTCGCCGGAAATGTTCAATTCCTGGTTTACCGGAGGGAAAGCAATTGAAAATGGAAAAGTAATGGCAGCCAACAGTGTCACTTTTCCTGACAAGGTCAATTGTGATTTTTATCAGTGGTCGGAACAAATGTTCCTTTGGCTGCTGTCTCCTGCTAAAGGAACAAGCTATGCCCCTGGTAATACGGTTATGGAAGATACCGTGTTCTATGATGTCTCAGAAGAGATAGATGGAAATCGCACCATGACACGTCATAATCCAGGTACCCTGATCAGTGTATCGAGTGCAATTAAGCAAACAGGCCCCAACGGCCTGCCTGTGGTAATAGATGATAAGGGCGAGCTGCTTGAAGTAGAAGCACATAACGAAAAAACAATAGGATCCGTTTTGACAAAGGCGGCTAACGGAAGCAAACAAAATAAAAAAGTTGCCAAAATAGAAGAAGGAGCCGACCCACTACACCATATTTTCAAAGACGAGCATAATGTAATTATCGAACACCCCAGGGCCATTCTTCAGCATACTACAGATCAGGGTATGATAGTTGAAGAATTTGAGATCGGTGGTAAGAAAGTATTTATTGATACTGCAGGCGATGAGCATACTATTTCTGTTGGCCAGGCTACAGGAGATGTACTGATGGCTGCACAGAACAACTCTCTAGTTTACTATGCAATGATGGTCAATGACGTATATGCTTATTACCTCACCGCTTATAAGGAGAATGTACCTTTTGCACGTAATTCTTTTTTCCCAACCACCGATACAGCAAGGAATAATATTTGCGCTTATGCCCGGAAAAGAGGTATAGTACTGCCCGATTCAAATGCATTGGCAATTGAGTTAAAACTTGCATTGGTAGAAACAACAGGTTTAAAAGATCCAGATAGTTATGTTACGATTGATGCTATGGTGCCCGACTATGACACTACTGATAAACATAAATGGGTAGCAAAGGGGACAAGAAAAGCAAAACTTGCGCTTATAGGAATACACGTTGTAGGCAGCGTTGCCGGCAATCCGGAAATGATATGGGCTACCTTTGAACATAAAAACAACGCACCGAACGGAGCTTATGATTATGTTAATCGAGAAGGGAAAACAATTTCTGTTCCGGCAGATTCAGGAACAGGTTGGGTGTTATGCAATTCAACTTCGGTTGGCAGTTTCAACGTACCTTTTATGATAAACGATGGCCTGAACATAGAGAGTACAGATGGGCATGTTATTGCAGCAAGCCCTACCCAACTCATTAACCCGTTTGGCACTGCAAAAGGATCGGTACCAAACCCGGAAAATAAAAGTGCGGCTGAGTCCAACAGCCAGGTCATCAGCATCAATAACTCAGTAATTAGCCAGCTTGTAGGAAAAGATGTGCGCAAGCATTACAGGTTAATTGGCGCAACGTGGACCCAGGCTGGTGCTAACCCTACCGGAAAGCCATACTCACCAGCCAATCCAAAACCGGGTGTTGCAGTTGGTACAAACTTATTAATAAACAGTGCGATGGAAACTTACGACCAAACTTCAACAGGTACTTGTTTCCGTTGTCATAAAGGCAAAACGCTATCTCCTGGTACATTTGGCCTGAGCCATATTTTCAGTACGATAATACCATTGCCGAAAGTACCGGCGAGTATGAAAAAATAGATAAAACCATTTTCATTTTTGGGTGGGCAAGTTTGCAATGAATCGCAAACTTGCCCATTTTTATTTGAAAGATGTTTAGCCATTTTAGGGACTAACTATCGATCCTCACAACACAATAAATCCCCTGAATATTCCAGGGGATTTATTGTGTTGTATCAAAAAAAACCTTCAAAAGATATGAAGTACAGCTATCTATTTACACAGCCAGGTTTTTAATCATTCCACCCGCTACCCAGTTGTCCCACTTTTTTAAATTTTGCGGAGCAAGAGCATTGGCCGGAGGCATTGGATGACTCGATCTGGGAACACTATTTTCATCTGTTTCCCGGCCGTGAAGCACGCTGCTTATATGTTCGTTCTGGCTTTTAACTAATTCGTATTCCCACAGGTCCAGTGGAACTAGTCCGGTTGACGTAGCTATTTTAACTTCCAGCATAGAGTCCCGGTAATCTTCAAAAACTAGTTTTATGTCATCAAATGTAATAAGCGTATCTGCCGGCATTTCTGCAACAGGTTTACCTTCAACCATGCCATCTGCTATCCACTTAGCCCAGATGTCTAATTTTCTTTGAGGGAAAGGATGAGTAGTTGGCATGCGACGGGCTGAGATATATTCTCCATTTTCGTTGCGTTCGTGCCCATGCATTAAAACTGTCATGCGCTCATGCCGGTTTTTAACGGTAGCATAGTCCAGCAGATCCACGCCATGCTTCAGCATCACGGCCTGGTAGTCTGCAAACATGGGTTTTATGTGCTCTTCAAATGTTATTGTTGGGTCTGCCATATTTTTGTTTTTATAGTTTAGTTATATTGGTAGTTACAGTCCAGTCATTAGGGTTGGAATTATTATTGATATCGTCCTGTTCGCGTGCTATGTAAATATTTACGTGGGTAGCGGCATCTGTCATAGAAGCATCGCCCATTACCCAATAATTGGCCGAATTTGCCAGGTATCTATCTCTGAATTTCTGGTCTGTAATAGTAGCGTTAACGGTTTTAGGATGAATATAAACATCCACTCTATACGAAGTGGTGATGCTTGACTCCACATCTAAAAAACCATTATGAACGCGTGTGTTGCCTTTTAATGTACCAAGCGTTTGTTTTATTCCTTCTTTATTTTTGGCTACTAAAGACGTCCCTTTGGTTAAAGTAGATTTAAGGCTCACTGCATCTTTCCCAAAAACGGGTTGTGCTTCTTTTGCACGGTCGCGAGGTGCATAATGATCCTCTGGAGCTACTTCGTACCCGTATCCAAGGGTTACATGGTTCGGGTATAATGAGCCACTGCCCATGCCCATATCTACACCTGGTTTCCTGTGATAATCTGGCAGATCATATTCCGTCGGCACGGTACCTCTTAAAGGAAAACCTAAAGACGTGATCGTATCATTTGTATTATATCCATGTTCTTCCATGTGGTTAAGTCTGAGCCATTCATCAAGGTAAAAATCAACATAGGAGTGGAAAGAATAGAAAATAGGATCGTATGCTGCTGTCTTGGGGCTACTCATGTCTCCTCCGCAATAGGTGTCATGCATGTCATCATGAATTTCAGCTTCAAACCGGCCATAGCCACCGCTTATTTGGCCCCCTGTAGCATTAGGGAAACCGCCAAAAACAAGCCACTTTCCATCAATAATATCCTGTAACAATGCTTTTTTGGTAAAAGGATAATCTGGGTTACCAACACGTCTATTGCCACGATACAGTACTGAAGCAGGATCTTCAAATGCTTTTGGAAAGCGTTTGCCACTGGCAGGGTTCGTAAAATTCCAATATGGAACGGTCACCTTTGCAGTTGACGGGCCCATGTTTCCTTTCGAATCTTTTATGGTGCCGGCAGGATCTGCGTTTTGTAATATCTTTTCGAAGTAATAAAATTCTGCACGGTGCCACAGCATGAACAGGTCTTTCCTGTGTTCGCACATTCCGGGATAGACGCCCTTGCCATCTTTAAATCTTAAGCCAGCTATATAATTGTAATAATCGGCATAAGTCTCGCCGGGCTTTTTAGTTCTTGGCGGTGTTTGGGGTATTGAAATATAGGTAGCGTTATGTATCCACGCCTGCCATGCATAACCCTCTTCATCATAAGGGTTTACCATACTTCTGTCATGAAGTATCTGGATTGCGTGCTTGTATGCAGCCAGTTCTTGTTTGGTTAATGAATCAATGTTCTTTCGTTTTAGTAACTCCTGGCTGTTTGCAGTACCGGCAATAAGCAGTATGAGAAAAAGGGATAACGCCCTCTTGGTGAACTTAACTTTAATGAACATAGTATAGTTGTTTAGTATGGTTGATATTTGATGTTTTTTTAGAATGCGTAAATATAATATTATTTCTGGGAGATAAAATAGTTTTATCTATTATAAAGCTATTTTTACGTGAGAATTAATGTAAAAATGACTATGAGGGTAATTCCCTATCTGCTCTGTTGTATGCTTGTATTTTGTGCCACAGGCCAAATAAAAAGACCTATGATAATTGGCAGGACAAGCGGCAGCATAACATTTGAAAATGGCAGTGAAATGCGTGTATTTGGTTTTACAGGGAGGCTTAGTGAACCAATTAATTTACCGGGTACAACAATAGAAGCCAGGGAAGGGGATAGTCTTGAAATAGATTTTTGGAATGTATCGCAAGGCAACCCGCATGATATACGGATACAGGGCATTCAGCTTCAAAAACGAAATGAACCACACGAAATATATACTGATGATAACATACACCATATGGAGCACGGCTATTACAGTTTTATAGCCAGCCATGCCGGAACTTATATTTATTACTGCCCAGTCAATTATCCACTAGATGTGCAAGCAGGGATGTTCGGCATACTGGTAGTGAGGCCAAAACTGGAAAATAAAATTTACTACAAGCAGGTCTCGCAGGAGCTATTGTGGTGTGGCTTTGAAATGGACACCACCTGGCATACTGATTCGATACTAGATGCCGAACGAGAAGAAATACCCCAGATGGCAAAAAAACTGGACTACCGGCCCCAATATTTTTTTATTAATGACAAGAGGAATGGCCAACAGACAAATCCCGCGGTGTTAAATGCTAAAGTTGGTGAAAAGGTACTGCTCCGCCTGGCAAATATGGGGTTGATGGAGCACCTCGTAACGTTCCCGAAAGAAATGAAACTCAACGTTCTTACAAAAAATGCAGCCTCCATTCCCGCGCATGATGAGGTAAATGCGTTAATTTTAAAGCCTCTGGATACTTATGAAATACTTGTTTCATCAAATGCTGTACTGAACAGTTTTGTTAGTTACGCTTTTAAAAATGAAATCCAGAATACGGCTATACAGATTGAAAAAATACCGGTTTTAATAACTAAGTAATGACGCATAAAACAAGCTGGTATTTTATTTTCATTTTTTCTTTTATCTGCACTGCTGCAGCCAATGCACAAAGCGAAAGAACCTTTATTATAAAAGGAGATTCTGTAAAAAAAGAAATCATCGGGCATACGGCTTACCTGGAAAATTCAAAGATCACAGTCATTAATACTTCTGATAAATCTATTTACCTGGAATGGGAAACCATTTCCAATACTTTTCCCCTGGCTTGGGACTGCTCTATGTGCCAGCATGGGAAATGTCAGATCGGTATTCCCAAAGGTTCGGTTTTTAAGAAGCTAGACCCTGGTCAGGAAGGCTTTATTGCCATTCATGTGCTCCCTGAACAGCATTCTGGTGCCGGTTGTGTAAAATTTAAGCTCTATGATAAAGAGCATCCTAAATTTTATAAGGTACTGACGTTTACAGTGAAGGTGCTATAACACGCATAGGCAATGTCATCGCTTCTCATAAATCATCGTTTTTAACTTTGGGGAATGCATTGGTGTTTATTTAGATTGACATAATCTATGTATTGCACCGAAATAAAAAAGCCTTTCAGTTTTATACTGAAAGGCTTTTACAACTGGTGGTGCGAGAGGGATTTGAACCCCCGACACAAGGATTTTCAGTCCTTTGCTCTACCAACTGAGCTATCGCACCAGTTGCTTTTGGGATTGCAAAAATAAGCGTTATCCTGAATCTACCAAATAGATTCTCATTCTTTAAGGTATTTATTTTTGTTGGTTGTGATATTGAGCCTTTATATTTGCGCATGCAATGGCATTCTTGGCTTTCCATTTTTATAGAACAGGTACGCGAAACAACAGTGTGGGAGTGGGTTGCGGTGATAATGGGAGTAGCAGAAGTGCTGCTTGCAAAGGCAAATAATGTACTTCTATACCCCGCAGGTATTATTGGCACAGCCATTGGTATCTATATTATGGCTAATGCAAGGTTGTATGGTGAGTCTGTACTCAGCCTTTACTACTTGGTAATGAGTATTTATGGATGGGTACACTGGCTGCGTAAGAAAAATGAACCACCATTGCCTATTACATATACTACCCGGCGCGAATGGGGAATAGTGGTAGGCATAGTAGTGGTGGGCTGGGCCATTTTTTATGTTGTACTTACCAAGGCACAGTCTAGCCAGCCGCTTTGGGATGGTTGGGTATCTGCTACCGCCTGGGCTGGTATGTGGTTGTTGGCGCGCCGCAAAATAGAAAACTGGATAGTGCTTAATGTGTCTAACCTTTTTGCAATACCATTGCTTGTTTATAAAAAACTGCCCCTGATGGGTGGTCTTACATTATTCCTGTTTATAGTAGCTATATTTGGATATTTAGAATGGCGAAAAATATACAAGTCAGAGCATCCATCCTTATCCTGATGCTGCTTTTGGCGAGGCCTGCAAAGACTGAGGCTCAAAATGCAGACATAACTATACTGCGACAAATACAGGTATTTCGCATTCACAATAGCCAGTACCAGGGTTTTATGAATGATGTTACCAATTCGGTATATCCTATTACTTTGGCTTTGCCAATAGGGCAACTGATCTATGAGTTTTCGACCCATGATACTGCAATGATAGTAGATGGATTTAAAACTATTGGTGCATTGGCTATAAATACCGTCATTACTTCGGGTCTTAAGTATGCAATTGACAGGCCCAGGCCCTTTAAAACGTACTCAGACATTCATCCCTATAAATACGATGGCGATCCGTCGTTCCCATCTGGGCATACTTCTTATGCATTTTCTGTAGCAACCATACTTACGCTGGAGTATAAAAAGTGGTATATAGCTGTACCGGCCTATGCATGGGCTGCAACAGCGGGTTACTCACGTTTATACCTGGGTGAGCATTATCCCAGCGATGTAGCTGTGGGCGCTATTGTGGGTGCAGGTTCTGCATGGCTCAGTTACAAGGGCTCTGCATGGTTATTGCATCATCGTAAAAAACAAGTTCACACCCCGCACATTGGCAGCTAAAAAAATAGTGGTCATAGGGCCGGAATCCACCGGTAAGAGCACGCTAAGCAAGGCTATTGCACATGAATGCCAAACGCTTTGGGTACCTGAATATGCAAGGGATTATATAGCCTCGCTAGACAGGCCATATACCGAAGCGGACCTTACAGCTATTGCCAGCGGACAGATAGCTACAGAAAATATATTGTTGCCCCAATGCTCCCGGTTGTTGGTATGCGACACGGATCTGTATGTGCTGAAGGTATGGAGTGAACATGCCTTTGGCCGATGTGATAGCCAAATATTGCACGAAATAGCTACCAGGCAATATGATATGTACTTGCTGACCTACATAGATGTTGCCTGGGAATATGATGAACAACGAGAGCATGCTGACCCCGAAATGAGGGAGTATTTTTATAAACAGTACCGGGATATTGTAATAAACAGTGGCGTGCCATGGCATGATATAAGGGGCAATGAGGAGCAGCGATTGCATACAGCGCTTGCTTCAATAAACAATATACTATGATAATGCAGCAAGTACGACCTTTGTATGAGCTACTGATAAACTGAAAATGACATGCTGATACATATACACCCCGATGATCCCCAAGCTAGGAATATACAAACGGTAGTAAAATGCCTGAAACAGGGTGGTATCATCATTTATCCAACAGATACTATTTACGGTATAGGATGCGATATATATAATGTGGAGGCCATAACCCGCATCTGCCGCATTAAGGGTATCGATCCTAAGAAAGCCCAGTTCTCTTTTATTTGTTCAGATCTTAGTCACCTGAGCGACTATACAAAGAGTGTAGATACTCCTGTGTTCAGATTGTTGAAGAAGGCATTGCCCGGGCCATATACTTTTATACTGGATGCCAGCAAGGAAGTGCCAAAAATGCTAAAGGCAAAGAAAGATACAGTAGGTATTCGTGTACCCGATAACAATATCTGCAGTGCTATTGTTGCAGAACTGGGTCATCCGTTAATGAGTGCTTCTCTGCCAATGGATGGCGAGGTGGAATACTTTACTGATCCTGAAATGATGCATGACCGTTTTGAAAAACTGGTGGATATGGTAATTGATGGCGGAATTGGAGGTATAATACCATCAACTGTAATTAATTGCAGCGAGGGTGCTATTGAATTGGTGAGACGAGGTGCTGGCGACTGGGAAGGTTTGATAGGATAGGTTATCTGCAATTACAAACATTCAATATCGGGAAAGGCTACCGGTTAAGCAGAGTGGTCCCTATATCTAATTCGCCGCATCTCTGAAGTCTCTCCGTCGGGTTATTTTCAGATCCTGCAGTACTGCAGCCTTCACGTTAAGTGTAAAGTTGTAGCTCTTGCGGTCGCCAAATGGTATGGCCTGGAAGTGGAACTGCCAGCAATGGAGATCACGATAAACGTCTATAGAAGTAAAAGTAATCTGATGCATGGTAACGTTGAAGCCGGTATTTACCGTCACTTTCCAACGTTCTGTAAGGTTAAAATCGCCTTGTAATGTTATGTTTTGAGACAGAAGCACGGTATCCTTTTTACTGTATGGGCTATAGTTGCTATTGGCAGTAAGCACATAATTGAAGTTGAAGCTCCATGGTATATTAAAGTCCACATAATCTTTCGCACCATTGTTCCGCATCACCCTGTTATACTCTTCACTTGTAGTAGGGCTTGGGCCGTTTGTTTTGAGCGGTGCCGAATGGAAATTAGATCCCAGTGAAAACGAGGCATTGGTAAAGCGGGCTATCCCGGAACCATTCTCCAGCATGATCTGGTTGACTCGCTGACCCGTGTTGAAATTGAATGCGTAGGGGTCATAGTTTGCAGAGGAACTTATATTGATCTTGTCGAGGATGTTGGTTCTGAAATTAATGGCAAAAGGACTTAGGTTGAAAGAGTCGGCTGCAATATTGTAGGCAGTGGTGATGCCCAAACCATCGATAAGGGTGACATTTTTAAAACCGGTTACAGTATCCTTGCTCGATCGTACTTTAATTTGAAGATTGTTGTTTAGCCCCAGGTTCACAGATCCTGCTTTACCAATTGGGGGGGTGCCCACCTGTGAGTTAAAGAAAGGAGTTACTACCTGGTAGTTATAAGAGTCTATACGGCTGCGGTATGCGTAGTTATAGGGCGATGACGCAAAGTCAGGATGATATACAAAGCCAATATTAGGCGTAAGCACATGTCTTATACCCTTTATTTTGCCAGACTTGAACATCTTCATACCATAAATACGCGTAGTGAACTGTACTCCGGTATTAAAGTCGCGAGCTGTATAAAACCCACGTTTGTAATTAGAATCTACCGCCAATGAAGCTGGGTCGAAGTTTTGATAAAGCCGCTCAGTGTACCAATATTCATCATAGTTAATGCTAAAGGACATATTGATGAAACGAAGTACCGTATAGGATGCACTTACAGGAATGGTATGGTGTATTGCATTGTGGAAGTCGCCCAGGCCTAAAGAGTTTAAGTGAAAGGCGCTGTCATAAAATTTTGTGGTGTTATAGCCGTCCAGTGAATAGCTGGTGGTTATCTTATCATACCAGTGTATTTTAGAGCTTCTTTTGTTCTGGAAAGGATTGAGCTGTGTAACGTGAAAGTTAATAGACGGTAATGTAACATTTACCTGGCGTGTTCTTGTGTCCTGGCTGTGTAAGGCGCTTAACGTTAAACTATATGGGGTACCTATCCAGTTTTTTGAATAAGTAATGTTTGATGAATACTGGTTTTGAAGTATCTGGTTAGGGTCGTAGCTGTTATTAGAATAGAAGGTAGATGTACCCGCCTGTACCGATGCATTGAAGGTTTGCCCTGGTTCTGCTTTAGCATCGGTTTGATGGCGCCAGTTGATCATAAAGTCTTTTTCGGTAGTTGAGCCGGGTTCATAATCCTGGCCTGTTTTATTCAGGGCATAGGAAAATGAAACGCCGCCGCTATATTGATATATACTGCGGTAAGTACTTACGCCCGACAGCGCATAACTGCCCTTGGTGTATATGTTAGCCTCGGTAAGCAGGTCTGCATGATCGCTCAGATAAAAATAATACCCTCCGTTAGTGAGGCCAAGTCCGCGTGCCTGCTCTATGGTATATGTAGGTAACATAAACCCAGAACGTTGTGTTTGTGAAATAGGGAAAAGCCCAAAAGGAAGAAAAATTGGGGTTGGTACTCCTTCAATCACGATGTTGGCAGAGCCTGTAGCTATTATTTTACCCGGTATTACTTTTATTTTTTTAGCAATAATGCCAAAGTGAGGGGTATCCAGGGCACATGTAGTATAAACGTTGCGCCAGCCAAATATAGATTGATCGGGGTTTCGTTTTATCTGCTGGCTAAAAACATAGCCCTCACCATATTGACTACGTACATTGCGCACTATGGCCCTCTTGCTTTTAAAATTATATTGAAGTGAGTCGTAAGTAAACTTTTCGCTCCCTTGTGAGAAGGATGGGCGGTCTGCCGCTATTCCAAGGCTGTCGAAGGTGGGTTGGGCTGTTACAATATCAGTGCTCTGCTGGTAAGATATTTTGCCGGCATTCAGTTGTAGATCCTGGTAGTTTACCTGTGCCTGCCCATACAGGAAAAAAAGATTGGTCTGCATATCAAGTACCGCAGAGTCAACAGCCTCTGACTTTACGACTGCCGGGAGGGCATCGTGTGATATGGTAATACCCAGGGAATCTTCAAGTCGCCTGTTTTTAGAGGTATCGCTGACAGTCTTTGATGAATCATTATTTAAAATATTCTTTGACGCGTTGGTGTCTATAAGGGAATGGGTACTATCGCTTACAGACGCCGTAGTATCGGTTGTTGCAGGTATAATTGTATTCTGTGCATGTAGGGGTGCCAGGCAATACAATAGGAAAAACACCACCATAAGTAAAACCTGGTGGTGGAAGGATGCGAATTTTGAAATAAATTTACCGCTCATGCTCTGGAGGCGCAAATTTAATCATTTGCGCACTACGTAGTAAATTTTGTATGTTTAATATAATTGTAGCAAAATAGTATGCATTACAGATCAATAGCATTGGCACTTGTGATGACCCTTTTCTCATCGGCAATATTGGCTAACGGCAAAAAGATAACTAAAATTGTACTTGACGCAGGTCACGGTGGTAAAGATATTGGTGCACGTGGACAATTCAGCCAGGAAAAAGATATTACACTGGCTGTAGTGCTCAAATTAGGCAAAATAATGGAAGATAGTATGCGGGATGTACAGGTAATATATACCCGTACAGACGATAGTTACCCTACTCTTGTTGACCGACACGAGATAGCCAACAAGTCGAATGCGGATCTATTCATAGCGGTACACGTAAATTCTACAGCATTTACTTATACAAGAATAAAGGAAGGGACCCGTACCGTAAAGAAAGGCCATAAAAGGGTTCGCGTGCCTGTATATAAATCTATACGGCATCACGAAACCGCAGCCAATGGGGTTGAAACATATGTTTTGGGGCTAAAACGCAATTCGCAAAAAGAAAATGCAATTGGTGAATACAGCGATAATGTCACTGATGAGCCTGGTTTGTTAGATGAAAAAGATCCTGAAACATCTATTATTATAGCACAGTACTCCCAGGCGTTTCTTAAAAGAAGTATTACTTTAGGAACTAAAATACAACAGCAATTTGCTAATGAAGGGCGCACAGATCTTGGTGTAAAACAAATGAGCCTTGAGGTATTGGCGGGTAGCGCCATGCCTGGTGTTCTTGTAGAAGTAGGCTTTATTAATAATCCTGCAGAAGAAACGTATTTAAATTCTGAAGCAGGACAATGGCAGGTGGCACACGATATATACAGGGGGATTAGGGCATATAAGGCTGATGTAGAAAAATAAAAAAATATTATTTTCCTGTTTTGCTATGTAAAGTGGAACTAAAATAATAAATTGAACTCCGGAAATGAGATGTAGTGTAAGTGATTTGTGGCAGAGAATAGAAATTTCCTGGTGTGTTGCATTTTAAAATTGTTTCTTTTATCTTTAAGCTCCGTTAAAACACTAAGTGCTAATGAAATCCCGTTTTATTAAAACTATTTTTCTCTCAGCTCTAAGCACAATAGTTGCTTTTTCTGCAGTTACCTATACTTCCTGTACTCCGGATAAATGCAAATCGGTAGTGTGCGCGTATGGCGGTGTTTGTTCTGGCGGTTCCTGTATTTGCCAATCTGGCTATGAAGGCACGCAATGTGAATATATAAGCCGCGCTAAGTTTCTGGGCGTTTGGCAGGTTGTAGAGACCGGTACTATTACCAATGTATCTCACTACTCTGTTTCTATAGATGCAGACACTGACCCTTCCAGCAGCGTTACCAATGTTACTATCTCTAATTTTTATAATTCAATTACTACAAAGGTCAATGCCTATGTAAAAGGAGATACGCTGATCATACCTCAACTAACATATAACGGCAACGTTATACATGGATATGGAGTTATACAGCAGGAAGGCACCATTTATGCCCAGCATGCGCAAATGAGCGTGTACTATTCAGTAACTAATGCCCAGGGTCTTGTAAATGATTTTGGTACTGAAAAGGGTTCAGCATCTATTTGGAGTAAATAAAGATATTTTTTATTTTATTGAAGCCTGTTGCTGTAAAGCAACAGGCTTTTTTCATGCCACCTTCAAAAAAATTAACATCCAATGGCACAATTTTGTCGCTTTTACAGTTGACTAAACCATCTTGATTATGAAAACGCTGATAATGGATGAAAAGACGAAAAAAAATATGGGTATTTTAAGTTTCCTGCCCATCATTTCATTTGCAGGATGCTTAGTCTATTACCTTATAATCCTTATGCCAGTGCTTAGTGCAGGCGGCTTTAACGACCATTTGGCCCTTAATATGCATACCATAACCCACTATTCTACCATGTTTATACTTTTAGCAGTATCTGGGGTGATTGGAGCCATTGTTTTCATTTATTTCCTGGTGCACATAGCACGTATAAAAAATATGAATAGTGCTACAAAACTGGAATGGATACTTTTTATGTCTGTGATGGTGCCTATTGCGTTGCCCTTGTTCTGGTATTTTGAGATACGCCAGGAGCCAATAATACTTGAGGTCTATCATACAATGGACTAACAATATCCAAGGTAGTAATGATTAAAAAAGCATTCATTTTATGAATGCTTTTTTAATCATTAGTGTTTAAACAAATTATTTAATCAAACGATTAAATAATTTGTTTAAAATCGAAATTAAATAATACATTTGTACAGATTTTCATGAAGGAGATAACACAAATAGAAAAAAACGACTCTACAGAAGAGAAAATAAAACAAGCTGCCCGAGAGGTGTTTACCCAAAAAGGGTATGCCGCTACGCGCACACGCGATATTGCTGAGGCATCGGGATATAACCTTGCATTGATCAACTACTATTTCAGGAGTAAGGAAAAACTATTTGACATAGTGATGCTGGAACATCTGCAAACTTTTGTTCATAGCATATTAGGTATTGTTGATGACCCGGCGACTACACTGCAAACGAAAATAAAAATATTAGTAACGCACTATATAGATATGCTAATAAAAAATCCTGATCTCCCACTCTTTATATTAAGCGAGATCAAGCAAGATCCTTCAATGCTTATATCAAAAGTGGGCGTGGGCAAAATGCAACACAAGGAACTTTACATAGTGAAGCAATGGAATGAAATGGTTGCGATTACAAAAAAACCTTCCATTAATCCGGCTCACATGATTATGAACGTTGTCGGCTTGACCATATTCCCATTTATCGGCAGTCCATTAATTAGAAACCGTACCGGTATGAGTGTAGCACAATTCAATGTTTTGATGGAGGAAAGGAAAACACTGATTCCAATTTGGATCAATGCTATCATTAACGCGGAATAGTTGTTGTCGGGTAATGATTGGTATCATATAGTGTTACCATTTGGCAGGGTAGTTTTACAAAAAAGTAAAAAACAAGTACAGTAGTTTTTATGTTCAAAAGATTGAGTTACATATTTATACTGCTTGCCTGCTGGCAGGTTTCATACAGCCAGATTGTTTTCCGGTCGCTGGAAGATGTATGGAAGTACGCTGACAACAATAACATCACCATCAAGACCATGAAATATGAACTGGATAAATCGGTGTATGCTAAAAAGCAAGCGTACAGTGCACTGTTGCCCCAGGCCACAGCAACCGGATCTTATACAGATAATATTGCCTTGCAAACCACACTTTTACCTGCAAGTTTACTAGGCGGACCTCCCGGCACTTACAAAACCCTGCAATTTGGTGAACAGTTTGTTTATAGCGGCGGTATTAATGCGCAGATGAATATTTTAAATCTGCAGAATATATACAATGTGCGCATTGCACAGCAAACGCAGGAAATGAATAAGGATTCGCTGGCTAGTACCCGCAGATTTGTGTACCAGCAGTTGGCAACTCAATTTTATTCTTATCTCTTAATGCAGGAAGCATCCACTCTTGCCGATCAAACAGCCCTTATAGCAGACAGTACCTATCAATCGGCCAACAATAAATTTAAAGAAGGCACTGCCAATGAAGCAAGTGTGGATCTTGCAAAACTGAACCTGGAACGTGCCCAGCAGTCGCAGATCACTGCCCGTTACCAGATGATCACATCTAGAAATTCATTAAAAGGTTTGCTGGGGTTTTCGGTAAATGATTCTCTTTCTATAGATGCATCATTAAATGTAAGTCTCAATATTGATGCTGCAGAAGCATTTACAGAAGACCTGTCCCTAAAGTTGTCCTTATGGCGGGCAAAGATCAGCCTCAGTCAATATCATCTCTCTAACAGTGCATTCCTGCCTACTATTAATATACTCTACAACTACGCTACGCAGCGCTACGATAAAACTTTTGAACCGTTTAGCGGCGCTACCGGAGTAGCCGGCTGGTTCCCGTCGCAATATTGGTCGTTACAGGCCTCGTTTCCAATTTTTACAAGCGGGTCCAGGTATTTTCAATCTAAAAGAAGCAAGATCAATTATGAGGAAAGCATGGCTCAATATGAGAATGCCCAAAAGCAGTCTGCCATCAATGATGAGAATATCCGGCTCAACTATCAGAGGGCAATATCTGTATTAGGTAAAACACAAGACGTAATGAACCTGTCACTGGATAATTACCGGCATATCTCGTATCGTTACGAGGCTGGTCTTTCTCCGCTTGATGATAGGCTAAATGCTTTCCAAAATTATATTGACTATCAAAATCAGTATCTCAATAGCCTGTCTGATATGCTTGTGCAGCTATACCAGGTAAAGATCCGCCAACAATCTTTTTAAAATGAAACGACTACTTACGTGCTTTATATTGCCTTGGGTGCTTGTCACCACATCCTGCAAACCAAAATTTGACGAGACTTCACCAAAGATAGCGCCTGTTACAGAGGCTGTTTTTGCATCAGGGGTTATAGAACCTAAAGATGCCTATACCGTTACTTCGTTATCCGATGGCTTTATTGTGCATAGCTACGTAGTGGAGAATGATCTGGTACATGATGGCCAATTATTGTTTCAATTGGATAACAGACAGCAGCGTACACAGGTGGCAATAGCACAAACCAATGTGAACTTTGCGAGAATTAGTGCAGATAATAATTCGCCCACATTGCTGCAGCAGAAAGCCCAGGTAGAAGTAGCCCGGGTGAAGCAACAGAATGATTCAGTAACCCTGGCGCGTTATCAGCATTTATATACCACCAATTCAGTATCCAGGCAAGACCTGGACAATGCGCAAATGACTTATCAGTCTTCCTTAAGTTCTTACCATGCATCACTGGATAACTATAAGGCTGCGCAGGATAAAGTGAGACAGGACCTGCTCAACAATCAATCGCTATTGCAAAACGCTGAGGAAGGTAACCAGTATTATAACCTTGTAGCTGTTGGCCCCAGCAAGGTTTACCAGATATTTAAAAAGCAAGGTGACCTGGTGCGGAAGGGCGACCAGGTGGCACAATTGGGCAACCCGGATTCTATAGTTATTAACCTGGACCTGGATGAGGGCAGCATTAGCAAAGTGCAATTGGGGCAGCAGGTACTTGTAGAGTTGAATACAGAAAAGAACAAAACCTACGAGGCACGTGTTACCAAGATATACCCTCACTTTAATGAGACATCACAATCGTATAAAGTTGAAGCCCGTTTTTTGGTAGAGATGCCTTCGCTCATATCAGGTACACAACTACAGGCCAATATTATCACCAATAAAAAAGAAAAAGCATTGTTGATACCACATGTGTACCTGATGCCCGGAAATAAGGTACTGGTGAAACATGGCAGCAAACGCGATACTACCAATGTTACAACCGGTATTGTATCTGATGAATGGATTGAAGTGCTCAGCGGATTATCTGTTGATGATAAGATAGAAAAACAGAAATAACCTTAGCCGTTATGAAAGTAAGTGTAAACACAGAGATCGCCGTAACCTATCTCTCCTCCAGGAAGAAACAAACGCTTGTTGCCGCTATGGGGGTGATGTTTGGTGTATCCATGTTCATATTCATGCAGTCGTTGATGAAAGGCACCAACGATTATTTTGAAAAGATGTCTTTTAATACCACCCCGCATATACGCCTGTACAGCGAAAATAAAGTTGCAGACACCCACATGATGAATAATTACCTCCGTGACTCTTCTATAAAAATACTGGACAATCCGAAGCAACTGATACAACGGCAAGGCATTATAAATCCGTATGGAGTAATCGATCAGATAAAAAAAGACCCAAGAGTGGCCGCAATAACGCCGCAAGTAACAGCAAATGTTATCTATACAAGTGGTAGTGTGCAGCTTAACGGTACTGTTGCAGGTGTTAATATTACCCAGGAAGATAAGATGTTTGATGTAAAAGGTAACATGGTTACTGGCAACCTGGAAGACCTGAACCATGTGAACAACAGTATATTGATAGGCAAGGGGATAGCAGATAAACTAAGCTTGCATACAGGCGATAATATTACAGTAGGCACAGGTACCGGTACACCCATAGTAATGCGGGTGATAGGTATCTATTCATCGGGAGTGAAACAAGTGGATGAAACAAAGTCTTACACTAATATAACAGAAGCTCAGAACCTGCTGGGCAAAGATCGTAGCTACGTAACTGATATAAAGATAAATCTGAAGGACTATAATGCTGCGCCGGATGTTGCACCCGAACTGGAAACGATTACCGGTTACAAAGCCGAAGACTGGGTGCAGGCCAATAGCACTTTAAAAACTGCATTTAAAATAAGAGCTATGATACTTAATTCTGTAGTAGGGGTCATACTGCTTGTTGCGGGCTTCGGTATTTATAACATACTGAACATGACCATTTATGAAAAAATAAAGGAGATCGCGATCTTAAAGGCCATAGGATTTCCGGGAGCATCGGTGATCAGTATTTTCCTGCAGCAGGCTATCTATATAGGCATTATGGGAGGGGTAATCGGTATATTTTTCGGATTTCTTACTTCTTACGGTTTTTCAAAAGTTTATATTGGGGGTTCATCTCCTGTGGGCGGTACACTCAATTATATACCCATGTCGTTTTATATGCCACACTATATTGAGGCGATAGTTTTTGGAATACTTACGACTATTGCGGCAGGCTACTTCCCTGCAAGAAAGGCATCGAGGGTTGACCCTGTAACTATAATAAGAGGATAATGGCAGATACAGCATTAAGCGCCACAGGCATTACAAAATACTTTCACGATCCGGTTACAATGCCGGTTCTGAAAAATATAGCAATAGACGTAGCAAAAGGAGAATTTGTTTCTATTGTAGGCAAGTCTGGTTGCGGTAAATCTACATTGTTGTATGTACTCTCTACTATGGATAGAGATTATGAGGGTAATCTGGAGATAAATGGTGTAAAGGCAACTGGACGGTCACTGAACGATCTGGCACAACTCCGTAATGAATCGATAGGGTTTGTATTCCAGTTCCATTACTTGCTGCCCGATTTTAATTGTCTTAAAAATGTGATGATACCTGCCTTAAGATTGGGCAAGTTTTCTTATAAAGAGATAGAAAACAAAGCTTATGATAAGCTGAAAATGTTTGGTGTAGAAGACCAGGCATTGAAACGAGCTGATAAACTATCTGGTGGACAACAGCAACGTGTAGCAATAGCCCGGGCACTCATCAATGATCCCGCAATAATTATGGGTGACGAGCCTACAGGCAACCTGGATTCTAAAAATACAGGCATTGTATTTGACCTATTTCAGAAATTAACTCAAGAATTTCATCAAACTATTATTACCGTAACTCATGATGAAGATTTTGCCCACCGTTCAGACCGGATAATAGAAATGGCTGACGGAGAGATCAAAAGTCACGGGCGCAAATAATGCATGCTTTTATTCTTCTTTTTTTGTTGGTAGTAATCTAGTGGAGTTAACTCCTCTATGTCACAAAATAGAAGAATACTATTCAATTGAGTGATTCCTAAAAATAATAGTTAATAATATGAAAAAGGATATAAGTTGTTTGATAGTGAGAAATCTAAGCTTGGACTATTTTGCATTACGATTATAATGATTGTATTTGTTATTAACAAACAATGGATTTGAAATAATATAAGATAGAGACGGGAATTATAAGCAATACAGTTTGATTAATTATAATTGTATAATATACAATGTGTATTATATTAATATAACTTAATCGTGCGAAATGTTTATTGTTTAGAATAAATTTGGTAATAGTTCCCTAACCTATCTAGTATATAACCATGTTCAAACTAAGATTGCCTTCCTATTACTTAGTAATTTCTGCATTAATAACTGGTGTGGTGGTTTACTTTATTACTCAAAAAGTAAATCAATATCTTACTTTAAAAACAGCCACGTCTTATACACCTGCCACACAAGACTGTAAAGTAGATCGTAAAAGACTAGAAGGATACAGTTTTGTAAGCCCATTATTGTATGTAGACCGGGAATGTGAATCGCAGGAATTAATCCCCCTGAAAGAAAACGTGGTTAATGTAATTAATCTTGCTAAAAATGAAGGGCTTGTTTCTTCAGCTTCGGTTTATGTGCGGTCTTTATCCAAGCCATTGTGGACTTCTGTAGGTGCAGAAGATAAATATCATCCTGCATCCTTAGCTAAAGTACCGGTTCTTATAACCTATATGCGTATGGTAGAGGGTAATAACCAGATACTGAACCAGAAGATAGCTTTCGCAAAACAAGATACCACGTTGCCCCATGAGCATTACACCTCGAAAAACATAAAGCCAGGTAATAGTTATACTGTAAAGGACTTACTGCACTATATGATTGCCTATTCTGACAACAATGCTACCTTGTTGCTGATGCAACATATGAATGTTGCTGTTTACAACAAGGTTTTTACAGATCTTGGGCTGCCTATTCCTTCTAACGATTATAATCAATTCCTGCTTTCTGTAAAAGAGTATTCACTGTTCTTAAGGATATTATACAATGCAACATACCTGTCTGTTCCGGCATCAGAATATGCACTTGAAATGCTAGCCGATTGTGACTTTAAGGATGGTTTGGTAAAATTGATACCCGCCACTGTAAAAGTTGCGCATAAGTTTGGTGAATCGGGCTATGGCAATACTTACGAATTGCACGAATCCGGTATTGTATATGCAGGGGCAACACCATACCTTATTACTGTAATGACAACAGGAAGCGATCTTGCCAAACAAGCAACGGTGATCAGCAATATATCAGTTCAGGTGTATAATGCTATGACAACTCAACCATTATAGATACTGCTACTTTACAAGTTCCAGGAACTCATCTTCGGTGAGTATGGTAACTGTGCCTAGTTTCTTTGCTTTTTCAAGCTTGCTCCCTGCATCTTCACCTACTATAAGGTAATTAAGTTTACTGCTTACGCCGCTCAATATCGTTCCTCCTTTCTCTTCGGCCATGGCTTCAGCATCGCCTCTTTTAAAGCGCGATAGGGTACCTGTAAATAGAAATGTTTTACCAGATAACTCACCACCAGTTTCTTTTTGACCATGATGATGGTTGTGCATGTTAACACCTTCCTGCTCCAGTGATTGCAGCATGTGCCGGTTTTCTGAAATGCTGAAAAAATCGGCAACTGATGAAGCTACTTTAGGGCCTACATCCTCAAGTGTACACAGCCATTCTACATCCTTATCATAAAGATCGCTGAGGTGGTTTACGGCGCTGGCAAGTGTTTTGGCTGTGGTTTCACCTACGTAGCGTATCCCTAGTCCGTAAATAAGTCTGTTTAGCGATTGGTTTTTACTGTTCTCTATAGCCTGTTTCAGGTTGGTGATCGATTTTTCTCCAAAGCCTTCCAGGGTTCTGATCTTGTCCCAGTTCAGGTGATATATGCCAGGTATATCTTTTAGCAGGCCCAGATCGAAGAATTTTCGCACGTTGGCATCACCAAAGCTCCTGATGTCCATAGCATCTTTGCTGGCATAGTGTATCATGCGCTCTGCTACTTGTACCGGGCAGCTGATGTTGATGCATCGCCATGCAGCTTCATCAGGTACACGTTCTAATGGCTGGTTGCATGCGGGGCAGTGGGTGGGGAACTTAATAGACTCTTCTTCTCCAGTGCGCAATTCAGTTAACGGTTTTACAATGTATGGTATTACATCGCCTGCCCGTTCAACCAACACTGTGTCGCCAATGCGCAGGTCTTTTTCGCGTACTACATCTTCATTAAACAGTGATACGGAAGTTACGATAACCCCCCCAATGGGCACTGGGTCTATCTTGGCGACCGGTGTTACCGCTCCAGTGCGCCCTACCTGGAACTCTACCCGCCGCAACTTACTAGTGGCCTGCCTTGCCTTGAACTTATAGGCAACAGCCCAGCGTGGATGGTGCGATGTCATGCCCAGTTTATCCTGCAACTCAAAGCTATTCACCTTTATAACCAGTCCATCTACCTCGAACGGGAGATTATCGCGCTGCGCCTCAAAGGAGTGGCAGTAGGCAATCACCTCGTCTATGGATTTGAATACCTTCATTTCCTTGACGGGAGTAGGAAAGCCCAACTGGGCCAGCCATTGTAATGAATCGAAATGGCTGCCAAGTTCTTTTGGTATATTCGCCCCTTCTTTTAGGGTATAATGGCTGATGTTATAAAGTATGGCTGTAAGGCCTCTTTTGCGTACCTCAGCCGGATCGAGCATGCGTAATGTGCCGGATGCTGCATTGCGGGGATTGGCTAGTGGAACAAGGCCCTCAGCCACCCGCTGTTTATTGAACTCTTCAAAAACATTTTTATGTATTACCGATTCCCCACGGATCTCTACTTGTGCTACTCCATACTTCGTAAATGCTGCGGAAAGAGGTATGGACTTCATCTGGCGCACATTTATGGTTATTTCTTCACCCATAATACCATCGCCGCGGGTGGCGCCGCGTACCAGCTTATCGTGCTCATAAACCAGGCTTATACTGGCTCCGTCATACTTGGGCTCTGCACAGTACTCAATAGTGCCTTCGCTTAGCGCATCGTGGCACCGTTTGTCCCAGTCGCGCAGGTCTTCTGCATTGTATGTATTATCCAGGCTTAACATGGGCACCAGGTGACTTACCGGGGCAAACTTTTCGCTGATGCCTTTGGCCACACGTTGTGTGGGAGAATCAATTGTAACGAGGCTGGGATTTTGTTCCTCAAGCTGTTTCAATTGTTTGAAGAGGGTATCATACTCGAAATCAGAAAAAGTAGGATCGCTCTCTACATAATACCGCCAGTCTGCAAAATTGATGACTTCTTTTAGTGCATCTATTGCCCCGCTTGCATCTGCAACATTATTTTTCCCATCAATAAGGTCTTTTGCTTTTTTATACAAGCGTTGTTCGTCATTTTTGGCATACATAACTGTGGCAGATACTTTTTTACAAATCTACCATAGAAAGTGAACAAAATAAATCGGACGATTTGTTATAACACCTCTATGTATAACAATCTTTAGTTAAGTCTTGAGTCTTATGCTTACTGCGGCACGGGTGGCATTAGCTATATTGTACAATATTATGCTTGGTAAAGATTGCATGTTAGGCATTTACTTGCCATTTAATTACTTTTGTGTTCTTCTGGAATTAATCATTGTAAAAAGTATATATGGCAACTGTCGATTTAGTAATGCCTAAAATGGGCGAAAGTATAACTGAAGCTACTATATTGAAATGGCTGAAACGCCCCGGAGATACAGTGAAGATGGATGAAACCATACTGGAGATAGCCACAGATAAAGTGGATAGCGAGGTGCCATCGACAGCTGCAGGTGTTATTTCTGAGATTCTTTTTAAGGAAAATGATGTGGTACCTGTAGGTACTGTCATTGTCCGTATCAATACTGCAGCAGGTGCAGCTGCTCCTGTACAACATGCTGCGCCTGCTGCTCCCGTAGCTGTGCCGCAACCACAATACCAGCCTGTAGCAGAACCTGTTGCCACTTATGGTAACAATAGCTCAGTAACTTCTAATATTGCAGCAAGTGAGGGCAACCGTTTCTATTCTCCACTGGTGCTGAATATAGCTAGCAAGGAAGGGATTAACATGGCGGAACTGGAAAATATTCAGGGGACAGGTAACGAAGGCCGCGTAACAAAACGTGACATCATCAATTACGTTGACCAGCGCAAAAACGGTGCATCGGCTTCAAGTCATGTTGCTGCCGCACCTCAATATTCTGAAGCTTCTGTAGTGCAGCAAACTCATGTTGAATCGCCAGCGCCACAAGCCCAGCCTGTAACTGCGCCACAACCTGCAACCACCCAGGCTGCCCCTCCAAAGGTGGGTGGCAATGTAGAGATCATAGAAATGGACCGTATGCGTAAGCTGATAGCTGACCATATGGTGCGCAGTGTGGCCACTTCTCCGCATGTTACCAGCTTTACAGAAGCAGATGTAACTAACATAGTACGCTGGAGAGAAAAGAACAAAACACCTTTTGAGAAAAAGTATGGTGAAAAGATCACTTATACTCCAATATTCATAGAAGCTATTGTAAACTGCATCCGCAAATTTCCGCTGGTGAATTGCAGTATAGATGGGAACAACATCATCATAAAGAAAGATATAAACATAGGTATGGCAACAGCTTTGCCAAGTGGCAACCTGATTGTTCCAGTTATCAAAAATGCTGATACCAAAAACCTGCTGGGTTTAAGTAAAGATGTGAATGGTTTGGCCAATGCTGCAAGGAACAACAAGCTGAAAGCTGATGATACACAAGGCGGTACGTTTACTGTAACCAACGTAGGTACCTTTGGCAGCCTTATGGGTACACCTATCATCAATCAGCCACAAGTAGCTATACTGGCATTGGGCAGTATAAAGAAACGCGCAATGGTGATGGAAACAGCTGATGGTGACGTGATAGCTATCCGCCACATGATGTACCTGTCGCTTAGTTACGATCACCGTATAGTTGACGGTTCTATAGGCGCCAGCTTCCTTACAGCTGTTGCTAATGAACTGGAAGCTTTTGACGTAAACAGGGCTTTGTAGGAAATAATATTTTCTTCATAAAAAGAGGGATGTTTCAATATTGAGACATCCCTCTTTATTTTTAAGCAATTTCTAATCGCAGATATTATATTGGCCTATCTTAAAGGTTAATAAAGTGCCGTGTTAAAATCATTACCATCCAAAGTTAAGGTCACACCATTTTTATCAAAAGTGAGCAAACCACTGTTTTGATATGCTACTCCCGTATTACTGAAACCGGTGATCCCAACAGTTGCAACACCCCCGGTTATTTTTTGCGTCGTCTTCTCTAATGTTATGTTACTGAGTGTATAAGTAATAACACTGCTGAAAGTAGGCTTCGTGCCTATTTTTGAGCTGTCAGTCCCGGTGCGTGTATAAGTTCCGTTTATGATAATGCTACTATAGCCAGGTTGTAGGTGCTGTATTACAAGTTGGGCAGTTGAGCCGTCGGTACCAGATATTTGCGATAATGCATAAGATCCGTGCATCTCTTGTGTAACGTTTAAGCTGTCTGGCGCCCCGGCTATACATGATAACGTGAAATTCAGATCATCGCCATAGGTATAAGATCCGGTAGTTGAATTGCTGCTGCGAGTGAATGAAGTGTCGAATGCAACTCCGCACTGAAGATTTGGTGTTGTTGTATATAAACCTTTGGCCACACTATAGTTAGAGATGGCTGTTATTTCTTCTGCGAACCCATTGGAGTTAAAAGAAACTCCAGCAGATATAGCATTTGCTAAGTCAACATCGCTAATAGGAGGGATATATACGTTTGTAGCCTTATCTGGCTTGTTACAAGCCGCCAATATGCCGGTTGCAGTTACTGCTGCCGCTATGAATATTAGTGCTATTTTTTTCTTTATGGTCATGATATGAGTATGAATAGTTGGTCTGTAATTAGGCTGATTATTTTATAAATTGGTGTATGCTGAAGTAGGCCTAAATGTATAAAAACTCCTCCCAAGGAATATTCATTATAACATAGGGGGGCTATTAATACAGCATTCTCACTTTTATGGTTTCTTTTACATTCCGCAGCAGATCGGCAGCGTCCTTAGATCCTTCGCGCTTTATATCCAGTACCACATAGCCAATATCTTCATTGGTCTTCAGGTATTGTGCCAGTATATTTATGCCACGGCCCGACAGCGCTGCATTGATCTCTGATAATACGCCAGGCACATTGCGGTGTATGTGCAATATTCTGTTTGTATCTTCCTGCACGGGTAGTGTAAGTTCTGGTACGGTGTGAGACCCACTTGTGGTGCCGGTTTCTATGAACTGCACGAGGCGTGTGCTTACATCAGTGCCAATATTTGCCTGGGCCTCTTCTGTACTGCCTGCAATGTGTGGCGTAAGCAATACATTGGGCATGTGCTGTAGTGGCGTTATAAACGGATCGTTGTTTTTTACAGGTTCTTCCGGATATACATCTACAGCTGCCCCTGAAAGTTTTCCTTCAGTCAGCGCATCTTTCAGTGCTTCAATATCTACTACTTCACCGCGTGCATAGTTTATAAATATGGCGCCTTCTTTACATTCTTTCAAAGTCGCTGCATTGATCATATTTCTTGTAGCAGTATTGGCTGGGGTGTGTATAGAAACAATATCAGATTGTTGCAATAGGTCGGCCAGTCCAGCCGCTGCATGGGCATTGCCCAGCGGCAGTTTCTTTTGTGTGTCAAAATAGACCACCTTCATACCCATGGCTTCGGCCATTACGCTTACCTGGCTGCCTATATTGCCGTAGCCTATTATACCCAGCGTTTTGCCACGCAGTTCATGGCTGTTGCTGGCATCTTTGGCCCATACACCATCATGTGCCAGCCTGTTTTTCTCAGGTATCCTCCTTATCAGCATTATTGCAGCGCCTATTACCAGTTCTGCTACAGACCGTGTATTGCTATACGGTGCATTAAATACTACAATCCCCTTTCTTCTTGCATCAGCAATATCAATCTGGTTGGTGCCTATACAAAAACAACCTATAGCCAGTAATCGGGGAGCAGCATCCAGTATTTTTTTTGTGAGTTGGGTTTTAGAACGTATGCCAATTATGTGGGCATCAGCTATTTGTTTTATTAACTCGTCTTCAGTTAAAGAAGATTTCAAATGAGTGATATTGGTGTATCCGCTTTCTTTAAAAATATGCAGGGCCTCTGTATTGATATTTTCAAGCAGCAGTATATTTATCTTGTCTTTTGGGTAGCTGGTCATATTGTTACTGGGCAACGGTTTATGTCCCTAAAAGTAAGGAAATAGCAAACTATAAGGATTAAAGTAAATTATTTCTTTTGTGGCAGTGAAATAATGCTACCCAGCATCAGCAACATGCCATAAAAGTTGTCTTCGAACGGGATGGTATAAATACGGAGCCCGAGGTTTTCATTGTCATTGTAAATGATAATAGGTAATGCTGTAAGTATTCCGTTCACCAATAAAAAAGGTAGGGTGCTTATTAGAAAGGTATATAAAAATAAATCTGCACGGAATGCAGGAAAATGATTCTTGAATATGTAGAGAATAATTATAGCTATGCCGCAAAAAAAGAACGAATAAAAGGTATATTCAAATGAGGTAAATATAAGTGCAGTTACTACAAGCAAAATGCCGAATGGCAAGAGTACCGGCCAGCCTCGATTCTTATAATTTCGTGCGGGTAAATAAGCCCGGAGACAGCAATAGATAAAAGTGCATGCATAGGGTACAACAATAAAGAACAGCCATTCCTCAATAGGTAATCCGGCTATCCGCCAGCCAAGTATGTATTTGTTGTTAAAAGACCAGACATTATTCCTGGTAAACAAAATATCCCAAACAATAAAAAAGCTTCCGGTAAGCAAGATGCCCCGCCATAAGTATGGCCATGTTTTATAAAATGCTACTTTTTTATCAAAGCTGAGCAGGAAAGGGAATAGAAGGGTGGTAAGATCAAGGATAAGGTAGGTATAGTGTGTGTTCATGCATCCTGGTGTTGGTGTGTGTGCCTGCTTCCAGTCATAGCCTCTTCATCCTTTTCTATTTTTCTCCAATATTTTGCCGGTACTATAAGTAACCCAAAAGATTCTCCATTTTCTTTTTCCAGGTGTTTATGGTGCATCTTGTGTGCCCACCGTATCACCTTTATGTACTTGTTACTGCTGCGTGTAAACCATTTAAAGCGTTGGTGTATCACCACATCATGTACTAAAAAATAGCACCAACCATATAGAAATATTCCACTGCCAATGGCCACTACCCAGTTTACATGGTATATCATACCCAGCATTATACACAACCAGCATGGTATGGCAAATATGAGAAAAAAGCTGTCGTTTTTTTGAAACGGAGTGTACCCGCCTCCATGGTGATCACTGTGCAGGCCCCATAGTGCCCCATGCATCAGGTACTTATGAGATGCCCAGGCTACAAACTCCATAAACAGGAAGGTTGCTGCAACAATGAGTGTATAAAAAAGGATGTTCATATCATAGTACGTAACAATGCAAAGAATAAAACTTGTACTATAAACAAATTTACGGCAAATTGGTTGGGGCGAACTTTAAAATATTGCCATAAAATACTTAATAAAAATGCTGTTCCCCACCAACAAATGTAATTATACAAAGGTGTCATTCCTTGCCAATGCCAGTAGCCAAGCTTTAGGGCGGCGGGCTCAAGCACCCAGTCGTATGCTGTTGCTATACTAGCTGCCAATACCGCAACCAAATACTTGTTTTCAGTAGCTAAAAACGCCAGGGATATTGCACCACACATTACAATAGCCCAGTTCCCCGCTATTATAAATGGTATTTGTTGCCACATGGGCCCTAGTGTATGTCCATACCCGTATGCACCAAATAACCATCCGGTATGTACTCCTACCCATTCTGTACCAAAACCAATAAGAAGGACTAGTGGCAACCATTTTATGAAATTCCTGAAATCGTAACTAAAAGAGATCAATAGCAAAATAAACATCAGCAGTAAATGCCAGGGTGCAGTAGCAGCTACCAGGTTGTTGTGCAATACACCAATACCTACAAAGCCTACCAGGTGAAATAGTATGGCAATAAGTGTGAGATTCTTTATAGATATGATAGCTCGCAAAACAGATATTTAATGCTGCGTAAAGTATAAAATTCAATTGAAGGGTTATGTACGTGGGTATGCATTTTCCCCATTACCATGTCCATGTTACCATACCATGAGTATAAGGTACAATGCTGCCATTAGGTAGCTGCACGTGCAGTGTACCATCTTGGGCTGCGGCAATTATAATAGCTTCCCAACTTTCATTACCATCAGCAAAACCCTGCACATTACCCTTGCGATACAGCAGGCCATTATATTGTTTTAAAAGATCCTGGTTCACAGCGCATTTTGCTGTTTGTTCTAGTATTTCAAGTCTTAATTTGTCGCGCAGCATTTTTAAGTCAAAGTCAATACCACTTGCTATTTTTAAAGATGTAGCATGTGGGAGGTCTGTAGGGAAGCCATTCTGCTTTACATTTAACCCGAGTCCAATTATACTGTAAAGCCAATTATTACCGCGTATTACATTCTCAATGAGTATGCCCCCTGCCTTTTTGTCATTGAGAATAATGTCATTGGGCCATTTAATTCTCACATCCCATTGCTCATAAAGGTCTTGCAGGGTTACGGCTACAGCTACAGCAGTTGCCATTATTAGCTGAAATTGGTGGTTGAGCAGCAAGGGATGGGTAGTAATAATGCTCATAAGCAGGCTGCTTCCCGGTGTATCATTCCAGGTACGTCCACGCTGGCCTTTGCCATGTGTTTGTTGCAACGCTGTTATTGTCAGCCCCGGCTGTGCCGTATCGGCATCTATTAATTGCATGGCATAGTTATTGGTGCTATCAATACTATCAAGTTCAATTATAGGCGCTTCTGACAAAGCAGTGAAGTTTAATGACAAAAGATTTTATAATTTTGTTTAAGTTGTAAAGGTATTACCAATTAAAATAGACAAAGCAGATTTGGAGAAAATAATCACCGCAGTTTCCGGACGGAAGAAAACCTTAACCCGCCTCAGCAGGAATAGCAAGCTGTTCAAGAGCATTATAAATGCCATTAAAGATAAAAAAGGAGAAAACATATATTCACTTGATCTGCGGAAGATAGACGAAGCGGTAGCTGATTTTTTCATAGTTTGTGAAGCCAATTCACACATTCAGCTAAAGGCCATAGCTGACAACATAGCGTATGCAGTGGAAGAAGAATGTGACGAAAAACCTTTTCATACAGAACTTGGCCTTCAATGGACCTTAGTAGATTACGTAAATGTTGTAGTGCATATATTCCAGAAAGAACAGCGTAAGTTTTACAACCTGGAAAGTTTGTGGGCAGATGCAGACGGAATGGAACATAATGATTAATAAAATTGTTGTAGAGTAATAACGTTTAACAGAACAATGGAAGATAACAATAAAAGGCCCGGCTTGAAACCCGGTGGTGAAAACCCTAATCCGCGTAAAGGGCCAAAGTTTAATATTTACTGGATATATGGCATTATACTGCTTGCCATATTTGGCGTACAGATATTTGGCAGCAACCTGAACAATACTGCGAAGGAATATAGCTTCCAGGAGTTTAGGCAGAATTATCTGGACAGGAATGTTGTTGACCATATGATAGTGGTGAACAAAGACTATGTAGAAGTATATCTTAAACCTGGCGCTGCTGTTGTCAACCAGCCGGCAAGTAAAGTACCAACTACCGCTACGGCCAATGATAAAAATCCTGCATTCACTTTCAAAATAGGTTCTGTAGAACAGTTTGAAAGTGATATGAACCTTGCAGAAGCAAAAGTTCCTGCCGATCAGCAGGTACGTATTGTCTTCCAGGACAGGGGAGATATCATGCACTCTGTGCTTACCTCATATCTATTGCCGGTATTGTTCCTGGTAGCTATGTGGTTCTTCATTTTCCGCAAGATGGGCGGTGCCGCATCGGGTGGTGGCGCTGGTGGTATCTTCAACATCGGTAAGTCAAAAGCCCAGTTGTTTGAGAAAGGCACCCGTGTCAACATCACATTTAATGATGTTGCAGGTCTTGATGAAGCCAAAGTGGAAGTAATGGAAATTGTAGATTTCCTTAAAAATCCTAAAAAATATACAGCTCTTGGTGGTAAAATACCTAAGGGCGCATTGCTGGTAGGGCCTCCGGGTACCGGCAAAACTTTGCTTGCAAAAGCTGTTGCCGGCGAAGCACAGGTTCCTTTCTTCTCTATGTCAGGTTCCGATTTTGTTGAGCTGTTCGTCGGTGTAGGTGCCAGCCGTGTTCGTGACTTGTTTAAACAAGCTCGTGAAAAAGCGCCGTGCATAGTATTCATTGATGAAATAGATGCAATAGGTCGTGCACGTGGTAAGAATGTGGTAATGAGCAACGACGAGCGCGAAAATACATTGAACCAATTGCTGGTTGAAATGGATGGTTTCAGTGGTGACAGTGGTATCATTGTACTTGCTGCTACCAACAGGCCCGATGTATTGGATACAGCATTGCTTCGTCCGGGTCGTTTCGATCGCCAGATATCTATTGACATACCAGATGTTAAGGGACGTGAAAAGATATTTGATGTGCATCTGAAACCCATCAAGAAATCGAAAGACCTTGACATTCGCAAACTAGCCATACAGACACCTGGTTTTGCAGGTGCCGATATAGCTAATATATGTAACGAAGCTGCACTTATAGCTGCCCGTAAGAACAAGAACGAGGTGGATATGAGTGATTTTAACGATGCTATTGACCGTGTGGTTGGTGGTCTTGAAAAAAGGAACAAGTATATAGCCCCTGATGAGAAAAAGGTAATTGCATATCACGAAGCGGGTCATGCTGTTTCAGGCTGGTTCCTGGAGCATGCACACCCATTGGTTAAGGTTACTATAGTGCCACGTGGTGTTGCTGCGTTGGGTTATGCGCAATACCTGCCTAAGGAAGTATATATACGTACTACAGATCACCTGTTGGATGATATGTGTATGTCTCTTGGTGGCCGCGCGGTAGAAGAAATTGTATTTCACAAAATATCTACTGGTGCATTAAGCGATCTGCAACATGTAACCCGTATGGCATATGCTATGGTGAGCATGTATGGTATGAACGATGTGATAGGTAATATCTCTTTCTACGATCCTAACAGTGAATCAAGTCTTACCAAACCTTATTCTGAAGAGACAGGTAAGATGATAGATGACGAAGTACGTAAGCTTGTAGAGAAAGCATATCAAAGAGTACGTGCCTTGTTGGTTGAGAAAGTAGATGAAGTGAAAATGATAGCAGAGGAGTTGCTGAAGAAAGAAGTGTTGTTTAAGGATGACCTTGAAAGAATGATAGGTAAACGTCCTTATGAAGATAGCACTGCTGCTGAAGATGCCTTGAATGACGGTATCATTAGCCCCGGAAGCCTCACCGCATAAGTTTGAACATTTGGCAATTTTATTTGATCCCTGTAGCAGTTGCTACAGGGATTTTTGTTTACGGGTATATTTTGAAACAAATCAAAAGAACTGACAGAATCTATGGTCAGGAAGAATTATTTTTACTTGTACAATTCACGGCAATGCAAACATTGAAAACATCGGTAAGTAAGGAGAATATTCTCAGTAAAATAAGGAAGGGGCTAAGCGAAGATAAATTGCCTATGCCTTTTCCCGAGGTGGATAAAGATGTAATAAAAGATGTTTTTGCAAAAGAAGAGGCGTCTTTGGAGGAAACTTTTGCTACAGCATTCATAGAACTTGGAGGCAAGTTTATATTTTGCGATAATGAAGACGAATTGGTTGAGGGTATAGTTGCCTTATATGACAACCGGGGATGGAAACAATTGCTTTGTGCTGAAAAGAGCGTACAGGAGTTATTTCTTGATCATAATGTGAGTTTTATTGTAGATGCTGATCCTCAGCTTACTGCTGCAGATGCATGCATTACCGACTGCGAAATGCTGATTGCCCGGACAGGTTCTGTAATGCTCAGCAGCCGGCAAAATTTGGGTCGTATAGCGTCTGTTTTTTATCCTGTGCATATTATTGTTGCAACTGTCAGCCAGCTGGTTTACGATACGGATAGTGGTATCACCATGCTGAAAAAGAAATACGATAGACTGCCTTCTATGATCAACATTAATAGTGGCCCCAGCCGCACTGCCGATATTGAAAAAACACTTGTGGTAGGCGTACATGGACCCGCTGAAGTGTTTTGTTTTCTGCTAAACGCATAGATCATCTTAACCGAAAGTATATTGCTCATGAACTCATTTACAATATCCGGCCAGGTTGTCGATATTTTCCGCAAAAGGATATTCCCAGGTGTTGTAGTGGTTGACAATGGGATCATTACATCTATAACAGAAGTTGCTGAGGCTCCCCCACAGTTTATTATGCCCGGTTTTATTGATGCCCATGTACATATAGAAAGCTCCATGCTGGTACCTACTGCATTTGCCCGCCTGGCTGTAGTACATGGTACTGTGGCTACAGTATCAGACCCGCACGAGATAGCTAATGTAAATGGACTTATGGGTGTTCAATACATGATTGATAATAGTAAGCAGACACCCTTTAAAATATTTTTTGGGGCGCCGTCATGCGTGCCGGCTACTTTTTTTGAAACAGCAGGCGCTGTTATCAATGCTGTTGACATTGCTAAATTATTGCAAAGTCGGGATATCTGGTACCTCACAGAAATGATGAATTACCCGGGAGTATTACATCACGATCCGGAAGTGATGGCTAAAATAAGAGCGGCAAAAAATGCAGGCAAGCCTGTTGATGGTCATGCTCCGGGATTGCGGGGCGAAGATGCAGAACAATATGCGGCCGCGGGTATTACTACAGATCATGAATGTTTTACATTAGCAGAAGCCCTAGATAAAATAGGGGCTGGCATGAGCATTATTATACGGGAGGGGAGTGCCGCTAAGAACTATGAGGCCCTTTCAAGTCTTCTGCATACTCACCCGGATAAAGTAATGTTTTGCAGCGATGACAAACATCCTGATGACTTGGTATTGAGTCATATTAACGACCTGGTAAAACGATCCTTACGCAAGGGCTATGACCTGTTTCATGTGCTCAGGGCGGCATCTTTAAATCCTGTACAACATTATAAGATACCGGTGGGACTACTCAGACCAAATGATCCTGCAGATTTTATAGTGGTAAATGATCTGCTGCAGTTAGATGTTTTGCAGACCTACATTAATGGCAAGCTTGTAGCAGAGCAAGGCAAGCCATTATTACCGGATGTGGAGGCGCTCGCTATTAATAATTTTAATTGCGAAAAGAAAACTGTAGCTGATTTTGTATTGCCGGCAATCTCTCTGCAGCCTGTTATAAGAGTTATTGAGGCCATAGAAGGGCAACTTGTGACCAATGATCTGGAATATAAAGGTAAAGTGCGAGGTGGTAATATCATAAGCGACACAGATAAAGACGTATTGAAAATAGCGGTAGTGAACAGATATAGCAATCAGCCAGTTGCAATAGGATTTATTAAAAACTTTGGACTAAAAGCTGGTGCACTTGCGTCAACAGTGGCTCATGATTGCCACAACATAATTGCTGTAGGGGTAACTGATGAGCATATCTGCAAGGCTGTAAATATGCTCATAGACTGTAAAGGAGGTATTGCTGTAAGTGCGGATACAGAAAAAGGTACAGCAGTAATGCCTCTGCCCATTGGGGGGCTTATGACTGGTGATGATGGCTACGAAGTAGCTGCCCGGTACGCCGGGATAAATGAAATGGCAAAACAGTTGGGTGCCAAATTACAAGCACCTTTTATGACGCTGTCTTTTATGGCTTTACTGGTAATACCTGCTCTAAAGCTAAGTGATAAGGGCTTGTTTGATGGCAATAAATTTACATTTGTAGATGTAGAGAAAAGGATTAGATAACATAAAACACAATTACAATTATCTGGTTGACATGTTATGATTCTATTTCTTGTCTGGTTCTCATAAAATCTATTCGATTAATATGGTATAGTAATCTCAAATTGATACGATAGATAATCCCCCGATATTATAATTTGCTTATTAAGTTAGTTGTAAAATGTAATACATGATAACTCTATTGGTGAGCTGCTTTTTCGTGTGTTTATCCAATAAAATATAGACTTTTAGCATAGGCAATAATATTATTTTACCATTTATAGATGCCTTGCTATCACATTTTATTCGTAAGGATATTTTAAAATTCTCCTCCAAATTTGTTATTTTTCGCCAAAATCGTGGAAAATCAAAAATCTGACACGGTTTTTGATATAGTAAACACAAAATGACAAAGGCAATTGCCAAAGCAATAAATTAATGATAGACGTTACTTTAGAAAGATCCCCACAACAAACCGTCATTGATTCTGATATTACAAAAATCAGATCAATGTTCCATGAAATAAACCAGCGTTACATGGTGCATACGCCATCTTCAAAGTATTTTGAAATGAAGCGGGCTATGGATGCTACTTTTTCTTTGTTTTTTCTAGTGTTTTTTATGTCTTGGGTGTATCCTATTGTTGCTTTGCTTATAAAACTTACATCAAAAGGACCTGTACTGTTCATACAAAAACGTACTGGTTATCAAGGTGTTGAATTTGATTGTTATAAATTCCGTACGATGTATGTGAATGATGATGCCCATACAAAACAGGTCTCCATTAATGATATACGAATAACGTTGATCGGCAGGTTTCTAAGGATCACACATATTGATGAAATACCTCAATTTCTCAATGTACTTAAGGGAGACATGAGTATAGTTGGACCACGTCCGCATATGCTCTATCACACTAAATTCTATTCGCAACGCATACCTTATTACAACTTAAGGCATCAAACCAAGCCTGGAATGACTGGCATGGCGCAGATAAAGAATTATATAGGGGAGATAAATGGCGATCGTGAGTTGCGGAAGCGCATACAGTGGGACATCTATTACCTCAAGCACAGGAGTATAATGTTAGATATCAGGATCATCCTTACTACTATAGGGCACGTATTTTTAAAAGCACTTAATATAAAAAATGACTGATCTCAGATCAGTCATTTTTTTTCCTTACGCCTATTAGTTTTTTTATTCCTTTGTACGAGAGTTCTATTGCTTTCCACTTCAGATAACCGCCTATAAATTCAAATCCTGCTTTAACCAGGATGTTCGGCCCTTTTGGGCTAGTTTTATTTTTTTTGCTGCCGGTGATCAACGGGAGCATTTTTAAAACAATATCTATAGTATCTAACCCCAATAAGCTTCCCAGGATATTAGCCGTTGATTTTTTTTCTGTGACCCGAGCTTTCACTTTTTCATCAACCTTCAGGGAAAATATTCCATCAGGATCTATTAAGCTTATTTGTGCCTGCAGTGCCTGCTTTTCAGCCATCAACTCTTCGGTGCTGTTCAGTTTTTTAGGATAAAGTCTCATAAAGCGTACAGCTCAATATAAAGATGAATTGTGTTTATTTGTCTTCATTGTCGGGGTTCTCGGTGAGCATCTTTATCATTTTGCCTGCAAAAGCCTTTATTATAGGCTTGCGCAAAGCATACAATACAGCACACAATAAAAGATAAAACCCTACGGTCATAAAGAAGCCAGCTATACGAGAACCATCTGCCAGCACGGTAAACCACTCGGCCAGTGCAAGCCCCAGGTACATAAGTATGGCGAATCCCAGCAGAAAGCCAATCATTACAAAAATAAAATAGCCAAATATCCGTGATGCATGTTGTATGAAATTGAGCTTGACTAATTTCACATTTACATCCAAATACCTGGCTATCTTATCTTTCCACTCGTTGATAATGTTCATCATTATCAATTAAGCGTTATATATCTCTTCTTCGATGTCCTTACTTTTCTTTTCAAATTTTGACTTAAGGGTATTAAGACCATCTTTAAGTTTTTCAATGCTTTCCTGGCGTGTATCTGCATCTGTTGCTAATACATAACCAACTGCTGCGCCAATAGCTGCGCCAATAAGAAGTGTTGCGACTGTTTTGCCTGTGTTTGCCATAAGTTTTTTTTTTGTTTGTGGTTTAATTAATTGGTACCAATAGAATATCAAAATCGTGCCAAAAGCTGCACACCTGCCACTATTACTTGGTATAGTACCCGTTATCTTCTATATATTTCTGTACACCTTCTGTCACTATATACTTTATCGACTTTTTTTCTCTCACCTGTTTACGGATGTACGTAGATGAAATATCCAGCAGCGGTGCCTCTAGCAAGCTTATTGTAGCTCCATGTGTTTCTGTTATTTCAAAACCAGGTCTTTTGTATATAATAAAGTTATAGTCGGTAATCAGCTGTTCAAAATTCTTCCAACGATGTATATTCAGGAAACTATCTGTACCTAATATTAATGAAAATTTTTCAAGGGGAAATTTCTCACTCAAATAGGTAAGTGTGTTTATAGTATAAGAGGGTTTTGGCAAATGAAATTCCACATTGCTGGCCTTGAATTTACGGTTGTCTTCAATGGCCAGGTTAACAAGGTGTAGCCTATCGTACTCATTCAATAGTGAATGTGAATCTTTCAGTGGATTGTGCGGTGAAACAACAAACCAGATCTTATCGATTTCAGTATGTTCTGTAACGTGATTGGCTATGATGAGATGCCCAGTGTGAATAGGATTGAAACTACCGAAATACAGCCCGATATGCATGTTGCAAAGCTACACAAAAGCGGTTAACAGAATAGGGAATCGATTATGTGAATCTAAAAAATAATAGCGTTGATATTAGAAGCTTACTTAACAGAAACCCATATTTTATCGGCATCCTTCTTCCGAATGCTTAGATAGTATCCGGCTATTTGTATAGCAAGTGGATCACCCATTGGGGCAATCATTTCTATCCACACGGGCTCGCCGGGAATGCAACCCATTTCCATCAATGTGAGCTGAAAATCACTTTCTTCATGGCTTTTTATTACCGCTCTTTTACCCGTGGGCAGGTGCGACAGACGCACTACATGCTCTTGCTCCTCTATCATTGCACCAAAGTTACGTAGTTTATTGTAGCACCGATATGATATACATCGCATGCCTGTATTAACTTTAACTATTCAACATCATTACAGTATGTATAGTTATTGGGAGCAACAAAGCTTTTTACATTATCATCATATAGTAGCAGGGGCAGGTATTGTAGGGTTAAGCACAGCAATAGAGCTCAAAAAACGTTATCCAGCAGAAAGCGTTTTGGTGCTGGAGCGCGGCTTATTGCCGGTAGGCGCCAGCACGCGGAATGCAGGTTTTGCATGTATGGGTAGTGCAACAGAGCTGCTTGATGACTTACAGGTTATGACAGAGCTGGAAGTAGTACAATTATTCAATGACCGTAAAGCCGGTTTAGAGATACTTAGGGGAAGATTAGGTGATGACAGGATAGGTTATAAGCAAAATGGCAGCTTTGAGCTCATCGGTGCAGAAGAATTGGGGGCACTTGATAAGATACAATACCTAAATGATTTATTGTTTCCTGTTACCAACAGGCTAGCCTTTACAGTGGCGAGTGATCATATTGCATCCTTTGGGTTTTCTACTGCACATACCAAAGCATTGGTGCAGAACAATTGTGAAGGCGAACTGCATACCGGCAAAATGATGCGGGCATTAGCAGAGTATGCCATGATGCTGGGAATAGAAATAAAAACCGGCGCAGAAATTATTTCCTTTGATGAAGATGAACAGGCAGTGAATGTCGTTGTACGAGATCCTTATAAGACCGATAAATACATTCTGCATGGTACAACCCTAAGCATATGCACTAACGCATTTACAAAGCAGCTACTGCCCAATGTTGATGTGATTCCTGGCAGGGGGCAGGTGCTGGTTACAGAACCTATTCCTGGTCTCTTTAAAGGTGTTTTTCACTTTGATAAAGGGTATTATTATTTTAGGGAAATAGATGGGAGGATACTGATAGGTGGAGGCAGGAATCTTGACTTTGCGGGGGAGACTACAACAGATATAGCGTTGAATGATAGAATACAAAACCACCTGGAACAGAAGCTGAAAGACATTATCATTCCCGGACGGGATTTCAAAGTGGCCAGTCGCTGGTCAGGAATTATGGCATTTGGAGCTACTAAAAGGCCTATTATAAAGGCTTATTCCGGCAGGGTATTTGGTGCTTTTCGTATGGGTGGTATGGGAGTCGCTTTAGGCAGTTATGCTGCTGCAAAATTGATTGGTATAATTGAGGAAGTCAGATGATTGCCGGCACTTACAACAGCAAAATAGACAACCCATAATCGGCACACAAAATAAGGATGCAACTGACTATTACCGATGTAGTAGAAGCCTTACCAATTTCCAGTGCACCGCCCTTTACGTAATAGCCATAGTAACATGGTATAACTGAAATAATGAGTGCAAATGTAAATGCCTTAATAACAGCAAAGAAAAGATTGAAAGGCATAAAGTTAGTGGTAAGCCCCTCCTCAAACTGCTGTCGGGTAAGTATATGAGAAAACATGCCGGCGAGATAACCGCCCCAGATGCTTATGGCAATAGAAATAATGATAAGGCACGGAATAATAATGAGTGCAGCTATTATTTTGGGTAGTACCAGGTAGGTTTTGGTGTTGATGCCCATGATTTCCAATGCATCTATCTGTTCACTCACACGCATATTACCTAGCTCTGATGCTATTTTAGAACCTACTACCCCTGCAAGCACAATACAGATAACTGTAGGGCACAGCTCTAGTATAGAAGAATCGCGTACTATACCTGCTATAATTGGTTTAGGCACCAAAGGGCTAATAAGCTGATAAGAAGTTTGTATGGTAAGTACCATCCCGAGAAAAAGAGAAATAATGATTACGATAGGCAGTGTACGTATGCCTATATCATTGCATTGCTCCATGAACTCTATCCAATATATACGTATGTTTTCAGGCTTACGTAAGCCTTCATTGATCATAAGTATAATACGCCCAAAATGCTCAAAAAACCGCTTAATCATATTGCAAATGTAATCAGGAAAGGTAACAAAATTAATGTCAGTAAAAGCTGAACAAAAAGAAAGGCGCCACAATGGGCGCCTTTCGTAAATGTCACTATCAACAATATTTATGCAAGCTTTTTAAGCTCTTCAACGCGTGCTTCACGATCAACTTCTTGTTTCAGGGAGTCGGTCTTGTCCATATCAACAAGTACTGGTGCTGCTACAAATATAGAAGAATAAGTACCGGTGAACACACCTATCAGCATTGCAAAGGCAAAACCACGAGTTACCTCACCACCAAAAATGAATAGTATAAGGATAGTAAGGAATACGGTAAGCGATGTCATAATGGTACGGCTCAGTGTATCGTTAATAGCGCGGTTGATAACGCTCTTCTTGTCTTCATTAGGCGATTTGCGGAAGTACTCACGTATCCTGTCAAATACAATTACCGTATCGTTCATTGAGAAACCAATAACTGTCAGAATAGCTGCGATGAAATGCTGATCGATCTCCAAAGCGAAAGGTACATGACCGCGGAAGAAAGAGAATACAGCAAGCGTAACGCAAACGTCGTGCAACAAAGAAAGTATGGTACCCATTGAATATTGCCATTTGCGGAAACGCATGAGTATGTACAAGAAGATGGCCAGCATGGATATAATAATAGCCCACTTAGCACCATTTACCAGATCGTCTGATATGGTAGGTAATACTGTCTGCGAGCTCTGCATATACTTAGATGTAAAGACATCGAAAGTAGTACCTGTTGGTATCAGACTTGTTTTTGTAAGACCTTCATATAGTTTTTCCTGCACCTGTGCTTCAACCTGCTGGCCTGGCTCTTTTATCAGGTAAGAGGTGGTAATGTTCAGCTGATTACTGGTACCTATTGTTTTCACGATAGGGTATTCGCCGCTAAAGTAAGGTTTCAGTTTTTCACGTACTTCATCTGTTTTGTAAGGTTGATCAAATTTGATGGTATAGCTGCGACCACCAGAGAACTCAACGCCATAGTCAAAACCATGTATAAAGGATGCAATACCTAGTACAAGTACGAAACAACTGATAACATAAGTGTACTTACGAGCTTCAACAAATTTGAAATGTGCTTTTTTGAAGATAGATTTTGATAATCCTGTAAAGTACTGAAAGTGGCGTTCACGTTTAGTGTACATGTCTGTGATAAGACGTGATACCAGGATACCGCAGAACAATGAAAGTAAAATACCAATGATCTGTGTAGTAGCAAAACCAAGTACAGGGCCAAGACCGAATATGAACAGGATAATAGCTGTGATCAAAGTAGTAACGTGACCATCCAATACTGGTGCGTATGAACGTTTATAACCATCTGCCACTGCTTGCGAATAGCTTTTGCCCGACGCAAGCTCCTCCTTAATACGCTCAAAGATGATAACGTTGGTATCCACCGCCATACCTATTGTAAGCACAAGGCCCGCAATACCTGGCATTGTAAGTGTGGCATGCAATGCAGACAATATACCTACAGTAAAGAATATGTTGAGTATAAGAGAGATGTTAGCCACAATACCACCGGTATTGTAATAGATAAGCATCAATGAGAAGATAACAATGAAGGATATAAGTAATGAGTAAGAACCTGCTTTAATAGACTCCGCACCAAGGGTAGGACCCACTACTTGTTCCTGCACAATACGGGCCGGCGCAGGTAACTTACCTGATTTCAGAATGTTTGCAAGGTCACTTGCTTCCTCTGCTGTAAAGTGTCCGCTTATTGATGTACGGCCACCAGATATTTCATCATTTACAATTGGGGCAGAATATACCTTGTCATCCAGGGTTACGGCAACGTAGCGACCTTTATTATCACCAGTCATTTTCTTCCACAAACGTGCACCGGCAACATCCATACTCATAGATACTTCAGGTTGGCCGTTAAGTGGGTTGTAATCCATACGTGCATCAGTTACGCGATCACCTTCCAGCTTAGCTTCAGATGTTCCAGGCGCTGTTTTGATTGCATACATGTATAAAGGCGCATTAGGATTGTGCCTTTCTTTTTTATCTTCTGCACCATATACAAAACGTACATTGGCCGGGAACTTGTTTTTTACAACATCCAGGTTCAGGTATGCATTCAGCTTGGCTGTATCTTTCTTAGCTACTATACCTACAATAGGGCCGTCATTAGCAGCGCCTTCGCGGGTAATGTTTGGATACCAAACAGCAAACAACGGATTTTTCTTCTGCTGTTCTGCCATCTGCATCGATGCAGAATCAGTCTTGCCACCTGCAGTTTTTGTACTGGCAGTTTTAGTATTTGAAGACATCAGTGAAGACAAGCTGGCAGTATCGCTGCTTGTTGCTTTTGCCGTGCCGTTTGTACTGTCTTTTGCCGTTGTTGCTTTGGCGGTTAAGCTGGTATCTTTTGTACCAGACAGGTATGCAGCCAATGCATCATTTGCGGGCTGCAGGTCCTGTATCAGTTCCATGTTAGAATAGGTTTCAAAGAACTGCAGCTTGGCAGTTGCCTGCAGGTAGCTGCGTACGCGCTCTGGGTTGTGCACACCTGCCAGCTCTACCGTTATGATACCCTTATTTTCATCAAGGTTCACATTAGGGTTAGATACCCCAAACTTATCTATACGTGTCAGCAACACATTATAAGTGCGTTTGATGGCATCCTTGGCTTCCTTATTGATCTTAGCCAATACTTCGTTGTTGGTAGAAGTAAGGGTTATTTCCTTTTCAGAAGGTTTTGTAAACAGGTATGCCAGCTTGCCGGTTGGGTTTTCCTTTTGATATGTTTCGCCAAAAAGGGTCACGAAATTGGCCTGGCTGTTAGCTTTTGCTGCATTTGCATCTGCTATTGCCTTGTTTAATACGGGGTCCTTCGGGTTGTTAGACATAGAGCGCACCATTTCATCAAGGCTCACTTCCAGTGTCACGTTCATACCGCCCTGCAGGTCAAGACCCAGGTTCAGTTCCTGTTCCTTTGCTTCCTGGTAGGTGTACTTTTTCAACAGCGGTAAGCTGAAGATGATTTGCCCCTGCATACTGTCTGTGATCGTAGAATAATTGGCATCTACAGCAGCTTGCAGTTCACTACCTGTGGCATTGGGTTTCTGCGCTTTTGCAGCTTGCAAGGCGCGACTTTGCATTTTTTGTTCCACGCTCCTTACAATAAATGTAAAGGACAGCTGGTACAACGAGATTAGGATGAGTGCAGCAGTAAAAAATTTTACCAACCCTTTTAATTGCATAGGTTTTGTCGTTAATTATAGCTATATGAATATTGAAATAGGTCGGCAAAGATAGGATTTAAAATAAAAGTTTAACTATTTGCTTAAAGTTTAAAGGATTTTTAGTAAAATTGATGGACGCTTAGATTTTTTAGCATTTTTTTAATGAATACCTTATTTTTACCAAAATAGGGAATTCTTCACAAATTGATTAACAACATGATACGTAAAATTACGCTCCTATTGCTGTTATGCGCTGGATTGCATAATACTGGTGTTGCCCAGTATTCCGGTTTTGAAAGTGCACAACAACGGTTATTGACTACAGACCCTGCATATGCCCAAAGGTTGCAACAGATGACAACCAACTGGGTGAACTGGAATAATACCCAGCCTAATATAAGTTCTTTAGTAGTGAGCGGTGGCAACAGCCCGGTTTTTCAGATACCTGTTGTTGTTCATGTAATATTGCCTGGTAGCCTTGCCGCTAATCCGGCAGGCACTACTTACGATCCTACCGATGCCCAGATAAATAGCATGCTCGCTTACCTAAATCAGGCATACAGCGCTACATATGTTTCTTATCCAGATTCTAACAGCGGTGGTACTTATATCCCCATACAATTTGTACTCGCAAAACGTGATATCAATTGCAACAACACTACCGGCATAGAGCGTATCAATGGTAGTAGTGTTGCCGGTTATGTTGCTGGCGGTGTTAATAATGGTAGTGGTACCGGTGCTGCTGACGCAACAGTTAAAGCATTGAGCCAATGGCCTGTAAATCAGTATTATAATATTTATATAGTTAATAAAATAGATGGTAAAGATGGTACTGCACCGGGTGTTGCTTTTACAACCGGCTTTGCTTACTTGCCTACTGCTCCTTCAAATGTTGATGGTTATACCGTACTAGCTACACAAGTTGCCCCCGGTAATATAAATATTGTACAGGAAATGGGCCATGCGCTGAGCGTATTTAATACTTTTGAAGGTGGTACTGTAACTACCTGCCCGGTTAATAACAACTGCGCTACAGACGGCGACCAGATATGCGATACCCCTCCTGAACTGCAATCTAATTTCAATTGCCCCTCTGGTACCAATCCATGTACAAGTCTGCCTTACAGTGCAGATTTAGGTGGCAACAACGTGCAACATAACTTTATGGATTACTCAAGCTGTCAGGATCGTTTTACAAAAGGACAGCGCACGAGGATGATATTCGGTTTATTTACTTATCGTGGTGGCCTTCTGGGTTCACAAGGTGCTGTAGCGCCAGGTGTGGGTCCGTCTTCTGCCTCTTGCACTCCTTCTATAACTAACGCAGGAAATACAAATGATGCAGGTGTAACGGAATTTAAAATATCAGATCCAGCTTACAATTCTTATATAGGTAATACAACTACTTACATCGATTATAAATCGGGTGGTTACACTACTGATGGCGATCTGGCTTACATCGATTACACTTGCCGTCAGCAGGCTAGCCTTACCGCCGGTAGCACATACAAATTCTATGTAAAAACCGGAGCCACTGCTTTAGGCGAAAACGTAGCTGTCTATATCGACTATAATAATGATGGTGTTTTCAGTGCTACAGAACAAGTAGTTGCCCATACAGGTACTACTGCAAATGAATACGATAGTGCTCTGGTATCTATACCTACTACAATATCTAATCCATCTTTGGTAACATGTGTACCATTACGTGTACGTGTTATATCAGATCCTTCACCTTCTATTAATCCTTGCGGACCACTTGCATATGGTCAGGCTGAAGATTATAGTATTGTCATCACAGGTGCCGGATCTTCTTCTGGTACTGTTAGCATTACATTACCGCAACAAGCTGATACTTCATGCCTGGGTACTGCACTTACTTTTACCGCAAAACCAAGCTCTGGCGTTGATACCAACACAGCAACTTACTTATGGTATGTAAACGGCGTTTCCACAGGTAGTACTGGTACTACTTATACTACATCAACTATTGCAGATGGATCTACCGTAACAGTCAAGCTGAATTTTACCAACCAGTGTGGTGCAATTGCAAGTTCAACTTCAAATGCAATAGTTGTTCATCGTTTTTCAGTTCTTGCACCAAGGGTAAGCATAGCGCTAACCTCTGGTAACAATCCTGGTTGTCCGGGGTTCCCAATGACGTTTACAGCTACACCATTTAATGGTGGCGCTACTGCGGCTTACCAATGGAAGGTGAATGGCGTGAGCACTGGGGGCAATACTGCCACCTTTACTACATCTACGCTTAATGCAGGCGATACCGTAAGCTGTGTGTTGTATTCTTCATCTACTTGCGCTTTCCCGCTTTCGGCAGTATCAAATAAAATAGGTATTCTGCATTATTATCTTACTGCATCTCTTACTATTACAGCTACCCCCAATCCATCTTGCACCGGTACAAAAGTGGTGCTTCAGGCATCATCTTTAAACCAGTCGGCCAGCTCCCAGTTCCAGTGGTATATAAACAGTACGCCTGTAGCCGGACAAACAGGTAGCATATTTGTTTCCAATACTTTCCAGAACACAGATATCGTACGTTGTGTTATGACGAATAACTCTACATGTATCGTTAACCAGTCAGATACCTCAAATCCAATAGTAATGACTGTTGCACCAGCATTGATACCTATTATTTCTGATAGCATACAGTCTGGCGCTAACCCTGGATGTTTAGATTCTTTCATCACATTCTCAGGTTCTGTAACTCAGTATGGCCTCACAACTTATGAGTGGTTGGTAAACGGTGTACCTGTATTCAACGGGCAGACTTATTCAACAGACTCTCTTGATAATGGAGATATGGTGGTACTGCGTGCAAGCGATACCGTTGGTTGTTATACCCAGGATACTATATATAGTCTGCCAATAACAGTTACTTTATCCCTAACTCCCGATCCTCCTGTTATTTCACTTATAGGTAACGATCTGCATGCTAATGCAGCGGGTGTTTATATGTGGTTTGGCCCTAACGGACTGATACCGGGTGTTACAGGTATAACATATGCACCAACAACAAGGGGCTTCTATTATATCGAACGTGTGGATACAGCTTGTGCTTCCAGACCATCTAACTCTGTTTGGATAGAAATTGGTGGTGGTACCGGTGTTAACCAGTATAGCATGACCAACGTAAAGATCTATCCTAACCCTTCTACAGGGCTTGTAAATATTGATTGGGGTGCCAAGAACAAGCTGATGAAAATCGTTGTGTACAACATTGCCGGGCAAGGTGTTCTGTATAATGAAGTGATCAACCAATCTTCAAAAACTATAGATATGGGCTTCCTGCCATCAGGCAGCTACTTTATAGTACTGCGCGATGCAGAGGGTAAAACGACTACTGCAAACGTCACACTAACTAATCAATAAAACCAACACATATTTTTTGAAAGACCGCCTCAAAAGGGCGGTCTTTTTGTTTTATAGTGTTGGTGATAGGGTCTTGTTAAACCAACTCAAATAGTAGGCTGGTCAAGAGAGTTGATTATACTGGCCAGAGTGTATTTCTTTGTTTAATTCTAATCTATTACAAGGTGATAGATGAGGAATTGGCATGTGGTAGTTGCGTTTATTCATAAACGATCTACGGGTGAAGCAAAGAAGAATTGCATCCATAGTATGGGTTATTGTTGCCTTAGAAGAGCGGCAATAGGCGAATTTGTGAGTGAATGAGAGGTATTAGATATTCTTATACTGGTGTTTTGCCCGACATTTATGCTATCAAATAGAGTAGAATACTGAAAGGAACTGATATTGTATTAAAAATAAAAAGCTGCAAAGATTCCCCTTTGCAGCTTTTTAAATGAAGAATAGACTTATAGTTTTACTAGCTTTTTTACAACATGTTGGTCGTTAATGGTAAGGTTAACAAAATAAACACCCGGTGTAAAAGTGCTAATGTCTATGCTGTGCTGTACATTACTACCTTCATTACAGGCAACACTTTCCATATACATCGTTCTGCCTGCTATGTCTTTTATATCAATATCTAATTGTCCATCAGCATTACATGGATAAGTAACCATTACACTGCTATGGGCGGGATTAGGATATAAGGAGATGTTTTGGCTGCCTTTTAGAATAGAGCTTGTTGATAATCCACTCTGGTAGGTGGTAGGGTTAATGGCTAGGCTATCTTGTATGTAGCTCCATTTGGTATTATTACTTGGACTAGGCATTCGCCCTTGTTTATTTAAAACTATAATTGTTATTGTGGCTGAACAGCCATTAACAGTATAAGTGATGTGAAATGTGCCCGAAGAATAACTGGTAATCACACCGTATTCATTGATAGTTCCTATTTTACTGTTATCGCTGCTCCAAACCCCTCCTAAAGTACCATCTCTAATTGCCATTGTTGAATTCAGCAACATTTGTAATGTTCCTCCTTGCCCAATGCCATTTAACTGGTCATTCCCATTGTCGTTATATGCATATACAATAGGATTTTCAAGGAGGCAGGTGCAGACGTTGGTGGCAATAACTTCAAAATTGTGGGTATTATCTACTATTGCCGTAAAGTTAGAAGCTAATTGTACAAAGTCGCCCGTAAAGATTGTATTTCTGTTAGAGGGTGGACTAACAGGTGTTGTGCTTGTACCAGCTACAGAACTACCTGCTTTAATACCGGAAAACTGGAAAAGTCCCCCTGACGATATTTGTCCGCTTTGACTAGCCAAAAATATAGAATTATTACACATGCTTGCACAAGGGGTTAAGTCTATAGTAACTTTCTGAAGATCTACCACTAAACCCACATAACCATCATACGCGGTTGGAGGTAATCCTGGCGATTGTTGTAATTGGCATGGGGTAGATTGATATACCAATATTAATATTTGTGAATTGCTACTTTGGGCGCAATAATTAAAAGTCACTGTTAGTCCACTATAATCAAACTCCCTTGCAGCAAAAGTTTGCACACCTATTTGTTCGTATCCTGATGTACTTTGACGGGGTTCTACACAGTTAGAAATAATATTTGGCTGCACAATGCCACTTGCTGCCCATACTTCAAGTGTAGTAGTTGTATTATAGCATTCATTGTAACTTTTACCGAGATCAAGCGTTACTGTATATCCTTCTCCTCTTACAAAATTATATCCCGCCGCAATGGCTTGGCTACCGGGCCCATAATTTACTTGTGGCGAACTGGGTCCGCTGCTATTGCCGCTAAAGGCTCCTCTAAGCACTATGGATTTATCGGGTGCAACAATAGGTGCTCCCACAACATGGATCCAATTAGCTACGCAGGGGCTACTAACAACATTTCCGCATGAGGTAATATTATTGCAAGTATTAATCGAAAAATCGCCGTTATAAAGACCCTGTGCATTTATGTTTGCATCGGCAAGCATAATACATAAAACTAAAATTATTTTTTTCATGAAAGAATTTTTAAGGATGAGATAATAAAGCATGAATTATTTCTTTAACCCTTTTTTTAATTCTTTGATTTCCACTTGTTGTTGTGCAACTATTTTTTGCAGTTTTTTCGATTCTTTTTGTTCGGCAATTGCATACAAAGTGAGTTCTTCTATTTTTTGCAGCAGTTTTGCATCCATTTTTGCTACATCAATGCCGTCTTTAACTACATCTGTTGCAGCTGGTACTTCTGGCAAATGTTTGTTTTCATTTACATAATTTTCAACCTCCATTAAAGGCATCAAGTTATAATCTTTATTAAAAACAAAATCTGACCAGTTAGCTGAACCTGCAATTGCTACGTTTACTTTTTCTGTAAGTATACCTTGATTTACATAAAGCAGATATCCGTCCGGAAGTGGCTGTGCGCCAATAACTAAATTTGTGCCTATTGCAACCTTACCATTATTTAGAACAGACATATTATAAACTGCAGATCCTGTACTTTCACTGACAAAAAAAGTTCCACTGTTATATGCGCCAGGCGTGACAACATATATCGCGCCACCAGCAGTTGGGCCACCACAATTTACTGCATTCAGGCTGATGCCAGCGCCATCGACGGTTGGACTACCTGGATTCCCCGACATAATATGTAGACTTTTTGTTGTAGAACTACCAATAATATATCTGTCACTTCCATCTCCAGGTACCGTTAAATCAATTTGGCCACCCTGTATAGCCACATTACCTGTTGTAGTAGTAGAAACTGATGAACCGCTCCATGTTTGTGCATTCGCATTTGGTGCAGATAATGTAATAAAGCACACGGAAAAAATAATGCTAATCTTTTTCATTGTAATTAAATTTTGATGGTTAATTAATGATTTAAAGATTGGTATTATAGTCATCAAAAGACAATAAAATAAGGATAAAATATCCTTAATAAAGGATAGCTTATCTGTATATAGTTTGTATTTTTATTGCACCTAAAATATAAGCCACTACAAAATGCAGATAGCTGTGAGAATAAAAAAAATTAGGGAATACCGTAATTATACCCAGGCTTATGTAGCAAAGAAATTAGGCATTAAACAGAACACTTATAGTAGAATAGAGAATGGAGTAAGCATAATAAAACCAGCCAGACTGGAAAAGATAGCTTCAATACTAGATGTGAAAATTGAATTTATTCTAAATGAAGATATTCCTGTATTGAACACAGGCGATATTAAAAAGACATCGAATAGAGATGCCTTTTTAATAGAGAAAATGGAAAATATGATAAAAGTATTAGAAAATGAAATTCATAGTTTAAGAAACAAGACTCAAGGAATCTATATATAGTATCTCATTTTTCTAGGTCTCTCAATCTGAAATCTGCATCTTTTAATCCTAAATTAGGATTGTAGAACGGATCATGCGCTATTATCTTACTCCATTTTTCGATAAAGTAATTATAGTTCTTTTTATGTTGGGCATAGTTTTCCTTACTACTAAAAGGATGCCCCCTGGTTGCTGATTCGTAATGGTACAGCTCTACAGTCGGTACATAAACATTATAATATCCAGCTTCATATACTTTCAGACATAAATCTATATCGTTGTAATCAACCTCTAGGTTTTCGTCCATCCCTCCTACTTCAAGGTATATGCTTTTCCTGAATAGGATGCAAGCTGCGGTAAGTGCTGCATAATTATTTAAAGATTGTATATAGCTGTAGTAGCCTAAGTCCTCTCTTTTTGCATTCACAAATATATGTGCAGCCGCGCCAAGTATGCCTATTATTACACCTGCGTGTTGAATAGTGTCATCAGGATATAAAAGCTTTACGCCAACAATGCCGGTTTCTTTTCTTTGTGCGTGCCCAACCATCTGGGTTATCCAATCTTCGTGTATTACTTCTACATCGTTGTTGAGAAATAATACATATTCTCCTGTGCTTTCGGCGACACCTACATTCATCAATTTTGAAAAATTGAAAGAGAAGTTTGCATTGATGCAACGGAATATATCGCCGTGGCTGTTGGTATATTTTTTTATTAGTTCGAAGAAAGCAGGGGATGTACTATTGTTATTGACAATTATTATTTCATAATTGGGATAAGAAGTTTTAGAAAGAATAGATTGAATTGCGACATTTAATAGCTTCTCCTGATCCTTTGTAGGTATGATAATACTTACCTTGTCATGTTTTTTTACTTCATAAGTAATTCTGTAGCCGCCAGGTACACGAGGTAGAAAATCAACTGTACCAGGGGTGTTACGTCTGATTAATGCTTCTTCGAGTGCTTTTTTTGCAGCAATAAAAGCATAAGGCTTGGCATCCATATTAAGCGCTACTGATGCAGAGTGTATGCGCCAGTGATAAAGTATCTTAGGTATGTGTCCGATGTGGGTAGCCTGCTCAGTTGCTCTAAGGAAAATATCATAGTCCTGGCTGCCTTCAAATCCTGTTCTAAAGCCGGCTATCTGATCCATGAGACTCTTTTTCATCATGGTGACATGGCCTAAATAATTTCTAGATAATAGATTATCAGGAGCCCAGTCTGGTTTGAAATGAGGGTGTGAACGCTCACCTTCGTCATCTATTTTGTCCTCATCAGAGTAAATAAAATCGTCTTCTGGATGAAGATTTACATGTTTTACAAATTCAAATAAGCAATTTGGAGTAAGCAAATCATCGTGGTCCATCAATAATATGAAATCACCAGTGGCTAATTTCCATGCCGAATTAGATGCGGCGGGTATATGGCCATTTTCAGTTCTGAAAATGAATTTTATGCGTTCATCTTTGCTCGCAAAAGTTTTTATCGTATCTCGAACTGCTTCGTTGGGCGATTTATCGTCTGCAAGGCATAACTCCCAATTTGTATATGATTGGTCAATAACACTGTTTATCGCTTCCTTCAGAAAGTTAATAGGAGGATTGTAAACGGGCACTATAATACTGATTTTAGGTGTACTTTTTATTAGGTGTACAGTCTGTTCGTATTCTAATGCTAATGTTTCTTTACTTAGTTTTTTAGTTATCCAATCGTTGTATTCAGAAGTGGTACTTAAAGCATTTTTTCCTTCATAAGCGATGTTGACTTTACGAAGGCTTTTTATGATTAACTTTTTTAGCAATTCATATCCTGGACGTGTAAGTATAAATGAAGCAAACTTCACAAGAGCCTCAAAAGTATTTGTATTGGGATTTTTTAATTTTAAAAGATTTTTTTTCATTATGTATTACCTCTGCTGATTTTTTTTAAGCTTGCAATATTAAAATAACTGGCTGTATTTATTACAAACATATTCAACGTCGCCATTTTCTACAATTGAACCGTTTTCTAATAATACTGCTTTGTCGCATATTTGTTGCACAGCATCGGGGAAGTGAGATACAAATAATATGGTTTTGCCTTCTTTTTTTATCTGGTATATTTTTTCCATGCACTTTGCCTGGAAGCCTTGGTCGCCTACAGCCAATACTTCGTCTATGATCAATATATCAGCCTCATTGGCCAATGAGATAGAAAATGCCAACCGTGCCACCATACCCGAAGAATATCTTTTTACCGGCATGCGCAACACCTCATCTGTTAACTCAGAAAATTCCCTGATATTGCCCAAAGGGTCACCATTTTTTTTATTGGTACCATATAATGAAAGCAAAAGAGAGATATTCTCATAACCGTTCAATTCGGCTTCAAGCCCCGCCCCAATGGCTAGTATAGGGGCGAAAGTACCCTTAACCTCTACAGTGCCCTTTTGTGGTTTTATAATGCCTGCTATAGTACGCAGCAAGGTGCTTTTACCGCAACCATTGCGCCCCAGCATACCCAGGCTTTCGCCCTTTTTTACGGTAAGCGATATATTCTGCAAAATAGTCTTGTTCTGGAAAGGGTTCTTTCTTTGCACAACAAGATCCTTAATAGAATGAACACCAACATTGTTTTGCCAGTAACTGACAGAAACATCTTTTAGTATTATGAGGTCATCCTGTTTCGATACCATACTTATATTGCAGAAATAAACTGGTTCTTTAATTTGTTAAATATCACGAGGCCTATGGCGTACATGAATATAGCCATCACTCCACAGAGCAGCCATAAATGTGCTGGCGGTATTGCCGCATCGTAAAAAATACCACGCGCCAGGGAGATATAGTAGTAAATGGGATTACATTTTATTATAAATTTATAGTGCGGCGGTATCAGGCTTTCCGGGTAGGCTATTGGGGTAAGGTAAAACAATGCCGGTTGTACAGTACCCCATACAATACCAATGTCCCTGAAAAAGACATTAAGGGATGATAGGATAAGGGTAATGCCTAGCGAGAACAGACCAAAGAGCAATGCGACAGGTATAATAAGCAGTAATTTGAAGCTATATATAATGCCAAACCAGTGCATGAGTATCACAAACACAAAAAGGGTAAGCACCAGGTTAAAAAGCTCACTTATCATATCTGACAACGGAAAGAAGATAGATGGAATGCTCAGCGATTTTATAATGCCGGCAGACCCTACAATATTTGCTATAGACTGGTTGGTGACATTGGCAAAAAAGAACCAGAATATAAGTCCCGATGTAGCGTATAGTATATAATTGTTAATAGAATTGAACTGGGAACTGAATATGACTATAAATATAAACAGGTACAGCAATGGCTTAAAAAAACCCCAGAAAAAACCGATCAATGAACTTTTGTATCTTAGTATTACGTTTCGTTTGCTTAGTGCATAGATACGAGTAACGTTTTGCATACAACTTATTTGTTGATATTTTTACAGTCAGTAAATCCGCTGCAGTATTATTAAATGAAAGTATTTATCAATGCCCGTTTTCTGACACAGCCTATTTCAGGGGTACAAAGGTATGGAATTGAATGTAGCAGGCAAATATTAAAAATAAACCCTGATGTTGTGTTCCTTACACCTGCAGATATTATTCACCACGATCTTGCAGCAGAGTTTAATGCCCAGGTAATAGGCGATTACAAAGGACATAACTGGGAGCAGATAGACTTGCCGCTGCACCTTAATCAGCTTGGCGATCCGCCATTATTGAACCTGGCTAATACTGCGCCTGTGGCATATAACAATGCTTACATTACCATACATGATCTTGCATTTATGTACCCAAAGCAATGGAACACACCATTGTTCGCCACATGGTACAAATGGTTGGTGCCCAGGCTTGCACGCAAAGCCAAACATATTTTTACTGTAAGCAATACTATAGCTACAGAGATAGCACAGACATTGGATATAGCTCCCGACAAGATAACAGTAACCTACAATGGTATAGCCCCGCACTTGCAAACAAATGATGCACATGCTACGCCTAAGGAAAAGATAATACTCTCTGTAGGTTCCTTCAACCCACGCAAGAACCACCAGAAACTGGTAGAAGCTTTTTTGAAAAGTAGCATAAAAAACGACTACATCCTCATTATTGTTGGGGATAAGAACAAGGTGTTTAAAAATACAGGTATTGATGAAAAGACACTGGCTGGCACTAATGTGAAAATAATGGCAGGGGTAACCGATATGGAGCTTGCTGTGTTGTACCGTAGGGCAGAGATAGTAGCATCTATGTCGGCATATGAAGGATTTGGAATACCTATACTTGAAGGCCTTTATTTTGGATGTAAAGCTATTTGTTCTGATATAGCTGCTTACCGGGAGCTATACGGCAATTATGCCTACTTTTGCAATGCTGAAGATATATGTGGCATCAGCAGATTGCTTGAAGACGTTGCCGGTGCGCAATATCAACCACCAGCTACCGGCGTATTAACCCAAAATTATAATTACTCAAAAGCTGCACAGATCATTTTTAAAACCATAGCCGAAAACAACAAAGAATAAAATGAAGGTATCTGTTGTTCACGACTGGTTTTTTGTAAATGGCGGAGCTGAAAAGGTTGCTGGTGATATCATTGATATATATGAAGATGAAGAAGTAACCGTTTATACTTTATTCAATCATTTTAATGAGCGCGACAGAAAGCAGGTGCTTAAGGATTATCCTGTAAAGGTTTCCATACTGCAGCACTTTCCGTTCATCACCAGGATATACAGGTACTTGCTGCCCGTAATGCCTTTTGTTATGAAGCAGTTCCGCATACAGGGGCAGGATATGGTTATTTCTTCCTCGCATGCTGTTGCCAAGGGGTTTACTGCTATACCTGGAACATTACATGTTTGTTATTGCCACACTCCTATGCGCTATGTGTGGGATATGTATGAGGATTACGCTAACGCCCACTCTATGGGAGCATCTATTTTGTACAAAGCATTTGTAGATTATATACGCAGCTGGGATTTGAAAACGTCTAAAACTGTAGATTTTTTCATTGCCAATTCTATGCACGTGCAGGAGCGCATACAGCGCAACTACAATCGTTCGTCGGTGGTCATATACCCACCTGTGAGGGTCGATAAGTTCCAACTCTCTACATTGCCAAGGGAAGATTACTTTTTGTGCCTGGGCAGGTTTGTACCTTATAAGAAAATAGATCTTATCATACAGGCTTTCCAGCAGATGCCCGATAAAAAGCTGGTACTCATTGGCGATGGCTATGGCACCAAGGCCATGAAAGAACTGCTGCACAGAACACCCAATGTAACATGGCTGGGATATAAGGATGATAAAGAGCTGATACAATATATACAACAGGCAAAAGCATGCATATTTGCTGCCAAGGAAGACTTTGGTATCATGTGTGTAGAGGTACAAGCATGTGGTACCCCTGTACTGGCACTAGACTATGGTGGCTACCGCGAAACCGTGGTTGATGGTAAAACCGGGTACTTATTTGCTGAACAAACCACAGAAAGCATTTTGGGAGCCGTGCAGCAACTGGACGCACACCCACTCGATGATAGAGAAGCGATACGAGAGAATGCCCTGCGTTTTTCAGTAGAGCGGTTTAAAGAGGAGTTTGCCAATTATGTAAAAGGCTGTATGCAGCAATTTCATAAACCTAAAATGAAATATGCACCGCAAAGCAGTTGATACCTGGGCGGCCAGGTTGCTGATGACCTGTTTCTTCATGCCTATGATGGTGCAGGTGATAGCGTTGCTGGTGGCAGCATTTTACTTTTTTGCGGTAGGTATTACAGATAAGTACCGGGCGCCCCTTAAAGATTACGGTTGGGCATTGGCGCTGGGCTCTTGCCTTTGCTTGTTTATATTCTGGTTTCCTGTTACTCCCGATAATTATAAAGACCAGTTTTTTTTATTGCTGCAACATAGGTTGAGCTACTTGCTCATGCCTTTCTTTTTTGCAGTCATAAGCCCTGCCAGCAGAGCGCTTATAAGGGCGCAGCTCAACTGGTTTGTATATGGCTGCATAGCCATCTGCATACTTGCAAATGCTATGTATATTGGTCATTACTACCTGGCGCCAGGTGCTGCGCAACCCCTGTTTCATGTAGAGTACAGGATGTACCTGGAGCATGTTACAGATATACATCCCACCTACCTATCCATGTTTATATGCTTTGCTATATGCATACTGCTGCTTGCAAAACAAGAACCCGGAAAACAAGTATGGCTGAAGTATGCGGCATTGTATCTGCTGTTTATATTCCTGTTCTGCTTATTGGCAAAGGCTGCAATAATAGCGCTGTGCATTATACTGCTGCACTACGCCTACCTCAATCGCCAAATGCTTGCCCGGTATAAATTACAGTTGGCAGGTGGTATAGCTGCACTTGCTGCCGCTATGTACATCATACCATTTTCGCGGCAGCGGCTGGGCGAGGTATTCCAGTTTGCGGGCGTGGCTAACAAGAGTGGCGATATATCGGACAACAGTATGTACGTGCGCAAACTGGTATGGAATATAGATATGCAGATGCTGCATAAATATTGGCTGGGTGGGGTAGGGCCGGCCCTATTGAAACGTACGCTTGATGCCCATTATTTTTTCTTTTCCGTATCGCACAGCTGGGCTGTGGGGTACTACAACACACACAATGAATACCTGAACGAATGGCTCTCTTTTGGGCTTGCGGGTATAATATTGCTGGCAGCAGCGTTGGTCATACACTTAGTAAGCGCTGTGCGCCGTGCCGACTATCTGTACCTGTACCTGCTGGTTATTCTGTGTGTTACCTTTTTTACCGAAACAGTACTTGCACGCCAATATGGTGTTGTGTTCTACGCGGTGCTTACGTCGTTATTTTTCTTTGGCAGACAGGAAAAGAAAGGAGTAGTTTAATGCTTCTTCACGAGCGCAGCACCCTTAGAATATAAGGGCTGCCGCTTATCGCAACAGCCCTTACTTATAAGAGATCAAGTGTAATTATTTTCTTGGGCTCAGGAATTGCATTTGACCCAGGTGATTGCTTTGGTGTACCGTGCGGCCCATCAGTACATTCAGCCTGTTACGGTTAGGTTCTTTTTCAAAATCTTCGGGCGATACACTCATGTGCCTTGTAAACCAATCTTGTGGTTGCATGGCGCTGATGTGCTTACCCAGCTCTGCATTAATGGTTTTCCAGTATTCTTTAAGAGTGGCTACCGGCGGGAAGTTCTGGCCCGATTTATCAGGCGTTTTCAGGAACGGCTCATCCAGCTCAGGGTGCAGGCGTTCGCCCCAGCCCATAAGGGTAAGCAGGCCATCGTTTACTGCTGCCAGGTGGCCCAGCAGGTAGGTGCCTGTATTGCGGCCCGGTGCGGTTTCTGCAGCCAGTTGCTCGTCGGTAAGGCCATCTATCAGGTTGTCCACGCGTTTGTTCATGCCATCCCAAAGGGTTACGGCCATTTGTACAAACAGCGCTTGGTTGGCTTGTGTTGTGTTTATTTCTTCCTGTACTTGCATATATACTGTGTTTTAGGCAATGTTTATTTAAATAATGTCATGCTATCACACATTCCATACAGCGCTCTACTCCTACTCGCTCATCAGGCTTTCTATAGCGCTGGCTATATCTTCTGCATTGGGCTTGCTGAAATAGTCACCATCGGTAGCGTATGCGGGGCGGTGTGCATTGGCCGTGATGGTGCGTGGTGCAACATCCAGCCAGCGATAGCCACCCTGTAGCTCCATTACCTGCTGGTACATGTAGGCTGTGGTACCACCCGGTACGTCTTCATCTATAAAGACAATGCGGTTGGTCTTCTTTAGCGATTCCACTATCATGTGGTTGATGTCGAAAGGCAACAGTGTTCTTACATCTATCACCTCGCAGCTTATGCCTTGTGGTTCCAGGTAGTGTACTATAGCATCTTCTATAATGCGCAGGGTAGATCCGTACGATACTATGGTCACGTCGCTGCCCTCACGTATCACTTCCGGTATGCCAAATGGTACTGTGTATTCGCCCAGGTTGCTCGGTAGTTTTTCTTTAAGGCGGTAACCATTCAGGCATTCTATAACCATACCCGGTTCATCGCTTTTCAAGAGGGTAGTGTACATACCGGCTGCCTGCACCATGTTGCGGGGCACACACAGGTACATACCGCGTATGGCATTCAATATCATGGCTATGGGGCTGCCGCTGTGCCATATGCCTTCAAGCCTGTGGCCACGGGTGCGTACTATTAGCGGGCATTTCTGGCCGCCCATGGTGCGGTATTGCAGCGTAGCTACATCGTCGCTCAGGGGTTGCAGGGCATACAGCATATAGTCCAGGTACTGTATTTCAGCTATGGGGCGCAGGCCGCGCATGGCCATACCTATACCCTGACCTATAATAGTAGCCTCGCGTATGCCGGTATCAAATATGCGCTGTTCGCCATATTTTTCCTGCAGGCCTGCAAAGCCCTGGTTCACATCGCCTATCTTACCCAAATCTTCGCCAAATGCAAATACTGCAGGGTTGTGGGCAAATGTGTAGTCGAAAAATTTGTTCAGTATTTCGTAGCCGTTCAGCATGTGTGCATCATCAGCATACGCAATAGGTTGCTCCTTTATTTTCAGTGCATTTTGTGCCGACTCTGAGTGCAGGTGCGATGTGAATTTACTTTTATTATCGGCCTTCGTAGCATTGTAGAAGTTGCGAAGCTGCTTTGTAGCTTCGCTGTTAGCAGGGCTCATGGCCAATACCTTACGTAAGGTCTGTACAATATCTTTACGTATGGGTTCCTTTATGCTTGTAAGATCCCTTACCAACGCGGCTATTTTCTGTGCATGCTCACCACCCTCATACACCACCTGGTTGCACACCAGTTCGGCTTGCTTGATGTTGTTTTTTATGGGCGATAAAAAGTTGTCCCACGCACGGTTTTTAGCGTTGCGGGCCTCTTCTTTTGCCTCTTCTTCTACTGCAATTATTTCTTCCTCTGTGGCTATATCGTTAAGCGTTATGAACTCGCGCATTTTCACCATGCAGTCCCAGTTCTTTTCAAACTCCAGCCTTTCTTTATTCTTGTACCGCTCGTGGCTGCCCGATGTAGAGTGACCCTGCGGCTGAGTAATTTCCTGTACGTGGAAGATACAAGGTATCTGTGTTTCGCGGCAGCGGGCTATACCCTCCTGGATGGTGTTTACCAAGCTGGCATAGTCCCAGCCCTTCACCGTGTATATATCTATACCACCTTTATTATTATCGTACTGCATACCCGCAAGTGCGTCACTTATGCTGTTCTTAGTGGTCTGGTACTTGCGCGGCACGCTTATGCCATACCCATCGTCCCATACAAAAATGGCAAGTGGCACCTGCAGTACACCCGCAGCATTCACAGTTTCCCAAAACAGGCCTTCCGATGTTGAAGCATCGCCAATGGTGCAGAACACCACCTCATTCCCCTTCCTGGTAAACTTTTCAAAACCGGTCTTCAGTTCGGGGGTATTGCGGTACAGCTTGCTGGCAAAAGCCAGGCCCAAAGCCCTTACCATTTGCCCGGCTGTGGGGCTGATGTCGCTCGATGATTGTGGCGTTTGCATCAGGTCCTTCCAGTTGCCTTCATCATCCAGCCAGCGCGTACCGTAGTGGCCGTTCATCATGCGGCCGGCGGTAGATGGTTCGTGCTCTATATCCGGGTTGGCATAAAGCTGCGAAAAGAATTTTTCAATATCGCTCATGCCTGTGGCAAACATCAGGGTCTGGTCGCGGTAGTACCCGCTGCGTATATCGCCGGGTTTCATGCACTTGGCGGCAGCTATCTGCGCCAGTTCTTTACCATCTCCAAATATGCCAAATTTGGCTTTGCCCGTAAGTACCTCGCGGCGACCTACAAGACTGGCCTCGCGGCTGGCCATGGCCATACGATAATCTGAAAGCACTTCCCTTTTAAACTCATCGTACGATAGTCTTGCCGGTTGTGTAATGGTAGCCTCCTGAAGCATATTTATGAATTGGGATAATATATTAAAATCTTTGGGGCTAAAGGTAAAAAAATAAGTTGATATAGATGATGTAGGGCAGGTGTACCTAATATATTGATTTCTTACTGTTTTAGGTTTTGTTTTTATGTTTCGCGTGTGTCTTTGCGAGGCACGAAGCAATCTTAATCCATTGTGAATATTTTAATATTAGTGTGATGGCGGTGTTGCGAAAGTGGGTGTTACGAAAGGTTGCTTCGTGCCTCGCAAAGACACATATTTTTTGGTACTGATGTCCTGTCCGGTTTTTAATTGGAAAGCGGACAGGTGGGGGTTTGGGAGCCTTGGAAATGCTTTGTGGTGGCTAATATGTGTTTTAGTTTTACTGTCTGGTGTGTCCGGTATCGGACAGGGGTATGTCCGGTTGGAGGAGGGTACGTTGTATGATAAATTGATCTTGAAAAACTTTGATGAAATATAAAGTTGGAAAGGTGGAGATCACTTGTTTTTCTGTTTTTGACAGCCTGCGGCAAGTTGGTTTTTATAAAAATGTCTGTCGGTTGAGAAAAAGGGGAACGGACATTTTGGGGCATGAGGGCTGCTGAAATGCTTTACTGTAGCTGATATTGCGTTTTAGTAAAATGTCTGTAAATGTCGGTTGGGGACATTTGGGCGGTAAGAATTTTTATATAATGTCTCATTCTGTGGGCGGTTTACAGGTTTATAATAGCAGGTGCAATTTACTATGCTTGGGTATTGCTGCCAAAAGATGATATGCACAGTTCCACGCGGTGGAGTGTTCCACGGAATGTTATTGGGTATAGGTTAAGCACTTTGCACAGCCGGCTCAGGGGGAAGACCTTCGAGAATTGGCTGATGAATGCCGTTCAGAGAACGGAGCTTATTGGCACTTCCGGATGCCCTTCGGAACATCCGGAAGATCAGTGAACATAAAGTATCCGAGAACGTATAATCCGTCGTTGTTACTGTTTCCTGGCTCGATAAAATTACTCCGGAGCGAATAAAAATATAAAGCTATCAATGATAACAACTCATACGGTAGAAAGACGCGTATTAGTTTGGTTATTCTTATAATGTTTGATAGTCAAGTATTGAGAAAATTTTGATGATTTTTATTTATTTTTCAGAAAATAACCCATGAACCATATTAAAATTATAATTCTTATTTGCATTTCTTTTTTTTATAGTGAAAATTTATACGCACAAAATGATATCAAGCTACAATCTCTTGTATCAGATTTATATCATAAAAAAAGTGTAGAACATCATATTTTTAAGGGGATTGTTTATGATTCAAGTAAATCTTATGATTATAATTTGTATATAATATCTAGTTGTTTTGAAAAAGAAGTAAGGCTATTCCGAAATCATTATTTTAGGAAATATGCATTCCCAAGCGATACGTTTAAGCGGAAAATAAATATCGAGGAAAATACATTTGATAGTTCCACTTCTATTGTAGGTTCTTTTTTTGTGGATTCTGCCATATTTCATGATAATACATATAAGATTGGAGCTCAATTTGATTCTACAACTTTTAAAAACTTTGTCTCATTTAATCTATCACATCTTCATGGACCTATTAGATTTATTGCAACTAAATTCGATGGGTTTACAGATTTTAGCGATATTCAACAAGATATTTCCACAAAGCTAAATTTTTCGTTTTGCCAACTTCCAGAGATTTTGGATTTTTCTTATAATAATTTTATTGGTAATGAAGTTGATTTCACAACTGCAAATTTACTTCCTGATCGACTCTGTTATATTAATTTATACAACACAGATATTTCCAAAATAAAAATAGATTATAGCCATTTTAGACTATATTTTAGAGATCGTTATGCAAACGATACTCTTTCTGACGCTAAAACAAGAATAATCTATGAAAACCTTTTGAAATGTTTTATAGATAAAGGGCAAAAAGAAGACGCCGAAATTTTAGATGTGGCATATCATAATTATTTACTGCCATTTAAATGGTGGTATTGGATACCTAAAATTTGGTATAAGTTTGGATATTGTAAATTTTGGATTTTTGGATGGACATTACTTTTTATTCTATTATTTTCATTTTTTACCTATCGAAGCATAGATAGATTAGCTAATGAGGTATATACTATAAAAAATATACCTTCATTGTATCCGCTAAAAAGGTATGGGCGCATCCGAATTTTTAAAATAGAAACTTGTAATTATTTTATATGGAGGCGTTGGTGGTATACTTTAGTATATACAATTTCAATTTTTTTCTTGTTTTCGCTACATATCGATGATTTGAAGTTTGGTAATAAAAGCGGTGTGGCGTATGTTATATTCGTGTATGCTATTGGCTTAATTTGCATTGCTTATATGGCAAATTTTGTATTGCAAAAATAAATCAAGCGATGAATTATTATCAAACAATAACAACATGGATAATCCATTCATAACAGAGCAAGTTTATGAAGCTCCAATAGAAACAGTGTGGCAAGCACTAACTGATGAAAACAAAATGAGAGAATGGTATTTCCCCCAGTTAAAGGAATTTAGGCCTATAGTCGGTTTCCAGTTTCAGTTTGCAGATGATGGCTCGGAGTTTAAAAAAGAATGGCGGGTTACGCAAGTTGTAAACGGCACAAAATTAGCTCATAGCTGGACGTATAAGGGTTATCCCGGCAGCTCAGAAGTGACCTTTGAGTTATTTAAAGAAGGTGACGGTACCAAACTTCAACTCACACATACCGGCCTGGCAAGTTTTCCGCACGATCCACACTTTGCACGGCATAGATTTGAAGATGGGTGGAAGCAGATACTAGGCAGCAACCTGAAGAATTATCTTAAAAAGAAGGGGTGATTTCTAAAAATGTCAGCTTCAATTATCATTGAGCCAGTTTTTGTAACACAGCGCTGTATCTTGCTTTAATGTCATCGTAATGCCTGGAAAGGTTAATTCCACGTTCATCATCGGCCTTAATGCCATTAAGAAAGTCAAGAATTACTTTTAAAGTGTCCTCGTCTTCTGTAGCTTCAACTTTAATAGCAAACTGCCTGATAGCCTCTTCTTTTAGTTCTGCAACACTCATAACCACATTTTGTATAAAGTTACTTATTTATAGAAATATAAAATAACTAAGGTCTATGACAACAGATCATGTATTTTCTCCGTCGGCCGCCCAATAACCGCCCTGTCTCCCGATACTATAATGGGGCGTTCTATAAGTATGGGGTGTTCTGCCATTGCCTGTATCCATTCGCGCTCAGTAAGTTCTTTGCCCTTATAGTTTTCTATATACACGGCTTCCGTTTTGCGTATGAGGTCATGCGCTTTAATGCCCAGTTTTTTCAGGATGGCAGTCAATTCTTTAGCAGTTGGCGTAGCCTCCAGGTAGTTAACCACTTCAAATTCTTTGCCGCTCTCTTTCAAAATGTCAAGTGCACACCTGCTTTTGCTGCACCGGTTGTTGTGGTATATGGTGATCATCAGTTGTTATCAGGAATATTAAAGCGAATAAGTAAGATCATAATAATGCTTGCCATCTTCCCTGCGTATGTTGAGTGTGCCGGAGATGCCTTCCAGCTCGTCGGTTCCCGAATCAGGTATTATGGTTATGGATAGCGATGGCTCACCACGGTTCATGGTAGCTGTATGCTGCAGCGCGAAGCTTCCCTTTTTTCCATCAAGGGCGCCTTCTACACGCTCAATAGCTACATAGCCCGCAGAGCCTTTCACTGCTGTACCTGCGCTCAGCATTTGCCCCTGGCTGGTACCTTCAAGCGCACCATGAAATTGCTTGTCTATGGTCATGCGGCCAAACATAGGGATCTCCCTGTCTGTTTGAGGTACTATGTTTACTTCAAATATTCCGGTTGCGGTATGATTCATATACTTGTGTTAGCGTATGGAAAGATAAGATGCATTACGGTAAAATAAAAAAGATGCTGGAAGATGATAAATAAGGAATATGCAATAATGTATGACTTGCAGCGTTTACCTAAATCCCGCCACACAGCAAAAAGCCAAACGACAAAAGGTATGTGGAAAGAAGCGATAAAGGCCTTAATGAACGGGTGGGGCATTGCAAAGTAAAATACATTTCGTAAGTTGTTGCCAGAATTTGACATGTTATTTATTGAAAAAACTATTTAAACCTCCATTTCTAAAAACCCCATTTATGAAGAATAGTCGTTATGCCATTATGGCTGCGTTGTTTACCTTTTTAGCCTTTGCCTCCGTAACATATACCTCTTGCCAAAAAGACCCTTGCGCTGTTTACTCCTGCCAAAATAATGGTACCTGCTCAAATGGTAATTGTGTGTGCCCCAGCGGCTATGTAGGTGTACATTGCGAAAACCTGGCACCCTCTATAGTGGTATTGAGAAACAATGCAAAACTGTCTATGAGCGTTACGGTAGGTGATACTTCCAAAATAATTCCTGCAGGCGGGAGTATGCCGTTTTTCGGGTTGTGGGGAAGTGATTATTATGCTAGCACAAATATTTCCCCTATTTATTATAATGGACAAAGCTATGGAAACTATGTGTCGTTTAATGTTTATGTGGTTTTCCCGCAAGGCGGCTTTATGACACAAGATATTGATGTGCCCTCACAATATTTCTTTTTGCAGGTCATCAATACCAGTGCAAATACCATCACTTCGGCAAATATTAATCAAAATGCAGGTAATGGTTCATATGACTATGGGTTGAACATTACCGCCGGCAATTCGCCCTATGCCCTCGGATATTATTATGCTTACAGCAATTCTACGGTAGTTTTATATTCACCGGCACAAACGTGGACGTATAATAATTTGAACCTGCAATTTACCCCGAACCAGGTGGTAACGTTGACTACTTACTAGAGTTTAAGAATAACAATGCGGGCTGGTAAATGGTATTTAATTAATGCAAAAATGAGCAATAATTATTTCCATGCAAACCCTGTAAGCACCCAATTCATAGTAACATCAACAACAGGTGCACCGCAATAGCTGCAATTATCTTCTGTGGTATCGGTATAAGGGGCGCCACATGAGCTGCACTCATAGCTATACACTGTTTCGCCCGACTTGTTGTTGACATTTTTATTTCGTGAAAGTTCCATGCTGCACAAACGTGTAACGAACTCGTTGTCTATTATCTGCAATTGACCATCAATAGCTACTCTACGATAGGTGACTTTAACATCGAGGTAGAGTTTTACGAGGTCACCCTCAATGACATAGTTGCTCAGCGTTACATTGTTGATGTATAAACGGTCGTACACAAAAGGTTTTACCTTTTGCTTTTGCAATGCAACGGCGCTTACTATTTCATGACCTGCAAACCTGGCAATGCGTTTTTCGCTGCCCACAGTTAGTACATCCATCAGTTGCATGAAGATATTGGATGCAATATCCTCCATACGCTGAACTGCAAAAAAAGCGTCTTTTTGCAGTGTTACTTTCAGCTCTGAATCGGCTGTAAGGGCAACGCGCCTGCTGAAGTCATCATTTTGGGTTATTTCGCTCAGCACCCAATCGTAAGCTGCACTATTGGTAAGTGTGTTACAGTTGGCGCAGCGGCTTATTTCGCCCATCTTTACTTCAAAAGGGGCACCACAATTGGGGCAATTGTTATTGTCGTACAGGTTCTTCTCATTTGAGCTGCCGGTACGTTTTATAAATGTCCAGTATTCTGTGTCTGAATCGGATGGGTAATTTTCATTGAACTGCGGATATTTGTTGCTCGTGAAGCTATCGTCCATTGTAAATGAAATAGCCACATCTGCAACCTGGTATTGCCCATCGGTTATTGTGCTTACTACAGCAATGTTGGTAATGCGGATATTGCTGAGCGTATTTTTCTGGCCAAGCGCATCCATCATTTTGAACTGAACAGTTATACGCTGATACATGCCATCAGAAAGCCATTTCCGTACATGGGCGGGATCCTTGTGTTGCCACGCATCCTGAATGGCTAAAAAAGAAGTTGCTATTTTATTGGCATCCAGGCCTTGTGGAAACTGGGCAACCTGGCTGGGAGCGGGAGGAGTACTTGAACCCGTAGTTGAGCCTTTTTTTATGTACTTAAAGTAAACGATAAAGGCTATGAGGATCAATCCCAGGAAGGGGTGCTCCAATAGAAAGTAAATGAGGAGTGCGATACCACTGCCAGATCCGGAGCTACCGCCGCCACTATAACCACCGCCGTGGCCACCTGCGCCACCCATTCGTGCAAATGCATCAGTAGTCATTAAAGTACAGTAACACACAAGTAACAGTGCGGCCAACTTGTTGAATGGCGTTATCCTTCCAGAGCGCATTAAGAGACAGTATATGGTTTATGGAAAAAGTAAAAAGGTTAAACTATTGGCGGAGGCATATTACTGAATAATGCAGCTAACTCGCTGATAGTGTCTGCTGCAGCCCATCCGGCCATGCCGGCTTTCCACATCAAGGTATCGCGTTTCAAAGTTCCGCTTTGTATCATTTGCTGCACTTGTGCTGCATCAAATGGGCCGGCTTGTTTGCCATCTATACCTGTGAAATATTGTACAGAGGTAGCTAGCGGTGGTGGCGCACCATTAGCTGTTGTTTGTTGCGCAGCCGATTGTGCAAAAGCATTAGCCATCATATTACCTACGCCAATGCCAGCGCCCAGGCCAGCGCCAATACCGCCGGTGCCTTCATTGCCTGCTGCTATTTCTATGCTCTGCGCTGCTTTGAACTGTGTGAGTTTTTGCATGTCAATTTTGTTCAAACGGGAGTATTCGAATATCTCTTTCTTTACCTCGTCTGGCATAGATACATTTTCGACCAGGAAATTGGTGATCTGTATACCATATGCAGTGAAATCTGCATTCAACTTCTCCATTATTATAGAGGAGAGGCTATCGAGATTTGATGCAAATTTATCTACCGGGATATTGCCACTGGCTGCGGCATTGGTAAAGCGTGTAGCAATGATGCTTTTCAGCTGACCAGCTATTTCGTCTGTAGTGTATTCATGTTCGATACCTGCAATCTCTTTAATGAACTTCCCTGCATCTGTTACCTTATAAGCATATGTACCAAAGGCCCGTAACTCTATCATTCCAAAACGATCATCTGATATTGTTATGGCATTTTTGGTGCCCCATTTCTGGTCTATAGCCTGCTTTGTGCTTACAAAGAAAACATCGGCCCTGAACGGACTATCAAAACCATATTTCCAGCCTCTGAGCGTAGATAATATGGGAAGGTTTTGTGTTTGCAATGTGTACATGCCCGGCTGAAAAACATCGGCTATGGTACCTTCATTTATAAATACAACCTGTTGCGATTCGCGGACCGTAAGTTTTGCATTGTTTTTTATCTCATCCTGGAAACGGGGAAATTTCCATACCAATGTATTTGCGTCCTGGTTGGGCCATTCAATTATATCAATAAACTCGTTGCGAAACAAACTCATGTGGTAGGTATTTAAGTGTATTTGTAAATATAGATAAATACCGTTGCGGGCAAAAAAAAAGAGTGATAAACTTTTATAAGTTTTGAGTATAATGAGCCAGAAAGGGAATTATTCCTGGTTTTTTATAATAGCATAATGGGTGCATTTGAGGATGACTTGATGTTCAAAAACAGGTTCCATTCGCATAAAATGACACAGCCTGTAAATCATTGATTTACAGGCTGTGTTTGGTATAGTCGCCCTGCCTATACAGTTTTCGAACCTTGGATACCAGCAGCAATTTCTGGCACATGGAAACAAGTGATAACAGTTGCCTGAAGTATGATTGATAAGATAGGCTCAAATATGAGTTGGTGTATGGCTCATTAGTATTTGCTTCAAGAAATAAAAGTCGATATTACGTATCTGTAGCTATAAGATTTAACAATATGCTTTAAGCAAATGAATCCTTGTTTTACCTGAGATTATTGCTAACGGTTTATTGCTGTTATTATGATTCGCTTTCAATTTTTACTGTAGCTTAGGTTTTAAACAACAGTCTGAATAATAGTTTAAAAGAAAATTCACTATGGTTTTAAAGCAAACCACAACAAATTCGACGAAAATTCCATTAGCTTCGGGAAATGGTATTACCTTTTAAGCATCTAAAAAGTAGGTTTATCCCCTAAATCTTCCGTCCTATTTATTAATTCTTGTTATTGATTTTTTAATTCCGGATGTTTAACCTTTATAAATAGGCAATGATAATAAAGGGTGAAAGAATTGGGCTAAATGACAAATGGGCAAGACTCATCGGGATACCGGTCATTGTTGTTTTACTGGTCCTTCTAAGTGACAACCCCGGAATCCGGTTTTCTTCCAGAATATTGATTCTGAGTATAGTAAAGTATGTGGTCTATGTAACCATCTACTGGGAATGCAGCCGGTTTGTCTTTCTGTATATGCGCAACCGGTTCCCGACCCTAAAACAAACGGGAAAAAGAATTACGGTCCAAAGCTTGGTGATGTTCTTTTTTATTTTGTTAGCCAGTTTGATCATAGCCGGGATCAATAATGCCTATCCTAATGGTAACCGGGAACCCTTTTTTGCCGAATACGAGGATATTTTCCGGAAAAGCGTGGTCTTGCTGGGGATCGTGACCATCATTTATGAATGTGCTTATTTTTTTGGACGTTGGGAACATAGCCTGTATGAGTCGGAACGTTTGAAAAAGGAAAGCCTGATCTCCCAGTTAGAACTGCTGAAAAACCAGATCAGCCCACATTTTTTATTTAATAGTTTAAACGCATTGATCACCTTAGTTCCTGAAGATCCTAAATTGTCGGTACTATTCATTCAACGGCTATCCAATGTATATCGACATGTTTTGAACTACAACGAAAAAAACCTCATCGATCTGGAAACAGAATTAAAATTTCTTGACGATTATGTTTTTTTGAACAAAATGCGTTTCGGGGACAATCTTCGAATTGTCTATCAACTGCCGGCAGACCTCGAGTCGGTCAAAGTGATTCCGTTCACCTTGCAGATGCTCGTTGAAAATGCGATCAAACATAATATCGTATCGGGTAAGAAGCCGCTCACGATCAGCATCAGCAAAGCAGGGAATTTTATTGTGGTGAAAAATAACCTGCAGGTCAAAACGTCTGGTGTGGAATCAATGGGCACAGGGTTGCAGAATATCACCAACCGGTACGAGTTATTAACCAATAAACGGGTCGAGGTTATCGCTGGTGCGGCCGAATTCAGCGTATCCCTCCCCCTGATTTACGAGAGCCAATGATGAAAGTATTGATTATTGAAGACGAAGCGCTTGCGGCGCGCAGGTTACAGCAATTATTAGAAGGCCATGATCCGACCATCCAGGTCATTGCCGTTTTGGACAGTATAGAAGACGCGGTGCAGTGGCTAAAAGGTTTTCCGCACCCTGACCTGATCTTTATGGACATCATGCTGGCGGACGGTCAGTCCTTTGAAATATTTGAAAAGGTAGAGGTCAGAGTGCCCATCATCTTTACCACTGCTTATGACGAATATGCTATACGGGCATTTAAAGTGAACAGTATCGATTACCTGTTAAAGCCGGTAGAACCCCTGCTATTGGCGCAGGCACTGAACAAATATCGTTTTATCAGTCAATCGCCGGGAAATTTGCGGGAGATTATGGAATCGCTGCTTAATCAGACAAAAGGCGCAGATGCCAGGCCCGCTTTTAAAAACAGGTTCCTGATCCGTATTGGCGATAAGTATATCCCTGTTGAAACGCGGGAGATCGCGTGGTTTTGTTTTGAAGATAAGCTTGCATTTTTATATACGATCAAACAAAAACGGTATATGCTGGATCATACCCTGGACGAGCTGGAGAACCTGATCGACCCTTATCTTTTCTTCCGGCTGAACCGGCAATACATTGCTTCCTTCAGCGCAATTAAGTCCGTTCATAACTATTTTGGTGGTAAACTTAAGGTATACCTTACTACAGAACTGGAAAATGGGATTGTGGTCAGTAAGGAAAAAGCGCATTTCCTTAAACAATGGCTTGACAGGTAGAAACACATTGATGATAATTGGCTGAAAACAAAAATACGAGCTCTTTTATAGATGATTAATCTGCTGCTGCATTTGCATGAATGTAATTTACAACCTATAGTAAACAAAAAATTCAGTTCTTCCTGTAAAGTCCATTATAACATTTTCAACTGAAGAATTAATTCGCATTTAATTCAAATGTCTGTACTCGCTGGGCGACTTTCCCGTCTTCGATTTGAAGATTTTTGTAAAATGGGAAGGGTGCTCAAAGCCAAGCCTGTATGCGATCTCGCTGATCGAATTATTCGTACCCCACAACAACGATTTAGCTTTGCTTACCAGTTCCAGGTGGATATGTTCCTGAGTGGTTTTGCCCGTAAATTTGTTTAACAGGTCGGATAGATAGTTAGGCGACAAATTGAGCCTGGAAGCAAAATATTTAACATTGGGAAGACCTGCTTCAATCAGGGTATCATGTGAAAAGTAATCTTTTAATAATTTTTCAAATTGTTGCACGACATCTGAGTTAACTTTAGCCCTGGTATAAAATTGCCTGTCGTAAAAACGGCTGCAATAATTCAGTAAGAGTTCGATGTTACTGACAATGAGGCCTTGTGAATGTTTATCTATATTTTGCGAATACTCCTTTTCAATCTTTGCCACACAATCTTTAATGGTCAGTTTTTCCTCTTCGGAAATATGCAGAGCTTCGTTGACCTCATAATTAAAAAAGGAATACTGGTGTATCTTGTTATCCAAATCCGTACCATGGATCAGATCAGGATGAATGAACAGCGCCCAACCTTCATCAACTGTAACATCCGGGCCCGGTGCTATCACTTGTCCGGGCGCGGTGAACATTAGGGAACCTTCATTAAAGTCGTAATATCCTTTGCCGTATTTTAACAGCCCCTCGAATTTTTTGCAGGAAATGGTATAAAAGCCAAAACGGTAAAAAACATCCTCCCAAGGGCGCTTTGCATAAAAGTCGACATGGTCTATCACACTTACCAGAGGATGCCTGGGCGGCGTGTATTTCACCAGCTTGTGCAAGTCGTTGATCGATTGAAGATCAATGTATTTATCCGGCATGTTTTTAATTGTTATAAAGTTACCATAAAAAACCATGGCTGCCCGAATACAGGCAGCCATGGTTTTTTTAAATGCCCATTTGGGCTGTCATCATTTTTTTAAAATCCATATCATTCATTTGCTGGCGGGCCTGTATCAATTGCTCGGCGTCATGACCTACAGGATAACGCAATTTTGCAGTATCGTCGGTTGCTGCTTCATAAATGGCGTTGGCTACTTCTCCAATATTTTCAGACATTGGCCAATGGTCTATCATATCTACAAATTTATTAAATGCAGGTTGATATTCATGAAAGCCATCCGTATTGAAAAGTGTCATCGAACGCCCAGAGAACTCGGTCTTATAGCCACCCGGCTCAACTATTTTTAAGCGTATTCCAAGTGGATTCAATTCGTATTGCATAGATTCTGTCAACCCTTCAACGGCAAATTTAGTGGCATGATAAAGCGAAGAAAATGGGAAGGTAATCCTTCCACCTACGGAAGAAACGTTAACGACGGTACCGGATTTTTGTTGCCGCATACCGGGCAAAACAGCTTTAGTCACTTCTATTAACCCAAATACATTGACGTTGAACTGTTGTTTAATTTGTTCTTCCGTAGCGGCTTCCAATGTGCCCAGTGCACCGTATCCTGCGTTGTTCACCAATACATCAATTTTGCCAAATTTTTCGATGCCCGCTGCCACCGCGTTTTGAATTGTTAGCTTATCGGTGACATCCAATTTGCTGATCAAAATATTATCAAATGTTAATAGTTCTGTTTCCTTTTCGGGTGAACGCATGGTGGCAATCACGTTCCAGCCTCTGTTGTGAAATAATTTAGCGGCCACTTTTCCAAACCCGGATGAAGCCCCTGTTATCAATACTGTCTTTTTCATTGCTTTGTATTTTAATTTGTAAAGCAAAGGTCTGGTTAAGGTCGCTGCCTGATTTATACGTTTCAACTGATCCCTTATACATTTCAGGGACAGAAGAAAATTTATATTGTTTTGACCTTAGCGGAATCGAACCTTAAAATCGTCATTCAGATGAATTCAGTACATATTTTTCAGAGATCAGCATTGTTCTCGTTGTAAACCCCAACCAGAAAAAAATCATTTTCATCCAGATTAAACGTTGTTTCATACCGGTTTGAATAGTCTCATTCAGCTCGCAGCTGTATCATTGTTCCGTAAAACGATCAACAGATGCGAAAAGCAAAACACCTACTCGGTATATTTTTTTTGATGTCGCCCGCGATCCTGTTGGCGCAAAGTAAAAACCACTATTCCATATCTGGGACGATCAAAGACAAGGCCACCGGGGAAACCCTACCGGGTGCAACTGTAAGCTTCCTCCAATTACCGGGTGTTGGGGTTGCTGCTAATTCATATGGGTTTTATTCTGTCAGTGCTCCCGAAGGCAGTTATATCCTGATTGCAACCTATATCGGTTACCGCACGGATACGCTGTATGTCGATCTGAAAGGTGATCTGCAGCAAAACATCAACCTGGAAGCTGGCTTCGGGCTAAAGGAAGTTAAGATCACAGGCAGCTCGTCACGTAGTAATAACATTTTGACAGCGCCTCCCGGCGCACAGAAACTGTCGATCAACGATATCAAGAATGTTCCTGTGCTGTTGGGCGAAAAGGATGTTTTAAAGACGATCCAGCTCCTGCCGGGAATTGTTGCGGCGGGTGATGGGAAAGCTGGTTTTTTTGTGCGGGGCGGTGATGCCGACCAAAACCTGATCCTGCTGGATGAGGCCACCGTTTATAATGCTTCGCACTTGCTGGGCTTCTTTTCGGTATTCAATTCAGATGCCATCAAGGATATACTGATCTACAAAGCCGGTATGCCCGCCGACTATGGCGGCAGGCTTTCCTCTGTTGAAGACATCCATATGAATGATGGAAACAATCAGAAATTCGGCGTAAGCGGCGGATTGGGGCTCATCGCCTCAAGGCTAACGGTAGAGGGGCCTTTATTGGATCATAATGGTTCTTTTATCATCAGCGCCAGGCGTACCTATGTCGATGCGTTTACCGGCCTGGCCGCTGACTCGACCATTAGGAAAACCAAGCTTTATTTTTACGATATCAATCTGAAAGGCAATTACCAGGTGAATAAAAATGATCGTGTTTTTCTCTCCGGCTATTTCGGAAAGGATTACCTACAGCTCAAGCAGGGCAACGGTATAGACTATGGCAACTCGACCGGGACACTGCGCTGGAACCATATTTTTAATAACAGCCTGTTTTCTAATACCTCGCTGATCTATAACAGCTTTAATTATAATACTCATTTTCAAAGCAGCACCAATAATATCACGGTCGGGTCGGCTATAACCGATTACCATTTGAAGCAGGACTTTAACTATTACCTGAATTCCAACAATAAGCTGGACATTGGGTTGGAAAGTATCTACCACGTGACCCAGCCTGGGGCAGCAACTACTAGTCAAACCTCGAACTATAACAGTATCGTCCTGCAAAAAAAATACAGTCTGGAAAGCGCGGTTTACATTTCGCATGAATGGAAGGCTACCGACAGGTTGAAACTGACTTATGGTTTACGGGTGAGCGATCTGTCTGTTTTAGGGCCGGGTAATTTTTATACTTATGACGCTGCCGGAAACATCCTGACCAACACCGATTATAGCAGCGGCAAAATCGTTAAAAACTATATTAACCCGGAACCGCGCATCGCAGCAAGCTATCAGCTCAATGACAGTAGTTCGGTAAAGATATCTTATGACAGAAATGTTCAGAACATCCATTTATTAAATAATTCTACGGCAACTTCGCCGACCAATGTTTACCTGCCCAGCACCAATGTGGTCAAGCCGGAGATAGCAGACCAGTTTTCGATAGGGTATTACCGGACCTTTCACCAGAATGGCATCGAATTCAGTTCGGAGATCTATTACAAAACCTTGCAGAACCAGATCGATTATAAGGACGGGGCCAATTTGGTCGGCAATGAAAACATAGAAGCTGATCTTCTATTTGGCGCTGGTCGTGCTTACGGGTGGGAGACCTATGTGAAAAAGAAATATGGCAGGCTTACTGGCTGGGTCAGCTATACGCTCTCCAAATCGGAACGAAAAATAAACGGCATCAATAACAATAATTATTACCTGGCATCACAGGATCAGACAAACCACCTTTCTATTGTGGGGATGTATCAGGCTAGTAAGAGATGGGTATTATCCGCTGACTTTGTTTACAACACAGGAACCCCGGTAACTTACCCAGAAGGAAAATTCTCTGTGGATGGTTCACCTGTTTATGCCTACGGCGACCGGAATAGCCAGCGGCTGCCCGCGTATAATCGCCTTGACCTGGGTGCAACGCTGTATGTGAAAAAGACCCGCAGGATCGAAAGCAGCTGGAACTTTTCCATCTATAACGTTTATGGACAGTCTAACCCCTATACCATAGTTTTCCAGGCAGACCCCAACAACATGAACCGGACACAAGTGCAGCAAACCACACTATTTAAAATGGTGCCATCCATTACTTACAATTTTAAATTTTAATGCAATGAAAAATAGAAATGTTTTTTTTATTTCAGCAAGTATCCTATTTGCTTTTTCGGCTTGCACAAAGACCATAACGCCAACGCTGAATAATACGACCCAACTGGTCATTGAAGGTGCTATCAGCGACACCACGGGCCCGTATCATGTCAGCATTTCAAAAACAGCAGACTTTTATTCGGATAACATTTATCCGGGCGTTTCCGGTGCTACAGTAGTCATCACAGATGCAACGGCCAATGTCACCGATGTATTGACCGAGGCCACTCCCGGAGATTACATTACCCATACCATCACAGGCATGCCAGGTCACGCCTACCAATTGAGGGTGACGCTGGACGGGAAAACCTACACATCAATCTCTACGATGCCGCAACCAGTATTGCTGGATTCGGTAACCATGGATTATTCGGTCAATAATAACTTCAGGCCAGTAGCGAACTACCAGGACCCCGTCAACCAAAAAAACTACTACAAATATTCAATGAAGCGCAATGGCATACACGTGAACCACTTTCAAACTTTTGATGACCGGTTGTCTAACGGCCGCTACATTAGGGAAAAACTGGATTGCGATACTGGCACATTTCATCACGGAGATATAGTAAATGTAAGTTTGGTTGGCCTTGACACAGGCGCATTTAATTTTCTCAAAGAGGCTGAGGCCGTCGCCTATGACAACGCCAACCTGGCGGCACCCGCCACACCAACTTCTAATATCACAGGAGGTTGCATTGGTTATTTCAGCGCGCAGACGGTCAGTAGTAAAGCAACAATGGTTCAATAGTGGCGAGAAGGCGCTGAATCCAGAGCCCAGGTATCTGTAATAGGTCCAGCTATGTATACTGTGATAAACACAGTATAAACGGATTTGTGCCACCTGAAAAATCGGTTCAATTTATTTCGCGATGATAACTTGAATAAGTCCGTGATGTTTTTTAACTGATTTTGGAGTGTTTTTACGGCGAATATAATTGTCCGTATGTTTGTTGATATTCTTAACCATACAGTATAATCTTTTTTCCGTCTTACGGGTTATCTCCTGCCAGACCCCGATATCGATCTGACCTTCGTAACGAGTAAGTCTCATATCTCCCTTCAGATACAGCAGCCTGTCGATAACTTCCTGCGATCAATGAACCCTGTGGAGAAAGCATACTATGATAATGTTCTATGGGTATGGCCTGCTTGTACAAGGTTTCCAGGTAAGCAGAGTAAGGGTATCATACTGAAACTTGTAAAATCGCCTAGCTGTCAGATCAAATAGTGGCTATTACAAATAAGTATCACACCCTTCCAGCGCAAGCATTGAACACCCGCATCTCAATCCTTTTTGATGAAATTCCCTTTTTCGTCAAAGATCAGGTCACCGCTTTTGATTTCTGCTTCATACATTGTTTTACCGGCAGCGTCTGTAACTTTCCCAGCCTCTTTAATCTTTGCGCCTTTGTAATACGTAGCTACATAAGGTACAACTTCTTTGGGCAATTCACTAACCGGTATTGCTTTAACTATTTCGACAAATATGCCGGATGGGGTAAAACTAACGGAATTATCTTCCCCCGACTTCCCGCCCCAGTTCGCTTCATAATTTCCTTTTTCTTTTTCCCAACCAACTTTTGTCGCCTGTGGATATTTGCTGGCCAAGGCTGCTTTAACCACCCCTGGAACGTTCTCGCTTTTCAGTGCTTGTGCCATTACACAAGCACTTGTTATCATAAAAGCAAGAACTGTTAATGCTAACTTCTTTTTCATGATCCTGTTTTTTATGAAGGTAAAAAGTCATTCTGTAGGAAAATTGTACAGGACTGCCGCTGGCTGTTTAATTTTCAGAAGGGGCCTGTAAGCCACTTCCATTATCATCTTTTTCTTTGTTCTTTTTAAATTCAAGCTTCCCAAACTTATAGCTAAAACTTATTCCGAAAGTACGGAAAGGCACCTGCCGTAAATAAGTCTGGGTGAAGTTTGCATCTGACGTTGTTGACCGTTGATTAACGTATTCATTGAGCGGGTCGGAGGCCGTTAAACCAATGCTTGCATTTTTATTTAGAAACTGCTTTCTGACAGCTATGTTATAAGAAAAAATGCCGAGCGTGTACCCTGAATCGTCCGTTGTAAGGAATTATAGTTACCAAGTACTTCAGCAGTGGTGTATAACTTGATACCCACGAGGAACTGTACACCTTTGAGATTGACTGAAATTTTAACCGGTAGAAGGTCGGTAGTCGAGGTCTTTGTGATAAAATTCTTTGTTTTGCTAAAGTAACAAATACTGGCAAATATGTCATTGTTGTGCTTGCGATCTATTTGGACTTTGTGCATGAATGGCACAGGTTAGAGATGAAATACTCTTGCAGATGATTGCACTTAAGCTCAAGGCGCTTAGGGAAAAGAAAGGCTTATTCCAGAAACAGCTTTATAATGAAACTGATATTCATATCGCGAGTGATTGTCTTATCAGTATCTGAGTATGCTATTTACCCTCTATATTAATGCTTATAAATCATTGTCTCTTTCCCTGATCAATTCTTTATATAAGCCTTCTTTTTCTTCAAGACATTTATAGTATTTTTCTTTAAAATCAACATTTTCCTGTACCGATAATAACATATTGCCGCGGCCTGTAAACAACCAATTCAAATTAAGTTCAGGAAAATTATTTGAAATATCTTCAATAATCTGACAACTTGGGCTTGCATTTTCAGTGTTAAATAGCCTATATAATTTTTGCGGCGAATTATATTGTAAGTTAACTGAAAGATCAGTTAAGCTTAATTCTTTATAATCAAAGAACCATTTCATACGGATTACTAAATCTCTCATTATACATGGTTTATGTATTATGTAAACATTATTATTAAAACATGTTGTAAAAATACTAAAACATGTTTTAATTTCGTCTTTATTACAAGTAATTCCTAAAAAAAATACCCAAAAACCAAAGTTATTAAGATACTTCAATAGCGACATCAGACATTAATAAAAATTTAAATAAATATATTTATGAAATTCAAAAATATACAGAGAATTACGGTTCTTTTTGTTGCAATGGCATTTATTCTGAATATAACAAATGCATCCAGATTGTTTGCTCAGAACATTTATGCGAATAAGATTACCGACAGCAGTGCTGATTTTGTGAATGCATACAAGGCGGCAGATTCAAACTTGTCAAACTACGCCTATCTTTCTAATACATTAACGCTACTGAGCACCTCTTACCTCAAAGCGGCATTTCCTGCAAGCGGTGTTGCCGGAGACATAATAAACATACAGGTGCAGAGCGGTACCGGGCTATTGAGCGCCAGCCTCCTTAGCAATGTTACCGTAAGATTATATGATTCACTTGGCACAAATGTAAATACAGTAACCGGTGGCAGTGGTCTGTTGCAGTTGTCGCTTCTGTCTCCTGGCAGCAATATTTATACTATCAGGCTTTTAACTAATCCTATTGATACCTACACTTTCAAATCGGCGCGTGTTGAGTTCAATAATGTACTTACACTTAACCTATTGAGTGAATTTAGGGTATATAATATCTTTTATCAGCAACCATGTCCCGCAGTGTTAGCTAACTCAGTGTATGCTTTTGGCACCAACAATGGGCTACTAAGCGGCTCTGTATCCAACCCAGGAAATGCGGTTGATAACAACCAGTCAACTTATGCAACATTAAACGTTCCGCTCGATCTATTATCACTATTCCCGCCAGCCTATCTCGATCTCCACTTTTCAGCATATGGACGAGGTGGTGATTATGTAGGTTTTACGGTGGCGACTGGCAGCTCATTACTTTCATTATCAGTCCTTCAGGATATATCAATAACAGTCTATGACGAATTTGGAAATAATGTAGGTACATCACCAACATTTTCTCTTGCCGATCTAAAGTTACTTGCGGGCTCTACAAATAAATATACAATAGGTTTTGTTACTCCGTCAGGTAATCATAACATAGCCCGTGCTAAAATAAATTTAGCCAGCGCTGTAACATTACTGGAAAACATAGAAGTATTTAATGCCTATCATTATCGTATAGATCGCACACCAATAGTTATATCTACCAGCGGACCTACCACTTTTTGCTATGGTGGCAACGTAACACTTACTGCATTTGATTCTTTAGGTGTTAATAATTTTTTATGGAATACTGGAGCTACATCCCGTTCTATAACTGTTACTACTTCTGGTACCTATTCAGTCTCTGTAGCAGATACAGAAGGTTGCACTCGTTATTCTATTCAGATACAAACTACTGAATTGCCGCAACTGCATCCGGTGATTACAGGCGATACCATATTGTGTCTCGCAACCACTGGGGTTTTGCACACAACAACACCTTACAGCATTTACTTATGGTCAAATGGCACCACAACAAGCTCAACAAATATTGCCAATGCGGGAACATATACAGTAAAGGTTACTGATTCTAATTCATGCACGGCATATGATACTGTTACTGTAAATAAAAACAACCTGAATGTTACTCCAGCCATTACAGCAAATACCTGCAGCAATAGTAATAATGGTTCTATTAGCCTTTTAGTAACCGGAGGGAGTGGTAACTATTCTTACTTATGGTCTGATGGTACTACAACAAGTTCTAAAAGTAACTTGGGAATAGGTACTTACACAAACATAACCACAGATAACATATACCATTGTACATATAATAATGCATTCACTGTATCATCTAGTGCTACACTTTCTGTAAGATCATCTGTAATAAACACAAGTACTTGCAATGGTATTGATGGTTCAATAACAGTACATGGAGAAGGTGGCAGTGGCAATTATAGTTATCATTGGAATACTGCAGCTTCTACTGCAACAATAAACAATTTAAGTGCGGGTATTTATACAGTGAGCATTAAAGATAATGTTTCATCTTGCCAGGTATCAGATACTCTTATTGTAAGCGATGGTGGAAGTGCATTAGCGATTATACCAACTGTTACCAACGTAACAAGTTGTCTTACAGCGAACGGCGGTATAAATATCACTGTAACAGGCGGTTCAGGCTCTTATTCTTATATATGGAGCAATGGTGCTACTACAGCTGCACTAACCAATCTTGCACCAGGTAATTATTACGTTTTGGTAAAAGACAATACCACACACTGCAGTAAAGGATTTATGATACCCTTAGTGAATAGCGCAGCGTTGCAGGTAAATGGCAATATAACACCAACCGCGTGTAATGCAAAAACAGGCATTATAAATACAACTGTTACTAATGGCTCTGGAAGTTATACTTACCGTTGGAACACCGGTGCTGCCGCGGCAACAATAAGCTCGCTACCGGCCGGCACGTATATAGTAGCTGTGGTTGATAATATGAAAGGTTGCGCCCAGCAAAAAATATTCACAGTAAGCGAAACAGGTGCCCCGAATGTTACCGTTAGCACTACAAATGCGGGATGCACTTCCAGTACAAATGGTAGTGTTTTATTAGCAACTACAGACACCCATGTCACATATAGATGGTCGAACGCATCTACCGCTCAAAATCTCATTTCTCTTGCACCAGGTACCTACGTTGTAAAAGTTACAGATACTGTAACTGGTTGCAGTACAATAGATACAGCAAGTATCAACCTGAAGCCGCAAATATCATTAGCCGCAAATGTAACTTCAAATACTTCGTGTGCAGGTAGCTATAATGGTGCAATTGCGATAAATGCAACAGGTGGTTTGCCAACTTATCATTATGTATGGAGCACAGGTGCAACTGCAACAAATATTATTAATGCTGCACCAGGCAACTATACCATTGCAGTAACAGATAGTGATGCATGCACCGACTCATTGTTGGCAGTAATTATTACTGATACCAGCCGTACATTAAAAATAGTATTGGACAGTATTAATAATGCTAAGTGCAGCGGTAGTCCAAGTGGAGGTGCAACAGCGTATGCGACCGGCGGACAACCTCCATATACTTATCATTGGTCAACAGGTATAGCCAGCACTTCACTTATTAATGTAGTACCTGGAAGTTATACACTTACTGCTACAGATGCACATGGTTGTAATGCAACCATCTCATTAATAATACCTGCAGATACAACAAATGCAATACATGTAACTGCAGATTCTATAATTGGGGCCAGTTGTAATACAGCTGCAAACGGGAGTCTATATGTAAATGTATCAGGCGGCACTCCTACATATTCATATACGTGGTCTAACGGAACAACCACTAAAAATCTGTTTGGTATAATACCTGCATCATATAGCCTTACAGTTACAGACACTCATGGTTGTACTGGTGTACTAACAACAAGAGTACCTGTTGATACTGCACGTACAGTACATGTGGTGCTCGATTCAACTATAAGGACCAAGTGCGGCAATACAAGTACAGGGGCAGCCTATGTACGTGCTTATAGCGGCAATGTTCCATACCATTATTTATGGTCAAATGGTGCAGCAAGCGAAGATTTGATAAATGTACAAGCTGGTAATTACTCAATTACGGTTACAGATGCGCTTGGCTGTACCGCATCTACTATAGCTATAATTACGGCTCAGCCACAATTAATGGTAACGCTCCATGTTACAGACATAAAATGCTACGGTGATACCAGTGGCTCCATTACAGCAAATGTAACATCAGGAAGTGGCACTTACGATTACGTTTGGAATACTGGTATAACATCTGCAACTATCAGTGCATTAGATGCCGGTAATTATTCTGTAACGGTTAAGGATGATAGTACCGGTTGTACTGCAATAGACAGCACTACGTTGGTAAGTCCGGATTCTTTACATATTGACGTGTCAACAACTAACATCACTTGTGCAGGGAATGATGGAACAGCAATCATAAATATATCAGGGGGGGTATCTCCTTATACCTACCTATGGTCTAATAATAGTTCTGCTTCCCAGTTAACGGGATTGGTGACTGGTGATTATTCAGTGAATGTTACGGACAAAAATGGCTGTAATAAAACGGCATCCTTTGCCCTGGATAAAACAGGCGGTTGCGATACCACAATTGTGGTACATAATATCATAACCCCTAATGGCGATGGCGTAAATGATAATTTAATTATAGAAGGTATCCAGAACTACCCCAATAATTCACTGAAAATATTTGATAAGTGGGGTGATATTGTTTATGAACAGGAAAGATATAATAACGACTGGCAGGGTAAGGATAAAAGCTCAAAACCATTGCCTGGAGGCACTTACTTCTATCTTATAAAACTTAATACACCTAACCTGCAAGGTGGTAAATCTGATTTCACCGGCTATATAATGATACAGCGCTAACCCAACAAATCACAAAAAGAAAAACTGCTTTATGAAAAAACTAATAATAGCAATTGTAGTCTCACTTGTTACACCAGTAGTTGGCTTTGCACAGAATTATCCGCACTATACCATGTTCATGTTCAACAAGCTCATATACAATCCTGCATATGCAGGCAGCAGGGATGTTACATCTATAAACGGAACTTATCGCGATCAATGGACAGGTATAGATGGAGCTCCTAAAGAGATAAATGTAAGTGTAGATGCACCGGTAGGTAACTATATGAAGCCTTTCAGGCATGTCGCGTTGGGCCTTGGTATAAACAACGAGCAGGTTGGTGCTACTAATAATACCAGTGTGATGGCTTATTATGCATACCGCATACAACTTAAATCATCAGTATTGTCATTTGGCTTGCAGGCAGGCGCGGCCAATTACAACGCCAATTATAATATGCTTAATCCTTACCAGACCAATGACCAATTACTGATGCAAAACATTAAAAATGCTTTCCTGCCAAATGCAGGGGCTGGTGTGTATTGGTATGGAAATAACTTTTACGCAGGAGCTTCAGTACCCAATTTATTGGAAAACTATTATGACAAAGATCATAAAGGAGTTAATAACGAAGCCAGCAGACAACTGCGCAGTTACTACCTGTCTGGTGGGTATGTAATACCACTAAATGAAAATATAAAACTGGAGCCTCAGGTGCTTGGCAGATATGCCGGGGATGGTACATACAACCTGCCTTTCAATGCAGATCTTAACTTGTCCGTTATTTTATACGATCGGTTACTTATTGGTGCTACTTACCGTACAGATAAATCTGTAGAAGGGATAATACATGTACAAGTAACCAACTATATTAACATAGGCTATGCCTACGATTATACAGCATCAGCATTGCAACCATACGCAAACGGCTCGCATGAAGTAACTATTGGCTTCGATCTTATTAAGGATCACAATAAGTACATCAATCCACGTTTTGTAAAAATGTTCTAAAATAAAATCAAACACCAGGAATTATGAAACCACACTTATATATCATAGCAGCTATTTTGATTTTATTTATCGGCAGCAATACATCTGCAAAAACAAACAACGACCTTATAAAAGCTAATTACCTGTACAGCCACCTCGATTTTCATGAGGCTATAGGTTACTACCGGAAGGTATCAGTAGATTTGAATGACCCTGAAGTATTATCAAGATTAGGAGATTGTTATAAACTAACCAACGAACCCAAAGAGGCTGCAAATTGGTATGCTAAAGCAATACAATTAAATGGCTGTCCCAATGATACCAAATTACATTATGCAGAAGTATTAATGACCTTACAGCAATATGATGATGCAGCAAAATTATTGGTTCAATATCAGAAAAGTAAACCTGATGATACCCGTATTGCCAATTTAATAAGCAGTTGCAAAGACATTAAGAATATGATGCAGCAACCACCTGATGCAAGTATTGTCTTCCAGAATTTCAATACTGATGGTTCTGATTTTGGCCCTGCACTCAGGAAGAATGAATTATTTTTTACTGCAGATACAATAATCAATGCCCCTTCTAAAACAAACGAGTGGACCGGCAAATCGTTTTATAAAATGTATAAGGTCTCTTGCGATATGGGAAATAACTGTAGTACTGCAATATCCAACATCGGCAGCAAGATCAACACTAAATACCACGATGGTCCGTGTGTATTTAGTGCCGATGGAAATCAAATGTACTTCACTCGCACAAATTACAAACAAAAGGTATTGATAAAAAAACCGGTGCCCGATGCGAGCGATGTAGTGCACTTACAGATAATGATAGCAAGCGACTACGATGAGAATACAAAAAAATACAAAAAAGTAAAACCATTTGTATATAATAGTGATGATTATTCAACAGCACATCCTGCAATCAGTAAAGATGGTAATGTACTCATATTTGCCTCAGATATGAAAGGAGGTACTGGTGGCAGCGACTTATATATCTGTTATAGAGACAGTAGTGGGAATTGGACACAGCCACAGAACCTCGGCAAGAATGTAAATACTGAAGGTGATGAAATGTTCCCTTACATATCGGCAGACAGCGTATTGTATTTTTCATCTAATGGCTTGCCAGGTTTTGGGGGATTAGATATCTATGCTGCCAGGTGGGATAATGAAACACAAACTTTTGGCAAACCAGATAATTTAGGTATGCCGGTAAACTCCTCTTACGATGATATGTCACTTACCCTACGTGATGATGGTAATACTGGTTATTTCGCATCAAACAGGCCCGCCATTAAAAAGAGCGACAATATTTACTTTTACAATAAGCAGCAGATCTTTCTTTCCCTTGATATTGTTGACGATGCAACAAATAAAAAAATTGATGGCAGTAATGTAATACTGCAAAGCAAAAATGACAAACATACTTTATCAAGCAATGATAGAGGGGAAATTTTCACCAGGTTATTTCCACAAAGTATGTATACAGTTGCGGCAAGAAAGAATGGGTATGATCAGGTTGAAATAAATATTTCTACGCTCGACATTAAAAAAAGTGATACGCTGCACAGGGAAATAAGATTGAAGCCAAATTTCAATATTACGTATGATGTAGTTGTTTATGATGAAGGTACACATCAGCCTTTAGATAACCCTGTACTTGTGTTGTATGAGAATGGCAAATCTAAAGCAGATACTATTTCTCTTAACACAGGGCAAGTATATACAACAACACTTAACATGGACAAATTATATAGTGTTTATGGATTAAAGGACAATTACTACGGTAATGAAAAAACCTTCTCTACTAAAGGTATAAGCCCTCAATCTGGCAGTGTAAAATTAAGTGACACTTTGTTTATGAAACGACTGAAAGTTGGCGAAGTTTATAAGGTTGATAATATCTATTACGATTACAATAAGGCAAATATACGTGACGATGCAAAACCTTCTTTGGATCGTTTGCTAGAGTTGCTGAACAAGTATCCCGAAATGCATATCCAGGTCAATTCACATACAGACTGTCGCGGATCTGATGCATACAACATGCATTTGTCTGATGCACGCGCATTGTCTGTTATTAAATACCTGCAGGAAAGAGGGATCAAGGCTTCAAGATTAATGTCAAAAGGATATGGTAAGCATATGCCCGTGGAAAAGTGCAAGTGCGAAAACTGTACAGAACAACAGCATCAGAATAACAGGAGAACTGAATTTCAGATAATTTCCATGTAGTTTATATTAACACTTATGCAGCTCAATAGAAATCCCAGCTATTTTATAGCTGGGATTTTCATCAACAGATGATTTACAATTACTACTAAATCTAATTACTATGTTCAACATATCTAAGTTGGCAGATAATATTAGCGACTTGCTGATGTTTATAGTACTCACCTTAATTTCAATAAAAATATTCTACTATGCCAACGTATTAAAGAACAGGCATTTGCTAAATCCACTATACCGGCTGTTTGCAGGATTTCTTATTATATGTGGGTTATGTTATTTACTGGGTGGGTTACAGTTTTGGTATAAGCTCCAATTCGCAGTTTTATTTTTTAAGGTTGTACTTATCCTTTGTGGAGGGTATCTGCTCTTCTATCTGAGCCATTTTATTCCGGTTACATTTAAATATAAAACAGTTAGCGCCCTGAATAAAGAGATAGATGACCGTCTAAACCTGGAAGGCCACTTAATAGCTAAAAACAGACAATTGGAGTGGGCCGAAAAGACCGCTAAAATATGCTATGGTAGTATAAACCTGCTGCGTAATACTATTATTTTTTCTGATGGTGCAAAAAATGTATTAGGAATTGATTCAGGTATAGAATTGAGCATAAAAGAAATGATGGCAATAATAGTTAGGAAGGATAGACATGATGTAGCACAGATCATTAAAGAAGTAAAGAACAATAAAGTATTCACCCCCTTTACATTCAGAATAAAGGGAGATGGGCTATGGAAATATATAAACGTAAAAGGAGAGATCTATTACGATGAAACTGCCACTACATTATGTTTGCGTGGCACATTCCAGGATATTACAGAACAAAAACAGTATGTAAAAAAGATAGAAGAAAGCAGCAAGATACTTAGAGAGATCGCCTGGATACAATCTCACGATGTACGTGGCCCTTTAACCACTGTATTAGGACTGTGTAACCTGCTTGAATTTAGGGCAATAGCAGATGACGAAACATTGATGATAGTTAATGGAATTAAAGAATCAGCAAGCAAATTAGATGATGTTATTAAAAGCATTGTAACGAAATCTAACTATACGTCAAATTAGAAACTCCTTATCAGTAAATTATTGTCGCTGTTACGATAAGAAGCAAGTCTGCCATTATTGAAATGTAATTTACTACCACCATAAACCCATACTTCATCTTCATTATCGTAACGGATGATAGAATTAGGGGATCCCTGTATTTTCAGAATATCATTTCTTGAGGCACCTATAGCATATTCTACAGGTAATGTAGATACTACCACTTCTTCATTTTTTTTAGGGCTTATAGCTTTGACAACAGGTAATGTATTATGCGCCTTTTTAAAATGGATAACTGTATTCGCTGACCTTTTATAAGCATCACTATTACTGTTAAAAATTGCAGGAATAGCAGCTGTTTCTTCATATGGCAACCCTGTGTTTATATCAGTTATTGATGTTACTATGCTTTTTAGAGGTTGGGGGCTTGCTTTTATTATTGACGCTATACGGCCCGAGTTGCTTTTGCCAGCAGATAGGTTATTTATCATCATAGAAAGACCAACAGACAGGCATGCTGTTGTAAGTAGTATTGCTGCATAAACAGGGTATTTATTGTATCTCGCAGTTTTTATTATTGGGGCTGCGACAGTAGCAAAATAAAGGTTTTCTTCATGCCGCTGATTGTTGTACTGAACAATAGGGCCTATGCTATTGAGGATTGCATTATAGTCTTCACGCTTTGCCTTATTTGAAAGTGTTTTATATGCAACTGAAATATCTATAAACCTTTCCTGGGCATACTTATCTCCACTGTTCAGAATAGGATGATATTGTTCTATAAGTTGCTTATATGCTTTCTTAATATCATCTGTTGTAGAATTAGTCGATACTCCTAAAACTCTGTAATAGTTTTTCATTGCATACTTATTTTAATAAATAACGCTTGTTTTCTTGTACAAATCTAAAAAAAAATCTTCAAACTTGTTTGAAAATAAGTCTATAAATCTAAAACGTATTTTACATTTTTTTTATAAAAAAATTCCGTCTCAAATACTATTAATACTGATGTCTAAGTGTTATTTAATTAATGCCATTTTATTCCCAATTGAGGGACTTTACAGCACGCTAAAATTATCAGTCCTAGATGTGGGTAAACGACTTCAGACTAATTACCAGGGTAATAAGTTTAATGGTGGGACTAAACTTTCAAAAACTACCATTTTTTCCAAATCCCCCTGAAATGGAAGGAATATAGGTTGTATGTGTTTTATCATAAAAGTTACCAATCGTGATAAATTTTTCAGTGCCGGTAGCCGTAAAGCTACCTTCTATTTTTACCCAATTTAAAGTGTTATTTATGATATTTAAAATTTGAATCTGAGGCACGTGAGTGGTTTGAGGGGAACCGCAATTTTTTGTCGTGTCAATAATGCCACTATCAAGATATGCGCCAATATGGTTTACAGCATAATCAAAAGCTTGACCGAGCGTTACAAAAAAAGTCACACAATATGATTGTCCCTGTATGAGGGGGTGCAATAGCCACATTGTAGCAGTGCTGGTATTATTAGGCGCCGCTATTGTTATTTCATACTACGCAGGATTAGGGAAGATTATATAGATACTTTCACTGCGCCATCCCTGGCTATTTGTATAATAGCAGTGTCATACTTCACATTGCTGCAAATGCTCTGCTTTACAACGTAGGTTGTTGTTACAGTATCCTTCACCCCCAAAAAACGCATGTACTGTGTCGATTAGGATGCCATTCCGGTACCATTCACAATCTGGCACAATATTAAAGGACTGCTGAAAAAGGGTGTTGACAACCGTTTAAAGCTGGATTACAATTATGAAATTGCAGAAGTTGATAAGAAACGAGAAATCATCAGTTCGATTTCCCCCGAAAAAATGCATTTTGAAAATAATTTACTTCGAACTGGAAGAGTGAACGAGGCTGTTCGTTATATCTATATGATTAGCAACGAGTTGGATAAAAATAAAAAAGGACAAAACGGTATTGCTACCATTTTGTCCTCTCAAGTCGGGGAGACAGGATTCGAACCTGCGACCACCTGGTCCCAAACCAGGTGCGCTACCGGGCTGCGCTACTCCCCGAACTTTTCTGTATGTACTGCGCGTGTACAAGCAGTGTTGCAGTTTCCTGCTTTTATTACAATTGCCCCTTTGGGCTATCGTTTCATTGTGGCGGTGAGGGCGGGATTCGAACCCGCGGTACGCGGTAAAACGTACGACAGTTTAGCAAACTATTGGATTCGGCCACTCTCCCACCTCACCATTTTTGTGTTGATTACCGTGCTTTTCAGCAGCCCTGTAACCGTCACCGTTTTTTTAATGGACTGCAAAGATAATTGTATTAACGACAATTCAAAAAGTTTTTTGCAGTTCTTATTAAATGCTTGCCAGCTGCACCTTTTGTTGTATTTCCAACAGGTGCTCTTTGTACTCTACATCTGTATCCATCAGGTTTTCAACCGTCTGGCAGGAGTGTATTACTGTTGTATGGTCAAAGCCACCAAAATGCTCCCCAATGTTCTTTAAAGAGCTCTTGGTAAATTTCTTAGCCAGGTACATTGTTATCTGCCTTGCTTGCACTACTTCACGTTTACGCGTTTTGGCCAACAGCTTGTCGTAAGCTATATGGTAGTAGTCACATACCATTTTCTGTATATTTTCTATTGTTATCTCTCGTATAGCCGTTTTTACAAAATTGCGCATTACACGCTTTGCCAATTCAAGGTCTATCTCCTTCCGGTTTAATGTGGCTTGAGCAAACAATGCTATTACAGCGCCTTCAAGCTCGCGTACGTTGCTCTGTACATTGTAGGCTATGTATTTTACCACATCATCAGGGATCTCCAAACCTTCCTGCCGCATTTTCATCTGTAGTATCAGCTGCCTGGTTTCAAAGTCGGGAGCCTGTATGTCTGCATTCAGTCCCCAACGGAAACGGCTCAGCAAGCGTTCTTGCATACCATCAAGATCCTTTGGAGGGGTATCGCTGGTGAGGATGATCTGCTTACCACCCTGGTGTAAGTGGTTAAATATGGCAAAGAAAACATCCTGAGTTTTATTGGCAGGTATGAAGAGATGGATATCATCCAGTATCAACACATCTATAAGCTGATAAAAATGAATGAAATCATTTATCTCGTTGTTCTTTGAGTGATCAATGAACTGGTTGATAAACTTTTCGGCACTTACATACAATACACTCTTGTTAGGATGCAGCCTGCGTGTCTCATTGCCAATGGCCTGCACAAGGTGGGTCTTACCCCAACCTACACCGCCATAAACAACCAGCGGATTGAAAGACGTTGTACCTGGCTTCTTAGCTATATGCATACCGGCAGAGCGAGCCACACGATTGCAGTCGCCCTCCACGTAATTCTCAAATGTATAATTGGCATTCAGCTGTGGGTCTATCTGCATGCGCTTCAGGCCCGGTATAGCATAAGGAGTTTTAATGTTGTGCGGATCGTCCCACTTGAGGGGCATATCTACAAAATTGGTCTCCTTAGCCGGTTTGTTATGAGTGCTACCAGGCATATTAACAGATGCCGGTGAACGATGAGGAGAACCGCTCTCCATAATGATGCGATATTCCAGTCTTCCTTCCTTTCCTAATACCCTTTTAATGGTTTTACCTAACAGCTCTACATAATGTTCTTCCAGCCATTCATAAAAGAATTGACTGGGCACCTGCAATGTCAATATATTTTCGGTTAAGGCTACAGCCCTCACCGGTTCGAACCAAGTCTGGTAAGTGCGCCAATTGACATTATCTTTAATAATGCCCAGACACTTTTCCCAGCCAAGTTCTGCTTCGCTTAGTGTATTTATGTTGAATTGACTCTTATCCATATTTAACGCTCATTCAAGTTGATCTCAAATATATATACCACATTTTGTTACGGCGACACCCGCCTGTCCTCACTCTGCGTAAGGGTTTTTGTTACTACTATATACCGCCTTTAGGCATGCACGAAGCACAAGAAAATTTGTGAAAACGTACATATGGATCGACTTGCTTTTTTTCTGAGAGCAAGGCAACGAAATTGCTAACAATTTGTTGAAAAAAAAAATCAAACCGCGCTTGTTTGTTTACCTGCGATTACAGATTGGGCATTGCAATGTTTGGAACCATATTTGCTATAAAAACCGTATTCAGGCTACCAAAATTTCACATTGCTTCATCCGGTTGCTCCAAGCAACACTTCATTTCTTCTATTGTTCAATGCCATGGCTACTTTGGGCTGAAACAGATTGTATTCCTATTTATAATCAAACACCTACCTCCTGTAGTATTTAGTAATATACAATTATTCGTATCCACTTCTATGAGATTTTTTATGTACCATTCTTCTACAAATTACGATTTCATACTTATCCACAATATTAAGTTTGTCTGCAAAAAATGTATTTTTTTATTGCATCTTCAAATACATCTTAATGTCCCAATAATTGCAACTTGTTACTTCAATTTTGCCCTCATCTATTTAGAATATCTTCCGTGATTGCCTAACCCTTGTTATTGCTGAAAGGGCGGCAAAGTTATATTAGTTGAGGGTAACGGACCACGAGGGTAATATTAATAAATTGAGAAAAAATCCTCCTCTTTGGTATATTGTATGTTAATAATATGTATTGATATGTTGCAAATGTGCGTGAGCTATAAAATAAGGTGAGATTTTTCGGTCAATAGTTTTGTAGTGAGCAATGATGAACTTTTAGGTAATGATTCACCCATCCCAAATACATGCTGTTATCAATGAGACATAAACAGGCAGTATTAAATAAAATGAAAATCTTGCTATAATAAGATCGAAAAAAAGAATCACAGCTAAACATTACTATTTTTGACGCACACTGAATGGGCGGGTCTATTCTGCCCATGTAATAAGCATACAATGGAAAATATTGTTACAGATACAGCGCGACCGTTATCATCTAAAAAAGTGCATCGTGCATGGGCTATGTACGACTGGGCAAACTCTGCCTACAACCTGGTTATTACGTCAACCATATTCCCCGCATACTTTTTTGCTATTGCAGTCACAAAACTGCCAACAGGAGCAGAGAGTGATAAAATTTCATTCTTTGGACTGAGAATATCGAATAATGTCTTATTTGATTATTCGTTGGCAGCAGCATACCTGATAATAGCCATCCTGTCTCCTATATTATCTTCTATAGCAGACTACAAGGGTAATAAGAAAAGCTACATGAAGTTCTTTTGTTATTTAGGCTCTCTTGCATGTTGTGGCCTGTTTTTCTTTAATAAATCAACTTTGGAGTATGGTGTGATCTGTTCTGCATTAGCTGCTGTAGGTTACTGTGGCAGCTTGGTTTTTTACAATGCTTTTTTGCCTGAGATAGCTACTGACGCTGAACAAGATAAGGTAAGTGCCCAAGGCTTTGCCTATGGGTATGTAGGAAGTGTGTTATTGCAACTTATATGCTTTGTATTTGTACTGAAACCAGAATTGTTTGGCATTACCGATGCAACATTTCCCGCTAGGTTGTCCTTCTTGCTGGTAGGTATCTGGTGGATGGGGTTTGCACAGATCACATTCAGGAACCTTCCTAAAAATCTACCTGTAGCTAAGCGTCCGGAGCATAACTTGATCGCAAATGGTTTTATAGAGCTGAAAAAGGTATGGACAAAAATTAAAGGGATGCCTGTTTTGGTAACATATCTGTGTGCTTTTTTTCTGTATAGTATGGGTGTGCAAACTGTAATGCTTGCAGCAACAGCCTTCGGGAAGAAAATACTGAACCTGGAAACCAGTCAGCTTATTACCATTATACTCATTATTCAGTTGGTTGCCATTGCCGGTGCATATGTTATGTCATCACTATCTAAAATATATGGCAACCTGCAGGTGCTTCTATTTGTAGTATTTATATGGATAGGCGTTTGTATTGCTGCCTACTTTGTACAAAATGCATTACAATTCTACATTTTGGCAATGGTGGTAGGCCTGGTAATGGGCGGCATACAGTCGCTCAGCCGTTCTACGTATTCTAAGCTAATGCCTGAAACACATGATACGGCATCATTTTTTAGCTTTTATGATTTTACGGAAAAAATAGCCATTGTGATCGGTATGTTTTCCTTCGGCTTTATAGATCAAATAACGGGCTCTATGCGTAACTCAATACTGGCACTCATTGTATTCTTTGCCAGTGGCTCTATCATTTTGTATCTTGCTATTGTAAAGCAGAGAAAACAGGCTGCCCTCATTACCATATAATAAATACCATGAAACTATTTACAGTAAATGCAGGATATTTTAAGCTGGATGGCGGTGCCATGTTTGGCGTAGTACCCAAAAGCATGTGGAACAAAGCCAATCCGGCCGATGATAACAATATGTGCTCCTGGGCCATGCGTTGCCTGCTTATAGTGCATGGCAACTACAAAATATTGGTAGATACTGGAATGGGGACCAAGCAGGATGAAAAGTTTTTTGGCCATTACTACCTGCACGGTGATGATACGCTGGAAAAATCGCTGGCGGCCCATGGGTATAAACCAGAAGATATTACCGATGTATTCCTTACTCACCTGCATTTTGACCATTGCGGTGGCGCCATAATGCGCGATGGAGATAAACTGGTGCCTGTATTTAAAAATGCTTTTTACTGGAGCAACCATAAACATTGGAATTCTGCCCTTGACCCTAATGAAAGAGAA